>Ga0209793_1000088_pt1 | contig 174545 bp, 169 predicted proteins | sample EBPBio122009_DNA_FD_185863 | JGI IMG/M metagenome (GOLD analysis project Ga0209793, IMG submission 185863) | Wastewater treatment Type I Accumulibacter community from EBPR Bioreactor in Madison, WI, USA - Reactor 1_2/2/2009_ DNA (SPAdes) (version 2) | ecosystem: Engineered > Bioreactor > EBPR...
CAGGAGAGTGCTGCGGTCGCCGCGATGCGGAGGTCGCGAGGATTCCGGTTTGATCTGGATGGCGCGCGAGCGCATCGGTGGGCTGTCGCTCACGCGGTTGCTGGATGAATTTTGCAGGGCCGACTACCTGGGTGGGATCGTTGTGCATGGACATCATCACCACGCGTGTCTGCGGCAGCGATTCGCGCAACAGCGGCAACAGGTCCAGGCCGCTGCGATCGGGCAGTGAGAGGTCGAGCAGGATCAGGTCGGGCCGGTGGATCTCGGCCATGTCCAGCGCCTGTTGCGCGTTGCTCGCTTCGGCCACGACATCGACATCGGGCAACGCCTGCAGCAGGCGTCCGATGCCGGCGCGGACCAGGGTGTGGTCGTCGACGATGAGTACACGCACGGAGGGAAACCAGTCGCTGTCGCGTTTTTGAATGCAGGCACGATAGCGGTGCGACGCGGCGTCGCCAATTCATAATCGCGATGGAGGCGTGAAACCACGACACGAATCACAGTTGAGGCGGCCGTGCTGGTGGAAAACCACGCATTCCGCAATGTCGGTGCGTGGCGCATCCCGCTGGCCAGCACTGTGCTCCCGCGGGTTTACGCAGCAGAACCTTACGTGCGTGCGTGCTGGTGTTGCCGGACTTCGGCGATCTGCCGTCGGTGCAGGCGGAACAGATGACGATCCATCGCTTCGGCCAGTCCCGCGTTCAGACCCTCGAACTGCAACCACAGGTGGTGCTGGCCCTCGGAGCCTTCGACATGGTCCATCACGACGGCGGGAAGCTCGATCTGGTCGCTCAACCAGGTGGCGGGCTGGATCGTCACGATGCCCTGCGTTCCCGATGCGAGCGCCGTGGTCGACGCCACGTCGAGCCGGATGCCGCGATGCGACCAGCGCAGCGCGGTCACCGGCAGGCTGTCCTCGTGCCGGCGCGCAAGGCGCCCCAGCAGCGACAGCACCAGATCGAGCTTGGCTTCGATGCGTTGCTGCGTGGGCGTGGCTTCCTTGCGTTCCTCGGGATCATCGCCACGGACGTCTTCGGCGACCGCCAGTCCCTTCAGCAATGCCTCCGACGGTGCCTGCATCACCGCGCGTCGTCCTGCATCGAAACGCGCCGGCAGGACCACGTCGCAGGTGAGGGCGCCATCGAACAGGGTGTGTTCGGCAGGATGTTCCACCAGGACGATCGACGTGGTCATGGCTCATTCCTCGACGACGGACAGGTACGCGCGCGCGGCGCGATCGGCGCGCTGGGTGGCGTGCATGCGCACACGCGCCTGTTCGCGCGCGTCCTGCATGGTCTTCTGCAATTCCAGTTGCGCACGCAGCAGCACGGCCAGCGCGTCGTAGCCCGCGGTCCTGCCGCCATCGGCATGCAGGAAGGCGCGCACGTCGTGGTCGTGGCGGTTGAGCAGGCGCTCCACGTCCTCCAGTTCGCCGGCGTGCAGCGCGTGGCGCATGCCGTCCAGTTGCGCGAACAGGTCGTCGAGGGCCGGCGCGGCGCTCATCCTGCCACGGCCATCGCCGGGACCTGGCGTTGCTCGTTCGGGATGGCGTTCCAGGCCGATTCGATCTCGCCCAGCAGTTCCAGCGACTCCCGCAGTGCGGCGGGATCGTTGTGCAGGTTGGCGTCGATCAGGCGCGTCTGCACGTAGTCGTACAGCGCCGACAGGCTGCCGGCGATCTCGCCGCCGGCCTCATGGTCCAGCGAACCGTTGAGGTGGCCGATGATCGCGCAGACCTCGCCGATGGCCTTGCCCTTGCGCGCGAGATCGCCGCGCATCACGCAGGCTTCGGCCAGCCGCAGGCGCTCGCAGGCGCCTGACAGCAGCAGGGCGACCAGGCGGTGCGGATCCGCTTCCATCACGGCGCTGCTGAGGCCGGTGTTGCGGTACTGCGCGGCATAGGACTGAAGTGACATTCCATATTCTCCTGGGGCCCGGGGCGCGCCGCGGACCCACGGTGTTATCCGGACTGCTTGGCGAGTGCGGCCAGTTGCTGGGACAGGTAACTGCTGGTGGTGCTCATCTGGCCGACCAGGGCATCCATGGCGACGAACTGCGCCTTGTAGCGGTTGCCCACGGCTTCCATGCGCGCGTCCAGGGCGGTGCGCTGGGTGGCGACGTCCTTGATCTGCGCATTGAGTCCGTTGCTGCGCAGGGTGAATGCCCCATCGGTGCCGATGTAGCTGCCGACGGCTTTCTGCAGCGTGCCGGCGAACGCGCTGTCGCCGGTAAAGGCGGTGCGGATCTTCTGCGGATCGGCGGTCAGGGCCGCGGTGAACTTGCTGCTGTCGAAGACCAGCGTGCCGTCGGCGCTCGGGTAGCCCTTGGTCTGCAGCCCCAGCGTCTTCGCATCCAGCCCTTGCGCGGCCAATCCACCGAGCAGTTCGCTCATCAGGTTGCGCAGCTGACCCGACGCACTGCGCATCTGCGCATCGCCGGTCAGCGCGGACGGTTCGTTCCGTTCGGCGTTGTACTTGGTGCTGGTGTTGATCGAGGTGATGGCTGCGTTGTACGCCGTCACGACGTCCTGCATCAGCTTGCTGGCCGCGGCGGTGTCGGTGGACACGGTGACCGTGCTGGTTCCCTTGGTCTTCAGGTCCAGGGTCAGGCCGGGCACGGCTTCGGTGATCTTGTTGGTGCTTGCGGTGACGGTCAGGCCGTCGATCACCACCTTGGCGTCGGCGGCGGGAACGCGCTCCTGCAGGCTGCCGACCAGCGACTGCAGGTCGCTGCCGCCGGAGGTGAAGGCGAGGGTGAGGCCGTTCGCGGCACCGGTCTTGTCCGACGACACCGACAGGTACTGGCCGTCGTTGGAGGTCAGCACGCTGGCCTGCACGCCCTTGCTGCGCGCCGCGTCGTTGATCGCGCCGCGCACGTCCTGCAGGGTGGCGCCTTCGGCGATGTCGATGGCCAGCGATTCGCCGCCGACGGTCAGCGTCAACTGTCCGGCGCCGAAGGTCTGGGTGGCGGCGACCGGCGTGTTGGTGATCCATTTGTTGGCGGTGGCCAGGTCGACCACCTCCACGTTGTAGGTGCCATTGGGCGTGCCGCTGGAGACGCTGGCGCCGGCGACCGTGTCGGTGGCCGACTTGACCGTGCGCACGTCGAAGGCGGTGGCGGATTTCAGCGCCTTGAGTGCGGTGTCCAGGGTGCTGAAAGCCGAGCTGACAGTGCCGATGGCGGACAGCTTGAACTTGGCCTGGCTCTCGATGCGGTTCAGGCGGTTGTCGGCGGGCTTGCGATCGGCCGCGACCAGCTGTTCGACCATCCCGGTGATGTTCATGCCGGAACCGACGCCGCCGTAACCCAATGAATAATCTGCCATTGCCCTGTCTCCTGTCTGACCCTTTCCGCGGAAAGGGAAGGCCGGGCGGGCCGCCATCCGATGACGAATGGGACCCGCCCGTGCAGTACCAATAACGGCCCCGGAGCACCGTTCTTTAGCCGCATTTCTCCGTCTCCCACCGCCGCCGTGGATCCGGCGTGCTGGTGAGAAATGCAGGCATGAGCCGGGATGCAGGGTTTGTGCCAGAAGGGCCGTGATTGGTGATTGGTGGGGAACAGCGGGCCTCTCTGCATTGCCAATCACGAATCCCCAATCACCAATCACGGCTCCCAAAAAAAGACCCCCGCCGTCGCCGGCAGGGGTTGGGGTACTGCCAAACGGAGGGAGACGAATCCGTCCGTGACGACAGGGAACTAGCGAAGAGCGCGGCCGCCGCGCATCAGCGCAGCAGGGACATCACGTTCTGGGGCACCTGGTTGGCCTGGGCCAGCATGGCTGTACCGGCCTGCTGCAGGATCTGGGTGCGGGTCAGTTCGGCGGTTTCCTTGGCGAAGTCGGTGTCGCGGATGCGGCTGCGCGAGGCGGCCAGGTTTTCCGAGCTGGTCTGCAGGTTGGCGACCACCGAGGTGAAGCGGTTCTGCACCGCACCCAGGTCGGCGCGGGCCGAGTTCACCACGGTCAGCGCCTTGTCGACGATGGTGACCGCGCGCGAGGCGTCGAGGTACGAGGTGACGTCCAGGTCGGACAGGCCTTTCACTTCGCCCGCACCCGGCGCACTGCCGTTCACGCCGGTGCCCGAGGTGATGCCGGCAGCGCCGCTGGCGCCGTAGACGATGCTGATCGCCGCTGGCGCACCGCTGGCGTTGACGGCTTCGCCCACCGTGTAGAACGAACCCGTCGTGCCGCTCGATTCGGCATAGATGCCGTGTTCGCCGACCTTGGCATTGATGGCACCCATCACCTTGGCGGTGACCTGGGCGCCAGTGTCGCCGGCCTTCACGTCGACGTCGTCGATCGCGAACGTCTTGCCGCTGGCGTTGGTCACCGAGATTCCGGTGATCTTGCCGTCGGCGGTGGCCGTGCCTGTCATGACATTGACGCCGCCGGTGGAACCGAACTGCGCCTTGCCAAGCGAGGTGGACTTGGCATCGACCACCTTGTCGATGGCGATGGCCTGGCCGGCGTTGGCGCCGACCTGGAACAACTGGCTGGAGAACGAGCCGTCCAGCAGCTTGGTGCCGTTGAACTCCGACTGCTTGGCCACGCGATCGATCTCGGCGGTCAACTGCTTGACCTCGGCGTTCAACGCGGCGCGGTCGGAGGAGGAATTGGTCGCGTTGGACGATTGCACGGCCAGTTCGCGGATGCGTTGCAGGTTGTTGCCGATTTCGGTCAGCGAACCTTCGGCGACCTGGGCCAGCGAGATGCCGTCGTTGGCGTTGCGCACGGCGACATCGAGGCCGCGGATCTGGGTGCTGAAGCGCTCGGAGATCGCGAGGCCGGCCGCGTCGTCCTTCGCGCTGTTGATGCGCAGGCCCGACGACAGGCGCTGGATGGTGGTGGCGAGCGAAGCGCCGCTGGTGCTCAGGTTGCGCTGAGCGTTGAGCGACATCGTGTTGGTATTGATGACCTGTGCCATGACGCGGACCTGGGGAAGAGAGGGGGTGTTGCGAAGCAGGAAGGCCTGGCGCCCGCCACCAGGCCGGTGGAGGGCGGATGAAGGGCCAAGCCCTTCATCCCGGCGTCAATCGGAGGGAGACGAATCCGTCCGGGACGCCTGCGCCAGGCGACGCTTCCCGTGAAGCGGTTTAGCGCAGCAGCGACATCACGTTTTGGGGCACCTGGTTGGCCTGGGCCAGCATGGCCGTACCAGCCTGCTGCAGGATCTGGGTGCGGGTCAGTTCGGCGGTTTCCTTGGCGAAGTCGGTATCGCGGATGCGGCTGCGCGAGGCGGCCAGGTTTTCCGAGCTGGTCTGCAGGTTGGCGACCACCGACGTGAAGCGGTTCTGCACCGCACCCAGGTCGGCGCGGGCCGAGTTGACCGACTTCAGCGCTTCGTCCACCACGTCCAGGGCCTGCTGCGCGCCCTTCACCGTGCTGATGTCCAGGCCGGAAATGACCGTGGCGGTCGCGGTGGCGGCTGCGGTGACCGACTGGCCGGCGGTGAAGCCGGAGTTGGCGGGCGTACCGGCGATGGTCAGGTCCTTGCCGGCCTTGACCGATGCCAGGGTGACCTCGTTGTTGCCGGCGCCACCGACGGTCGCATAGACGCCGGTTTCGCCCATCTTGGCGTTGATCGCAGTGGACAGGGCCTTGGCGATGTCGGTGCCTGCAGCGCCGTTCTTGTATTCCACGGTGTCGATGGTGACGCCGTTGAGCGTCATGCCGGTGATGCTGCCATCGGCGCCGGCGTTGCCGATGGCGGCGCTGGTCACGTCGGCGGCGAACTTGACGTTGCCCAGCGAAGCGGCCTTGGCATCGACCACCTTGTCGATCGCGATCGCCTGGCCGGCATTGGCGCCCACCTGGAACAGTTGGCTGGAGAACGAGCCGTCCAGCAGCTTGGTGCCGTTGAACTCGGACTGCTTGGCCACGCGGTCGATTTCAGCGGACAGCTGCTTGACTTCGGCGTTCAGCGCGGCGCGGTCGGAGGCGGAGTTGGTGGCGTTGGACGACTGCACCGACAGCTCGCGGATGCGCTGCAGGTTGTTGCCGATCTCGGTCAGCGAACCTTCGGCGACCTGGGCCAGCGAAATGCCGTCGTTGGCATTGCGCACGGCGACGTCGAGGCCGCGGATCTGGGTGGAGAAGCGCTCGGAAATCGCCAGGCCGGCCGCGTCGTCCTTCGCGCTGTTGATGCGCAGGCCCGACGACAGACGCTGGATGGTGGTGGCGAGCGAAGCGCCGCTGGTGCTCAGGTTGCGCTGAGCGTTGAGCGACATCGTGTTGGTATTGATGACCTGTGCCATGACGGGGTCCTGGAAAATGGGAGGGCGAAGCCTGGGGCTTGGAATTGATGCGGAGAGGAAAGCCCGGCGCCCTCCACCAGGCCGGTGGAGGGCGGATGAAGGGCCAAGCCCTTCATCCCGGCGTCAATCGGAGGGAGACGAATCCGTCCGGGACGCCTGCGCCAGGCAACGATTCCCGTGAAGCGGTTTAGCGGAGCAGGGACATCACGTTCTGGGGCACCTGGTTGGCCTGGGCCAGCATGGCCGTACCGGCCTGCTGCAGGATCTGGGTGCGGGTCAGTTCGGCGGTTTCCTTGGCGAAATCGGTGTCGCGGATGCGGCTACGCGAGGCGGCCAGGTTTTCCGAGCTGGTCTGCAGGTTGGCGACCACCGAGGTGAAGCGGTTCTGCACCGCACCCAGGTCGGCGCGGGCACCGTTGACCGAGGTCAACGCCTTGTCGACGACTTCCAGCGCCTGCTGCGCACCCTTGACCGAACTGATGTCGAGCGAGGAGACGAAGCTGGCGTTGGCGGTGGCGGCGGCGGTGACGGCGGTGATGCCGGTCAGGCCGATTTCGGTTGCGTTGGTCGGCACGGCCACGGTACCGGCACCGCCGGTGATCGTGCCTGCGGTCAGCGTCACGTCCTTGTCGGCCTTCAGCGATTCCAGCGTGATGCCGCCTGTCGCACTGACCGTGGCGCGCAGGCCGGTTTCGCCCATCTGCGCATTGAGACCGGCAGCGACGGCCTTGGCCACGTCGGCGCCAGTGTCGCCGGCCTTCCAGCTGACATCGTTGATGGTGACGCCATTCAACACCATGCCGGACAGCTTGCCGTCGGAGGTGGCAGCGGCGGCATCGGTGGTGGCGACGCGGTCGGCGGCGAACTTCACGCCACCCAGTGCATTGGCCTTGGCATTGACCACCTTGTCGATGGCGATGGCCTGGCCGGCGTTGGCGCCGACCTGGAACAGCTGGCTGGAGAAGGATCCGTCCAGCAGCTTCGTGCCGTTGAACTCGGACTGCTTGGCGACGCGGTCGATTTCTGACGCCAGCTGCTTCACTTCGGCGTTCAGCGCGGCACGGTCGGACGAGGAGTTCGTCGCATTGGCCGACTGCACCGACAGCTCGCGGATGCGCTGCAGGTTGTTGCCGATCTCGGTCAGCGAGCCTTCGGCGACCTGGGCCAGCGAGATGCCGTCGTTGGCGTTGCGCACGGCGACGTCCAGACCACGGATCTGGGTGGAGAAGCGCTCGGAGATCGCCAGGCCGGCCGCGTCGTCCTTCGCGCTGTTGATGCGCAGGCCCGACGACAGGCGCTGGATGGTGGTGGCGAGCGAGGCGCCGCTGGTGCTCAGGTTGCGCTGAGCGTTCAACGACATCGTATTGGTGTTGATGACTTGTGCCATGGAGGGTTCCTCAAGGCGTTGGAGGGATGGGCATCAGGCGTGCGGGGAGAGAGTCGCCCGCCCGATGCCGTTCAGCGGCTTAACGCAGCAGCGACATCACGTTCTGCGGCACCTGGTTGGCCTGGGCCAGCATGGCCGTACCGGCCTGCTGCAGGATCTGGGTGCGGGTCAGTTCGGCGGTTTCCTTGGCGAAATCGGTGTCGCGGATGCGGCTGCGCGAGGCGGCCAGGTTTTCCGAGCTGGTCTGCAGGTTGGCGACCACCGAGGTGAAGCGGTTCTGCACCGCACCCAGGTCGGCGCGGGCACCGTTGACCGAGGTCAGCGCCTTGTCGACGATTTCCAGCGCCTGCTGCGCACCCTTGACCGAGCTGATGTCCAGGTTGCTGGCGTACTGGCGGGCCGGGGCCGCATCGGCGGTGTAGCCGGCTGCGGTGGTGGCGAACGCGGTGAAAGCGCCGCTGCTGTTGACGCTGTCCTTGACCGAGGTCAGGGTGACCGCGCCGGCGGCGTTGGCTTCGGCGTAGACGCCGGTTTCGCCGACCTTGGTGTTGATGTGCGCGGCCAGCTGCTTGCCGGTCTCGCTGGCGTTTGCGGCGGCCAGGCCGACGCTCTTGACGGTCAGGCCTTCGAAGCTGACCGCCGTGCCCTTGCTGTCGGTGATGGTGAACGCCGCCACCACCTGGTCGGTGTTGTCCGTGCCTGTCACCGCCGCGATCGTGCCGCTGGCGAACTGGGCACCGCCCAGCGCGTTCGCCTTGGCATCGACGGTCTTGTCGATGGCGATGGCCTGGCCGGCGTTGGCACCGACCTGGAACAGCTGGCTGGAGAACGAGCCGTCCAGCAGCTTGGTGCCGTTGAACTCGGACTGCTTGGCGACGCGGTCGATTTCAGCGGTGAGCTGCTTGACTTCCGCATTCAGCGCGGCGCGGTCGGAGGAAGAGTTGGTCGCGTTGGCCGACTGCACCGACAGCTCACGGATGCGCTGCAGGTTGTTGCCGATCTCGGTCAGAGAACCTTCGGCGACCTGGGCCAGCGAAATGCCGTCGTTGGCATTGCGCACGGCGACGTCCAGACCACGGATCTGCGTGCTGAAGCGTTCGGAGATGGCCAGACCGGCCGCGTCGTCCTTGGCGCTGTTGATGCGGAGACCCGACGACAGACGCTGGATGGTCGTGGCCAGCGAGGCGCCGCTGGTGCTCAGGTTGCGCTGAGCATTCAACGACATCGTGTTGGTGTTGATTACCTGTGCCATGAGAGTTTTCCTTAGGCGTGTGTCGCACGGGGGGTGGAGTGGTCAACGCTTCCCGGCCGTGCAACCCGGGACGTCAAAGGCTTAGTTCCGCAGCAGCGACATCACGTTCTGCGGCACCTGGTTGGCCTGGGCCAGCATGGCTGTACCGGCCTGCTGCAGGATCTGGGTGCGGGTCAGTTCGGCGGTTTCCTTGGCGAAATCGGTGTCGCGGATGCGACTGCGTGAGGCGGCCAGGTTTTCCGAGCTGGTCTGCAGGTTGGCGACCACCGAGGTGAAGCGGTTCTGCACCGCACCCAGGTCGGCGCGCGCGCCGTTGACCGAGGTCAGCGCCTTGTCCACCACTTCCAGGGCGCGCTGCGCGCCGGCGAAAGTGGTGATGTCCAGGGCCTGGACGAAGGAGCCGGTCGCCGCCAGATCGCCGCCGTTGGTACTGGTTTCGGTCAGGCCCAGGTTGGCGGCCGTCGAGGCGGTGGCACCGGCGACAACCGGGCCGCCGAAGGCGAGGGCGAATTCCTGGCCGCCCTTGATGCCGGTCAGATTGATGACGCCGGCCTTGACCTCAGCGTAGACGCCGGTCTCGCCGAGCCGGGCGTTCAGCGCGGCTGCTGCGCCCTGGGTGATCGACTGGCCGGCCTTCACTTCGAAGGCGCCGATGTCGAACGTGGTCGCGGTGCCGCCGGTCGGCGTGACCGTGACCTGCAACTGGGAGAAGGTGGTGTCGGCCGCGGCCGCATCCGTGCCCAGCGCGGTGCCGGTGTAGAGGTTGGCGAAGGTCACGCCGCCCAGTGTCTGTGCGCGCGCATCGACCACCTTGTCGATGGCGATGGCCTGGCCGGCGTTGGCGCCCACCTGGAACAGCTGGCTGGTGAACGAACCGTCCAGCAGCTTGGTGCCGTTGAAGTCCGCCTGCTTGGCGACGCGGTCGATTTCGGCCGACAGCTGCTTGACTTCGGCGTTCAGCGCAGCGCGGTCGGACGACGAGTTGCTGGCGTTCGAGGACTGCACGGCCAGTTCGCGGATGCGCTGCAGGTTGTTGCCGATCTCGGTCAGCGAGCCTTCGGCGACCTGGGCCAGCGAGATGCCGTCGTTGGCATTGCGCACGGCGACGTCGAGGCCGCGGATCTGGGTGCTGAAGCGTTCGGAGATGGCCAGGCCGGCCGCGTCGTCCTTCGCACTGTTGATGCGCAGGCCCGACGACAGGCGCTGGATGGTGGTGGCGAGCGAAGCGCCGCTGGTGCTCAGGTTGCGCTGAGCGTTGAGCGACATCGTGTTGGTGTTGATTACCTGTGCCATGTTCGTCTCCTCTTATTTGGATTCACGGCGTTGAAGGGAAAAGACGCTGCCGGTTTGTTGTGTTGGGCTAGTCGTCTTCGTGTTGCGAAATGAATAACGGCGCAGCCAAAAAAACCTTTAGGGGGCGTGGAAAAAAATGTGCTAGGTCGTGGGAAGCCCGCATGGGAGGGGCTTTCCGTCGGTCATGGAAAACGTGACGGCAGCCCTAAAGAAGGGGCGGACGATGCCGTTAACGGCGCGCTTCGGCGCAGGCGCACGCGATCACTCCCTGATGCGGGCGCGTGATCGGGGCAATGGAGGGATCGGGTGCGCGCGATGCGCACCGCCGTCACGGCGTGGGCGCGGGGGCCGGCGTGGGGTGGGGGAGGCGCCAGGCGTCGGCGGGATCGGCCAGCAACGACAGCGACGGCATGCGGTATTCGCAGCCGACCAGGGTGCGTCCGGTCAGTCCGGGACGCTCGCCCGGATAGACGACCAGCGCGTGCGCATCGTCGAGCGCGCCGGCCAGCGGGGCATCCTTGCTTGCTTCCAGCGCACGTTCCAGCTGTGCGGTCGCCTGTTCGATGGGACTGTCCACCAGCAGCAGCACGCGATCGTCGGTGATGACGACCGCGCTGCTGCGGAGGCCCCATGCGTCCACCGGATCTTCCAGGCGGTAGAGATCCATCATCGGCGCGCTGTACTGCCGCTCGGTCTGCCCGAATTCCGTCGGGCGTTCGCGTCGAAGCCGTGGCAGCAGGCCAGGCAGGTCGGCGATCGCGGTGCGGCACGCAAGCGCGTCCAGCAGCGTGTCCGTCGGACCGGATGCGGCGGGTGGCGGGACGGCTACCGACTGCGCCGACACCACGGGGGCCATGCCGGCCAGCCCGAAGGCCGCCAGCACGAGCGGCAGCGCCTTACTCGATCTGCGCATTCGCGTGGGCGGCGTCCAGCGCTTCCATGGCATCGCGCGGTTTCAGCTTGCCGGCCTTCTCGAACGAGGCCGCGGCCGCGTCTTCCTTCTTGTCGCCATGCAGGAGCAACAGCACGTTGGCGTATTCCACGTGCGCGATGGGCGAGTCCGGGGTCAGCTTCAGGGCCGTCTTGATATGCGACTCCGCTTCACTGGCCTTGGCGCCATAGGTCAGGCCGCCGATCATCGCGCCGATCTTGTCGATGATCTCGGCGTGGTACAGCGCCAGCGCCGTATGCGCCTCGGCATGCTTGGGCTCGCGGGCCAGCGTGGCGTCCAGCGCCACGCGGACCTTGCCGGCGATGCCTTGCTTCAATGCCTTGGCGATGCTCAGGCCCTGGCTGTAGCGGCCCAGCGCGAATGCGTGGCGGTAATGGCTGTTGGCTTCGTCGGGGAGTGCCTTGATCGCGGCTTCCGCCAGCTTGGCGGCCTGTTCGAAACGCTTGAGCTGCTCCGCCTCGTCGTCCACGAGATACGTGGCGTGGATGCCGATCGCCTTGACGGCGACGGAGGCCCCCAGCGGCCCGAGCGCTTCGCCGGCCTCGTAAGCCGCCTGGAAATCGCCGCGATGGAATGCGCGCCATGCGTCCTGCAGGCGCTGGGCGAGGTCGGCGGGTTCGATGCCCTTGGCGGCCTTGCCGGCAGCGGCGATCAGCGCCTTCGCGCGCTTTTCGTCGGGGTAGGGTTCCTGGTCGCCGGCGTGCAGCACGGGCCAGGCCTTCTTCAAGGCATCGCCCGCATAGGCGTAGCCCTTGGCGTCATGCGGAAACTGTGCCCACTTCGCGGTTTTTCCTGCCATCGTTCGTCGCTCCCGGGGAGCGGCGAGCATCGCCGCGAACGTGGTCCACAGGCAACCCCTACGCAATCCGTCGCGCCAGCGGCCAATAGTGTGATTGCTCGACGCAGGCCGGACAGCATCCACTCATGGAAGCCGACCATCGGGGTCGGCATGTGGATGCCCCCATGGCCGCCAAGAAGCAGACCCGCAAGACCCCCGAACCCACCCTGCGCCATGTCTGGCTCGCCGGCCTCGGCCTGATCGCCGTGGCCCGTCGCGAAACCCTCGGTGCCGCAGCCGAAGCCGTCGGCAAGCTGCAGGCCGTGCGCGAACAGGCGGAAGCCTTGGCCGGGCAGGCCCAGCGCGACGCGCTGGCGCGCCTGGCCAACGCGCGCGAGCAGGGCGAAGCCAGTGTCGAGCGTTTCAGCGCCGATGTCGAAGCCCGCCTGCAGCCCGTGCTGGCCAAGCTGGGCCTGAAGAAGCCCGCACGCACGAAGGCTGCGCCCCGTGCCCGCAAGAAGCCGGCCGCGAAGCGCACGCGCGCCGCCGCGCCCCGCAAACCTGCACCGAAGCGCCCGGTCCGCCGCAGCCGCGCCTGACCGCCGGCTCCCGGCACCGGTAATGAGAACGCCCCGGCCTGCAGGGGCGTTCTGTCATGGCGTGTTGGATCAGAGATGCCGGGTGACGGCAGGTTCGGAGAACCAGTCGTTGTCGCGCCCGTTGGCGTAGCGGATCGGCACCTCCGCCAGTGCGGCGTGCTCGACATCGTCCAGGCACGCCAGGTTCACCGAGTAGTAGCGTCCGCCCAGGACCTCCAGTTCGCCACGACCGAACGATTTCACGCCGCAGTGCCTGCAGAACAGGTGTTCCACCATGCCGGTGCCGAAGGGGTAACGGGTCAGTGCGTCTTCGCCGTGCAGCAGGCGGAAGGCCTCCGGCCTGACGATGGCGCCCCAGTACCGCGTCTTGGTGCAGATCGAGCAGTTGCAGCGACCGCTGCCGGCGCTCAGGTCGAGGTCGACTTCATAACGCACGGCGCCGCAGTGGCAGCTGCCATGGCAGGTCTGGACGGTCATCGGGCTTGTTCCTTGTCGGGATGTGCAGCGCCAGCATCGCGGTGATCGAGGACAGAATCAGTCCTCAATGGGGGCGCATACTGGCCCCATGCTGAGCACCTCCAACCGCCTTCTCCGCCTGCTGTCGTTGATGCAGTCCCGTCGCCACTGGACCGGTGCCGAGCTGAGCCAGCGGCTGGAAGTCGACCGCCGCACCCTCCGGCGCGACGTCGAGCGCCTGCGCGAACTGGGCTATCCCATCGACGCGTCGCCCGGCCTGGGCGGCGGTTACCGGCTGGGTTCCGGGGCCGCCATGCCGCCGGTACTGCTGGAAGACGACGAGGCCGTCGCAGTGGCGGTGGCCCTGCGCACGGCCGCAGCCAGCGTGGGGCGGATGGAAGACACCGCGCTGCGCCTGCTGTCCAAGCTCGACCAGTGGCTGCCCGCGCGCCTGCGCAAGCGCGCCAGCGCGCTTTATTCGGTCACGCTGTCGCTGGCCGGCGGCGTGCCGACCTCCGACGTGGACCTGCTGCTGCGCATCGCGGGCGCCTGCCGCGACGGCTTTCGCCTGCGCATGCATTACCGCGACCGCAGCCAGCGCGCCAGCGAGCGCGTGATCGAGCCGCTGCGGCTGGTGCACACCGGCAGTCGCTGGTACCTGGTGGCGTGGGACCTGAAGCGCGAGGATTGGCGCACCTTCCGCGTGGACCGCGTGCAGTCGCTGCACGACACCGGCATGCAGTTCCCGCCGCGTGAGTTTCCCGGCGACGTGGCGGACTACGTGGCCAAATCGATCACCCTGCCATTCACCCGCTACCAGGTCAGGTTGCGTCTTCCCGGGCCGGTGGAAGCGCAGGCCACACGGGTACCGACGTGGTGCGGCATCCTCGAGGCCGGCGACGCGCACCACTGCATGCTCGAGCTGGGCGCGGAATCCATCGACGCGCTGCTCGCATTGATGGCCCTGATCGGCCCGGAGTTCGAGATCGTCGACGATCGCGGCCTGCTGCCTGAGTTGCGGGCGGCGTCGACCCGGCTGGGTGCCGCGCTGGCCGCCGCCTGATCCATGGCGTTATCGGAATACATGTAGGAGGGGCTTCAGCCCCGACGCTTTTTCCTGGAGTCCTGCGGGCTGCGCGGAAAGCGCCAGGGCTGAACCCTCCTGCGAACGCTCAGTCGGTATACGCCTGCGTCAACGTGTTCAGGTGCACGCGCTCGGCATCGCGCAGGAACGGCGCCACCAGCATCATCACCTGCACGATGCCCTGGCGGATGGCGGCCTGTTCGTCCTTCTCGCCGCGCGTGGCGGCATAGTTGAGCCAGAAGGTGGAGATCACCAGGACGTTGGTGGCGGTCGCCGCGAGTTCCGCGGCGGAAGCGCGCATCACGCCGGCATGGCCCATGCCGCGCATCACCGCATGCGCGCTGTCGTCGGCGCGCTTGAGGATGCGGGCGAAGCGCAGCCGCAGGCGACGGTTGCGGCTGAGGATCTCGACCAGGTCGCGATAGAGGAACCGGTAGTCCCAGATGCACTCGAACACCAGGTGCAGTTGCAGCCAGATGTCTTCCAGTCCCGGCAGCCGGTCGGTCGGCGGCGTCAGGGCCGCATCCATGCGCTCTTCGTAGCGTGCGAAGAGCTGCTCGATGATGTCGTCCTTGTTGCGGAAGTGGTAGTACAGGTTGCCCGGGCTGATCTCCAGCTCGTCGGCGATGTGGTTGGTGGTGACGTGCGGCTCGCCCTGCGTGTTGAACATCGCCAGGGCGGCGTCGAGGATGCGCTGGCGGGTATCGCGCGCCACTACGCGATGAGCTTCTTCACCAGGTCCACGTACTTCTTCTGCGCATCTTCCTGTGCGGTGCCCTTGAGCTTGGCCCAGGCCTCGTACTTGGCGGTGCCGACGAAATCGAAGAATCCGGGCTTGTCGCCCTTCACGTCGCCCTCGGCGCCCTGCTTGTACAGGCCGTAGAGCCGCAGCAACGTATCGTTGTCCGGGCGCTCGGCCAGCGTCTGGATGTCCTTGGATGCCTGGTCGAATGCGCTCTTCAGATCTGCCATGGATGATCCCTCCCAGTGATCGCGGCCATCTGACCACGGGCGGTCAAGGCGGTCAATCCGTGACGGGATTGTCGAACGTGGGCGGCTCTGGCAAGTTAGCCCGCAGGGCGGTCGGAGGGGCTTGCCCACACAGCGAGGATTGGGTCGTCATGAGCTATTTCGTCACGGGCGCCACGGGATTCATTGGCCGCTACCTGGTCGGCAACCTCCTCAAGCGCAGCGGGACGGTCCACGTGCTGGTCCGCAAGGACTCGCAGAAGAAGTTCGACGCCATCGCAAAGAAGGCCGGCTGGGACATGAAACGCGTGTCCGTGGTGCATGGCGACATGACCAAGCCCAAGTGCGGGCTGACGCCCGCCCAGTTGCGCGCGCTCTCCGGCAAGGTGAAGCACTTCTTCCATCTGGCCGCCGTCTACGACCTGACCGCGAGCCGCGAGGCCCAGCAGGCCGCGAACATCGACGGTACCCAGCATGCGCTCGACCTGGCGGCGGCGCTGAAGGCCGGCTGCTTCCACCACACCAGTTCCATTGCCGCCGCCGGCCTGTATCCGGGCATCTTCCGCGAGGACATGTTCGAAGAAGCCGAGGGGCTGGACGACCCCTACCTGCGCACCAAGCACGATTCCGAAGGTCTGGTGCGAAAGGAAACGCGCATCAAGTGGCGCATCTATCGACCCGGCATGGTGGTCGGTCACTCGAAGACCGGCGAGATCGACAAGATCGATGGTCCGTACTATTTCTTCACGCTGATCAAGAAACTGCGCGAGCTGTTGCCGCAGTGGATGCCGGTGCTTGGCATCGAAGGCGGCCGCATCAACATCGTGCCGGTGGATTTTGTCGCCGACGCCATGGACCACATCGCGCACAAGCCGAAGCTGGACGGCCACACCTTCCACCTGACCGATCCCGAGCCGATGCGCGTGGGTGAGGTGCTGAACACCTTCTGCCGCGCGGGCCATGCGCCGGAAATGACGATGCGCATCGACGCACGCATGTTCGCCTTCGTGCCCGGCGGCATCCGCATGGCGGTTGGCAACCTGCCGCCGGTGCGGCGCTTCATCGGCATGCTGCTGCGCGACTTCAAGATCCCGAAGGAAGTGCTGAAGTTCATCACCTATCCGACGCGCTTCGACAGCCGCGAGACCGAGCGTGCGCTGAAGGGCAGCGGCATCGCAGTGCCACGCCTGGACGATTATGCGTGGCGTTTATGGGATTACTGGGAGCGCCACCTCGATCCGGACCTGTTCATCGATCGCTCGCTGAAGGGCAAGGTGCGCAACAAGGTCGTGGTGATCACCGGCGGCTCCTCGGGCATCGGCCTGTCCACCGCGCAGCGCGTCGCCGAAGCGGGCGCCACCACGATCATCGTGGCGCGCGGCGAGGAGGAACTGTTCAAGGCCCGCGACGACATGAAGAAGGCCGGTGGCAAGGTGTTCGCCTACACCGCCGACCTGGCCGACATGGCGGACTGCGACAGGCTGGTGAAGACCGTGCTGGACGAGCACGGGCAGGTCGACATCCTGATCAACAATGCCGGCCGTTCGATCCGTCGCTCCATCGAGGCCAGCTACGACCGCTTCCATGATTTCGAGCGCACGATGCAGCTGAATTACTTCGGCAGCATCCGCCTGATCATGGGCTTCCTGCCGAAGATGACCGAGCGGCGCAAGGGCCACATCATCAACATCAGTTCGATCGGCGTGCTGGCGAATTCGCCGCGCTTTTCGGCCTACGTGGCGTCGAAGGCCGCGCTGGATGCGTTCAGCCGGTGCGCGCAGGGCGAACTGTCGGGCAAGGGCATCAGCTTCACCACCATCAACATGCCGCTGGTGAAGACGCCGATGATCGCGCCGACCAAGATGTACGACAGCGTGCCGACGCTGTCCCCGGAAGAAGCGGCCGACCTGCTGGTCAAGGCGATCATCGAGAAACCCAGTCGCATCGCCACGCGCCTCGGCATTTTCGCCGCGCTGGTCAATGCGGTGGCGCCGAAGGCCTACGAAGTGGTGATGAACACCGCATTCGAGCTGTTCCCGGATTCGGCGGCCGCCAAGGGCGATCGCAAGGCGTTGAAGCAGTCTGCGCCCAGCCAGGAGCAGATCGCCTTTGCATCGCTGATGCGGGGCGTGCATTGGTAGGTGTCTGGCGTTGAAGGCCCCACGCCGAAGCGTCGTTCTGAGCATCGCTGGCGTTTTGCTCTTGCTGGTCTTGCTGGTGGTATCGGCGTCCCGGCTACAAGGTGTCGGCGCATCCGCGAAGGTCGATCAGGAGATGCTGACGGACCGTCGGTTCGACGAGGCTGCTTGGCCGATCGAAGCGGCGCTCAGGTCTACGCGAATACCGCAGACCGACTTCAGCTGTTCGTTGGGCGAATTAAAAGTACTGATCGTATCCAGTGGCTGCGCATCGAAGACGGCTGTTCTGATCCAAGGCAAGCGCGATGGTAGGGTCTATTACGATGGTCACGGTGATGCAGGACATTTCATCGGCGGCGAGTTCCGCAGCCGGCATCAGGCGGTCCTGGGCGCAGCGACTGTCCAACGCCTGAAGGCTGCTGCAACGAAACTGGTCGTCCTGGAGAGCGCGTCGGAATTCAATTGCGGAATGCCTTGTTTCGAAGGCGGCGCCATGGTCTGCGTGGACGGCAAGAGGCGTGCCGCTTACTCGGCTGGTTTCAAGAGCAACATCGATACCGGGAGTGAGGTGTTCTATCAGGTGCTGTCGGCGGAACCAGGTCGTGATCCCGATGCCCCAATGGGTATATGCATTTGAAGCGCTAGCTGGCCGAACTAGCTTCCTTCAGCCCATCGCAACGGCACCGCCTGCAGGTTGCGCATATGCAGCGCCAACGGTTCGATCCGCGACCACATGACGTCGCGCAGTTCGGCGTCTTCGACGGTTTCCGTCATCGCGCCGTGGAAGCACGCGAGCCAGCCGCTGGCTTCCTCCATGCCGATCCGGAAGGGCAGGTGGCGGGCACGCAGCATCGGTGCGCCGTGCTTCTGGGTGAACAACGGAGGGCCACCCAGCCAGCCGCTGAGGAATTCGAACAGCTTCTGCTCGCTGCCATCGAGCGAATCCGGATGCTGTGCGCGCACGGCGGCGGCTTCCGGCAAGCTGTCCATCAGCGCGTACATGCGCCGGGTCATCCGGCGCAGGCCGGCTTCACCGCCGATGCGGTCGTAGAGGGTGGAAGCGTCGGTCATGAGTCAAGGGCGCGGGAAGATCGCGGGATCATCCGCCTGCTCGGAAGGCGCGGCCAGCGACGGAACGTCGCGGCGCACCCTTGCTCACATCGTCCTGCATTGACGCCAGCGCACCGGTTCGCTGCTACCCGGCGGCGGATTGAGCTGCACGCGGGTGGCGCGAAGGGCGGGGTAACGCTCCAGTTCCAGGCAGATCCACGGCCAGATGTCCTTCTCGCTGGCAACGCGGTCGATGCTCAGCGTGAGCTTGGTCTGCCAGACGCCACGCGTGATGCCGGGTGTCTTCGACAAGGCCTTCAGCACCTCGCGCATCTGCACCTCGAGTTCCTCGTCCGTGGGTTCACGGAAGCTCTCCTGTGGAGCAGGCACGGGTGCAGCAGGCACAGCGGCCGGTGCAGCGGGTGCGACGCGTGCCGCCGTCGCGGGCGCATCGTCGGCGACTGTCGGATGGGTGCCGGACCAGACGGCCATGGACAACGCTCCCAGCGTGACCGCGCCCAGCCACGAGATACCCGCATGGCGCTTGGCTCGCGCCGTGGCGTAGTGGGCGATCTGCTCGCGAAGCGCGGGTTCGATCAGGTCGCGTACTTCGGGCCACAGGCGCGGACCGTCGAGCAGCTCGATGTTGGTGCCATGCGCGGCCTCGCGGCCCTCCTTTTCCACCTTGCCCTCGGTCGCCAGGATGCCGCCCTGCGCGGCGCCCAGGCGGATGCTGGCGGCGAGTTCCTGGACGGGTGCGGCCGCAATCCGGTAGGCGGAGCCGTGCTTGCAGGACAGCAGCCAGCGTTCGTCGCCACGCGCGAGCAGGAAGGTCGACTGGGGTTCGCGCGACTCCTGCTGGTCCGGCGTCGCTTCCACCAGCCCACGGTCGGCCATGGCGGCAAGCACGAGCTTGGAGAACTCGCGCCAGCGCAGGCCGGAGAGTGCGTGGAGGCCGTAGGACATTTCGTCCCGGGGGCGGCGGACCAGCCAGAGATAAGCGTTGGCTGCAATGCCGCTCACGAGGGTAACGGCCAAGCCGAGAAGCCAGATGGACATGCGTCGCGCGTGCGTTGTTGTTTTTAGGCCCGCGATTCTACCGGGCCGACCCTGCGCGTGTCTGTGATCGTGCGGCGGCGTGCCGGACGGCGGGCATGAAAAAGCCCGCCAGTCCGAAGCCGTAAGGGGAGGGGAGCAAACGAACTTCGATGGACTGGCGGGCCGGAATGATTGTTACGCCAATGAATGGTGCTGCGCAACAAAAATTTGTTCAGCGAGAGCCACGAAATTCGCGTTGCGACCTTATGGTGCAGCCTTCTTGCGCGATGCACGTTTCGCGGGCGTTTTCTTCGCTGTCGCGGGCGCCGTTTTCTTGACGGCAGCCTTGCGCGGGCGGGCGGCGCGGGCCGGTTTCGCGGTCGGCGCGCCACCCATCTTGCGCAACTGGGCATTCAGCGCGTCCACGCGGTCGATCAGTGCGGAAAGATCTTCGCGGCTGGGAACTTCAAGGCGGCGCAGGGCGCGGTGCACGCGTTCTTCGAACACCTTTTCCAGGCGATCCCACGTATCGGAAGCGCGCTCACGCGCCTGGCCGACCGTAGTCTCGACCGCATCGCGCATCGCCTGCGCCTTGCCGCCGGCGGCCTTGCGGGTGAGGTGTTCCAGCGACAGGCCTTCCTTCACCAGCGTCTCGAACAGCTTGGTGCCTTCGGCCTGCGCGCGCCCGAAGGCGCCGACGCCGGCCAGCCAGACCTGCTGCGCGGATTCGCCGAGGCGCTTGGACATCTGCTCGGCCTGTGCCTGCAGGTCTTCATTCTTGGAAGCGGAAGCGGTCTTCTTGCGTGCGGATTTCTTCAGCGTGGCCATGGCGTTCCGTCGATGAGGGTGTAGGGAGTGCGCGCCAGAATCGACGGCGCGTCTAGAGTTTTCACACCAGCCGGTGATGCGGCCGTGAGCGGGTCACGAACGGCGGGCCGCCCGGCGGCGCGATACCAGCTGGTCCACGTCATCCAGGGCGCGGCGCAGGCGCGCAGTGGTTTCGGTCATGCGCGGCATCACGTCCAGCCCGTCGAGGATCGAGCGATGGCGGTTGTTGACGATGTCCTCGTTGTAGCGGATGCCATGGGCGGCCAGCATCGGCTTGAGCACGGCGGCGCGCTTGCGCAGGTCGGCCAGCGTATTGCGGTACGCCAGCTGGCAGACGCGATGGCGCGACGAGAAGCTGAAGAGGTTGGTGAAGAACAGCTCGCTGTCGTCCGAGTTGGGTTCGAAGACGAGCTGGTCGATGTCCGGATAACGATGCGGGTACTTTTCCATGCCGATCTGCATGCGCGACTGCAGCAGCGTACGCAGCGTCTGCGACAGCACCGCAGGCAGGCCGCCGCTGGCCAGGCCGACCTGTTCGGCTTCGTCCGCCTGCGGAACGGCCTGGTTGGCGTCGAACGGGACCAGCGGGTTGATGCCGATCATCAGGTCGATGCCGCGGTCCAGCACCGTGCTCGCATGCATGGTGCGGCGTAGGGCGCCGTCAAGGAAGTGACGGCCGCCGATTTCCACCGGTGGGTACAGGCCGGGCAGGGCGGAACTGGCCTGCACCGCGCGCGAGATCGGGACGTCGTCCCAGCCCTCCTCGCCGAAGCGCACCGCCTCGCCGCTGTCCAGGTCGACCGCGACCACGAACAGGTCGGCATCCAGGCTGCGGAAATCGTTGCTGCGCCCGCGGCGGCTGAAGATGTCGCGCAGGAAGCGTTCGACTTCCTCGTTGTCGAAGATGCCGGTGGGGACCAGCCCGCCGAAGCGCAGGAACAGGTCCGACCAGCGCGTGGCGCGGCGGGGATTGCGGACCAGCCGCGACAGCCAGTCGGCGTAGAGTCCCGGCAGGCTGGCGGCGCGGCGCAGGTACTCGCCGACATTCGGACGCAGAAAGGTCTCGGGACGGAATTCGGCATCGTCGCTGGTGCCGGTGATGAAGATGCGGCACATCTCCGCCGTCCCCATCCGGTTGGCCAGTCCCGCCGCGAGGAAGGCGCCCGAGCTGACGCCCACGTAGCAGTCCATGCGGGTCAGGTCCAGGCCGTCCAGCGCTTCGTCCAGGGCGCGCAGGGCACCCAGCTCGTACATGCCGCCGATGGGGCCGCCGCCGGCGATGGCCAGCCCGATCTTGCCGTTGTGGCCCCGCTGCCTCGCACTGTGGATCGAAAGCATGTACTACCCGTGGTGACCTTGCCGCCCGAGTGTAGCCGACGGGCAGGCAGGTTGCGGTGGTCGTGGCCTGCCCGGATCATGGCGCCCATGGCCCGAGGAAATCCGCTGATCGAACGTGTAGGCAGGCGCCTGGCTTGGCACCAGGCCGCGCACGATCCGACGCATGAACCCCGCAACCGGTTGCGCTGGCTGCCCGAGGTCCGGCGCTGGCAGGCGGCCCGCCTGGAGGACAGCTTCGCGCACTTCCTCGACGATCCGAAGCGGCGCGCGGCGGCGATGTTCTTCCTTACCGATGTGTACGGCGACCACGACTTCAGCGGACGCGATGCCAATGTCGCCAAGGTGATGCCGATGATGCAGCGCCTGCTGCCCGGCGCCGTGCTGGAGACCGTCGCCCATGGCATCGAACTGGGTGTGCTGACGCATGCGCTGGACATGCGCATGGCCGAGGCGCTGCACCGGCTGGCGCCGACCCGGCGCAAGCTCGACGCCGACCTGTATGGACAGGCCTATCGCGAGGTGGGCCTGCGGCGCCTGCGCAGGCACCAGATCGACCTGATCGCGGAGGTCGGCGTGGGCCTGGCCCGTGCGGTGAAGACACCGGGCGTGGCGACGTTGCTCAAACTGTCGCGCGGTCCCGCCAAGGCGACGGGGCTGGGCGAGTTGCAGGGGTTCCTGGAGCGTGGATTCGCCGCGTTCGGCGCACTCGGCGACGGCAAGGCCTTCGTGCGCGACATCGAGCGGACGGAACGGGCCGTGTCGCGTCGCCTGTTCGCCGCGGACCCGGATCCGTTCCGCGATTGAAGGTCAGTCGAACTTTTCGCTCAGCACCCGGCGGATCTCGGCCTCGATCGGTCCCTTCATCGCCGACAGCAGGAAGCCCAGGTTCGCGGTGACGCGCAGCTTGTCGGCCAGCAGCGCGATCTTGCCTTCCACGCCAGAGCGGCTGAAGTTGAGCGTGTCGCCGTCCCAGCCGTAGTCCATGTCGAAGCGTTCGGCGAGTTTCTTCGCGACGCTTTCGATGGCCTTGCGTGCCTGCGCGGGCGACTTGGAATGCGGATGCTGGATGTCGATGCTGGCCATGTGCGGGCTCCGTGGGTCGTCCGGTATTCTGCGCAGCGCGATGGCGGGATGCCAAGCCGGGGCTGCCGGATGCGTACCAACCTGATAGGCTCCCCGGGCGTGCAGAACCTCCGACTTCACTTCACAAATCGCCCGTCGCCGGACCGTCCACTGACCACCGGCGTGCATCGCATCGTGCGTGAAGCGGCGGGCACGATCGGCGTGGGCGACGCCTTGCAGGGCGCGCTGCTCGCGCAGATCTGTGTGGACCGGCGTGGCCTGTGGCTGCAGGTGGCCAACGGCATGCGCGGCGTGCACATCAATGGCCGTCCGGTGAAGCGGATGGCGGTGCTTCGTCCGGGCGACGCGGTCTATGTCGAAGGCGTGGAACTGCTGTTGCAGTCCGGTTTCCAGTCGGCGGCGGGCCTGCACGATGCCGACGCCAGCCAGGGCGATGCCCGCGTGGTATTGCGGGGGTTGGGCGGCAAGTACCACGGCAGGAGCATCTCGCTCGAGCAGCCCTGCGTGGTCGGACGGGCACGCGACGCACAGATACGCGTCGACGACCCGGCTTTCGCCGAGCGCCATGCGCGGCTCGAACTGCGCGGCGAGCGCGTCCTGCTGCGCGACCTGGGGGCGGCCGACGGCACGCGGGTGAACGGGGTCGCGGTGCGCGACGCCCTGTTGGCCGCGGGCGACCAGGTCGTCTTCGATGCCCAGCACCGCTTCGTGCTGGAAGTGCCGTGGGCGCCCAGCGCGAAAGTCGATGAACCGGCGCCGCTGGACGATACGTCGGCAGGATCCACGGACGGCGATGCGCGTGCCGCGTCGACGTCGTCCGTGCTGCGCTGGCCGTGGCTGTTGCTGGCCGCGTTGCTGATGGCGGGCGCGCTCAGCGCGCTGCTGCTGTTCGGCGCGGGCTGAACTTCTTCCACGCGCGCCAGCCCAGCAGGGCGGCGAGGATGCCGGCGTACAGCAGCGGCTCGCGGATATCGGACTTCACCAGCCACCAGAAGTGCAGTACGGCCAGCACGCCGATGGCGTAGACGAGCTTGTGCAGTTGGCCCCAGCGGCGGCCGAGACGGCGCATCCAGCCCTGCGTCGAGGTGATCGCCAGCGGCACCAGCAACAGCCATGCCGCGAAGCCGACGGTGATGTAGGGCCGCTTGACGATCTCCTCGAAGATCTGCGTCCAGTAGCCGCGCAGGTCCAGGCCCAGGTACACGCCCAGGTGCAGCGTGGCGTAGAAGAACGCGTACAGGCCCAGCATCCGCCGGAAGCGCAGCAGCATCGACTGGCCTGTCAGCTGCCGCAGCGGCGTGACCGCCAGCGCGATCATCAGGAAGCGCAGCGCCCACAGCCCGGTGCGGTGTTCGATCTCCGCCACCGGGTCGGCGCCCAGCGCGTCGCTCCCGGTCTGCCATACGTCGTAGAACTGCCAGGCCAGGATCGCCAGCGGCGTCAGCGCCAATGCGTGCACCGCCGCCTTCGCGGCAATGAGTCCCGCCGAGGCCTTGCGCGCCGGTGCCACTCAGTACCACTTCTTCAGGTCGAGGCCGGTGTACATCGATGCGACCTGGTCGGCATAGCCATTGAACATCCGCGTCGGAATGCGTTCGGCGAACAGCTTGCTCTGGGTGCCGGCGATGCGGCGCTCGGTCTTCTGGCTCCAGCGCGGATGGTCGACGTTCGGGTTGACGTTGGAGAAGAAACCGTATTCCGAGGGCTGCAGGTCGTGCCAGGCAGTCTCGGGCATCTTCTCGACGAACTTGATTTCCACGATCGACTTGATGCTCTTGAAGCCGTACTTCCACGGCACCACCAGCCGCAGCGGCGCACCGTTCTGCTGCGGCAGCGGCTTGCCGTACAGGCCGGTGGCCAGCAGGGTCAGCGGATGCATCGCCTCGTCGATGCGCAGGCCCTCGCGGTAGGGCCAGTTGATCGAGCGGTAGCGCACGCCCGGCATCTGCATGGGGTCGGCGAGGGTGGTGAAGGCCACGTACTTCGCCTTGGACGTGGGTTCGAACTTCTTGAGCACCTGGCCCAGCGGCACGCCCAGCCACGGGATCACCATCGACCAGCCCTCCACGCAGCGCAGGCGGTACACGCGCTCTTCGGGTGTCAGGCCCTTCACCAGATCCTCCAGCGAGAGCTTGCCGGGCTTGGCGCATTCGCCGCCGACCACCACCGTCCACGGCGAGGTCTTCAGGGTCTTGCGGGCGTTCGACGGATCGGCCTTGCCGGTACCGAACTCGTAGAAATTGTTGTAGCTGCTGACGTCCTCAAGCCGGGTCAGCGCTTCGGTGGTGCGGAACCCCGAGCGTGCCTGTTCAGGCGTCACCGCGATCTTCGGCGGCGGGGGTGGCTCGGCCTCGGCGCAGCCAGCCAGCGCAAGGGCGGGGGCGGCGGCGAACGCCTGCAGCAGGCGCCGACGATCCAGGTAGACCGATTCGTCCGTAACCTGCGAAGCAGGAATCCTGAGGGCATCGCGCAGGGACATGGGGTTCTCCGGGAAGGGGCGATGGCGGTTGGACGCAGTTCGCGCCGAAAAATTCCCGCCGGGACGATGCGACACAGGCTATACGCAGGCAGGTGATCGCAGGATGCAAGGCGTACGCGATTCATGCCCGTGCGTCCGCTTCGTTGCCCCTGCAACTGATGCGCTGCGGCATACTACGGGTCCTCCTGTTCAGGTGCCCCATGACGCGCGCGTTCAACTTCAGTGCCGGCCCCGCCACGTTGCCCGAAGCCGTGCTGCGCCAGGCCCAGGCCGAGATGCTCGACTGGAACGGCATCGGCGCGTCGATCGTGGAAATCAGCCACCGCGGCCAGGACTTCATCGCGGTGGCCGCACAGGCAGAGGCCGACCTGCGGGCACTGGTCGGCATCCCCGACGACTATGCCGTGCTGTTCCTGTCCGGCGGCGCCACCACCCACCAGGCGTTGCTGGCGCTGAACTTCGCCGCACCCGGCCAGGTCGTCGACTACGTGGTGACCGGGCACTGGGGCAAGACGGCGATCAAGCAGGCCAGGCCGTACTGCACGGTCAACATCGCCGCCGACGGCGAGGCGGGCGGCTTCCACGACATTCCGGCGCGCGATACCTGGCGGCTCACGCCGGGTGCCGCCTACGTGCACATCACCGCCAACGAGACCATCCACGGCGTCGAGTTCCGCGACACGCCGGATGTCGGCGACGTACCACTGTTCGCCGATTTCAGTTCGTCGATCGCCTCAGAGCCGCTGGACGTGTCGAAGTACGGCGTGATCTACGCCGGTGCGCAGAAGAACCTCGGCCCCGTCGGCGTGGCGGTGGTCATCATCCGCAAGGACCTGTTCGAACGCAGCGGCCAGCCGCGTGCCGACATCTTCGATTACCGCTCGCACGCCGCGCGCGACTCCATGCTCAACACGCCGCCGACCTGGAACTGGTACCTGGCCGGCCTGGTGTTCAAGTGGATGCTGGCCGAAGGCGGTGTCGCCGAGTTCGCGCGGCGCAACGCGGTGAAGTCGTCGCTGGTCTACGACGCCATCGACGCCTCCGGTGGCTTCTATCGCAACGAGGTGGCGCCTGCGGCGCGCTCGCGGATGAACATCCCGTTCTTCCTGCCGGACGAGACGCTCAACGCGCGTTTCGTAGCCGACTCCAAGGCGGCCGGCCTGCTGGCGCTCAAGGGCCACAAGGCGGTCGGCGGGATCCGTGCCTCGCTGTACAACGCGCTGCCGGTGGAAGGCGCGCAGGCGCTGGTCGGTTTCATGCGCGACTTCCAGCAGCGGAACGGATGAATCAAGCCCTTGTAGGAGCGACGTGAGTCGCGACCGCCAACTATCCGGTCGCGACTCACGTCGCTCCTACAGATAGCACTCTCAGGACACGCCAGATGGCTTCCAAGCCCACCAAACCGAAGAAAACCACCAAGCCCGTAACCGGCAAGAAGATCGATGCGGCACCCGCACCGGCCCTCTCCGACGTCCGCGCCAAGATCGACGGCATCGACCGCCAGATCCAGTCGCTGATCGCCGAGCGCGCGCAGTTCGCCCACCAGGTCGGCAAGGCCAAGGGCAAGCTGGCTGCCGCCGTCGACTACTACCGCCCTGAGCGTGAAGCGCAGGTGCTGCGCATGGTGGTGGACCGCAACGAGGGGCCGCTGTCCGACGAAGTGCTGGTGCACGTCTTCCGCGAGATCATGTCCGCCTGCCTGGCGCAGCAGGAGCCGCTGAAGATCGGCTACCTCGGCCCGGAAGGCACCTTCAGCCAGCAGGCCGTGCTCAAGCACTTCGGTCGTTCGGCGCATGGCCTGCCGCTGGCGAGCATCGAGGAAGTGTTCCAGGAAGTCGCCAGCGGCAACGCCGATTTCGGCGTCGTGCCAGTGGAAAACTCGGGGCAGGGCACCATCCAGATCACGCTGGACATGTTCCTGACCTCGGACCTGAAGATCTGCGGCGAAGTCGAACTGCGCGTGCACCAGTTCCTGATGTCGCGCACCGGTCGCATCGACGACATCGAGCGCATCTACGCGCATCCGCAGTCGTTCGCGCAGACCGCGGGCTGGCTGCGCGCCAACCTGCCGAAGGTGGAGAAGGTGCCGGTGTCGAGCAACGCCGAGGGCGCGCGCCGCGCGCGCGGCAATGACGACGCGGCCGCGATCGGTGGCGAGAGCGCGGCGCACGTGTACGGCCTGAAGAAGGTCGTCATGAGTCCGATCCAGGACGACAAGGACAACACCACGCGCTTCCTGGTGATCGGCCGCAGCCTGTTTCCGCCGTCCGGCCACGACCGCACCTCGGTGCTGGTCTTCATCCACGACAAGCCCGGCGCGCTGTTCGACGTGCTCAGTCCGTTCGCGCGCCACGGCATCAGCATGAACCGCATCGAATCGCGTCCGTCGCACCACGCCAAGTGGGAGTACGGCTTCTTCATCGACCTCGCCGGCCACATCGACGACGAAGCGATGAAGCAGGCGCTGGCCGAACTCGAGCAGCATTCCGCACAAATCAAGGTGCTGGGTTCGTACCCCGTCGCCGTGCCGTGATGAAGTCCTTCCCCCGCCTGCGGGGGAAGGTGCCCGAAGGGCGGATGGGGGCAAATCGCGTGCCCGCCCGCGTTCCCGGCTTGCCCCCACCCCAACCCTCCCCCGCAAGCGGAGGAGGGAGCAGAAACCGAGAAATCCAATGAGCATGAAACAGGACTGGATCGCCTCCGCCGGCCAACCGCTGCGCGGCACCCTCGACATTCCCGGCGACAAGTCGGTCTCGCACCGCGCGGTGATGTTCGCCGCGCTGGCCGATGGCGTGTCGATCATCGACGGCTTCCTCGAAGGCGAAGATACCCGCGCGACCGCAGCGATCTTCTCGCGGCTCGGTGTGCGCATCGAAACCCCGTCGCCCTCGCGCCGCGTCGTGCATGGCGTCGGCGTGGATGGCCTGAAGGCGACGGAAGGCGAACTGGACTGCGGCAATGCCGGCACCGGCATGCGGCTGCTCGCCGGCCTGCTGGCCGCGCAGCGGTTCGACAGCGTGCTGGTCGGTGATGCGTCGCTGTCGAAGCGTCCGATGCGCCGCGTCACCGGTCCGCTGTCGACGATGGGCGCGCGCATCGACACCGAAACAGGCGGCCTGCCGCCGCTGCGCATCCATGGCGGCCAGCCGCTCGCCGGCATCGACTACACGCTGGAAGTCGCCAGCGCGCAGGTGAAGTCCGCCGTCCTGCTGGCCGGCCTGTATGCCACTGGAGAGACGGTCGTGCGCGAGCCGCATCCCACCCGCGACTACACCGAGCGCATGCTCAAGGCCTTCGGCGTGGATATCGACTTCTCGCCGGGTTTCGCGCGGCTGCGCGGCGGCCAACGGCTGACCGCGACCGATATCGCGGTGCCGGCGGATTTCTCATCGGCCGCCTTCTTCCTGGTGGCGGCGAGCATCATTCCCGGCTCGGAACTGCGTCTGCGCGCCGTCGGCCTCAATCCGCGCCGCACCGGCCTGTTGCAGGCGCTGCGCCTGATGGGCGCCGATATCACCGAAGAAAGCGCCAGCGAACACGGCGGCGAGCCGGTCGCCGACCTCGTTGTGCGGTATGCGCCACTGCATGGCATCGCGGTGCCCGAGGCGCTGGTGCCGGACATGATCGACGAATTCCCGGCGCTTTTCGTCGCGGCGGCGGCGGCGGACGGTCCCACCGTCGTGCGCGGCGCCGCGGAGTTGCGGGTGAAGGAGTCGGATCGCCTCGCCGCCATGGCCAACGGCCTGCGTACGCTCGGCCTGCGCGTGGACGAAACGCCGGATGGCGCGACGATCTTCCCGGGTCCGTTGCAGGGTGGCGTGGTCGACAGTCATGGCGACCACCGCATCGCGATGGCGTTCTCCATCGCCGGCCAGTTGGCGAAAGGCGATGTGCGCATCGGCGATGTGGCGAACGTGGCGACCTCGTTCCCTGGCTTCGATACGCTGGCAACCGGCGCCGGTTTCGCGCTGTGCAAGGCGTGAGGTTGTTGCTCTCTGTAGGAGCGACGTAAGTCGCGACCGCGATCTCGGCAGATCATTGATGTCGGAACGCGAGATCGCGGGTAAACCGTCGGCATGCGTATGCGGAAGGTTTCCGGTCGCGACTTACGTCGCTCCTACAGAAAGCCGCCCAGCAAACCCGTACATGGAAAGGGGGACGCCTTGCCCGCGTCCCCCTTTCCTTTCCTCGTCCGCTCCATGTCAGGAGCGTTGGTGCTTCGGGTCAGATCGGTTTGAAGTCCACCGGCACCTTCACGCTGGTGGCGACGGCCTTGCCATTGCGCATGGCCGGCTCGAAGCGCCACTGGCGCACGGCAGTCAATGCAGCACGATCGAGATCACGCTCGCCGCTGCGCTCGACCACGCGTACGTCGATCGCGTTGCCCTGCGCATCCACGTCGGCCAGGACGACGACGGTGCCACCGACGCCGGCGCGCAGCATCGATGCCGGGTACTTCGGTTCGGCATTGCTCGCCAGCGGGCGAGCATCGCGGCTGATCGCCGCCTGGCGGGTTGCCGCCCGTTCGGCGCGCTCACGGGTGGCGGTGGCCGTGGCGCGTTCCTTGGCAGGCGCCATCGCCGTGCCGTCTTCCGGGATCGGTGCCGGCATCGCGGCAACCGGAGTCTCGACCGGTCCACGCGACTGGCTCCACCAGATCAGGCCGCCCGCAGTGACGGCGAATGCCAGCAGCATCAGCAGGACGGGCGAGGTGTTGCGGCGCGGTTCCACCGTGGTCTCTTCCACGGTGTCGGGCGTGCGGTATTCGTTGTTGATGGGCGTCGACATATGAACCTCCGTTTCGCGTTGTGGGTTCCGCGTTGGAACGGTGCCGAGTCTTGGCTTGGGGATGTTTGCGATGCGTGAGTCCGTGGCGTGGCGAGCCGGTTGAAGTTCAGCTAGCCGAACACGCGTTCATGCGTGTGCAGGACGCGTGCAGAAGCGTGGAGCCATGTCTTGTCCGCACTGGATCCGCATCGCGCGTGCAGACGATGCGATTGCGCGCGCGGCAACTGCGGTTGTTTGCCGCTGCGTGCGACGCAGAAGATGTCACCGCATCTTGAAATCGATCGGCACCGTCACCGCGCCCGCCACGGCCTGGCCATCGCGTTGAGCCGGCTGGAATCGCCATTGGCGTACCGCATTGACGGCGGCACGATCGAGGTCGCGGGAGCCACTGCGTTGCGCAACCTCCACCGAGGTCGGTACACCATCGGCGCCCACGTCGACGCGCACCATCACCGTGCCCTGGTCGCCGTTGCGCATCGCGGAGGACGGATACTCCGGTGCCGGTGTCTGGCCCGGAATCGGCACGGGCACCTCGCCGGGCGCCAGCGCGGCCACGGGTGCGGCAGCAGGGCCGTCGACCGGCGCCGTCGCCACCGGCGTTTCGGAGACGGGCATCGGCATCGGCTTTTCTTCGACCAGCTGCGGACGCTCGTCGGCGGCCGGACGTGGTGCGGGTTCCTCCATGCCGCTGGCGCCGTTGGCATTGGACAGCGGCTCGGGCAGCGCCTCGATCGTCAGTGGTTTGCCCGGTACGGCCGCTTCCGGCGTGTAGAAGCCATCGTCGCGACCCGCCCACCAGACGATCAGGAACAGCAGCAGTCCGATGCCGAAGGCGATGCCGGCGTTGCGCAGGGCGGTGCGGGGCAGGCGGAAGGTGAAGTGCGGGTCGTGCGGTTGCTGGGCCGACATGGGGATCACCGGAAAAGACGCGCCGATTCTTGCACAGCCGGAGTTAACCGCACGGGCAGGCGGTCGCAGATGGGCGATAATGCCGGCCTCCCACGCCAGACTGCTGTTTCCATGCTCGATCCCGTCCTGCTCCGTACCCAGCCCGCCGAACTCGCCCAGCGCCTCAAGGAGACCCGCGGTTTCGACCTGGACGTGTCCCGCATCGCCGACCTGGAGGCCGCCCGCAAGCAGCTCCAGAAGCGCACCGAGGAACTGCAGAACCTGCGCAACACCCGCTCCAAGGCGATCGGCCAGGCCAAGGCCAAGGGCGAGGACGTGTCCGCGCTGATGGCGGAAGTGGCCGGCTTCGGCGACGAGCTGAAGGCTTCGGAAGTGAAGCTGGACGAGATCCGCAGCGAGATCGAAGCGATCGCGCTCGGCATCCCCAACCTGCCGCATGCCAGCGTGCCGGTCGGCAGCGACGAGGCCGGCAACGTCGAGCAGCACCGCTGGGGCACGCCACGCACGTTCGACTTCTCGGTCAAGGACCATGTGGAACTCGGCGCTCGCCACGGCTGGCTGGATGCCGATACCGCCGCCAAGCTGTCCGGTGCACGCTTCACCGTGCTGCGTGGCCAGCTGGCGCGCCTGCACCGCGCGCTCGCGCAGTTCATGCTCGACCTGCACACCAACGAACACGGCTACGAGGAAACCAGCGTTCCCGTCATCGTCAACGCCGACTCGATGCGCGGCACCGGCCAGTTGCCTAAGTTCGAGGAAGACCTGTTCGCCACCCAGTTGGGCGAGCACACGCGCTACCTGATCCCGACCTCGGAAGTGCCGCTGACCAATATCGTCCGCGACGAGATCCTCGACGACGCCCGCCTGCCGCTGCGCATGACTGCGCATTCGATGTGCTTCCGTTCCGAAGCCGGCAGCGGCGGCCGCGACGTGCGCGGCATGATCCGCCAGCACCAGTTCGAGAAGGTGGAACTGGTCTCCATCGCGCGCCCGTCGGAAAGCTACGACGAGCAGGAGCGCATGACCCGCGCCGCCGAGACCGTGCTCGAGAAACTCGGCCTGCCGTACCGTCGCATGCTGCTGTGCACCGGCGACATGGGTTTCGGCGCCACCCGGACGTTCGACCTGGAAGTCTGGCTGCCGTCGCAGGACACGTACCGCGAAATCTCCTCGTGCTCGAACTGCGAGGATTTCCAGGCCCGCCGCATGCAGGCCCGCTGGCGCAATCCTGCCACCGGAAAGCCGGAACCCGTGCATACGCTCAACGGCTCCGGTACGGCCGTCGGCCGTGCACTGATCGCGGTGATGGAGAACTACCAGAACGCCGACGGCTCGATCACCGTGCCCGAAGTCCTGCGGCCGTATATGGGTGGGGCGGAACGGATCGCCTGATGTCTTACCCCCTTTTCCCCGCCAGCGGGGGAGGGTGTTGATTCCTTCTCCCCGCCAGCGGGGAGAAGGTGCCCGAAGCGCGGATGAGGGGCAGCTGTTCGCTCGGGACTTCCCGTCCGGCTGTCTGCATCTAGTCGAACGTTGGAGGTAAGTGAGAGCTTCCGGCATTTCGCCTCCGTTCGCCCCTCACCCGCCTTTGGCACCCTCTCCCCGCTACGCAGGGAGAGGGAAGCGGTCCAGGCTTCTTCTTGCCGAAAGAAAACGGCCCGCTTGCGCGGGCCGAAGGGAGAGGAGCGGGGAGAGCTGGGCGAATCAGGCCGCTTCGCGCAGCGGGGCCGAGATGCTGGCCAGCGCGGCTTCGATGGCCTGCGCCTTGTGCTCGGGCGAGTACGCCACGCGCTCGGCGCGGATGAATTCCACGTCGGTGATGCCCACGAAGCCGAACACCTGCTTCAGGTAAGGCGCCACGAAGTCGATCGCGGTGCCGGCGTATTCGCCGCCGCTGGCCTCCGCCACGATGACCTTCTTGCCACCGGCCAGGCCGACCGGGCCGTTCTCGGTGTACTTGAAGGTGCGGCCGGCCACGGCCACGCGGTCGATCCAGGCCTTCAGTGTGGACGGCACGCCGAAGTTGTAGCGCGGCACGCCCAGCACGATGACATCGGCGGCCAGGAACTGCTGCAGGGCGGTCTCGCCGGCTTGTGCGGCAGCGGCATCGCCCCCACCCAGTACGGCATTGGTCAGGTGGGCCAGCGGGTCGGCGTCCAGGTCGCGGTAGGTGACCTCCAGCCCGGACATGCTGTCCTGCCAACGGGCTACGATGGCGGCGGTCAGTTGTCGGCTGACGGAATTGGCGGCCAGCGCGCTGCTGTCGATATGCAATAGTTTCACGGTGGTGCTCCTGTCGGGTGCGGCCTTGGCCGCGTTGGGGAGCACTGTAGATCGTTGCATTGGTGGGATAAACTCGGTCCAACGTCACTGATTGTTCTAAAGGCGGAATTATAGTCATGCAGCACGACCTCAACGACCTCTACTACTTCGCCATGGTGGTGGACCACGGCGGCTTTGCCGCAGCCGAGCGCGCCCTGGGTATTCCCAAGTCCCGCCTGAGCCGGCGCATCAGCCAGCTGGAAACCGACCTGGGCGTACGCCTGCTGCAGCGTTCGACGCGCCGCTTCGCCGTGACCGACGTCGGCACCAGCGTGCACCGCCATGCGCAGACGATGCTGGCCGAGGCGCAGGCCGCTCGCGAAGTGGTCGACCGCCTCAGTGCGGAACCGCGCGGCGTGGTGCGCGTCAGCGTGCCGGTGGCGGTAGCGCAGATGCAGTTGCCGAAGATCCTGCCGGCGTTCCTCGACAAGTACCCGAAGGTGCGGCTGCAGTTGCACGTCAACAACCGCCGCGTGGACATCATCAACGAGGGCTACGACGTGGCACTGCGTGTGCGCGCCAAGCTCGACGACGACGGCAGCCTGGTGATGCGCAGCTTCGGCCAGATCCAGGAACTGCTGGTCGCCAGCCCCAAGTACCTCAACCGTGCCGGCCGCCCGAAGGTGCCGGAAGACCTGGCCGAGCACGTCACCCTGAGCATCAGCGAGGACGAGGCGCGCCAGCGCTGGGAACTGCACGGGCCGGAAGGCGAGGTGCGCCGGATCGAACTGAATCCGCGCCTGGCCGGTTTTGATTTCCCGTTGCTGCAGTCGATGGCGAAGGACGGCTACGGCATCACGCTGCTGCCCGAGACGGTGTGCGCCGAGGCCGTGCGAAAGGGCGAGCTGGAGGTGGTGCTGCCGGAATGGAGCCTGCCGCAGGGCATCTGCCATGCGGTGTTCGCGTCGCGCCGGGGCATGCTGCCGGCGGTACGGGTGTTCATCGATTTCCTGGCCGAGCACCTGCCGCAACAGATCGAGTCGTCGCGGCTGGATTGCGGCGGCGCCTGCGCGGAGGCAAAAGAGAAGGCCATCGCCATGGCGATCGACAACACCAACGCCGGCAAGGTGAAGAAGGCTTCGTAAGCCACGGCGGCGCGGTTCGTGCGAAAATGCGCGCCGGCCTGCAAGGGGCCGGGCGCGCCACCGGGGTAGGGCGGCGAGCAGGGATGGATCGAGGTCCATCCGCGTAACAACGGAGAGATGGCCGAGTGGTTTAAGGCAGCAGTCTTGAAAACTGCCGTAGGTGTAAGCCTACCGTGGGTTCGAATCCCACTCTCTCCGCCACTTCGATAGCCATGAAATGTAGGATGGGTTGAGCGCAGCGATACCCATCCTTTGTGGTGCCTGATAGGTCGCGAGGATGGGTATCGCTACGCTCAACCCATCCTACGGGCTACATTTCCTCCAATGCAACGATGGCCTCTGATGTGCGAAGCGCTTGTGTGGTCTTTCGATGTAATCACGAGCATCAAATGGCTGGAGCTGGTCGAAGCGTTCGCTCCCGTGGCGACAGCGCTGATTGCGTTCTTTGCTCTAAGGAACTGGCAGCGGCAGGACAAGGCCAAGCGGGAAGCAGAATTTCTCGATTCCCTGATTGAAGCTACCCATGCCTACATCGGTGAGATGCCTAAGCCCATCACGCTATTGGAGATGGCAAAGATCGGGATGGAGAGTCACGCGCCAACGTGGGGAAGCGGCGAGGATGCTGACAAGGCAATTAAGGGTGCAATTGCCTACATCAAGAAGAACGGAGAGCAAGATGCGAAGCGTCTGCTCGGTGTGTTGGAGGCCCTCCAGCCATCAATAATCAAACTCCGCTCGCTTGCGGCAAAGGGGCAGGTATTCAAGTTCGAGGGGTATGCGAAGTGCCAAAACGCTGTTGCGATGCTTACATGGCATTTCGACCGAATAGAAGCGTTCATGGCCGTTATCGCGTCGCCAGCATGGAACTGGGAGAATCCGAGCGTGCTGAAGCACTTGAAGAATGTCATGGCGATTGATCCCGGCGAGATACGCAAAAGCGTTCAGCAAAATAATGTCGCCATCATCGAATTTGCCAGCAGCACCTACAAGCGAATCTACGGTTAACACGTAGGATGGGTTGAGCGAAGCGATACCCATCACTGACGCTCTCCGAAGCTCGCATCCTCTCCCTCCTCACACCAATCCTCCGCCAACAACCCATCACGCACGAACCGATGGATGGTCGAGTAAGGCCAATCCTTAGCCCGCGCCACGTGCCCGTGCTTCACCGGATTCCAGTGGATGTAATCCACGTGCCGCGCGAGATCGGCTTCATCGCGTATCAGATGCTCCCAGTACCGTCGTTGCCAGATGCCGCGCTCGCCTTTGTCGACGCGGCTGGCGCGTCGATGTTCGCCAAGCGGCAGGTTGCGCGAGAACCAGGTCTTGATGAGGCGCCAGCGGAGCGGGAAGCCGGCGTCGTCCGAGGGCAGGGTCCACATCGCGTGGAGGTGGTCGGGGAGCACGACCATCGCGTCGATGGCGAAGGGGTGTCGTTGCCGTACGTAGCGGAATGCTTCGCGCAGCAGGTGGATGTGGTCGACAAGCAGGGACTTGCGGCGGTCGGCGAGATTGACGGTGAAGAAGTAGGTGGCGCCGGGGACGAAGGCGCGTCGGTAGTGGGTCATCCTTGACCTCCCAGTTCGCAATGATGGGTATCGCGTTGCTCAACCCATCCTACGACTATTCGGTAGGCGATCCTTGAGCCTGCGGTCCGCTAGACTCCGATCACGCCTAAACAAGACACCACCCATATGGCCCTGACTCCCACCCCAATCACCGCCGCCATCGCCGGCCTCTTCGCCGGCATCGTGATGCCCCTCATCTGGCCGAAGCTCGGCGACGAGACGATGTACTGGGTGTTCGCGTTCCTGCTGGTAATCGCGCTGCCGATGCACGTGCTGGTTGTCGGCATCAATCCGAACCGCAATGCGGCGGGCAGGGGAGGTGTCGATGCCGCGGTGCTCAAGCGCGTCGCCATCTGGCTGGTGGCCGGCATCGCGGCCGTCGCGTTGATGAAGATCGTGATGCCCTGACCACGCATGAGCGCCTGACGTCGCGCCGTTGCGAAGCACGGTGGGCGTCATGCCTGATCAGGCCGTCAAGTCGCGGTGTGCTACCGAAAGATGAGCGGTGGTTCTCTTCGGACACGACCATGCTTGCCCGCGCATGCCTCATGCGTCGCTCGCGTTGTCAGGCGATAGATGCGGAAATACCTTGGTTTTCTGCATTGATTTAACATTCTTAACATCGCGTTGACCTTCCAGCGCGAGATGCGGACTACAATGCTGCATCGCATCAGTCGATGTTTGCGTCCACGCTCGGGGACGGACGCGCATCTGCCGCGCATTGCGCGCAGCGTGCCTTGCACGCGACACACCCTCTCTTCGCGCCCGCCTTGCGGCGCACTTTCGATGCGTGATTCCCCGCCTGCGTCCTTCGACGCGTCCGCGTCGTGCCTCGTGCGCGGCATCCACCCGCGAACACGGAGTGCATCCGCATGACCCTCTTGAAACAACCCTCGCAACCACTGCTGCTCGCTACCGATCTCGACGGCACCTTCCTGGCGGGCGACAACGATGCGCGCAAGCGCCTGTACCACCTGGTCGATGCGCATCCGGACGTGAAGCTCGCGTGGGTCACCGGCCGTGGACGCGAGGCCATCCTGTCGCTGCTCGCCGATCCCGGCCTGCCGACGCCGGACTACGTGATCTGCGATGTCGGCGCGACCGTGCTGCGCACCAGCGACATGCAACCGATCCAGCCGTTGCAGTCGCAGATCGAATCGCGCTGGCCGGGTGAGCACGTCGTCGCCGACGCGATGCGCCGCTTCTCCATGCTGGTGCGCCAGGAAGTGCCGCAGGAGCGGCGCTGTTCGTACTACTGCCACCCGGAGCAGCTCTCCACCATCCAGGCCGATGTCGAAGCGGTTGCCGCCTCGCTCGGCTGCGAAGTGCTGTATTCGGCCGACCGCTACCTGGACATCCTGCCGCGCGATACGCGCAAGGGCAGCACGCTGACCGCGCTGGTCGAGAAGCTCAACCTCGAACCATCGCGCGTGCTGGTCGCCGGCGACACGCTCAACGACCTGTCGATGTACGGCGAAGGTTTCCCCGGCGTCTGCGTGGGCGAATCGGAGCCGGCCCTGGTCGCCGCGACCGCCGGCATGGACAACGTGCTGCATGCGGAGGCGCCCGGCTGCGGCGGCATCCTGCAGGCGATGGCGCACTTCGCGCTGCTGGACGCCGATGATTACCCACCCACGCTGCATCCGCCGGGCAAGGCGGAACTGGTGATGGTCTATCACCGCCTGCCGTACGAGGAGCACATCGTCGACGGCCAGCGTGTGCGCCGGCCGCACAGTTCGCCGAACGGCATCATTCCGAGCCTGCTGAGCTTCTTCGGCGACGGCCAGCCCGGTTCGTGGGTGGCATGGACGGTGGAGGACCCGAAGGCGCCGCCGATCGAAGCGCGCGCACCGGTGGATGCCGAGCGCTACCCCGGCCTGACCGCGACCCATGTACCGCTGACGAAGCACGAGGTGGACGTGTTCTACAAGCGCTTCTCGAAGGAAGCGTTCTGGCCGGTGATCAACAGCTTCTGGGAGCGCGCGCGTTTCAACGAGGACGACTGGGAACTGTTCAAGCGGGTCAACCGCCGCTTCGCCGAAGCCGCCGCCACCGAAGCCGCGCCCGGCGCGACCGTGTGGCTGCACGACTACAACCTGTGGATGGTGCCGTCGGTGCTGCGCGAACTGCGTCCGGACGTGAAGATCGCCTTCTTCCACCACACGCAGTTTCCGTCGGCGGACATCTTCGCGATCCTCCCGTGGCGCCGCGAGATCCTCGGCAGCCTGCTGGCCTGCGATTACGTGGGCTTCCACATCCCGCGCCATGCGGAGAATTTCACTGATGCGGTGCGCAGCACCTTCCCGGTGGAGGTGACGAAGCGCACGTCGTGCGCGCCGCGCTTCCTGACGTTCGGTTGCGCGGTCGGCGTGGAGGACATGGCCACCGAACTTCGCATCGACGGACGCACGGTGCGCATCGGCGCGCATCCGATCGGCACGGATGTGGGCCGCATCCGCGCCAGCCTGGAAACCGAGCAGGTGGAGGAGGACATCGCCCGCATCCGCGACGAGATCGGCCGTCGCAAGCTGGTGCTGTCGATCGAGCGGCTGGACTACACCAAGGGCATCCTGCAGAAGCTCCACGCGTTCGAACGCCTGCTGGACGAATCGCCGGAACTGCGCGGCGAGGTGACGCTGGTGCTGGTGTGCGTGCCGGCGGCGAAGGAGATGACGGTCTACCGCCCGTTGCAGCAGCAGATCGAGCAGGCGGTGGGCCGCATCAATGGGCGGCTGTCGCAGCTGGACTGGACGCCGGTGCGCTTCTTCTCGCGGGTGCTCCCGTTCGCCGACGTGGTGGCGCACTACGCCGCGGCGGACGTCATGTGGATCACGCCACTGCGCGATGGCCTGAACCTGGTGGCCAAGGAGTTCGTGGCCGTGCAGGGCCTGGAGGGCGGCGATGGCGTGCTGGTGCTGTCGGAGTTCGCCGGTGCGGCCGCCGAGCTGAAGGGCGCCGTGCTGACCAATCCGCACGACCCGGCCGACATGGCGCGCATGCTGCGGCAGGCATTGGCGATGACACCGGGCGAACGCGAGGATCGCCAGCGTCGCTTGTTCGACATCGTGCGTCATCACGACCTGTCGCGCTGGGGACGCGAGTTCCTGGCGGCCGCGCGGGGGGAGGAAAGTGCGCGGTACACGGAACCGCAGGCGGCGATCGTGGCGTAATGCATTTACGTTTGACGCGCCCCGTGCATGCCGCGATAGTCGGCTCACACTCGGGACAGGAGACCCTTATGCGCTTGCTGGTCGTGCGGAGCATGGCGTGGCTGCTGATTGCGGCGACGGCGCTGGTGCTGTTCGGATTGGCGCAGGCGCCGGAACTCTGGCTGGGTCCCGCGACCCGCTGACGCGTCGCCAAGCCAAAAGAAAACCAGACCAAGGCGGTCGGGTCTGAAAGGGGGAGTCCCCGGCTCCGGCAGTGCTGCTTGCTCAAGGCAGCGCCCTTTTCCATTGCAGAGCGGCCATTCGTGGCCTGCGCAGGGCGTGCTGCCGGGGACGTAGGTATCCTCGCCCAGGATGTTCACATTCGCAGTCGGGTGTCGCCCCGGCGTGATGTAGGAAAATTCCTACCCATCTGGCGATCAGCCGAACAGGCCGTTGATCGCGCCGTAGCCCATCCCCTGCTGGTCGGGCAGGGCGGTGCGGTCGTCGCGCAGGAAGGTGCCGACCTGTGTGGCCAGTCGCCCGTACATCGACTCGGCGAGCGCCGAGCCGGTGCTCACGCGGCGCACGCCGAGGGCTTCCAGCGCGGCGAGGTCCTGCAACTGCGGGCGCAGCATCACGTTGAGCGGCAGGCCGGTGGCCGTCGCGATCGCGCGGATGGCGTCGGCGTCGACCAGGCCCGGCACGAACAGGCCGTCGGCGCCGGCCTCGCGATAGGCGGCGGCACGCCGCAGGGTTTCGTCGACGCGCTCGCCTTCCGCGGCCAGACCGCGCAGGTAGACGTCGGTACGTGCATTGATGAAGACATCGATGCCCTGTGCTGCGCAGGCCCGGCGGATGGCACGGATCTTCGACGTCAGCACAGCCGGATCCCCGGTGCCGTCCTCCAGGTTGATGCCGGCGGCCCCGGCGCGCACCACGCGCAGAACCGTGTCGGCGACACGGGAGGGGTCGTCCGAGTAGCCGCTTTCGACGTCGACGGTGAGCTGCACGTCGATGGCGCGCGCGATGCCGGCGACGGCATGCAGCAGGGCGTCCACGTCGAGGGCATCGCCATCGGGATAACCCTGCGCCCACGCCAGCCCGGCACTGGTGGTGGCGACGGCGGGGGCACCCAGATGCTCGATCAGGCGGGCAGTACCGGCATCCCAGGCATTGGCGAGGCGGAGCAGACCCTGTGTGTGCAGGGTGCGGAAGCGTGCGGCGGCGGTCATGGTGTTCCAGTCATGGGCGCGGGATCGACAGGATGCCAAGGGTGCCATGCACGTGCCCGGCGGACTCACCACATGCGGACACTGACCTCGCGCGGGTGGCCTCGGCTCAGGCGCAGAGTCGCCAACCTTCGAACAGCCGCCAGCGTCCGTCGCCGCCTTCGATGTTGATGGCGTAGTCCAAGCCCTGCTGGTGGCGCTGGTTGGCCAGCTTGACCGCGTAACCGAGTGCAGCGCCCGGCGTACTGAAGTGCAGGGGAGGCGACTCGTTGATGGACAGTTCGTAGGAACCGTCGTCAGCCGGTGTGTGGAACAGGTCGAAGGTCATCATGGGGAATGTAGCGCGCATTGCTTGCACGGCAACCTACGCGACGCTCCGTGACGTCGATGCATAGGGGGTCAGCCCGATGTTTGCGACGATTCAGTCGTGTGCATAGGCGTGAGAAAACTGTGCGGTCGGGCTGAACGGTCTACACGCCGCCTTCGCATCCGCGCCCGTACAACAGCGCGCAGTGGTCGGGCCGGCGGATCCACCCCTTCCGTCTCCCGCGCACCCCCTGCTACCGAGCCGCAAGGCTGACACCCAGGGCGCCACGAGAGAACCGAACGCAGCGTACCGGACACCCCCTGTTCCTTAGCTGCGCCTGGCGGTGGACCGCGAGTCCGACACCGTCGCCGCCCGGAGAGCCAGGCGTGTTCTCGCCCCAACGCAAACGGGCCCGAAAGGGCCCGTTCGTGTATCCGCCGTGCGCGACGCGATCAGTGCATAGCCAGGTCCCAGGCACGCAGGCTCTGTTCGACCACGCGCAGCGCATCGTCCACACGCGTGTTGTCGAGTTCGCCGGTGGTGTCGCGCTCGCTGTGGATCACCTGCATCACCTTCGGCATCTGCGCTGGCTTGCCGCCACCGAAGACGGTGAGGATCGGATCGATCTCGTCGCCCCCGACCAGGGAGAACGACACCGCCGGCCAGCCGGCCTTGAGGAAGGCGAGGTGATCGGTCGGCGGGTACTTGTCGCCGGGGGAAAAGCCGAGTTTCTCCTGCGCGCTGGCGGTGCGAAGCGTGGCGACCAGCGGACCGTCGTTGGCCGGCGCCATCATCCACAGCGTGTCGCCCCAGCCGAAGACGTCGAAATTGACGTACAGCGCCGGCTTCTCGCGCCCCTCGGTGGCGACCCACGCACTCGAACCCAGCAGGCCCTTTTCTTCGAGGTCCCAGAACACGACCTGCACGCGATGGTGGGCGAGCGGCCTGGTTTTCAGCGCCTGCGCCAGTTCGAGCACGGCGGCAACGCCGGAGGCGTTGTCGGTAGCGCCATGGCCGACGGCGACCTTGTCGTAGTGCGCGCCGATCAGCAGCAGGGGGGCGTTGTCGGGTCCGCCAAGGTCGGCGACCAGATTCTGCCCGGCCTGGCCCTGCTGCTCGAACGGCTCGCGCTTCCACGCAATGCCCATCGCGTCCAGCCGTGCACCGATGGCATCGCCGCGTGCGGTGGTATCGGTATGCGCACTGATGTCGCCCACCTGCGTCTGCCAGCGTGCGGATACGTCATCACGGGCGAACCCGGGCGCCGCAGCGAGCGACAGCAGGAAGGCGAAGCACACGCGGTGTCGAAGGTCGGACATGGAGGTATTCCCGATGGAAAGCCCGAGTATGCCGCAGTGCGCGTGCCGTCTGGACCGTCGTATACGCATGTAGCGAACGCACATCGCTACAATGTTAATTGCGCGGCGATGGATGGCCCCCCTACGCTCGACCCGTCCCCAAGGCATCCGTATCCATGACCATCCGCGTTTTCCTGATCGACGACCACGCGCTGGTGCGCACCGGCCTGCGCCTGATCCTTGGCACGGAAAGCGATATCGAGGTGGTGGGCGAAGCCGAGACGGGGGAGGCGGCATTGCCAATGGTGCGCCAGCTCAAGCCCGACGTGGTGTTGTGCGACCTGCACCTGCCGGGCTATAGCGGCCTGGAAGTGACCGAGCGCCTGGTACGTGCCGATATCGGGGTGCGCGTGATCATCGTGTCCGTGCTGGAAGACGGCCCGCTGCCGAAGCGCCTGCTGGAAGCCGGTGCCTCCGGTTACCTCGGCAAGGCGGGCGATGCGACGGAACTGATCCGTGCGGTGCGCGATGTGGCACGCGGCAAGCGCTATCTCGGCAGCAACGTCGCGCAGAACCTGGCGCTGCACACGGTCGGTGGCGATGCCTCGCCGTTCGATGCGCTGTCGCCGCGCGAACTGGAAGTGGCCATGCTGCTGACGCAGGGCCTGCGCCAGGAAGAGATCGCCAAGCGCCTGAGCCTGAGCGCCAAGACGGTGAACACCCACAAGACGCGTCTGTTCGAGAAGACCGGCGTGCAGGACAACATCGCGCTCGCACGGCTGGCCGCGCAGTGGGGCCTGATGGACCCGACGCGCGCGCTCTGAGCGGGATTCCGCGCAGTCCGTGGAATCGCGTGGCCGGCATCATCCCAGCGCCGTTGTCCCAGTACCGTCCTTCCAATCCCGCTCTTCCAGTGAATGCTGGAATCCATCGCCCGTGCGAGCCGCTGACGTCGCGGCGAAAGCAATATGGGTCCCAGCCTTCGCTGGGACGACGGCAATGGTCGAGGCGTCCACGCGATCCCGTGATTCCAGCGAACGCTGGAATCCATAGCGCTTGCGAGCCGCTGGCGTCACGGCAAAAGCAAGATGGGGTCCAGCCTTCGCTGGGACGACGGCAATGGTCGATGCGCTCGACCGATCCCGTCATTCCAGCGAACGCTGGAATCCATAGCGCGTGCGAGCCGCTGGCGTCGCGGCGAAAGCAAGATGGGTCCTAGCCTTCGCTGGGACGGCGGCAATGGTCGATGCGCTCGACCGATCCCGTCATTCCAGCGAACGCTGGAATCCATAGCGCGTGCGAGCCGCTGGCGTCACGACAAACGCAAGATGGGTTCCAGCCTTCGCTGGGACGACGGTACACGTCATAACTCTGATCCCGTCAGTGATAGCTGACCCCTGACACGACACTGGCCGCTTGCGCGGCCAGTGTGCTTTCCGACATCGGAAGAATTACAACGCGTCAGGCGTTGCGATTCTCGGTGGTGTCGTCGTCCTGCGGCTCTTCCTGCACTATCTCGTCGGCCGGCTTGACCGGCGTCACCACTGGCTCGAACAGGCTGCGCGTGACCGACGGCGGCGTGTCCGCATCGGCGACGAAGAACAGCGAACCGGTGGCCGGCGTCGTGACGGGTTTCGGCGCGGCCGGCGGCGGCGCAGCGGCCTCCAACGGTGCTTCGGCTTCGGCGGTGGCTTCGTTGACCGCGTCGACCAGGTCGATCTGCACGGGCTCGTTGCGCGCGGCGGCGACCACCGGGGTCTCCACGATGGCTTCCACGGTTTCGACCGCGGCGACGATCGGTGCAGGCGTCTCGACCGCTTCGACGACCACGGGCGTCGGCTCGGCGGCGATCTCGGCCTTGACCGTCTCGACGATGGCGACGGCGGCCGGTGCTTCGTGCTGCACCGTGGCGATCACTTCCGGCTGCACGCGCGCAGCTTCGGCCTTTACTTCCTGGATGACCTCGACGGCGGTTGCCGTCTCGACCACGACCGGCGTGTCGACGATGGCAGCTGCCGGTGTCGTGGCCACGGCCGCAACGACCGGTGCAGCGACCGCGACCGGAGCAGCGATCGCAGCTGCGACAGGTGCGGCCGGCTGCGGCTTCGGCGGGCGCGGCGCGGCGACGACAGGTTCTTCGTCATCGAAGTCGAACTCGGGCTGCGAGCGGTCGGCGACGGGGGCGTCGTCGTCGCTACCGAGGTCGTCGGCCATCAGGCCTTCTTCGCCTGCGGTCCCGGCTTCGCCATTGCCACGGCGGCGGCGGCGGCCGCCACGACGGCCACGGCGGCGGCGGCCGCCTTCACCGGTGTCGCCGTCGGCGGACGCTGCAGCTTCTTCGCCGTCGATGACGATGGCCTGCGTTGCATCGGTGTCGAGCTGCGGCACGTCCGACGCGGGAATCGCGGCGGGTGCGGCGACCGGCGCGGTGCGCACGACGTCGGTCGTGGCGACCACGGCAGCGGCGGCCGTCACGGCGTCGACAGCGACCGGGGCGACGGGCGGGGCCGTCTCCTGCTGCGGCGCGCGCGGCTGACGCTGGCCTTCCGGCTTGTTGCCCTGCTGGCCCTGTGGCTGCCTGGGCGCCTTCGGCTGCTGCTGCGCATTGCCCTGGCCGTTCTGCGGCTGGCCCTGCGGCTTCTGCTGCTTCTGGCCCTGTGGCTCGTTGCGCGGCTTCTGCTGCTGGGCGTTGCCGCCCTGTGCCTTGTCGCCCTTGTCGCCCTTGTTGCGCTCGTCGCGGCGGTTGTTGTCCTGCTTGCCGCCACGATTCTGCTGGCCGCGGGCGTCACGGTTGTCGCGGTTCTCGCGACGGCCGTTGCCGTTCCCGTTGCGATCGCTGCGCTGGCGGTTGTCCTGCTGCGGACGGGTCTGCGGGGCAGTGGCCGCGGCTTCGCCGCCGCCGAACAGGCGCTTGAAGAAGCCGACCACGCCACCCGAGGCAGGCGCAGCAACGGCGACGGGCGCGGCGACCGGCGCCGGTGCGGCGACAGGAGCCGGCGCTTCACGCTCTTCGCGCACCGGGGCCGGCTGCGTGTGCTTGACGTGGGTGACGGCAGGCGCGGCCGGGATGTTGAGCTGCGCCTTGGTCAGCGCATGCACCGGCAGCTTGCGCTGGGTGCCGCGGTGGTAGCTGGGCTTGCTGCTTTCTTCGCCCAGTTCGTTCTCGCGGATGCGGGTGACTTCGTAGTGCGGTGTATGCAGCGCTTCGTCGGCCACGATGATGACGGGCGCGTCGTGGCGTTGCTCGATCTCGCGCAGGGCACTGCGCTTCTCGTTGAGCAGGAAGTTGGCGATCTCCAGCGGGGCCTGGATCAGCACCTGCCCGGTGTTGTCCTTCATCGCATGCTCTTCGGCCACGCGGATGATCGACAGCGACAGCGACTCGACGCTGCGCATGCGGCCATGGCCCTCGCAGCGCGGGCAGACGATCTGGCTGGATTCGCCCAGCGAGGGACGCAGGCGCTGGCGGCTCATTTCGAGCAGGCCGAAGCGCGAGATGCGGCCGATCTGCACGCGGGCGCGGTCGTACTTCAGCGCGTTCTGCAACTTGTTCTCGACGTCGCGCTGGTGCTTGTTGCTCGACATGTCGATGAAGTCGATCACCACCAGGCCGCCCAGGTCGCGCAGGCGCAGCTGGCGGGCGACTTCCTCGGCCGCTTCCATGTTGGTGTGGAACGCGGTTTCCTCGATGTCGCCGCCCTTGGTGGCGCGTGCCGAGTTGACGTCGATCGCGGTGAGGGCTTCGGTCTGGTCGACCACGATGGAGCCACCGGAGGGCAGGCGGACATTGCGCTCGTACGCACCCTCGATCTGCGATTCGATCTGGAAGCGGTTGAACAGCGGGATGTCGTCCTTGTAGGCCTTCAGCTTGCGCAGGTTGTGCGGCATGACCTGCTGCATGAACTCGCGGGCGGTGTCGTACAGCTCGTCGGTATCGACCAGGATCTCGCCGACGTCGCTGCGCAGGTAGTCGCGCAGGGCGCGCACGATCAGGCGGCTTTCCTGGTAGATCAGGAAGGGGGCCGGCTTGGTCAGCGCGGCTTCGGCGATCGCCTTCCAGACGCTGAGCAGGTAATCCAGGTCCCACTGCAGTTCTTCGGCGTCGCGGCCGACGCCGGCGGTGCGGATGATCACGCCCATGTCGTCGGGGATGGCCAGCGCGTCCATCGCCTTCTTCAGCTCGGCCCGGTCGTCGCCCTCGATGCGGCGCGACACGCCGCCGGCAGTGGGCGAGTTCGGCATCAGCACCATGTAGCGGCCGGCCAGCGAGATGAACGTGGTCAGGGCGGCGCCCTTGTTGCCGCGTTCGTCCTTGTCCACCTGGACGACGACTTCCTGGCCTTCCTTCAGCAGTTCGCGGATGCCGGCCTTGTTGTGGTCGACGCCGGCCTGGAAGTAGTCGCGGGAAATTTCCTTCAGCGGCAGGAAGCCATGGCGGTCAGCGCCGTAATCGACGAAGGCGGCTTCCAGGGAGGGCTCGAGTCGGGTGATGCGGCCCTTGTAGATGTTGGACTTCTTCTGTTCCTTCGACGGCTGTTCGATATCGATGTCGTACAGGGTCTGACCGTCGACGATGGCCACGCGCAGTTCTTCTGCCTGCGTGGCGTTGATCAACATGCGTTTCATTGTGCGTTCCTCGCGCGCTGCTACCGCGCGGAACGCCATGGGGTTTCGCCTCTGGAACGTTGCACCGCCCCTTGCGCAGGCGCAGCGGGACAGATCGGGTTTCCAGCGCTACGACACCACGGCAGGCCGCGGGAGCGCTTTTCTTTCTAATAGGTGTTGCGGGGCCGGAGGCAGCTTCCCTCTAGAGGGGGCGCCACGCGGGACATGTTCAGCATCAGGTGCCGTCACGCACCCGGCGGTATCCGGGCCTGCCGATCAGCCGCTAACATGGCCGCCCCTGGGGCGGTGGCCGCGCACTTGCCGGAATCGCGGGGAGACGGGCTTCTGGCCCAACTGCAACTCCCTGCGAAATCAAACCCTTATCTCGCCCTCCGAGTGTAACAGAATGAATGGCTCCAACCCCAGCCTCCCGTCCGAGAAGCCTGCCGCGGGCGCCAAGAGCGCCGTGCGCACGGTCAAGGTGCCGGAGGACCGGGGTGGGCAGCGGCTGGACAACTTCCTGTTGGGTCAGCTGAAAGGCGTGCCGCGCAGCCTGGTCTACAAGCTGGTGCGCAGCGGCCAGGTGCGGGTGAACGGGGGGCGCGCGAAGGCCGAGCGCAAGCTGGAAGGCGGGGACGAGGTACGGATTCCGCCGGTCAGTCTCGTTGAGGAAGGAGACAAGGTCGCGCCGCCGGCCGGCTTCCTGAAGCGGATGGAGGCGGCCATCGTCTTCGAGGACGAGCGCCTGCTGGTCATCAACAAGCCGACCGGCGTGGCCAGCCACGGCGGCAGCGGCATCAGCCATGGCGCCATCGAGACGATGCGCGCGCTGCGCCCGAACCAGACGCTGGAACTGGTGCACCGCCTGGACCGCGACACCTCCGGGCTGCTGGTGATGGCCAAGAAGCGTTCGGCGCTGTCCGAACTGCAGGCGCTACTTCGCGAGGACAGCGAAGATGGCACCCGCGGCATCGAAAAGCGCTACCTGACCCTGCTGGTCGGCCGCATGCCCGATGGTGTGATGAGCGTGGACGCGGCGTTGCACATCGGCCTGCGCCAGGGTGGCGAGCGCCACGTTCAGGTGCACCGTGACGGCAAGCCGTCGCTGAGCCACTTTCGCGTGCTGGAACGGCGTGGCGGACATTCGTATTGCGAGGTGCGCATCGAGACCGGCCGCACCCACCAGATCCGCGTGCACGCCCAGCACATCGGGCATCCCGTCGCCGGCGACGACAAGTACGGCGACCCGGCCGTCAACAAGCGCCTGCGCGAACAGGTCGGATTGAAGCGCCTGTTCCTGCATGCAGCGTCGCTGCAGTTCGCATTGGATGGGGGCAGGACGCCCTACGTGCTCAATGCGCCCCTGGCCGACGATCTGGCCGCCGCACTGGATCAGTTGGGCTGAGCGCCATCAGCAGGTCGTGCTGCAGGATGGGGATGGATGGAACACGAAGGGGCGTCAGGCGATATCCATCGAGGCCGTGAAGTCTTGGGGATCCAGTCCTTCGAGCACGTGCGTGACCGTGGAATGGAACGCCTGGAGGTTGAAATCCCGGGGCTTCCGTTTGGCGGCTGCGGCGCGGTGGATGGAATCCAGCAGTGACTGCGTGAAAACATCCCACTGCGCGGCAGGGCTGAGGAATCGAACGTCGGGCCAGTCCACCTGTCCGACCGACAGCAGCAGTCTCATCTTGGGGCGATAGCTGACGTAGTCTCGGGTACTTTCGAATCCGAAACCCTCGGAGGTATCCAGAATCTCGAACCCGAAAACATAGGTGTCGATGGATTCACCAAAGGACAAGGTGGTCATCGCCTCATTGACGAGTTGCTCGATCCGGACGAGCTTCAACCACCACACGCCCTTGCCCGGATCAAACCTCCAGCCGGCCTCTGCATCGCTCGCGTACTTTACCGTCCAACTGGCGGACAGCTTTAGCTGGAACTTCATCGAGTTGTTCCCCGGCAGTGCGACGTGACTGCGATTCACGTACATCAAGAAAAATGCGCATGAGGCGTGCACCATCCATCGCAACTTTGGTAGATGTCAGCCAGCGCCCTGCGAGAAGCAGCGCGTCGGCTTTTCCAGCACCGGCGGGAACGTCACCGGTACGTTGATCGTGTGGCTGACCGGCTTGCCGTTGCGCGTGGCGGCGCGGAACTTCCAGGTCTGTACCGCCGCCAGCGCGGCCTTGTCGAGCGCGGCATTGCCACTGCTCTGTACCTGGGCAACGCGGGCGGGCACGCCATCCTTCTCGATGGTCACGCGCAGCACCGTGGTGCCGCCGTCGCTGTTGCATTCGGCTTCGGCTGGGTAGGCAGGCGGTGGGGTATCGATCGCGGCCAGTTCGGTCGGCGCGATGAGCGGTGCGGTCGATTCTCCCTGCTTCTTGGCGCAGGCCGACAGGGCGAACATGCCGGCGAGCAGCAGCATCGGCGCTACGGGGATGCGACGTTCCATCAGGATTCTCCCAGCAGGGCGCTGGCCTTGGCCGCGCAGATGAAGTCGTTCTCGCTCAGGCCACCGACGTCGTGCGTGGAGTAGCGCACCACGGCGCGGTTGTAGTGCACGCCGAGGTCGGGGTGGTGGTCCTCGGCATGTGCGACGAAGGCGAGGGCGTTCACGAACGCCATGGTCTCGTAATAGTTGTCGAACGGGAACGTGCGCAGCAGCGCATGCCCGTCTTCCACCAGTTCCCAGCCCGGAATCTGCGGCAACAGTTCGGCGATGCGGGCCGGCGGCAGGCGGTGTTCGCTGCCACGCAGCGGGACGCAACGCGCACGGGCGAGGGGGATCAGGTCGGACATGGCGCTTCTCCTGCTGGGCGGCCAGTCTGAACGAAATGCGACGACCGGTCGGTGAACGTGAATGCCCGTCGGGCAGCGGCTAGAATAGCCGCATGATCCAGATTTCCGACAGCGCGCAGGCGCACTTCCGCAAGCTGATCGAGCGCGAGGCCTTGCCCGGCCTTGGCGTGCGCCTGAGTGCGGTCCACCCCGGTACTGCGCAGGCCGACGCGCGGCTCGAGTTTGCCGAACCGCGCGATCTGGCGGGCGACGAATGGGCGGTGGATTGCGACGGCTTCACGCTGTATGTCGACGCGGCCAGTGTCCATTGGCTGGACGGTGCCGACATCGACTACGTGTTGAAGGGGGCCAGCACCCAGCTGACGATCAAGGCGCCGCGCATCAAGGGTGAGGCGCCGGACGAGGCCGCGTCGCTGGTCGAACGCGTGCGCTGGGTGATCGACAACGAGATCAATCCGCAGCTGGCCTCGCACAAGGGGCGGGTGGCGGTGGAAGAGGTCGGTGGCGATGGCGTGGTGTGGCTGCGCTTCGGCGGCGGTTGCCACGGCTGCGGCATGGCGGACGTCACCCTCAAGCAGGGCATCGAAAAGACGTTGATGGCGCGCGTCCCGGGGGTCACCGCCGTGCGCGACGCTACCGATCACGGGACCGGCGATGCGCCGTACATCCCGCGCGGCAACGCGGCCTGACGGAGTCGAACGCCGGTGACGCGCGCCACCGACGTCATCGCACACCTGCTGCCACGCAAGGCGGCGCCGATCGTTGAACGCCAGACTGGCCTGCCTTTCGGCTGGGGCCTGTGGTTGCGCGCATTGCCAGAACGGCTGGGCCGCATCACGAAGGAAAAGGCCGACGCCATCGTCGACGCCCTGGCCGTGCGTGCGCCGCACGGCCGGCGTGCGGTCCCGTTCCTGCCGGGCAGGGCACGCGCACTGCGCTCGCTGTTCTACCAGGGATGGGGGCCGCCGCCGCGCGAAGAGCGCTGGATGCGCTGGGCGGCGGGCGTCAGCAGCAGCGTGCTGCACCTGCTGTTCTTCCTGTTCCTGCTGTGGGTGGCGCTGGTGAAGATCCCGCCACCGCCGGAAGAGGCGGGCGACAGCAGCCGCGTGCGGCTGCAAATGGTCGGGGAGGGCAGTCCGGAAGACGTCGGCGGCGCCACCCAGGCGGGTGAAACCTCCACGGCGCAATCCGCCAGTGCCGCAGCCGCATCCCCGCCGTCGGTCTCGCCTTCACCCGCGGCATCGCCGTCCGCGGAGCAAGCGCCGCCGCCGTCGGTCGTCGCGCCTGCGGTGGCGATGGAGGTACTACCGGTGCCGCCGCGCGATGTGCCGGTACCCGAAGTCGCGGACCAGCCGCTGCGGGTGACCGAGGTCGCCGAACCCACGCGCGCGTTCGTGCGACCGCCGCCCACGCCGCGGCAACCGGACATCACGCAGCCTGCGGTGCGTGACGTGGGTGTTCCCACGCGCGAGATACCCGCGCCCGACACCGCGCCTGTCGTGCGTCGCGACGTGCCGGTTCGCACGGTCGACGTTCCCGCCATGGCCACGCGTGATGCAGCGGTCCGCGAGCGCGAGATGGCGGTGCCCGCGCCCCAGGTGCGAGCGGCACCGGTGCCGTCGCGCGAGGTCACGCCCCGCGCGGTCACGGCGCAGGAGCGCGGCGTGCGCCAGGCCGACATCCGCGAGCCTTCACCACGGCCCGCCCCGATGCCAGCCCCGCAGGTGTCGACGGGTACCTCGACGGCAGCCTCACCGTCCACGGCCTCGTCTTCGGTGACCACACCACCAAATGCATCGGCGACGACCGCGGCGCCGCGTGGCACGACCGCACCGGCAGCCAGCACACGCGGTCCCTTGCCGGCTGCAAAACCCGGCGGCTGGAACACCCCGGCGCGCACGGACGACTGGGGCAACGCACGCGACAACGTGGCAGGCGACAGTGCAGCGGATGGCCGTGACAAGGCTGGGCTTTACAACGCCGATGGCAGCCTGCGTGTGCCCGGCAATGCGGGCGACGCCATCGCGGACCGTGGTGCGCCGGGTGGCGGTAACGACCAGTGGACGCGCGAGCGGCTGGAAGAAGCGGGCACGTGGTTGCAACGTCCGCCCTACGACTACGAACCCACCAGTTTCGACAAGTACTGGGTACCCAGCGAATCGCTGCTGGCCGAATGGGTGCGACGGAATGTGCGTGAGATGGAGATCGCCATTCCCGGCACGAACATGAAGCTCAAGTGCTCGATCTCGGTGCTGCAGCTCGGCGGCGGCTGCGGTCTCGGCAGCCTGTTCCCGGAACCGCCCAAGGCGCGGCCACCGCCGGAGATCCCGGTCAAGCGCACGCCCATCCCGACCGACAGCTGATAACGCACAGGTTTCAGTGCTCTAGTGGGAGCATGCAGTTGCTGCAAACAGAAACGGAGCCTTGCGGCTCCGTTTTTTCGTTCCCGGCGAGGGACGACTTACCTGTGCACCTTGTGCAGATCGCGCAGCTGCGACGGACGCGAACCGAAATACGCGGCCAGGTCCGAAATGTCCTGGTCGCTCAGGCCGGCGGCCTGCGGCGTCATCAGCGCGTGCTGGCGGTCGCCGCTGCGGTACGCCTGCAGCGCGTGCGCCAGGTAGTCGCCGTACTGGCCACCCAGCTTGGGGTAAGTATCGTCGATCGGCGCATTGCCTTCGGCACCGTGGCAGTCCACGCAGCTCTGGCCGGTTGCCTGGCCTTTGGCCTTGGCCAGTTCCTCGCCCTTGGCCGGGTGGCCCTTGGGCAGGCCGGCCGACGAACTGGAACCGTGTTCGCCACTGGCGTGGCCGGGATTCTCGGCCGAGGCCTCGGTGCTTTCCTTCGAGCAAGCCACCAGGGCGAGGGCCGCGAACAGGACGATGGCTAGACGCTGGGCGTGCTTGGCGTTGGGCATGGTGGTCTTACTTGACGGTGGAAAGGAAAGCGGCGATGTCGGCGATGTCCTGGTCGGAGAAACTCTGCGCCTGGGCCTGCATCGTGGGGTGCTTGCGGTTGCCGGTGCGGTACTCGAGCAGCGCGTTGGCCAGGTAGTCGGCCGACTGGCCCCCGATCTTGGGCACCTTGAAGCTCGGGTAGGCATTCTTGTACCCCTCGATGCCATGGCAACCTTGGCAGGTATAGGTGAGGGTGCGTCCGGTGTCGGCATTGCCGACCAGCGGCTTCACGGCAGCAGGAGCGGTGGCGGCGGGCGCGGCCTCGACCGGCGCCGGGGTGGCCGGGGTTTCCTGTTGGGCGGTCAAGGCAGCCAGCGGAAGGGCGGCCAAAGCAAGGCAAGCGGCGAGCGGCAGCGGTCGCATCATTCTCGAAAAACTCTCAGGTTGCGCGCGCCACGTACCACCGCAGCGCTTGGCTGAACGCAAGTATAGCCTGCGACCGAATGTCACGCACAGCGCGTCCCCTCTGCATGGTGGTAAGCAACATTGCGCGTGTTCCCGAGGTGCCCCATCGCTGCATCTTCGTTGCCGGACGAACTGGCGGTCGTCATGCCCGGCCACGGCCGGCAGTGTGATGCTCGAACCTGCGATCGGTCGGGCCGGTGATGCACCACAAGGCGCGACGCAAGTCACCATGACCTTCGGCGCATGGAAGTCATTCATGGGTGATATACCTTCATACAACACCACCACAACACCACCAGGGTACCGCCCCATGTCCCGACCCCGCCCCCCCTCCGGCCGTTCCTTCCTGCGCCTCGCACTGGTCCCCGTGCTGTGCGGCCTGCTGGTCCTGTCCGCCTGCAAGGGGGGAGGCCCGACGCCTGAGGCCCAGGCCAAGAACGGCGACGCCCCCAAGGAGCCGGATGCCGTTCCGGTCGAGGTCGCCAAGGTCACCCATCGCCCGGTGGCTGCCAGTTACAGCGGTACGGCGGCGCTGGAAGCGCTGGGCGAATCGCAGGTTGTCGCCAAGACCTCCGGCGTCGCGCTGGCCGTGCTGGTCGAGGAAGGCCAGGTGGTCCGTGCCGGCCAGGCACTGGTGCGGCTGGATCCGGACCGCCTGCGCCTGCAGGTGGCCCAGGCCGAAGCGCAGATGCGCAAGCTGGAGAACAACTACCGCCGCGCCCAGCAGCTGGTCGAGCAGCAGATGATCAGCGCCAACGACGTCGACCAGATCAAGTACGACCTCGAGAACGCACGCGCCTTCTACCGCGCAGCCGCGCTGGAGCTGTCGTACACCACCGTCACCGCGCCGATCTCGGGCGTGGTGGCGTCGCGCTCGATCAAGACCGGCAACTTCGTGCAGATCAATACGCCGATCATCCGCATCGTCGACCAGTCGCGCCTGGAGGCCACGTTGAACGTGCCCGAGCGCGAGTTGTCCACGCTGAAGGCGGGCCTGCCGATCGCGCTGTCGGTGGACGCGCTGCCCGGCAAGGTGTTCCAGGGCACGGTGGACCGCATCGCGCCGGTGGTGGACTCGGGCAGCGGTACGTTCCGGGTCGTGGGTTCGTTCGCCAGTGACGGCGTGCTGCAGCCGGGCATGTTCGGCCGCATCCGCATCGACTACGACCAGCGCGCCGATGCCCTCGTGGTCCCCCGCGTCGCACTGCTCGACGACGGTGACCCGGCCGTGTTCGCGGTGCGCGACGGCAAGGCCTCGCGCGTGCCGGTGAAGGTGGGCTATGTGGACGGCGAGTGGATCGAAGTGCGCGAAGGCCTGAAGGCCGGCGAGCAGGTCGTGACCGCCGGCAAGGTGGCCCTGCGCGAAGGCAGTGCCGTGCAGGTGATCGGTGCCGAACCCGCCAAGGTTGCCGCCAAGCCCGAAGCAGACAAGAACACCGGAACCAAGCAATGAGCACATCCGGTCACGCTCCGGGGGAGCACGACCCCCACGCGGTGAAGGACGATGGAACCGTGGGCGGCGGACTGGTCGAGTTCTCCACCCGTCGTCGCGTCACCGTCGCGATGTTCTGGATCACGATGTTCCTGTTCGGCGTGATCGCGCTGGGTTCGCTGAAGGTCAACCTGCTGCCCGACCTCAGCTATCCCACGCTCACCGTGCGCACCGAGTACACCGGCGCGGCGCCGTCCGAGATCGAAACGCTGATCAGCGAACCGGTGGAAGAAGCCGTCGGCGTGGTGAAGAACCTGCGCAAGCTGAAGTCGGTCTCGCGTACCGGCCAGAGCGACGTGGTGCTGGAGTTCGCCTGGGGCACGGACATGGATCAGGCCAGCCTGGAAGTCCGCGACAAGATGGAAGTGCTGTCGCTGCCGCTGGAGGCCAAGGCCCCGGTGCTGCTGCGCTTCAATCCGTCGACCGAGCCGATCCTGCGCCTGGTGCTGTCCAACAAGCAGGAACCGAAGGACGACACCGACGCGATCCGCCTGCTCACCGAACTGCGCCGCTATGCGGACGACGACCTGAAGAAGAAGCTGGAGCCGGTCACCGGCGTGGCGGCGGTGAAGGTCGGCGGCGGTCTGGAGGACGAGATCCAGGTCGACATCGACCAGCAGAAGCTGGCCCAGCTCAACCTGCCGATCGACACCGTCATCCAGCGTTTGCAGCAGGAGAACATCAACATCTCCGGTGGGCGCCTGGAAGAAGGCTCGCAGCGTTACCTCGTGCGCACGGTCAACCAGTTCGCCACGGTCAACGAAATCCGCGAGATGCTGGTGACCACGCAGAGCGGCGGCGACAACGCCGCGGCGTCGGCGGCCGCGCAGATGGCGGCGATCGCGGCCTCCACCGGGTCTGCCGAAGCGATGGCCGCGGCCGCGTCGGTGCAGAGCGCATCCGGCGGTGGCGGCGCGGTCATCGCCGGTGGTGTGCCGGTGCGCCTGAAGGATGTGGCGCAGGTAAAGCAGGGCTTCAAGGAGCGCGAGGCGATCATTCGCCTGGCGGGCAAGGAAGCCGTGGAACTGGCCATCTACAAGGAAGGCGATGCCAATACGGTGTCCACGGCCGAGGCCCTGAAGACCCGCCTGGAGCAGCTGAAGCAGCAGGTGCCGCCGGATGTGGAACTGACGATCATCGACGACCAGTCGTTGTTCATCGAACACGCGATCGCCGACGTCAAGAAGGATGCCGTGATCGGCGGCCTGCTGGCCATCCTGATCATCTTCCTGTTCCTGCGCGACGGCTGGAGCACCTTCGTCATCAGCCTGTCGCTGCCGGTCTCCATCGTCACCACGTTCTTCTTCATGGGCGAACTGGGCCTGAGCCTCAACGTCATGTCGCTGGGCGGCCTGGCATTGGCCACCGGCCTGGTGGTGGACGACTCCATCGTGGTGCTGGAGAGCATCGCCAAGGCACGCGAGCGCGGGCTGGGCATCCTGGAAGCCGCGATGGTCGGCACCCGCGAAGTCAGCATGGCGGTCGTGGCGTCGACATTGACGACGATCGCGGTGTTCCTGCCGCTGGTGTTCGTGCAGGGCATCGCCGGCCAGCTGTTCCGCGACCAGGCACTGACGGTCGCCATCGCCATCGGCATTTCGTTGATCGTGTCGATGACGCTGATCCCGATGCTGAGCTCGCTGAAGGGCCGGCCGCCGCTGGCGTTCCCGGAAGAAGCGCCACATCCGCAGTGGAAACCCGAGTCGCGCTGGCAGAAGCCGCTGGCCGCGACGGGCCGTGGCGTCGGTGTGGCAGGCCGTGGCGCCTCGTTCGGCCTGGCCTGGCTGGTGGTGCGCGCGTGGCGCGGCGTGGCCGCCGTCATCGGCCCGGTCATGCGCAAGGCCAGCGATCTTGCGATGGCGCCGTACAACCGTGCCGAAGCCGGTTACATGCGCCTGCTGCCTGCCTCGCTGCAGCGTCCGTGGCTGGTGCTGGGTTTCGCCGCCGCGACTTTCCTCGTGGCCCTCGCCACAGTGCCGATGCTGGGCGCGGACCTGATTCCGCAGCTGGCTCAGGACCGCTTCGAGATGACGGTGAAGCTGCCGCCGGGCACCCCGTTGGCCAGGACCGACGCGCTGGTCCGCGAGTTGCAGAACAAGCACGCAAAGGCCGAAGGCATCCACGCGCTGTACGGCGTGAGCGGCAGCGGCACGCGGCTGGATGCGAATCCGACCGAGAGCGGCGAGAACATCGGCAAGCTGACGGTGGTGATGGCGAATGGCGGCAATGAAGCCATCGAAGCCCGCGAAACCGAAGCGCTGCGCGCGACGATGAAGGACCACCCGGGTGCGCAGGTCGACTTCAGCCGTCCGGAGCTCTTCAGCTTCTCCACGCCGCTGGAAGTCGAACTGCGCGGCCAGGACCTGGCCAGCATCGAACACGCGGGCCAGAAGCTGGCGGCACTGCTGCGCACCAATCCGCACTATGCCGACGTCAAGTCGACGGTGGAGCAGGGCTTCCCGGAGATCCAGATCCGCTTCGACCAGGAGCGTGCGGGTGCGCTGGGCCTGACGACGCGCCAGATCGCCGATGTGGTGGTGAAGAAGGTGCGTGGCGAAGTCGCTACCCGCTACAGCTTCCGCGACCGCAAGATCGACGTGCTGGTGCGTGCGCAGGAAGGCGACCGCGCCTCGGTGGACAGCATCCGCAGGCTGATCGTCAATCCCGGCAGCGCGCGTCCGGTGACGCTGTCGGCCGTCGCCGACGTGGTCGCCACCACCGGCCCCAGCGAGATCCACCGCGCCGACCAGGTGCGCGTGGCCATCGTGTCGGCCAACCTGCGCGACATCGACCTGGGCAGTGCGGTGCAGGAAGTGCAGAAGATGGTCGCCGAGAATCCGCTCGGCGCCGGCGTCGGCATGCACATCGGCGGCCAGGGCGAAGAACTCGCGGAATCGGTCAACTCGCTGCTGTTCGCGTTCGGCCTGGCGGTGTTCCTGGTGTACCTGGTGATGGCGTCGCAGTTCGAATCGCTGCTGCATCCGTTCGTCATCCTGTTCACCATTCCGCTGGCCCTCGTGGGTGCGGTCGCGGCGCTGTTCCTGACCCGGTCGCCGGTCTCGGTGGTGGTGTTCATCGGCCTGATATTGCTGGTTGGCCTGGTGACGAAGAACGCCATCATCCTGATCGACAAGGTCAACCAGCTGCGCGAAGCCGGCGTGTCCAAGCGCGAAGCGCTGGTCGAAGGCGCGCGCTCGCGCCTGCGTCCGATCATCATGACCACGCTGTGCACGCTGTTCGGCTTCCTGCCGCTGGCCACCGCGCCGCTGTTCGGCAGCCCGGGCGCGGAAGTCCGCTCGCCGATGGCGATCACCGTGATCGGCGGCCTGCTGGTGTCCACGCTGCTGACGCTGCTGGTTATCCCGGTGGTCTACGACCTGCTCGACCGTCGCGCCGACGACTACTACCTGGCGCGCGGTCGCCGCGCCAGGAAGCCGGCGGCGATGCCGGCGGACGGGGAGGGCGAACCCGCATGAGCGTCGCGGAGTTCAGCATCAAGCGGCCGGTCACGGCGGTGATGTTCTTCATCTCGCTGTTCGTGATCGGCCTGATCGCGGCGATCCGGCTGCCGCTGGAGGCCTTTCCCGAGGTGTCGCCGCCCTTCATCTTCGTGTCGCTGCCGTACACCGGCTCGACGCCGGAAGAGATCGAGCGCACGGTGCTGCGTCCGGCCGAGGAAGCGCTGTCGACGATGGCCGGCATCAAGCGGATGGAGTCCAACGCCAAGGCCGAAGGCGCACAGATCTTCATCCAGTTCTCCAACTGGGACCGCGATGTCGCCATCGCGGCGTCGGAGGCGCGCGAGCGACTGGATGCGATCCGCGACGACCTGCCGGACGACCTGCAGCGCTACTTCGTCTTCAAGTTCTCCACCACCGACCAGCCCGTGCTGCGGGTGCGCCTGGCCAGCAAGACCGACCTGACCGGCGCGTACGACATGATCGAGCGCGAGTTCAAGCGTCGGATCGAGCGCATTCCCGGCGTGGCGCGCGTCGAAGTGTCGGGCGCGCCGCCGAACGAGGTCGAGATCGCGATCAACCAGGACCGGCTGACCGCGCACAACCTGAGCCTCAATGACCTGACCACGCGATTGCAGGCGGTCAATTTCTCGATCTCCGCCGGCGTCATCAGCGACGGGTCGCAGCGCCTGCGCGTGCAGCCGGTCGGTGAACTGACCGACCTGCAGCAGCTGCGCGACCTGGTGGTCGGCAGCGGCAACGTGCGGCTCGGTGACATCGCCGACGTGCGCCTGAAGCCGGCCCGCATGGACTACGGTCGCCGCTTGGACGGCCAGCCGGCGGTCGGGCTGGACATCTTCAAGGAGCGCAACGCCAATCTGGTGGAAGTGTCCAGCAACGCGCTGAAGGAAGTGGAGGCGATCCGTTCGCAGCCCTCGCTCAGCGACGTGCAGGTCAAGATCATCGAGAACCAGGGCGAGAACGTCACGTCCTCGCTGCTGGAGCTGGCCGAAGCGGGCCTGATCGGCCTGGTGCTGTCGATCGTGGTGCTGTGGTTCTTCCTGCGCCACTGGCCGTCGGTGGCGATGGTCACGCTGGCCATCCCGATCTGTTTCGTGATGACCCTGGGCTTCATGTACTTCGCCGGCGTGACACTCAACATCCTGTCGATGATGGGGCTGCTGCTCGCGATCGGCATGCTGGTCGACAACGCGGTCGTGGTGGTGGAAAGCATCTACCAGGAGCGCGAGAAATACCCGGGAAATCCGGTGTGGGCCTCGATCGTCGGCACCCGCCACGTGGCCATCGCGCTGTCGGCCGGTACGCTGTGCCATTGCATCGTGTTCGTGCCCAACCTGTTCGGCGAGCGCAATTTCCTCAGCATCTACCTGGGCCAGATCGCCATCACCATCTCGGTGTCGCTGCTCGCGTCATGGCTGGTGGCGGTGAGCCTGATCCCGATGATCTCGGCGCGGCTGAAGACGCCGCCGCTGGTGCGCACGGAGCGCGGCATCATTCCCCGCATGCAGAATCGCTACGCCGGTTTCCTGCGCTGGACGCTGGAGCACCGGGGCTGGAGCGTGCTGGGCATCCTGCTGATCGTGGTGGTGAGCTTCGTGCCGATCAAGTTCACCAAGTTCGACATGTTCGGCGGCGACAGCAGCGGCGAAGCCGAGCTGTACTACCAGTGGAAGGGCGCCTATACCAAGGAGCAGATGTCCGACGAGATCCTGAAGATCGAACGGTTCCTGCAGTCCAACCGCGAGAAGTACCACATCACCCAGGTGTACTCATACTTCAGCGAACAGGGCTGGGGCGGTACGCAGGTGAAGTTCGATACCGACAAGGCCAGCGAAACCAAGCCGCTGGTGGAGCAGTTGCGCAAGGAACTGCCGAAGTCGGCGCGCGCCAACATCGGCATTCGCGGCGAAGGCGGCGGGCAGGGCGGTGGCGGCCAGCCGGGGCAGGGCGTGTCGTTCCAACTGGTCGGCGACTCCACGCAGACGCTGTCGGAAATCGCGAACGACCTGATCCCCATCCTCGCCAAGCGCAAGGAGCTGCGCGACGTGCGCGTGGACGTCGGCGACCAGAACAGCGAACTCACCGTGCGCGTGGACCGCGAGCGTGCCGCGGCGTTCGGCTTCAGTGCGCAGGAGGTGGCGCGCTTCGTCAGCCTTGCCTTGCGCGGCGCGCCACTGCGTGAGTTCCGCCGCGGCGAGACGGAGGTGCCGGTCTGGGTCCGTTTCGCAGGCGCGGAGGACTACGGCACCGAGGACCTGGCGGGCTTCATGGTGCGTGCGCCCGATGGCCGCACCGTGCCGCTGCTGAGCCTGGTGAACGTGGCCGTGTTGCCGTCCGCCACGCAGATCCAGCGCACCAACCGCCAGACCACGCTGTCCGTGCAGGCCAACCTGGCCGAGAAGGTCACGGTGCCGGAGGCACGCAAGGCGCTGGAGGAGACACTGTCCGGCATGACGTTCCCGGCGGGTTACAGCTACTCGTTCGATGGCAGCGCCTTCCAGGAGGACGACGAGGCGATGGCGCAGATGATGTTCAATCTGCTGATCGCGCTGGTGATGATCTACATCGTGATGGCGGCGGTGTTCGAGTCGCTGCTGTTCCCGGCGGCGATCATGAGCGGCGTGGTGTTCTCGGTGTTCGGCGTGTTCTGGCTGTTCGCGCTGACCGGCACCACGTTCGGCATCATGTCCTTCATCGGCATCCTGGTGCTGATGGGCGTGGTGGTGAACAACGGCATCGTGATGGTCGAGCACATCAACAACCTGCGGCGGCGTGGCCTGTCACGCACGGATGCGCTGGTGGAAGGCAGTCGCGAACGCCTGCGCCCGATCCTGATGACGATGGGTACGGCGATCCTGGCGATGGTGCCGATCGCGATGGCGAACACGCAGATGGCGGGCGACGGTCCAGCCTATGCCCCGATGGCGCGTGCCATCGCGGGTGGCCTGGCGTTCTCCACCGTGGTCAGCCTGCTGTTCCTGCCGACCATCTACGCCATCCTCGATGATCTGCGCAGCGGTACGGCGCGCACGGTCAAGCGTGCACGTCAGGGACGCGGCGGTGCCGCGGCGACCGCCAGCAGCGTGGCCGGCATGCACGCGGAGTGAGCATCGGACGAAAGGAAAAAGCCGGGCATCGCCCGGCTTTTTCTTTGGGTGATGTGTCGGGGAGGAATCAGCCGACGAGCTTGCCGAGCATCCGAAGTCCGCCGGTCCACACGCCGATGGCGGTGCCGAGGCTGGTCAGGAAGAAGTTCAGCAGCACGCGTGCCACCCGGTTCTTCCACCAGCCGTGCATCGTCTGCACGTCATCGCGCAGCGCCATGAAATCGGCATACGTCGGCTTGCGCAGCGTGGCCTCCACGAAGGCGCTGACCGTGCCTGACGCCAGCGCCGGATGCAGCGGCGTGAGCGGCGAGGAAACGAAGGCCGCGAGGATGCTGAGGGGATGCCCACCCGCAATGGCGCAGCCGATGGCACCGAGCACGCCGGTGGCCAGCACCCACTGCAGCAGCAGGTCGGAACCGACATCGACGCCGCCCTGCCAGAAGCCCCAGGCGAAGCCGCCGATGAGGAACACGCCGATGATGACTTCCATCCACGGGAAGCGCGATTTTGCCTTCACCACTTCGAGCGACCGGCGGAGTTCGACCGGGTCGGCGGTGTCGTCCTTCAGGTGGCGGGCCAGGCCAGGCAGGTGACCCGCGCCGACGACGGCGAGCACCCGGTAAGGCGACCCTGCATCGGCGGGTTTGCCGGCGGCGACCTGGCGCAGCGCCGAGGCCATGTACTGGTCGCGCTCGGCGATGATGGCCTGGTACAGCTGCGGGCTTTCGTTCGCGAACTCGCCAAAGCTCGACTCCAGCATGTCGCCCTGTTTGAGTTTTTCGATTTCGTCGTCGCCGACGTCCTCGTCGCCGAACATGCTGGCCAGGATGCCGGCGCCGACCTTGGTCCGCTGCCACCAGCCCAGCGACTGCAAGGCACGCTTGAAGGTCAGGCCGACCTCGCGGTCGATCAGGTGGACGGGCAGGCCGCGCGCCTGCGCATCCAGCGCGCCGGCTTTCAACTCTTCGCCTGGCTCGACGCCGAGTTGTTCGGCCAGGCGGCGCTGGTAGGCGGCCAGCGCGAGATTGGCGGCGAACAGGTGCGTCTTGCCTTCGCGGACCACCTTCACCAGGTCCAGCCGCGCCAGTGTGTCGGGATCGGTCAGCGACTGCAGGCGGCCGGCGTCCAGCTCCACCGCCACGCTGTCGTAGTCGCCGCTAGCCACGGCGGCACGCACGGCGTCGACGCTGGCACGCGACACGTGCGCGGTGCCGAGCAACGTGTAGCGGACGCCGTCGCGCTCGACGATCTCGTGGGGCTGGCCATGCAGTGGATCAGGAGAAGCGGTCGTCGTATCGGTCATCGTGTCAGTCGTCTTGCGGAGGCGCGGTGGTGCCGACGCCGAGGGAACGTTGCATCTGCACGGTATCCAGCCAGCGGTCGTGCTTCCAGGCGATGCCGCGGAAGACGCCGACCAGGGTGAAGCCGAATTTCTCGTGCAGACGGATGGAGGCGGTGTTGGTTGGTTCGCCGATCACGGCGATCATCTGCCGATAACCACGGGCTTCGCAGGCCTCGATCAGTGCCTGCATCAGCGCGGCGCCGATGCCATGGCCCTGCTGGCCGGGCACCACGTAGACCGAGTTTTCGACGGTCTTGCGATAGCCCGCGCGGGCGCGGTAGCTGCTGGCATAGGCGTAACCGACGAAAGCGCCGTCGAGTTCGGCGACCAGATACGGATAGCCGGCGTCCACTATGCCCTGCATGCGGCGCGCCATCTCGGACTCGTCCGGCACCTCGTACTCGTACGTGTTGACTTGGTCGCGGACTTCGTCCGCGTAAAGGACGGCGATCGCCGGCACGTCGGCCGGCGTGGCATCACGGACGCTCAGCGGCACGCGGCGGCCTCAGTCGATGTAGCGCTTGAGCAGGTCGCCGTACGCATCGATGCGGCGGTCGCGCAGGAACGGCCAGATGCGGCGCACGTGTTCGCTGCGCTGAAGATCGACGTCGGCCATCAGGATGGTCGCATCGCCGCCCGCTTCGGCGATGAACTCGCCCTGCGGACCCAGCACATGGCTGTTGCCCCAGAACCGGATACCGGAGGCACCGAGTGGCGACGCTTCATGGCCGACGCGATTGCAGCTCAGCACGGGCAGGCCATTGGCGACCGCGTGGCCGCGATGACTCAGTATCCATGCGTCGCGCTGACGGTCCTTTTCCGCCTGCTCGTCGTCGGGATCCCAGCCGATCGCGGTGGGATACAGCAGCAGATCGGCGCCGGCCAGCGCCATCAGGCGTGCGGCTTCCGGATACCACTGGTCCCAACAGACCAGCACGCCAAGGCGCCCCACCGACGTATCGATCGGCGTGAAGCCGATGTCGCCCGGGGTGAAATAGAACTTCTCGTAGAAGCCCGGATCGTCCGGGATGTGCATCTTGCGGTACTTGCCCGTGATGCTGCCGTCCTTCTCATAGACGACGGCGGTGTTGTGGTACAGGCCCGCCGCGCGACGCTCGAATAGCGACGACACCAGCACCACGCCATGCTGCTTCGCCAGCGCGCCAAGACGCTCCGTGCTCGGGCCGGGAATCGGTTCGGCCAGGTCGAACTCGTTGACCGACTCGTGCTGGCAGAAGTAGGCGCCGTTGTGCAGTTCCTGCAGCAGCACCAGCTTCGCACCGCGTTTGGCGGCTTCGGCCACACGCGCTTCGATTACCGACAGGTTGGCGTCGGCATCGCCGTGGTTCTTTTCCTGGATCAGGGCAACGGGCAGGGTGGTGCGGCTCATCGTGCGCAATGAAAGACAGTGGGGAGGACGCATGGTACCGCGTCACCCGTGACGGCAGGCGTCCCGCCAGTGAACGCGGTGGTCATGCGGCGTCGCGATGCGCTTCCGTCCGCCGCTGCTGCCTGCCCAGGGCCACGCCGGTGATCGCCCAGGCCACCGCCACGCCGGCACCGATGAGCATGGCAGCCGCAGGGTGCTCGGCCAGCACGTCGAGCGCCCGCTTGACCCAGCCGCTCAGCGCATCGCCACCGCGGTAGACCACGGTGTCGATGAAGTTCTTCGCCTTGTACTTCTGCTCGGCGGGAACCACGGTGTACAGCATCTCGCGACCGGGCCGGACGAACGCGTACTCGCCCGCGCGCCGCACCACCATCACCACCACGAAGACGGCGAACACCGGTGCCAGCGCCAGCCACAGGAAACCGGCCGCGACGACCACGGGCACCGCCACCAGCAGTACGCCCACGCCAAGCCGCTGCGCGATGCGGCCGGTGACGAACAGCTGGCTGAGGATGGCCAGCGTCTGCACCACGGTGTCGATCAGGCCGAAGACCTGGGTCTGTTCTTCCTTGCTCGTGAACCGCTCCGCGACCAGCTTGGCCTGTTCGAAATAGAGGAACGTCGTCACCGTCGCCAGCAACAACACGAAGAAGGCGATACCGAGCAGATACGGCGAGCGGAACACGGCGGTCGCGCCGGCGAACGGGTTGCCGCCGAGCGGTCGCTGCCGTTGTTCCGAAGAACTCGCACCGGCCGGCAGGGGATGGCGGTCGCGCCAGCGGTGCAGCCACGTCGCGGTGGCGGCGCTGGCACCGATCAGCAGTGCCGAGAGCAGCATCAGGCCGCCGTGTCCAAGCGGCTTCACCAGCAGCGTGGTCAGCAACGGCCCCGCCAGGCCACCGAGGCTCGCGCCGGCGGCGATCAGCGCGAACAGGCGCTTGGCCTCGTGGCTTTCCATCACGTCCGCCAGCACGCTCCACGCGAGCGAGATCATCAGCAGGTTGATCACCGAGACCCAGATGTAGAACGTGCGGGCCAGCCAGACATCGTCCGGCCTCGCCAGCATCGCGGCGCCGTAGCCCAGCAGACTGGCGACCACCATCCCGAAGACCCACGGCACGATGCGTCGCCGCGACACCTTCGATGCGATCCAGCCATACAGCGGCAGCACCGCCAGGGTGGCGACGAAGGTGCCGGTGAACAGCCATTGCAGGTTGTCGACGCCGCCCGCGACGCCCATCGTTTCGCGGATCGGCCGCAACATGAAATAGCCGGCGAACAGCAGGAAGAACATCGCCAGCCCGGCCCCCACCACCGGCGCCTCGTGGTGGCGGACATTGAAGAGACCGGCAAGCCAGCCGGCGACGCCGGGTGCGGGAGGGGTCGACATGGGCTCAGGCCACCGCGGCGATCAGCGCATCGCGCTGCGCCGGGGTCAGGTCGGGGCCGGTGCCGGCTTTCAGGTTGTCGGTCTGGCGATCGGGCTTGCCGGTCGCCGGAATCACCGCCGTCACCGCCGGGTGGCTGAGGGCGAACTTCAGGAACGCCTGCGCCCATGAGGTCACGCCGGCCTCGGCCAGCGCGGGAGGCACTGGCTTGTCCTTCACCTGGGCGAACAGCTTGCCGTCCTCGAACGCACGATTGATCAGCACGGCGACGCCCAGTTCCTGGGCCAGCGGCAGTACGCGCTTCTCGGCGCCGCGGCTGGCGACGGAATAGTTGATCTGCAGGAAATCCGGCTTCTCCGCCTGCACGACGTTCGCGAATTCGTCCTGCGCACGCTCGACGTAATGGGTGACGCCGACGTACTTCACCTTGCCCTGTGCCTTCAGCTCGCGCGCGACCGCCATCTGCGTCTTCAGGTCACCTAGGTTGTGGACCTGCAGCAGCGCCACCTTGTCGGTCTTGAGGCGGCGCAGCGTGTCCTCGAACTGCGCCACGCCCGCCTCGCGCCCGGTCACGCCGGACAGTTTGGTGGCCAGCCAGGCCGTTCCGGTGAGGTTCTGCTCGGCCAGCAATGCGCCCATCACGTCCTCGGCGACGCTGTAGGTGGGTGCGGTATCGATCAGGGTGGCGCCGGCGGCGAAAAACCGCTTCAGCACCTCGCGTAGCGGGTCCAGTTCGTCCGGACTCTGGCCTACTTCGAAGCTGCCGGACGTGCCCATGCCGATGACCGGCACGCGCTCGCCGGTGGAAGGAATAGCGCGGTGGTTCAGCGGCCCCACGGCGACGGGGGCGGGCGAGGCAACGTGAGGTGCCGCGCCCATGCCGCCAGCCTGCGCGGCATCGCGACATGCGGCCAACCCAAGGCCGGCCGTGGCCAGCGCGGAGGTCGTCAGGAACTTGCGTCGTGAATACACGGCCGTCTCCTCGATCACAGGGAAACGGTGGTTATCCGGGATCAGGTCGGGCGAGATGTAAACGAAGCGTTCAATCTGCGCCCAACTGATGTCACGGTACCTTGGGCCGTGGCATCGGCCATGGTCTCAGCCGATCAGTCCCGCCGGCAGTTGCATGGTGATGCAGTGCAGGCTGCCGTTCTGCCAGATCAGGGCGCTGCAGGGTACCTGGACGATCTCGCGGTCCGGGTAGGCGTGCGCCAGCACGGCGGCGGCCTGGTCGTCCGCAGCATCGCCATAGGCCGGCATCAGCACCGCCCCGTTGATGATCAGATAGTTGGCGTACGAGGCCGCGAGCCGGCGGCCATCGTCGATCACCGGCTGCGCCCACGGCAGCGGAAATGCACGATAAGGACGGCCATCGGCAGTGCGCAGGGCGGCGATGTCGGCCGCCATGGCCTGCAATTCCGCATGGTGAACATCGCCTGCGTCATCGCAGGCCTGGTAGACGATGGCATCGCCCGGAGCGAAGCGGGCGAGGGTGTCGATATGGGCGTCGGTGTCGTCGCCTTCCAGATAGCCGTGGTCCAACCACAGCACGCGGTCCTGCTTCAGCCAGCGCGCCAGCTTCTCGGTCAGTTCCTCGCGCGAGGCATCGGGGTGCCGCTCGTGCAGGCATTGCCACGTCGTCAGCAGCGTGCCCGCGCCATCGGTCTCGATGGCGCCACCTTCCAAAGCAAAATCAATGCTTTGGACGAAGTAGTTGTGAAACAGCTGCATGCCGGAAAGTTCGCCGACCAGGCGGTCGTCGCGGCTGGCTTCGTACTTGCCACCCCAGCCGGTGAAGCGGAAGTCGAGCAGCTTGAAGCGATCGCCGTCGCGCAGGGTGATCGGGCCGGAATCGCGCAGCCAGGTGTCGTCGTACTCGGCCGGCACGAAACGCACGCGCGCCATGTCGATGCGCGCGGATCGCAGGCGGGCTTCGGCGTAGGTCTGCAGATCGTCGTCGGCAACGCAGATGACGACGGACTGGAAGCGGGTGATCGCGGCGACGAGGGCGACGTAGGTGTCCTCGACCTCGGCAAGACGGTCGGCCCAATCGGTCTCGGCATGCGGCCAGGCGATCAGGACCGCGGACTGGGATTCCCACTCCGCAGGAAAGCGAAAGGCATCGGTCATGGGTTGCGGGGCGCGGGTGCGCCAGTCAGCGGATGGGGGGCTTCGGGCCGATTTCCTCGGCAGAAGCCTTGTTCAGCACCACGTCGATGACGCGGCTCTTCTCGAAGTAGACGGTGAAGCCGGGATAGACCCAGCGGTGGATCACCGGCCATTGGCGCTTCTGGCCGCCGCGGGGTTCCAGCTTCTGCTGGGGAGCGCCAAAGCGTGCCTCAACGTCGGCGGTCGTCTGCCCCCGGGTGGGCGCGGCGGCGAGTTGTTCCTGGCTACGTTCGATCAGCAGCGTGTCGGCGAACGCCGAGCCGGCGAGGCCGAGCAGGGCAATCAACGGAAGTGCGAGGGCGCGACGGCTCATGGTGGAACTCCCCTGGGTGAGCTGCCTTTTATAGCAAAAGGCAGGCAACAAAAAACCGCCCGAAGGCGGCTTTCCGCGCATTGCCGGACGGAGCCGGCAGTGCCGTTCCTCAGCGCTGGCGCGCCTTGAAACGCGGGTTGGACTTGCAGATCACGAAGACCTTGCCGCGGCGGCGGACCACCTTGCAGTCGCGGTGACGGGCCTTCGCCGACTTCAGGGAGGACAGGACCTTCATGAGTTGAAACCTCGGCGTAAAAGTATATGGGGTGAAGCGAAGCCCGCTATTCTAGCGGCAATTCCGCTGCCTTATCAAGCGGTTGCATCCCCTGCGTGCCGACGCCTGCGGTGCTGGCCCCTCGACCGCCTGTCGCGGGCGCCATAATGCGCCTGAAAATCCCTTTGGAGACCACATGTCCGACGCCGCCCCCGTCCTCACCATCGATGGTCCCTCGGGGGCCGGCAAAGGTACCGTCAGTCGCCTGGCCGCAGCCCGGCTGGGTTGGCACTATCTGGATTCCGGGGCGCTGTACCGGGCGGTCGGCGTGGCGGCGAGCTGGGCGGACCTTGATATTTCGGACCCGGCCGCGCTGGTCCGCTGCGCGTTCGACACCCGGGTGAGCTTCCGGGACTCGGAGCAGGGACTCCGGGTGATCGTCGATGACCTAGACGCCACGGACGAGCTTCGTCTCGAGACGACCGGCGCGCTCGCCTCGGCGATCGCCGCCATTCCCGAGGTCCGTTCCGCACTCAAGGAGCGGCAGCGGGCGTTCCGGCAGTCGCCGGGCCTTGTCGCCGACGGGCGCGACATGGGGACGGTCATCTTTCCCGACGCTCCCTACAAGGTCTTTCTGACCGCCAGTGCCGACGAGCGGGCCGAAAGGCGCTATAAGCAGTTGAAAGACAAAGGGGTTTCCGTCACAATCGACGGTCTGCTACGCGAGATCCTCGCCCGCGATGCCCGTGACGCCCAGCGCACGGTGGCGCCCTTGAGGCCGGCCGACGACGCCGTCCTGATCGACACCACCGGTCTTGGCATCGACGCGGTCGTCGAGCGCGTGCTGGCTTTGGTGCCGGTACGCAAGGGCTAGCTCCCGTCCCGCAGAAGGTCCGTACGGAATCCTCCGTGCGGTTTCAAAACCACAACACTCACGGTCATACGCATCCCGCGCAGGCCGACAACGGGTGGACCGTTCGTACCTCCGTACGCCGGTCTGTTTCATCAACCGAGTATTTTTTCAATGACCGAATCATTTGCCGAACTGTTTGAACAGAGCCAGACCCAACTGGCCAAGCTGAAGCCTGGCGCCATCGTCACCGGCGTCGTCGTGGAAGTCCGCAACGACGTGGTGGTGATCAACGCCGGCCTGAAGTCCGAAGGCATCGTGCCGATCGAACAGTTCCGGAACGACGCCGGCGAAATCGACGTGGGCGTGGGCGACGAAGTGAAGGTGGCCCTCGACTCGATCGAGAACGGCTTCGGCGAAACCGTCCTCTCGCGCGAGAAGGCCAAGCGCGCCATGGTGTGGGACGAGCTGGAGCAGGCGCTCGAGAAGAACGAAACCATCACCGGCCGCATCAGCGGCAAGGTCAAGGGCGGCTTCACCGTCGACATCAAGGACGTCCGCGCATTCCTGCCGGGTTCGCTGGTCGACGTGCGTCCGGTCCGCGACCCGGGCTACCTGGAAGGCAAGGAGCTGGAGTTCAAGCTCATCAAGCTGGATCGCAAGCGCAACAATGTGGTCGTCTCCCGCCGCGCGGTGGTCGAGAGCGAGCATTCGGAAGAGCGCGAGCAGCTGATGGACAAGCTGCAGGAAGGCGTGGTGCTGAAGGGCGTGGTCAAGAACCTCACCGATTACGGCGCGTTCGTGGACCTGGGTGGCATCGACGGCCTGCTGCACATCACCGACATGGCGTGGAAGCGCGTGCGTCATCCGTCCGAAGTCGTGGAAGTCGGCCAGGAGCTGGACGTCCGCGTGCTGAAGTACGACCGTGAGCGCAACCGCGTCTCGCTGGGCCTGAAGCAGCTGGGCGAGGATCCGTGGGACAACATCGCCCGCCGTTACCCGGCCAACAGCCGCGTGTTCGGCAAGGTTTCCAACGTCACCGATTACGGCGCGTTCGTCGAGATCGAGCCGGGCGTCGAAGGCCTGGTGCACGTGTCCGAGATGGATTGGACCAACAAGAACGTCAACCCGTCCAAGGTTGTCCAGGTTGGCGATGAAGTCGAAGTCATGGTGCTGGACGTGGACGAAGAGCGTCGCCGCATCTCGCTGGGCATGAAGCAGGTTGCCGCCAATCCGTGGGAAACCTTCGCGGCCACCCACAAGAAGAACGACAAGGTGTCCGGCCAGATCAAGTCGATCACCGACTTCGGCATCTTCATCGGCCTGGACGGCGGCATCGACGGCCTGATCCATCTCTCCGACATCAGCTGGAACACCACCGGCGAAGACATCGTGCGCAACTTCAAGAAGGGCGACACGCTGGAAGCCGTGGTGCTGGCCGTGGACCCGGAGCGCGAGCGCATCAGCCTGGGCGTCAAGCAGCTGGAGCAGGATCCGTTCGGCCAGTACATGGCCGCGCATCCGAAGGGTTCGAAGGTCGAAGGCACGGTGAAGGAAGTGGACGCCAAGGGCGCCACGGTCGAACTGGCCGACGGCATCGAAGGCTACGTGATGGCACGCGACATCAGCTACGACCGCGTGGACGATGCCAGCCAGCACCTGAAGGTCGGCGACAAGGTCGAAGCCAAGTTCATCGGCATGGACCGCAAGGGCCGCACGCTGCAGCTGTCGATCAAGGCGAAGGATGAAGCCGAGACCGCCGAAGCGCTGGCCGAGTACAACAAGTCGGCCGCCGAAGCGTCCACCGGTACCACCAGCCTGGGTGCGCTGCTGCGTGCACAGCTGGACGGTGGCAAGTCCGAGTAAGCGGCTCTCGCCGTTGCAGTACCGCCAGCAGTAACGTTCCCCGCCGGCCCGGAGATCCCGGGCCGGCGCGGGTACATCCGCCCCGAATCCGCATGCGATGACCAAATCCGAACTCATCGAGATCCTCAGCCGCCGCCAGCCGCACCTCAAGGCGGAGGACGTGGACCTGGCCGTCAAGGCATTGCTGGAGATGATGGGCGGCGCCCTGTCGCAGGGCGATCGTATCGAGATCCGCGGCTTTGGCAGCTTTTCGCTGCACTACCGTCCGCCGCGCATGGGCCGCAATCCGAAGACCGGCGAGTCGGTCGCCTTGCCGGCCAAGCATGTGCCGCATTTCAAGCCGGGCAAGGAGCTGCGCGAACGCGTCAGCGATGTCACGCCCATCGAGGAAAGCGGGGAGTAACCCTGCCGCCGGCGCGTGTCGTTCCGCGTCGAGTCCGTTAAGCTAGGCGCCGTCCCGCAAGGAGTCGCCTGATGAACATGTTCCGCCTGGTCGTCGCACTGCTGTTCCTGGCCTACGGACTCATCATCGGCGTGCTCAATACGCAGCCGATCACGCTGAAACTCCTGTTCACCGACTTCCAGACGTCTTCCGGGGTCGGCATCATGCTGTCGCTGCTGTTGGGCGTGGTGATCGGTGGCCTCATCGTCCTGGCGACGCTCGTGTGGCCGCTCTACGCAAAATTGCGGAAGGCCAGCCGCGTTGCACCGCCTGCCGGCGCGGGCACGTCCGCTGTCGATGGTGGCGCCTGAACGATGGCGTTCCTTACCGAGTGGTTCTGGTTCTTCCTGTTCCTGCCACTGGCCGCACTCAGCGGTTGGGTCATTGGCCGGCGTGGTGGACAACGGCACGGCGATACCCAGGTCAGCCGGCTGTCCAGCACCTATTTCCGTGGCCTGAACTACCTGCTCAACGAGCAGCCTGACAAGGCGATCGAACTATTCCTGCATATCGCGGAACTCGACAAGGAAACCTTCGAGACCCAGGTCGCGCTGGGCCATCTGTTCCGCCGCCGCGGCGAGGTGGACCGCGCCATCCGTCTGCATCAGGGACTGGTGCAGCGGGCCGACCTGAGCGATGCGCAACGCGTGCAGGCGCTGCTCGCGCTGGGCGAGGACTACATGCGCTCGGGTCTTCTCGATCGTGCCGAAACCGTCTTCAGCGACCTGGCCCAGATCGATCAACGCGCGCCGCAGGCACTCAAGCACCTGATCGGCATCTACCAGGCCGAGCGCGACTGGGAGAAGGCGATCGACAACGCGCGGCGCTATGAAGAAGTCACCGCCGAGCCGATGGGCAAACTGGTGGCCCAGTTCGAGTGCGAACTCGCCGAGCGGCAGCGCACGGCCAACAACATCGAAGCCGCGCGCGCGGCAGTCGCCCGCGCCTACCAGGCCGATGCGGGCAGTGTGCGCGCCGGCATCATAGAAGGCCGCATCGAAACCGATGCGGGCAATGCAGAGGCGGCCATACGGGCGTTCGAACGGGCTGCCCGGCACGATCCTGACTACCTGCCGGAGGTCCTTCCCAGCCTGCTCGCCAGCTACGACCAGGTAGGCGACCTGTCCGGTGCCCGCGCATTCCTGTCCGAGATGTGCGAACACTATCGCGGCATCGCGCCGGTACTGGCGCTGACGAAGCTGGTGGAGCGTCAGGAAGGCGTCGCTGCGGCGCGCGCGTATCTGGCGCGGCAGCTGAAGGATCGGCCGTCGGTCAGGGGCGAAGCCTCGCTGATCGACCTGACGCTGGCGGAAGGTGCGGATCCTGCCGCCACGCTGCACGACCTCAAGCACATCACCGACCAGTTGCTGGTGCGCAATCCGAGCTATCGATGCACGCGCTGCGGGTTTGGCGCCCGGACGCATCACTGGCAGTGCCCGAGTTGCAAGGAGTGGGGGACGGTGAAGCCGCTGCTGAATTACGCGGTGGTCTGATGCCGCAGGTCGCTGTCTGGCTGGCGGTCATCACGCTGGGCACCGCTTTCGCCACCTGGGTGGCACGCCGCTACGCGATGCGCGGCAACCTGATGGACCAGCCGGGTGAGCGGCGTAGCCATCACGTTGCCACCCCTCGTGGTGGCGGCATCGCCATCGTGCTGGCCGTGGTGGTTTCTGGCCTTTATCTCGGTTTGCGGCAGGCGTCGGTGGATCCATTGCTGATCGCCTTCCTGCCCGGGTTGCTGATCGTCGCCGGAATCGGCTGGTGGGACGACCACCGTCCGCTGTCGCCCTGGCTGCGCTTGGCGGTACAAGCGGTGGCTGCGCTGATCCTGGGCGTGGGGGCAGGGTGGCAAAGCGGCCACTGGTTCCCGGTCCTCCTGGCATTCGGCGCCGCGATGGTGCTGGTGAATGTGTGGAATTTCATGGACGGCATCAACGGTCTGGCTGCCAGCCAGGCGGCGCTGGCCGCACTGGCTTATGCAGGCCTGTTGTCGGGGGAGTGGCGCTGGCTGGCACTTGCCTTGCTCGCCGGCTGCCTCGGCTTCCTGCCGTTCAACTTTCCCAACGCCCGGATCTTTCTTGGCGATGTCGGCAGCGGGGCCCTGGGCTACGTGCTGGCTGGGCTCATCGTGGCCGCCATTGCAGACAATGCGCCCATAGCGACGATGCCTCTGTTGCTGCTGCCGCTGTGCGCATTCCTTGTCGACGCCGGCTTCACGTTGTCGGGGCGCATGCTCCGCAGGGAAAAATGGTGGACCCCCCACGTCGGACACCTCTATCAGATGGGCGCGCGGCGTTTCGGGCATACCGCAGTAACCTCGGTTTACATGGCGTTCGGCGGCATTAGTTTATTGTTAAGCTATACGCTGTCTTGCGAGACATTGCCGGTTACTTCCGCTGCGGTGGGGGTGATCTACGGGGTCGGCGGGACGCTGTGGTTTTCGTTGCGTCGGGGATGGCGCGGCTAGCATCCGGAGAAGGAACTGATGGAATCATGGCGGGACCGATTGAGCGGATTCATGCCGCGCGCCCTGGTGGCCATCCATGATTTGGCGATGGTCTGGCTGTGCTGGCAGGTCCTGCACAGGCTTCGTTACGCCATGCTCGCGCACTCGCCGGAGTTTCCGCTCTGGTCGAACGAAATCGCAGTCGTGCTTCTCGCGCAAGGCGCGGTCTTCTGGTGGATGGGCCTGTACCGGGGGCTTTGGCGCTTTGCCAGCCTCCCCGACCTGTGGAACATCGTGAAGGCATGTGCGCTCGGATTTCTGGGTGTGGTGCTCGGCCTCTTCTTCTACAACCGGTTTGGATCCATTCCGCGCGCCGTCCTGGGTTTTTATCCGTTCGCGCTGGTCGGGTTCCTCGGCCTGCCGCGGTTGGTCTATCGGGCCTGGAAAGACAGTCAGGTTCAACGCAGCAGCGAGAGCGCTTCTCGCGTGTTGGTCCTGGGCGCCGGACGGGCGGGTGAGGCGCTGGTCCGCGAACTTCGGAGAACGGGTATCTACCATCCCGTGGCGTTCCTCGACGACGCCTCGCGGTTGCATGGCTCCAAATTGCTCGGCATCCCGGTCCTGGGCGGACTGGAGAGCGCTGCTGCGGTTGCGCGGGAGACCGCTGCGCGGATGCTCGTCATCGCCATGCCTTCGCTCGATGCGCCTGCCATGCAGCGTGTCGTGGCGATCTGCGAGAGCACGGGTTTGCCGTTCAGGATGGTTCCCCGCCTGGTGAATGTCCTGGAAGGTCAGTCGATGCCCGGCGACCTCAAGGAAGTGGCCATCGAGGATCTGCTGGGGCGCAAGTCGGTCACACCCGACTGGAAACTCATCCGCGGTTGGTTGGGGGGGCGCACCGTCATGGTGACGGGTGCAGGCGGCTCCATCGGCTCGGAACTCTGCCGGCAGTGTGCGCGCCACGGCGCGCAGCGGATTGCGCTGGTCGAGATCGATGAACTGGCGCTCATCACCATCCAGGGCGACCTGCGGCGGGCATTCCCGGACCTCGAAGTGCTTCCGGTTCTTGGCAATTGCGGAGATCCCGCCGTCATCGCGCATGCGTTGCGCATCGCCGAACCGGATGCGGTCTTCCATGCGGCCGCGTACAAGCAGGTGCCCCTGCTGGAAGGGCATCTCCGCGAGGCGATAGGCAACAACGTGCTCGCGACCGAAACGGTGGCGCGGGCATGTCGGGACGCCGATGTGGGGACCTTCGTCCTGATCTCGACCGACAAGGCGGTGGATCCGGCCAATGTGCTGGGCGCGACCAAGCGGTTGGCGGAAATGGCGTGCCAGGCGCTGGATGACGGCCGGGCCAGTACGCGCTTCGTCACCGTGCGCTTCGGCAACGTCCTCGACTCCGCAGGCAGCGTGGTGCCGCTTTTCCGCGAGCAGATCCGCAAGGGCGGGCCGGTGACGGTTACCGACCCGGACGTGACGCGCTACTTCATGACCATCCCCGAGGCGTGTCAGCTGATCCTGCAGGCCGCATCGGGCGCCGCTCACGCGTCGATCTACACCTTGGACATGGGCGACCCGGTGCCGATCCGCCTGCTGGCGGAACAGATGATCCGGTTGGCGGGCAAGCAACCCGGGCGCGACATCGCCATTGTGTACACGGGCCTGCGTCCTGGCGAAAAGCTGCATGAGACCCTGTTCCATGCGGATGAGCGCTACCAGCCCACGTCCCACTCGAAGATCATGAAGGCGCTGGCGCGCGATGTGTCGCCGGAGTTCCTTGACCTGGCCCTGCAGCGGTTGCGCGCGGCGTACACCCGGTACGACACCGCCGAACTCGGCGAGGTGCTGCGTGTGGCGGTCCCCGAGTTCTCGCCGCTGTCGAACGATCAGGACGACGCCTCGGCTAATATCGTGGTCTTCCCCGGCCGCGATGCACGCAGGACCCGATGACCCAAGCCCGAATCCGCAAGGCCGTGTTCCCCGTGGCGGGACTCGGCACCCGCTTCCTGCCGGCCACCAAGACGGTTCCCAAGGAAATGCTGCCGATCATCGATCGGCCGCTGATCCAGTACGCCGTCGATGAGGCCATCGAAGCTGGCTGCGACACGCTGATCTTCGTCACCAACCGCTACAAGCATGCGGTGGCGGACTATTTCGACAAGGCCTACGAACTCGAACAGAAGCTCGAGCGTGCGGGCAAGGCCGAGCAGCTGGAACTGGTGCGCAACGTGCTGCCGCCGCACGTGCGGGCCGTGTTCGTCACCCAGGCCGAAGCACTGGGGCTGGGGCACGCCGTTCTCTGCGCCAAACCCATCGTCGGGGAAGAACCCTTCGCCGTGCTGCTGCCGGACGACCTGATCTGGAACCGGGGTCCGGGTGCGCTCAAGCAGATGGCCGATGCAGCGGAAGCCAGCGGTGCCAGTGTCATCGCCGTGCAGGACGTGCCGGCGGAACAGACGGGCAGCTATGGCATCGTGGCGACCGAAGCATTTTCGGGGCGCGAGGGGCGCATCAGCGCCATCGTCGAAAAGCCCAAGCCGGACGTGGCGCCCAGCACGCTCGCCGTCGTGGGCCGATATGTTTTGGATTCGCGCATTTTCTCGCTGCTGGAAAGCACGACGCCGGGGGCCGGCGGCGAAATCCAGCTGACCGACGCCATCGCATCGTTGCTCGCGGAGAAACCGGTCCACGCCTACCGCTTCCAGGGCACGCGCTTCGATTGCGGCACGCACATCGGGCTGATCGAGGCCACCATCCGTTATGCGCTGGACCACGAGAAGCTCAGCGATGCGGCCCGCGACATGATGCAGAACTCCTTGAACGAGCTGGGTGTCCGCGACCTCGGCTGACGGCCTCCTGCCCGATAGTGTTTGACGTCCAGCTGACTTCGCTGGCCTGGGATTCCCTTCTGTGCAGATCTCATCCGGCAACTACTACCTGGACACCGCGGGTGCGGTGCCGGGGTTGCCGCAGTTGCAGTCCCGCGTCGAGGCCCAGGTCTGCATCGTCGGGGGCGGCTTTGCGGGGTTGAACACAGCGCTGGGTCTGGCCGAGCGCGGTGTTCGCGATGTCGTGCTGCTGGAAGCGGGTACTCCCGCATTCGGTGCATCGGGCCGCAACGGCGGATTCGTGTTCGGGGGTTTCTCGCGCGGCGAAGCGTCGCTGCTGCGCGACCTTGGACCATCGCACGCGAAAGCGTTGTATGCGGGAACCATCGATGCGGTGGAATTGATCCGCCGCCGGATCGTCCGCCATGGCATTGACTGCGATGACACCCAGGCCGGCATCATCTGGGCGAACTGGTTCCGCGACCAGGAAGTACTCAGGCAACGCAAGGCCCTGCTCGCCGATGCGTTCGGCCAGGACTGGCGGTGGATGGACCGCGACGACGTCCGTCACCAGCTGCGCACGGCCCGGTATCACGATGCGTTGTACGAACCGCAGGCATTCCACTTCCATCCATTGAAGTATGCGAATGGACTCGCGCGTGTGGCGGCTGAGCAAGGCGTTTCGTTGTTCGCTCACTCCCCGGCGGTCTCGCTGGACCGTGCCGGCAATGGCTGGCGGGTCACGACGCTCGCGGGAAGCGTCGAGGCCAGGCAGGTGGTGCTGGCCTGCGGTGGCTATCTGGCGGGCCTGCACCGGCGGGTGGATGCCGGTGTCCTGCCCATCGCGACCTATGTCCTGGTCACGGCGCCGCTCGGCGCACGGCTGGACGAGGCGATGCGTACCCGCGCCGCGGTCTACGACACCCGCTTCGCTTTCGACTATTACCGGCCACTGCCCGATTCCCGCCTGCTGTGGGGAGGGCGCATTTCCATCCTGGATCGCTCGCCGCAGGCGGTAAGGCGCCTGTTGTATCGCGACATGCTGAAGGTCTTCCCGCAGTTGGAGGGCGTGGACATCGACTATGCCTGGTCGGGCCTCATGAGTTACGCACGCCACGAGATGCCGCAGATCGGCCAGGTGGAGCCAGGCCTATGGGTGGCGCAGGCCTTTGGGGGGCATGGCGTGGCGCCGACCACACTGGCTGGCGAGGTCATTGCGTCCGCCATCGCGGAAGGCGATGAGCGCTGGCGCGAATTCGCCCCGTACGGATTGGTGTCGGCGATCAAGCCGGCGGGGTTCCTGGGCGCCCAGCTCAGCTACTGGTGGGCGGAAGCGAAGGACGCGTGGAAGGCTCGGATGGAGAAGGCGTAGCGAACATGAGTGGAACCGCAGACACGATCGGGTGGGAAGACTTCATGCGTGTCCAGTTGTGCGCGGGCACCGTGCAGAAGGTCGAGCCATTTCCGGAGGCGCGGAAGCCGGCGTGGAAGGTATGGGTCGACTTCGGTCCGCATGGCGTGAAGAAGACCAGTGCGCAGATCCGATCGCTGTATGCACCCGAAGACCTGGTCGGACGCCAGATCGTGGGTGTCATCAATTTCCCGCCCAAGCAGGTCGGCCCTTTCATTTCGGAATTCCTGCTGACCGGATTCCATACCAACGAAGGCGTGGTGGTCACGACGGTCGAACGCCCGGTGCCCGACGGCACGCGCATGGCCTGACGACAGTCATCGAACCCAAAGAAATGGCGCCCTCGGGCGCCATTCCTCGTTTATGTGGGCGAACACCCTGCTTACAGCGACTCGAAGATGCCCGCCGCGCCCATGCCGGTGCCGATGCACATGGTCACCATACCGTACTTCTTCTGCTGGCGGCGCATGCCGTGCACGATCGTCGCGGTGCGGATGGCGCCGGTCGCACCGAGCGGGTGGCCGAGTGCGATGGCGCCGCCAAGCGGGTTGATCCTGGAGGGATCCAGTTCGCTGTCACGGATCACCGCGAGCGCTTGTGCGGCGAAGGCTTCGTTGAGCTCGATCCAGTCCAGCTGGTCCTTGGTCAGGCCGGCCTGCTTCAGCGCCTTCGGGATCGCCGCGATGGGACCGATGCCCATCACTTCAGGGCGCACGCCGGCGACCGAGAAGCTGACGAAGCGGGCCAGCGGGGTCAGGCCGTAATCCTTGATGGCCTGTTCCGACGCCAGCAGCACGCCGGCCGCGCCATCGCTCATCTGCGACGAGGTGCCCGCAGTGACCGTGCCGCCGAACTGCGGATTGCGAAACACGGTACGCAGCTTGGCCAGGCCTTCCAGCGAGGTGTCGGCGCGCGGGCCTTCATCCTGTTCCACCAGCAACTTCTTCGTGCGCACGATATTGCCGGCGAGGTCGGGCTGGCGCGAAATGACTTCGTACGGGCTGATCTCGTCCCGGAATTCGCCGGCGGCCTGTGCGGCCAGCGCTTTCTGGTGCGAAGCGACGGCGAACGCATCCTGGTCCTCGCGCGAGATCTTCCATTCCTCGGCGACTTTCTCGGCGGTGATGCCCATGCCGTAGGCGATGGCGACGTGGTCGTTGTCGAACACGCTCGGCGCCATGGCGATCTTGTTGCCCATCATCGGCACCATGCTCATGCTCTCGGTGCCGCCGGCCAGCATCAGATCGGCATTGCCCAGGCGGATCTGGTCGGCCGCCATCGCCACCGCCTGTAGGCCGGACGAACAGAAGCGGTTGATGGTCTGCGCGGCGATCGTGTTCGGCAGGCCGGCCAGCAGCAGGCCGATGCGCGCCACGTTCATGCCTTGCTCGGCTTCCGGCATCGCACAGCCGATGATGGCGTCGTCGATGCGATTGAGGTCGATGCCCGGGGCCTGCGCCACGACCGACTTCAGCACGTGCGCCAGCATGTCGTCAGGGCGGGTGTTGCGGAACACGCCCTTGGGCGCCTTGCCGACCGGCGTGCGGGTGGCGGCGACGATGTAGGCTTCTTGTACTTGCTTGCTCATGTCTCGGTGTCCTGTGTCGTCGGCGGTCAGTTACGCAGCGGCTTGCCGGTCTTCAGCATGTGCGCGATGCGGGCCTGGGTCTTTTCCTGCTGGGCCAGTTCAACGAAATGCTGGCGTTCCAGCTTGAGCAGCCATTCCTCGTCGACCAGCGCGCCGCGGTCGACGTCACCGCCGCACAGTACGGTGGCGATGCGTACCGCGATTTCGTAGTCGTACGGGCTGATGAAGCGGCCCTCCAGCATGTTGACCAGCATCATCTTGAAGGTCGCGATGCCGACGTCGCCGGCCACCTGGATGCGTCGGGCCGGCAGGGGCGGGCGGTAACCCGTCTCGGCCAGCGCCAGGACTTCCTGCTTGGCGATGTACAGCAGTTCGTACGCATTGAAAGCGACCTTGTCGCCTGCACGCACCAGGCCCAGTTCCTTCGCTTCGAAGGCGGAGGTGGACACTTTCGCCATGGCCACGGTTTCGAAGGTCTTCTTCAGTTCGGCGAACACGTCGCCGCCCGGGCCTGCGGCCTGCGAGGCGCGCACCGCGATCTCCTTCAGGCCGCCGCCGGCCGGCAGCAGGCCGACGCCGGCTTCGACCAGGCCGATGTAGCTCTCCAGATGCGCGACCGTGCGGGCACTGTGCATCTGGAATTCGCAGCCGCCGCCCAGTGCCAGTCCGCGCACCGCGGCAACGACGGGCACCAGCGAATACTTGATGCGCTGGCTGGTGGCCTGGAAGTTGGCCACCATGGCCTCGAACTCGGCGATCTTGCCCGCCTGCAACGCACCCAGCGCACCCGCCAGGTCGGCGCCGGCGGAGAAAGGCTCCTTCGGCTGCCAGATCACCAGGCCCTTGAACTTCTGCTCGGCGATGGTGATCGCTTCCTGCAGGCCATCCAGCACCGCATCCGAGACGGTGTGCATCTTGGTCTTGAAGCTGACCACGCCGATGCCGTCGCCGTCCGTCCACAGGCGTACGCCGTCGTTCTCGAAGACGGTCTCGCCTTGCGGGAAAGCTTCGCCCAGCAGCGGATCGGGGAAGCGCTGCCGCTGGTACACGGGCAGCGAGGAGCGCGGCAGCTTGGCGTTCTTCACCGGGCTGTAGCTGCCCTCGGCCGCATGCACGCCTTCGCGGCCATCGAACACCCAGTTCGGCAACGGCGCGCCGCTCATAGCCTTGCCGGCCACGATGTCGTCGGCGATCCACTGCGCCACCTGCTTCCAGCCGGCGGCCTGCCAGGTTTCGAACGGGCCGAGGCTCCAGCCGTAACCCCAGCGGATGGCAAGGTCGACATCGCGGGCGGTCTCGGCGATATCGGCCAGGTGGTAGGCGCTGTAGTGGAAGAGATCACGGAACACCGACCACAGGAACTGCGCCTGCGGGTGCTGGCTCTCGCGCAGCTTGGCGAACTTCTCTGCCGGGTTCCTGATCTTCAGGATATCGACCACTTCCGGAGCGGCAGTACGGTCGGAGGCGCGGTAATCCTGCTTCTCCAGATCCAGGACCACGATGTCCTTGCCCACCTTGCGGAAGATGCCGGCGCCGGTCTTCTGGCCCAGGGCGCCCTTGGCGATCAGGGCTTCCAGCCACTTCGGCGACTTGAAGTAGCTGTGCCACGGGTCGTCCGGCAGGGTGTCGGCCATGGTCTTGATGACGTGGGCCATGGTGTCCAGGCCGACCACGTCCGAGGTGCGGTACGTCGCCGACTTCGGGCGACCGATCAGCGGGCCGGTGATGGCGTCCACCTCGTCGAAGCCCAGCTTGAACTCGCCGGTATGGTGGGCCGTGGCCAGGATGGAGAACACGCCGATGCGGTTGCCGATGAAATTCGGGGTGTCCTTGGCGTACACCACACCCTTGCCGAGCGTGCTTGTCAGGAAGGCTTCCAGGCCTTCGAGCACCGAAGCGTCGGTGGACTTTGCGGGAATAAGCTCGGCCAGATGCATGTAACGCGGCGGGTTGAAGAAGTGCACGCCGCAGAAGCGATGGCGAAGCTGTTCCGGAAGAACTTCCGCCAACTTGTTGATTCCCAGGCCCGAGGTGTTGCTCGCCAGCACGGCATGGTCGGCAACGAAGGGAGCGATCTTCCTGTACAGGTCCTGCTTCCAGTCCATGCGCTCGGCAATGGCCTCGATGATCAGGTCGCAGCCCTTCAGGTGCTCAAGGCCGGTCTCGTAGTTGGCCGCCGTGATTGCTTCGGCCAGGGACTTGCTGGCCAGCGGGGCAGGGCTGAGCTTGGCCAGGTTGGCGATCGCCTTGTGCACGATGCCGTCGGGATGGCCGTCCTTGGCGGGAAGATCGAACAGCACGGTGTCGACGCCGGCATTGGTCAGGTGCGCGGCGATCTGTGCGCCCATCACGCCGGCGCCCAGCACGGCCGCCTTGCGAACTAGCAGGGGGTTGGACATGGGATTTCCTTGGATTGCAGGGGTTAGGTGCGGTCGGCGCGCAGGCCGGCCTCGGCGAAGCGGATCAGTTCACGGGCGGCACGCTCACGGTGTGCCGCTTCCGTGACACCGGTGGGGCGCTTGATCAGGCCGAAGTCGGCCATGGCATAGGTCAGCGCACCCGAGAAGAAGTCGAGCCGCCAGTAGAGTTCTTCCTTGCTGAGCCCCGGTACGCAGGCGGCGATGGCCTTGCCGAACTCGCGCAGCACGTGGCCATAGTGGTCGGACAGGAACTTGCGCAGGCCGTCGTTCTTCTCGGCGTAGGCGCGGGCGATGACGCGGACGAAGGCGCCGCCACCTTGGCGGTCCTGGGCGAGCGCCAGCGCCGGCTCGACGAAGGCGGCCAGGATCGGCTCGAGTTCGCCTGGCCGTTCCACCAAGGCCCGCTCCAGCAGGGCGAGGCGGGCGGCCGTCATGTCGTCCATGCGGCGGCGGAACACCTCGTTGACCAGGTTCTCCTTGCTGCCGAAGTGGTAGTTGACGGCGGCGATGTTGACGTCCGCACGGCTGGTGACCTGCCGCAGCGAAGTGCCGGCGAACCCGTGCTGGGCGAACAATTCTTCAGCCGCCCCCAGGATCCGCTCCTTGGTGGAGAAATGCGTGGTGTTGCCCATGATCCCCTCCGGGACTGAATCAAACGCTTGTTTGACTCATTGTGGATCCGGCAAGGCCGGGGAGTCATGTTGCGAAGCAGCAAATTCGCCGGCGAGCGGCTGCACAGTTGCGTTGGATACGTTAGAATCTCGCTACGCTTTCTGGTCTAAGCCCGCGTTTCGACGCGGGTTTTTCATGTTAACCTTGGGCCTTCAGTGGCCCGCCCAACGGAGAAAATCCCCATGGCGCTGGAGCGCACCCTGTCGATCGTCAAGCCCGATGCCGTTGCCAAGAACGTCATCGGCGAAATCTATGCCCGTTTCGAAAAGAACGGCCTGAAGATCGTTGCCTCGAAGATGAAGCACCTGTCGCGTCGTGAGGCCGAAGGTTTCTACGCCGTGCACCGCGAGCGTCCGTTCTTCAACGCGCTGGTCGAATTCATGATCTCCGGTCCGGTCGTCGTGCAGGTGCTGGAAGGCGAGAACGCCGTGCTGAAGCACCGCGACATCCTCGGCGCCACCAATCCGAAGGATGCTGCGCCGGGTACGATCCGCGCCGACTTCGCCGACTCCATCGATGCCAATGCCGCGCACGGTTCGGATTCGGTCGAGAACGCGAACATCGAGATCGCGTATTTCTTCGCCGCGACCGAAGTGTTCTCGCGCTGAGCGATATGCGATGAGCAACCACGACCTGCCGCCGATCGAGTTGAAGCTGGCCACGGACGCACCGTCCGTGGCTGTCGGCGTGCCCGTGTCCGCGAAGCAGAACCTCATGGACCTGGATCGCGAAGGGCTGGAGCGGTTCTTCGTCGAAACGCTGGGCGAGCAGAAGTTCCGCGCCCATCAGGTCATGAAGTGGATCCATCATCGCTACGTCACCGACTTCGGCGAGATGACGGATCTCGGCAAGAACCTGCGCGCCAAGCTGCAGGAACATGCCGACGTCGTCGTGCCGCAGGTCGTGTTCGACAAGCCCTCCACCGACGGCACGCACAAGTGGCTGCTCGGCATGGGCGTGGACGGCAAGAATGCCGTTGAAACCGTCTACATCCCCGACAAGAACCGCGGCACGCTGTGCGTGTCGTCGCAGGTCGGTTGTGGCCTGAACTGCACGTTCTGCTCGACCGCGACGCAGGGATTCAACCGCAACCTCACCACCGCCGAGATCATCGGCCAGGTCTGGGTGACGGCGCGCCATCTTGGCAACGTTCCCGCGCAGAATCGTCGTCTCACCAACGTGGTGATGATGGGGATGGGCGAGCCGTTGTTGAATTTCGACAACGTCGTGCGCGCGATGAACATCATGCGCGACGACCTGGGCTACGGCCTGGCCAGCAAGCGCGTCACGCTGTCGACCTCCGGCCTGGTGCCGATGATCGACCGCCTTTCCACCGAGACCGACGTGTCGCTCGCGGTGTCGCTGCACGCGCCAAACGATGCGCTGCGCGAACAACTGGTGCCGCTCAACAGGAAGTATCCGATCGCCGAGCTGATGGCGTCGTGCGTGCGCTACCTGCATGCGAACAAGAAGCGCGATTCGGTGACGTTCGAATACACGCTGATGAAGGGCGTCAACGACCAGCCCGAGCACGCACGGCAGCTGGCGCAGCTGATGCGCAAGTTCAGCAACGCAGCGCAGCTGAAGGATGCCGGCAAGGTCAACCTGATTCCGTTCAACCCGTTCCCGGGAACGCGCTACGAGCGCGCACCGGAGGAAGACATCCGCGCCTTCCAGAAATTGCTGCTGGACTCCCAGGTGCTGACGATGGTCCGTCGCACCCGGGGCGATGACATAGACGCCGCCTGTGGCCAGCTGAAGGGGCAGGTGATGGATCGCACCCGCCGCCAGGCCGAGTTCCGTCGGCAACTGCAGGAACAGGGTATCGACGATGCGGCTTAAGGCACTCTGCCTGCTGCTGATCACCATCCTGCTGGCGACCGCCTGCAGTCGCCTGACCTTTGTCCGTCCCAAGGGCAAGATGGGCCAGCTGGCCGGACAGGAAGAGTTGCCCGACTACTCGGTCAAGGACAGTCCGGAGGTAAAGCGCAGGCAGGGCGTGCAGACGATTCTCGCGCGTTCGCTCCAACGGTTGCGCGCGGGAGAACTGGACGCTGCCGAAAAGGAAGCGCGGTCGGCACTCAAACTCGAGCCCGACTCGGTGGATGCGCTTACCCTGCTGGCCGTGATCGAAGATCGGCAAGGGCGTGGCGAGAAAGCGGGCGAATCCTACCGCCGCGCCGCCGAGCTCGCGCCGGGCGAGGGCGCCACGCAGAACAACTATGGCACGTGGCTGTGCGCGAACGGGTTTGCCGCCGAATCGCTGGTGTGGTTCGACCGCGCGGTCGCTGCGCCGGGCTATGCGACGCCCGCGCTCGCCGCCGCGAACGCCGGCAGCTGCGCGCTCAAGTCGGGCCAGACCGAGCGTGCCGAGCGCGACCTGCGCCAGGCGCTGGTACTCGAGCCCGCCAATGCGACCGCGCTGGAAGCCATGGCGGAACTCGAGTTCCGCCAGCAGCAGTACATGTCTGCCCGCGCGTTCGTGGAGCGCAGGCTGGCCGCCGCGCCGGCCAGTGCGGGAGTGTTGAAACTCGCATCACAAATCGAGGACAGACTCGGCGACAAGGCCGCTGCCAGTCGATATGTTCAGCGTATTCGGGCGGAGTTCCCCGACGCGCAGGACGTCACAACCGGGGGAAATGCAGGGCCATGACGCAATCGGTAGTCGGGGATGTGTCCCCGCCGCAGGGGTGCGGCGAGGCGTTGAGGTCGGCGCGTGAGCAGGCCGGCCTGTCTTTGCAGGACGTCAGTCAGCGGCTGAAGATGCCCGTGCGGGTGCTGCAGTCCCTCGAGTCGGGGCAGTGGGACCAGTCGGGTGGCGCGGTCTTCGTGCGCGGGCAGCTGCGCAGCTACGGGCGTCTCCTGAAGGTGGATGTGGAGCCGTTCCTGCAGCAGGCGGATACGGTGGTCGCGAGGCCCGCCGAACTGGTCAGCCATACCCACACGCCGCAGCTGCAGTATTTCTTCGAGAGTTTCAAACGCCGCGCGGTGTACGTCGTGTTGACGTTGGTCATCGCCACGCCTGTCTGGATGGCGCTGCGGCCGACGACCGGCGTGGCACCGGATGCAGCCACCGCATCGCTGGATGTCGTGCCGAGTGCACCGCGCGCTTCGGACAAGGCGGACCACGGGATGCGTCCTGCCGGCAAGCCGCAGACAGCGCCTTATGTCGCCTCGATGACGCCGGTGCCGCGTTCGGCCGCGCCTGCGTTGTCGCTGTCGTTCAAGGGCGACAGCTGGGTGGAGGTGAACGCGCCGGACGGCCGGAAAATCGAGCATGCACTGCTTCGCGCCGGCGATGAACGTCGTTACGCCGCAGGCGAGGTCGGCCGCATAAAACTGGGCGATGCGACGGCGGTCGAGGTTCAGCAATCGGGGAGTACGGTGGACTTGGCGCCGTACCAGCGAGCGAATGTCGCACGCTTTACGGTATCCTCTGAGGGTTCCCTGGCGCCGGTCCGCGACTGACCCGCGCGCGGGTTTGTCCAACCTAGACCAAAGACCCCGCTCGAGGCGGGGCAAGAGAGCGCATGGCGATTGATGATCTGCTCGATGAGCACGAACAAAGCGAACGCGTCCGCAGCTGGCTGAGAAACAATGGTGCCGGTTTGCTGGGAGGCGTAGTCCTTGGCCTGGGTGTCATCTTCGGCTGGCAGTGGTGGCAGAAGGATCAGGCGGGGAAGAAGGAACAGGCCTACCTGAGCTACCAGACAGCGGTCGAAGGCCTCGCCAGCGGCGACCTGAAGCAGACGCAGGGCGCGGTCGACGCGCTGGTGAAGGAGGACGAGCTTTACGCCGACGTCGCCGGCCTGCAGCTCGCCAAGGCGCAATTGCAGGCTGGAGAACGCGATGCCGCCATCGCCACACTGCGAGCGCTTACGCCCGATGACGCACTCCGGCCGCTGGTCAATCTCCGTCTGGCGCGCCTGTTGATCGATGCAGGCAAGCACGATGAAGCCCTGAAGGTGCTGGACAAGGCGACCGATGCGTCCAGCCTGGAGGTTCGTGGCGATGCGTTGCTCGCGACCGGCAAGGCCAAGGAAGCGCAGGAAGCCTACACCCGTGCACTGGCCACGCTGGATGCGGTGTCGCCGCAGCGCCGGCTGGTGGAATTGAAACTGATCGATGCGGGCGGAACTCCGCCGAAGGCCGGAGGTGCCGCATGACGCGTGCCATGACACCCGTTGTCCGCGTGGCCGCGACTGTCGCGATCATCGTTGCCCTTGGCGGTTGCAGCACCGTGAAAGGCTGGTTCTCCGGCAAGGGCAAGGAGGGCGAGAAGCCGGTCGATCCGGCCGAACTCGTCGACATAACGCCGTCGGCGTCCGTCGCCAAACTGTGGAGTGCCAACGTCGGCAAGGGCGAGAAGCGCCTTGGCCTGCAGCAGGTGCCGGTGGTCGAGGATGGCCGCGTCTATGCTGCAGCGGTCGAAGGTGGCGTGCGTGCATACGACCTGCAGACGGGCAAGCAGGTGTGGCAGTACAAGTCCGACCTGCGCCTTTCGGGTGGGCCGGGAGTGGGTCAGGGGCTGGTGGCCGTGGGTACGCTCGACGGGCTGGTCATCGTGCTGGACGCTGCAACCGGAGCGGAAAAGTGGCAGGCCAAGGTGCCCAACGAGGTCATCGCGGCGCCGGCCATCGGCCAGGGCATGGTCTATGTCCGCACCAACGATGGACGAGTGACGGCGTTGTCGTCGGACAACGGCGAGCGTCGCTGGTTCTGGAACAACGAACTCCCCAGCCTGACCGTGCGTGGCAACGCGCCGGTCGTCCTGGGTCCGGGTGTGGTGTTCGCCGGCAGCGACGACGGAACGGTCACCGCGCTGGCGGCCAACGACGGCCGTCCCATGTGGACGCAGGCGGTCGGCATGCCCGAGGGCCGGAGTGAGCTGGAGCGCATGGCCGACGTCGACGGCGCCCCCGTGCTCGAGGGGACGACGCTGTACGCCACGAGCTTCAAGAAGGAAACGGTCGCCCTCGAAGGTCCGTCCGGCCGTCCACTCTGGACGCGCGACAATGGCGGCGCGGGTGGCCTGGGCGTGACCAGCAGTGCCGTCATCGTGTCCGACCCGGCAGGTACGGTGTGGGGGCTGGACAAGTACAACGGCGGCGCACTGTGGTCGAACACCACGCTTGCCCGCCGCTCGCTGACTGCGCCGACGATCCATGGCGACTACGCCGTGGTGGGCGACTTCGATGGGTACCTGCACTGGCTGAAGACGGACAACGGCGAGGTGGCCGCCCGTGCACGCGTCGGCGGCAAGGCCATCCGTGGCAAGCCGGTCGTGGCCGACGGCATCCTGCTGGTCCAGGACGTGGAAGGCGGACTGACCGCATTCGGCTTCAAGTGACCTGACACGGAGGGCGTGGCCGCGCCACGCCTTCCTAGTCCCGGAAAGGGCCGCATTGCGGCCCTTTTTCGCGGAAGGGGGCGTATTCCGATACCATGGCGGCCCTTTCGGCCGACCGGAGCAGCCGCGCGAACCGCGTGGCGACCCGCCTCCGGCGACCCTCCTCTATACGGTTGCCCTCTGCATGCTGCCCCTCGTCGCCCTGGTGGGCCGTCCCAACGTCGGCAAGTCCACCCTGTTCAACGCACTGACCCGCAGTCGTGACGCCCTGGTGCACGACCAGCCGGGCGTGACCCGCGACCGCAATTACGGGGTCTGCCGCCTGGACGAGGAAGATCCGTTCCTGGTGGTCGATACCGGCGGCATCGCCGGTGAAGAGGAAGGACTCGCGGGCGCGACCGCGCGCCAGGCACGTGCCGCCGCCGAAGAGGCCGACCTGGTGCTGTTCATCGTGGACGGCCGCGAAGGCGCCTCCGCGCTCGACGACGAGATCCTGGCCTGGCTGCGCAAGGCCGCGCGCCCCACGCTGCTGGTGATCAACAAGATCGACGGCATCAACGAGACCACGGCGATCGCGGACTTCGCACGCTATGGTTTCGCGGACGTCATCACCATCTCGGCCTCGCATCGCCAGGGCATCGACGACCTGCTGGAAGAAGTGCACCAGCGCCTGCCGGAAGAGGGAGCGACCGCCGGCCTGGACAACGATCCCAACCGCATGCGCGTTGCGTTCGTCGGTCGCCCCAACGTGGGCAAGTCCACGCTGGTGAACCGCCTGCTGGGCGAGGAGCGCATGATCGCGTCCGAAGTACCCGGCACCACGCGCGACTCGATCGCCGTGGACATGGAGCGCGATGGCCGCCAGTACCGCCTGATCGATACCGCCGGCCTGCGCCGCAAGGGCAAGGTGGAAGAGGCGGTCGAGAAGTTCAGCGTGGTCAAGACGCTGCAGGCCATCGAGCAATGCCAGGTGGCCGTGTTGCTGCTGGACGCCACCGAGGGCGTGACCGACCAGGACGCGAGCGTGCTGGGTGCCGTGCTCGATGCCGGACGTGCGCTGGTGGTCGCGATCAACAAGTGGGACGGGCTGACCACCTACCAGCGCGAACAGGCCGAAGCCCTGCTGGCCCGAAAGCTGGGCTTCGTCGAGTGGGCCGAGGTCGTGCGCATTTCCGCGCTGCATGGCTCCGGCCTGCGCGAGCTGTTCAAGGCGATCCACCGCGCGCACGCCTCTGCAACCAGGGAATTCGGTACCAGCGAGGTCAACAAGGCGCTGGAGGTCGCGTACGAAACCAACCCGCCGCCGAGCATCCGCGGCCACGTCTCCAAGTTGCGTTACGTGCATCCAGGCGGCGCCAATCCGCCGACGTTCATCGTCCACGGCACGCGCCTGAAAGTGCTGCCGGAGTCGTACAAGCGCTACCTGGAAAACTTCTTCCGCAAGCGCTTCAAGCTGGTCGGTACGCCGGTACGTTTCATCTTCCGCGAGGGCGCCAATCCCTACGAAGGCAAGAAGAACGTGCTGACCGAGAAGCAGATCGCGAAGAAGCGCCGCCTGATCCGGCACGTCAAGCGCGGCAAGTGACGGGTTACCCGACCCGCATCGAATTCGCCACCGCCGCAGAGATCATCCGCGACGTCGCGGGCAAGCGGATGTTGAAGGCCGAGCGCGTGCCGGTCACCCGCGCCAGCGGTCGCGTGCTGGCCGAGGCGATCACCTCGCCGATCGCCCTGCCGCCCTTCGACAACAGCCGCATGGACGGCTTCGCCTTCGCGCATGGCAGTCTTTCGGCGGAGGGGCCGATGGCCCTGCGACTCGCGGGAGAACAGTTCGCCGGTCTCCTGCAGGACCTGGACGTGGCGCCGGGTGAATGCGTCCGCATCACCACCGGCGCACCGCTGCCGCGCGGTACGGACACGGTCGCCATCAAGGAGGACTGCGTCGAGGAGGGCGTCGTCGTCCGCGTACCGGCGGGTATCGCCGCCGGAGCGGATGTCCGCCGCCGTGGCGAGGATGTGCGTGCCGGCGTTCTGGTACTCGAGGAAGGTTGCCTGCTGACGCCGGCGCGCGCGTCGCTCGCCGCAGCCCTGGGGGTCGCATCGCTGGCCGTCACGCAGCGTCCGACCGTCGCCGTATTCACCACCGGTGACGAACTGGTGGAACCGGGGCTGCCACTGGCGCCTGGCCAGATCTACAACAGCAACCGCGAGTTGTTGATGGCGCTGCTGCGCGCGGAAGGCCTGGAGCCGACCGCGTGGCCCAGCCTGCCCGACGATCCGGAGCGCATGACGACCATGCTCACCGATGCCGCCACGGCGTTCGATGTGGTCATCACCTGCGGTGGCGTCTCGGCGGGAGAGAAGGACCATCTGCCCGGCCTGCTGGCGGAGCACGGCCGCATCCATTTCTGGAAGGTGCGGATGAAGCCCGGCATGCCGGTGCTGTTCGGCGAGATGGATCGTGCCCTGTTCCTGGGCCTGCCCGGCAATCCGGTCTCCGTGCTGGCGACCTTCCTGACGCTGGGACGTGAACTGCTGGACGGACTGCAGCGCCGGCGTGAGCCACGCCCGCAATGGAAGGCCGTGCTCGGCGCCCCGTGGAAGAAACAGCACGAGCGTCTTGAGTTCCTGCGTGGCCGGTTGGACAGCACGCCCGACGGACGACTTCAGGCGATGCCAAACACCGCCGATGCGTCGCACCAACTGCGTGCCGCGGCGGACAGCAATGCGCTGATCGTTTTTCCCGAAGGCGCGCACGACTACCGTGCCGGCGATGTGGTGGACGTGATCGGCTGCTGAGCCAGCTCGCGCCGCGACTTGCGCGATAATCGCCGCATGGCCATCCGCGAAATCGATCCCCGTGACGTTGCCGCGCTGCTCGCGCAGGGCAGCGTGTTCATCGACGTGCGCGAGGAGCACGAACGCGTCGGCGGTCAGGCCGAAGGTGCGCGCGGCATCGCCAAGGGCGAGCTGGAACGCGATCCGGTGACCCATCTGCCGGATCGAGACGCCAGCATCGTGCTGATCTGCCAGAAGGGCGGCCGGTCGATGGATGCGGCCCGCGTGCTGGAAGCCGCCGGCTACCGCCGCCTGGCGTCCGTCGCGGGCGGCACCTCGCGCTGGATCGAGGAGCAACGTCCGATCGTGATGCCGGCGATGTCTGACGACACCCGTGACTTCAACGAGCGTTACTCGCGCCACCTGCTGCTGCCCGAAGTGGGCGTCGCTGGCCAGCAACGCCTTCAGCAGTCCCGCGTATTGATGATCGGCGCGGGCGGACTGGGTTCGCCGGCCGGCTTCTACCTGGCGGCCGCCGGGGTAGGGCAGTTGCGCATCGCGGACGACGACATCGTCGATCGCAGCAACCTGCAGCGCCAGATCCTGCATACCGAAGCCCGCATCGGTACGCCGAAGGTGGCGTCGGCGCAGGCGACGCTGGCGGCGCTCAATCCACGCACGCAGGTGGAAGCGGTCGCCGAACGCGTCACGGCGGAGAATGTCGAGCGCCTGCTGGAAGGCGTGGACGTGGTGCTGGATGGCGCCGACAACTTTCCGGCCCGCTACCTGCTCAATGACGCCTGCGTGAAGCTCGGCACGCCGCTGGTGTACGGCGCCGTGCAACGTTTCGAAGGCCAGGTGAGTGTGTTCGATGCGGGACGCCATCGCGGCGTGCAGCCGTGCTACCGGTGCCTGTTCCCGGAGCCGCCGCCACCGGAATTCGCCCCCAACTGCGCCGAGGCCGGCGTACTCGGCGTGCTGCCCGGCGTGATCGGCCTGTTGCAGGCCACCGAAGTGATCAAACTGCTGCTGGGTGTCGGTGAAACGCTCGCCGGCCGCTTGCTGCATTTCGATGCGCTGGCCATGCGCTTCCGGGAAACGCGCCTGCGCCATGATCCGGACTGCCCGGTCTGCGCTGCCGGTCGGCCGTTCCCGGGCTACATCGACTACGCCGCGTTCTGCCGCCCGTCCTGATCAATACACCGCGCGCATGCGCAACCCCTCGCGGAACTGGCGCGGGGTGATGCCGGTGTCGCGCTTGAACGCGGCGCTGAGGTGGCTGTGGCTGGCGAAGCCGCAGTCGAACGCGATGTCCGCGATGTCGGCGTTGCCATTGAGCAGGTGCCAGCGGGCGCGGCGAAGGCGGTGCGCCAGGACGTACTGCGCCGGCGTGGTGCCGAAGTTGCGCCGGAAGGCGATCAGCAACTGGTGCACGCTCATGTCGACCAGGGCGGCCAGCTCCGCGAGGGTGATGCGCTGGTCCAGCCGGCTTTCGATGTGGTCGCACAAGCGACGCGCCGCGGACACCGTCAGCGAGGCCGACGCCGGCCGGGTCACCACGGGCAACCGGTAGCCGTCGTACAGATGCTGGCGCAGCACCCACTGCAGGCGCTCGGCCATCATCACCGACAGGTCGTCGCCGTTCCGGCTGAGCCGGCCCAGTCGCGCGACGCTGTAGTGCAGGAACTCGTCGCGGTGGCCGAGGCGGGGCATCAGGTCTTCCAGCGGAACGCATGCCTCCCGGCCCACATCCACGTCGGCGGCCGGCGACAGGCGCAGTTCGGCGTAGGTGATGATCTGTCCGCAGGCTTGGCTGGCGTAGCGACGCCTGGCGGGCACCAGCCAGATGTCGCCGGGGGAGGGCGGGGCATGGGTCGATCCCGCGCCGTCGATCTCGGTTTCCAGCTCGCGCATCGTGCCACCGAGATGGACGATGACGGTGTGGCGGGGCTGGTCGATGGCCCACAGCGTCCGCTGGCGGATGTCCTCGCGGCAGACCAGCAGTTCAACGCCCGGCCAGTTGGCCTGCGCCAGCACGGTATAGGGCGGCATTCCGGCGTCCGCCGCCGCGGTAGCCTCGCGCGAAGACTCCCATCCATCGTGCGCCGGAGAATTTGACAGCGGATCGGACATCGTGAAAGCCGGGCGGACTGCTTCGCACGCATCTTAGGACCGTTCCGCAGGGTTGCCTACACGCCGCCCGCACCGGAGCTTCCCCTTCCTGTCCCTGTAGGAGCGTTGCATGACCGACCATTCCATTCGCGGCAAAGTCGCACTGATCGCCGGAGGCGCCAAGAACCTGGGCGGCCTGATCGCCCGCGATCTGGCGCAGCAGGGCGCTGCCGCCATCGCGATCCACTACAACAGCGCCGCCAGCCAGGCCGACGCCGAGGCGACCGTCGCCGCCATCCAGGCCGCCGGTACGAAGGCGGTCGCGTTGCAGGGCGACCTGACCAGTGCCGCCGCGATGGAGCGCCTGTTTACCGACACCATCGCCGCGGTCGGCCGCCCCGACATCGCCATCAATACGGTCGGCAAGGTGCTGAAAAAGCCGATCACCGAGATCTCCGAAGCCGAGTACGACGAGATGTCCGCGGTCAATGCCAAGGCCGCGTTCTTCTTCCTCAAGGAGGCCGGCCGGCACGTCAACGACAACGGCAAGGTGGTCACGCTGGTCACCTCGCTGCTGGGCGCATTCACGCCGTTTTACGCCTCGTACGCCGGCACCAAGGCGCCGGTGGAGCACTTCACCCGCGCCGCGGCCAAGGAGTTCGGCGCGCGCGGCATTTCGGTGACCGCCATCGGTCCGGGCCCGATGGACACGTCCTTCTTCTATCCGGCCGAGGGCGCGGATGCCGTCGCGTACCACAGGACCGCCGCCGCGCTGTCGCCCCACAGCAAGACCGGCCTGACCGACATCGAGGACGTGGTGCCCTTCATCCGCCATCTGGTCAGCGATGGCTGGTGGATCACCGGGCAGACCATCCTGATCAATGGCGGTTACACCACCAAGTGATCCCTGCGGGTGGGAGGCGAAGCGCCGCCCGCCCCATGTCGCGCGACGCGCCCTTGCGATAACGTGGGGAGGTCGCACCACCACCATCGAAGAGGACTTCCATGCGTACCTTGATCTTCATCGCCGTCGGCCTGCTGCTGGTGGGTATCGCGATGTCGCTGGCCAGTCCCGGCAAGCGTCGCACCGTGATGGTGGTCCTCAGCGTCGGCTGGCTGGCGGCCGTGCTGTGGAACCTGCGCACGGGCATGTCGCACGGCTACTCGCTGCAGGAAGAGCTGCCCATCCAGGCGGGAATCTACCTGGTGCCGGTCGCGGCAGGGTGGTGGTGGGCGTGGAAGACGAGGCAGCGCTGACACCATCGGACCTTCCGGAGCCACCGTCGTGACGAACCCCGCACATCCGCTCCTGCGTCCCGCCGGGCAGCCCGCCCGCGTGGCCAATGTCGAGCTGTTCTTCGACCTGGTCTACGTCTTCGCCATCACCCAGCTGTCGCACCATCTGCTTGAGCACCTGACCTGGCTGGGCGTGGTGCAGACGGCGACGCTGTGGTTCGCGGTCTGGCTGGGCTGGCAGTACACGGCCTGGGTCAGCAACTGGTTCAATCCGGAGCACCTGGTCATCCGCACCATGCTGATGGTGCTGATGGGGTTGGCCCTGCTGGTGTCCGCCGCCATTCCAGAGGCGTTCGGCGAGCGCGGGCTGCTGTTCGCCTGCAGCTTCGCCGCCATCCAGGTGGGGCGGACGCTCTTCGTGCTGTACAGCCTCGGCCGCAGGCACCTGCTGACGCCCAACTTCCTGCGCATCCTGTGCTGGTTGCTGGTATCGGCCACGCTGTGGATCGCGGGCGGCCTGAACGAGGGAAGCACGCGCCTGGCGCTGTGGTTGCTGGCGGTGGGCTGCGAGTACCTGTCGCCGATGGCGGGCTTTCCGGTCCCGGGACTCGGGCGCTCGCAGACGTCCGACTGGACCATCGATGGGGGACACCTGGCGGAACGCTGCCAATTGTTCGTCATCATCGCGCTGGGCGAATCCGTGCTGGCGACCGGCGCGTCATTCGGGCATGCGGCGCACCCGGGTACGGCGGTGTGGGTCGCCTTCCTGGTGTCGTTCGTCGGTTGCGTCGCCATGTGGTGGATGTATTTCGACACTTCCAGCGGCGACGCGGCGCATGTGATCGAGCATTCGAAAGACCCTGGCCGGCTGGGCGCCTACTTCCATTACGTCCACGTGCTGCTGATCGCCGGCGTCATCGTCTGCGCCGTGGCCGACGACCTGGTGGTCGCCCACCCGCTGGACCCGGTGAAGGGCGCATACGCCGCAGTGCTCGTGAGTGGCCCGATGATCTACCTGCTGGGCAATGCGCTGTTCAAGCGCGTGGTGTACGGGCGCCTGCCGCTGTCGCATGTCATCGGCATCGCGGCACTGCTCGCGCTCTGGCCATGGCTGCCGCGGGTCAACCTGCTGGCTGCGGGCACACTGACCACGGGGGTGATGGTGCTGGTCACGGTGTGGGCTGCGTACTACCGGCGACGTGGGGACGCCGTCGCGCACGCGCATACCGCAGGCTAGGAGCGGCATCGCTGGACCATCCGGTAGACTGCCGGCATGAGTGCAGAATCCGGTGCCAGCCAGCTGGTCAGTGTCGTCGCCCTGCTGGGTGCCGCCGTCGTTGCCGTTCCGATCTTCCGGCGTCTGGGCCTGGGATCGGTCCTGGGTTACCTGGCCGCCGGCCTCGCGATCGGCCCCTTCGGCCTGAAATGGTTTTCCGATCCGCAGTCCATCCTGCACGTCGCCGAGCTCGGCGTGGTGATGTTCCTGTTCGTCATCGGCCTGGAGATGCGGCCCAGCCACCTGTGGAGCCTGCGCAAGCAGATCTTCGGGCTTGGGGCACTGCAGATCGCGGTGTGTACGCTGCTGTTGACCGGCGTCGGCCTGCTGTTCGGCTATCCGCTGCCGGTGTCGTTCGTCGGCGGCATGGGCTTCGTGCTGACCTCCACGGCAGTGGTGATGCAGTTGCTGGCCGAACGCGGCGACGTGGCCCTGCCGAACGGACAGAAGGTGGTCTCGATCCTGCTGTTCGAAGACCTGCTGATCGTGCCGCTGCTGGTGCTGGTGGCCTTCATGTCGCCACAGGTCGTGCAGCCGCAGGAAGGCTCGAGCTGGGCGGCGATCGGCATCGGCGTGGCGTCGCTGGCAGGCCTGATCGCGGCGGGCATCTGGCTGCTCAATCCATTCTTCCGCATTCTCGCCGCCGCCAAGGCACGCGAAGTGATGACCGCCGCCGCCCTGCTGGTGGTGCTGGGTGCAGCGCTGTTGATGCAGCTGGGCGGCCTGTCGATGGCGATGGGCGCCTTCCTGGCCGGCGTACTGCTGTCAGAGTCGACCTTCCGCCACCAGATCGAAGCCGATATCGAGCCGTTCCGCGGCATCCTGCTGGGCCTGTTCTTCCTCGGCGTCGGCATGGCGCTGGACCTGGCCGTGGTGGCCGCGAACTGGCCGCTGATCGTCAGCGCCGTACTGGCGATGATGGTGGTCAAGGCCGTCTGCATCTATGTGGTCGCGCGCATCACCCGCAGCGGACATGCCGAATCGCTCGACCGCGCGGTGCTGATGGCGCAGGGTGGCGAGTTCGCCTTCGTGCTGTTCGCCGCTGCCGCGTCGGCAGGCATCATCGACGCGACCGTCAACGCCAACCTGACCGCCATCGTCGTGCTGTCGATGGCGCTGACGCCGTTGTTCGTCCTGTTGCTGCGCCGCTTCACGCATCCCGAGAAGCCGTCGATGGAAGGCATCGAGGAGGCCAAGGGACTCAGCGGCAGCGTGCTGATCATCGGCTTCGGCCGTTTCGGCCAGGTGATGAGCCAGTCGCTGCTCGCCCGCGACGTGGACGTGACCATCATCGACACCGACATCGAGATGATCCGCAGCGCCGAAGAATTCGGCTTCAAGATCTACTATGGCGACGGCACCCGTCTGGATGTCCTGCGTGCCTGCGGCGCGCAGACCGCGCAGTCCATCGCCATCTGCATCGACGACAAGGACGCTGCCAGCCGTATCGTGGAACTGGTCAGGCACGAGTTTGCGCAGGCGCAGGTCCTGGTGCGCTCCTTCGACCGCGAGCACTCGCTCGCGCTGATCGCAGCGGGCGTGGATTTCCAGATCCGCGAGACATTCGAATCCGCCGTGGAGTTCGGACAGGCCGTGTTGATGAGCGTCGGCACGTCGCGCGAGGAGGCCGAAGCCATCGCGCTGGAGATCCGGCGCCGTGATGCGGAGCGCTTCGAACTCGAGATCGCAGGCGGCGGAGACCTCAAGTCCGGAATTCCCGCGCTCTACGGCAACAACCGGCCGGTCAAACCCACGCCGACACCGTTCACCAAGCCCAAGCGCGAAGCAAAGGCGCTGAACGAGGAAGCCGCCGAGATCATCGGTGAGGAAGAAGAGGAATAGTCCGCGGTATCAATCGGTATCGCGGGCCAGGAAGTTCCTGATCGCCGGCCAATAGGCCGGATCGGCCGACAGGTCGTCATGGCTCGCGTGCGGGAAATCGACCACCCGCGCCGGCCGTTTGAATACCGCCAGCAATCGGTCCGTATGCGGCGGCGGTACCACGGCATCCCGGCCTGACCGCAAGACCAGCAGCCTGCCGCGATGGTGCGGTAGCCGGGCGACGGAATCGTAGCGGTCCCGCAGCAGCAGGCGCACGGGGAACACCGGATAGTGCGACTGGGCGACCGCCGCCAGGCTGTCGAACGGCGTGATGAGCACCAGGTTCCCGACCTCTCGCTGCGCTGCCACGTGCGTCGCCACGCCGCTGCCCAGGCTGCGGCCGACGACGGCGATATCGCCTAGCGGATGACGTTTCGCGACTTCGTCGTACACCGCGAGCGCGTCGGCCAGCAGCGCCGCTTCGGAAGGTTCGCCATCGCTCGCACCGTATCCCCGGTATGCGACCAGGTACGCCGCGTGCGAGAGCAACCACTGCGCGAAGGCCTCACGATTGGCGTCCACGGATTCGGCATTGCCACCGAAATACAGCACGGCGTCCTGTTGCCCGGGATTGACGACCCAGCCGCGCAGCACGGCATCGGGGCGGGTGATCGCGAGGTCGGTGTGTTCCGGCGCTGCCTGCGTGAACTGCGGGTAATAGATCAGGCGGCGCTGCTGGACATAGAGCAGGGCGCACAGCGCCAGATAGACGGCCGCGACGGCGATGGCGGCCCAGGCAAGCATGCGACGGATGCGCCGCTCAGGCATGCCGCTCCTGCGCGGCCTTGAAGGCGGCCAGTTGCTGGGGCGTGGCCTCGCGCTGGTGCTGCGCCTTCCATTGCGCGAACGGCATGCCATAGACGTGCTCGCGTGCCTGCTCCTTGTCCATGGCAATGCCCGCGTCCTGCGCGGCATCCCTATACCAGTCCGCCAGGCAGTTGCGGCAGAAGCCCGCGAGGATCATCAGGTCGATGTTCTGCACATCGGTGCGGTCGTCGTTGAGGTGGTTAAGCAGGCGGCGGAACGCGGCGGCTTCGAGGGCAGTGGTGTCGGTCATCAGGGCGATCCGTAGAACGGTGGAGGCGTGGGTGGTGTCGGTCGCGGATCAGGGCGATGAAGCGGTCATGTCGTCGCGACTGACGTCGCTCCCACAGACACCCATGCCGGAATCGGGGACAATACGCACCGACTCTACACCGCACCTCCCCATGACTGCCCGAATCCTGGACGGCCGCCGCATCGCCGAGAACCTGCTGGACCAACTCAAGGTCCGGGTCGATGTGCGCCTGGCGGCGGGACAGGGCCGGCCGGGCCTGGCCGTGGTGCTGGTCGGCGGCGATCCGGCCTCGACGGTCTACGTGCGCAACAAGCGCCGCGCGGCCGAGAAGGTCGGCATCGAGGCCTTCGACCACGACCTGCCGGCCGGTACCACCGAGGCACAACTGCTGGCGCTGATCGACCAGCTGAATGCCGATCCGAAGATCCACGGCATCCTGGTGCAGTTGCCGTTGCCGGGCATCCCGGACGCGACGCGCCTGATCGAGCGCATCGACCCGCGCAAGGACGTCGATGGCTTCCATCCCGCCAACGTCGGCCATCTGGCGCTGCGGCAGTTCGGCCTGCGGCCGTGCACGCCGCGCGGCATCACCACGTTGCTGGGCTATACCGACCAGCCGGTGCGTGGCCGCAATGCCACCATCGTCGGTGTCAGCAACCACGTGGGCCGCCCGATGGCGCTGGAGCTGCTGATCGCGGGTTGCACGGTCACCAGTTGCCACAAATTCACGCCGCGGGATGTCCTGCAGGCCCGGGTCGGTGATGCCGACATCCTTGTGGTCGCGGCAGGCAAGCCGGGGCTGATCCCGGGCGAGTGGGTCAAGCCAGGCGCCGTGGTCATCGACGTCGGCATCAACCGGCTGGACGACGGACGACTGGTGGGCGATGTCGGCTTCGAGGCTGCGTTCGAGCGGGCGAGCTGGATTACCCCTGTCCCCGGCGGCGTCGGCCCGATGACCGTGGCCACGTTGATGCAGAACACCTTGGAAGCGGCGGAAGCCGCCGTCCCCTGATCCCGGCCGGGCTGTTGTGGGAGCGACGTAAGTCGCGATGGACTGCCGGGCAAGCCTCATCGCGACTTACGTCGCTCCCACAGACAGGGTCCGCAGCGACCCGCATCGGCAGCAGCGCCGGGAATGCATCGTTCCGCCTGAAGCACCCGCCGGAAGACCCACCAATCAGGCTATAATGCCGCGCTTCCCCAACTCTCCCGGGCCCGCCGATGCTGCGCATCCAGGCTGAAGCACTGACGTACGACGACGTCTCCCTCGTCCCCGCCCATTCCACCGTCCTGCCCAAGGATGTCAGCCTGGAAACGCGCCTGACGCGCGACCTGCGGCTGAAGCTGCCGATCGTCTCGGCCGCCATGGATACGGTCACCGAAGCCCGCCTCGCCATCGCCATGGCCCAGCTGGGCGGCATCGGCATCCTGCACAAGAACCTGACCGTCGAACAGCAGGCCGCCGAAGTGGCCAAGGTCAAGAAGTTCGAGGCCGGCGTCATCAAGGAACCCTTCACCGTCGGACCCGAGACGACGATTGCCGAGGTGCTCAAGCTGACCCGCGCGCGCAACATCTCCGGCGTGCCGGTGGTCGACGGCGGCCAGCTGGTCGGCATCGTCACCAGCCGCGACATGCGCTTCGAAACCAAGCTCGACGATCCGGTCCGCCACATCATGACCAAGAAGGATCGCCTGATCACCGTGCGCGAAGGCGCCAGCGACGGCGAAGTGCTGCAACTGCTGCACAAGCACCGCATCGAGAAGGTGCTGGTGGTCAACGACGCGTTCGACCTGCGCGGCCTGATCACCGTCAAGGACATCCAGAAGAAGACCGACAACCCCAACGCCGCCAAGGACAGCGCCAGCCGCCTGGTCGTCGGCGCCGCGGTGGGCGTGGGCGGCGATACCGACCAGCGCGTGGAAGCGCTGGTGGCCGCGGGCGTGGACGTCATCATCGTCGACACCGCGCACGGGCATTCGCAGGGCGTGCTGGACCGCGTCAGCTGGGTCAAGAAGCGCTTCCCGCAACTGCAGGTCATCGGTGGCAACATCGTCACCGGCGATGCCGCGCTGGCGCTGATGGACGCCGGGGCCGACGCGGTGAAGGTCGGTGTCGGCCCGGGTTCCATCTGCACCACGCGCATGGTCGCCGGCGTCGGCGTGCCGCAGATCACCGCGATCGACATGGTCGCCGAGGCGCTGCAGGACCGTATCCCGCTGATCGCCGATGGCGGCATCCGCTACTCGGGCGACATCGGCAAGGCGATCGCCGCCGGCGCTTCGACGGTGATGATCGGCGGCCTGTTCGCCGGCACCGAGGAAGCCCCGGGCGAAGTCGAGCTGTTCCAGGGCCGCAGCTACAAGAGCTACCGCGGCATGGGCAGCCTGGGTGCGATGGAGAAGGGGTCCAAGGACCGTTACTTCCAGGATGCCAGCGACGCCGACAAGCTGGTGCCGGAAGGCATCGAAGGCCGCGTGCCGTATCGCGGGTCGGTCGGCGGCATCATCCACCAGCTCGTCGGTGGCCTGCGCGCCACGATGGGCTACGTCGGCTGCGCGACCATCGAAGAGATGCGCAGCAAGCCGAAGTTCGTCGTCATCACCGGCGCCGGCCAGCGCGAGAGCCACGTGCACGACGTGCAGATCACCAAAGAGCCGCCGAACTACCGGATGGGCTGATGCCCATCCGGCGTGATGGGTGATGGGTGATTCGTTAGAGATCAAAGCGGAGCAGAGAACACATGTCGGGTGCCAACGAATCACGAATCACCAATCCCGAATCACGGCTTCACGACGACAAGATCCTCATCCTCGACTTCGGCGCGCAGTACACGCAGCTGATCGCCCGCCGCATCCGCGAGATCGGCGTCTACTGCGAAATCTGGGCGTGGGACCACGACCCGGAGGAGATCGCGAAGTTCGGCGCCAAGGGCATCATCCTGTCGGGCGGTCCGGAATCCACCACGCAGCATGGCGCCCCCGCCGCGCCGCAGCAGGTGTTCGACAGCGGCCTGCCGATCCTCGGCATCTGCTACGGCATGCAGACGCTGGCCGCGCAGCTGGGCGGTGCGACCGAAGCCGCCGACGCGCGCGAGTTCGGCCATGCCGAAGTGCAACTGGTCGCGCATGACGCGCTGCTGGGCGGCCTCAGTGATCACCAGGGCGAGCCGCGCATCGACGTGTGGATGAGCCATGGCGACCATGTCGCCAAAGCGCCGCCGGGCTGGACGGTCACCGCCACCACCGACCGCATTCCCGTCGCCGCGATGGCGCTGGAAGAGAAGCACTGGTACGGCGTGCAGTTCCATCCGGAAGTGACGCACACCAAGCAGGGCCAGACGCTGCTGCGCCGTTTCGTCGCGGACATCTGCGGCTGCAAGACGCTGTGGACCGCCGCCAACATCATTGATGACCAGATCGCGCGCGTGCGCGAGCAGGTTGGCACGGACGAGGTGATCCTCGGCCTGTCCGGCGGCGTGGATTCGTCGGTCGTCGCCGCGCTGCTGCACAAGGCCATCGGCGAGCAGCTGACCTGCGTGTTCGTCGACACCGGCCTGTTGCGCTGGCAGGAAGGCGACCAGGTGATGGCGATGTTCGCCAACGAAGCCGATAAGGGCGGCATGGGCGTCAAGGTCGTGCGCGTGAATGCCGCCGAACGTTACTTCAGGGCGTTGGAAGGGGTTGCCGATCCGGAAGCCAAGCGCAAGATCATCGGCAACCTGTTCGTCGAGATCTTCGAGGAAGAATCGAACAAGCTGAAGAACGCCAAGTGGCTGGCGCAGGGCACGATCTACCCGGACGTGATCGAGTCCGCCGGCAGCAAGACCGGCAAGGCGCACGTCATCAAGAGCCACCACAATGTCGGCGGCCTGCCCGAGCACATGAAGCTCGGCCTGGTCGAGCCGCTGCGCGAACTGTTCAAGGACGAGGTGCGCCGCCTCGGCGTCGAACTCGGCCTGCCGCGCACGATGGTCTATCGCCATCCGTTCCCGGGGCCTGGCCTGGGCGTGCGCATCCTCGGCGAAGTGAAGCCGGAGTACGCCGAACTGCTGGCCAAGGCCGATGCGATCTTCATCGACGAGCTGCGCAAGGCCGACCTGTACGACAAGACGTCGCAAGCGTTCGCGGTGTTCCTGCCGGTCAAGTCGGTCGGCGTGGTGGGCGATGCGCGCGCCTATGAATGGGTCATCGCACTGCGCGCGGTCGAGACGATCGACTTCATGACCGCGCATTGGGCGCATCTGCCGTACGATTTCCTCGGCACCGTGTCGAACCGCATCATCAACGAACTGCGCGGCGTTTCGCGCGTGGTCTACGACATCTCCGGCAAGCCGCCGGCGACGATCGAGTGGGAATAAGCCGACAGGCATAGCATCAGGCGCCCCTCCACCGGGCGGGACGCCAGTCCAGGAACCACGAGAAGGAAGCATGCCGATGTCCGAAGAGTCGTGGGATCGCGTGCCGATCGATCCCCAGAGCATCGATGCGCCGCTGTCGCAGGCGGCGGTGTTCCTGGTAGTGACCGTCGACGTGGAGGCGGCTGCGCTGGCGCAGGTTTGCACCGTGCTCGACGGACTGGACGATCTGGTCAAGACCGTCGGATTCCGCGACCTGTCCGCACGACTGTCCTGCATCGCCGGTATCGGGCGCGGCCTGTGGGATCGCCTGGACGATACGCAGAGGCCCGCGGAACTCAAGCCGTTCCAGCCGATCCAGGGCGCGGTACACCACGCGCCTTCCACGCCAGGCGATCTGCTGTTCCACATCCGGTCCGAGCGTCAGGACCTGTGCTTCGAGTTCGAGCGCCTGCTGCTGGATGCGCTGCGTGGCGCCGTGTCGGTGGTCGACGAAGTGAGCGGCTTCCGCTATTTCGACGCACGCGATCTGCTGGGCTTCGTGGATGGCACGGCCAACCCGACCGGGGTCGATCTGCCGGCCTCCTCACTGGTCGGCGCAGAGGACGCGGCGTATCGCGGTGGCAGCTATGTCGTGGTGCAGAAATATCTCCATGATCTGGGTGCCTGGTCCAAGGTGCCGACCGATGTGCAGGAGGCGATCATCGGACGTACCAAGGTGGACAACGTCGAGATCGACGATGACGACGCCCCGCGGAAGTCGCACAAGTCCCTGGCGACGATCGTCGATGCCGAGGGCAACGAACACGACATCCTGCGCGACAACATGCCGTTCGGACGTCCGGGCCAGGACGAGTTCGGGACATACTTCATCGGTTACTCCCGTCACCTGTGGGTGATCGAGAAGATGCTGCAGCGCATGTACGTGGGCGACCCGCCGGGGGCCTACGACCGGCTGCTGGATTTCTCGGTGGCCAGGACGGGGGCCACGTTCTTTGCGCCGACGCGCAGCACGCTGCAGGCGCTGGTGCGGCGCGTATCCGCTGGATGAGTTCGATGGTTGTCGATACCGTGCCTGCTGCACCCGACGATGCATCCTGGATGCGCCATGCTTTCGCGCTGGCCGACCGGGCCGAACGCGAGTTCGACGAGATCCCCGTCGGTGCGGTGCTGGTGGGCGCGGACGGCCAGGTGCTGGGCGAAGGCTGGAACCGCAACATCCTCGACCACGATCCCAGCGCGCATGCCGAGATCGTCGCGATGCGGGAGGCGGGCAGGGCACTCGGCAACCATCGGCTGGTCGGCTGCACCCTGTACGTCACGCTGGAGCCCTGCGCGATGTGCGCGATGGCGCTGGTGCACGCGCGCGTGGCCCGGGTCGTGTTTGGCGCCGCCGATCCGAAAACGGGCGCATGCGGCGGCGTGTTCGACCTGATCGCGGATCCGCGGCACAACCACCGCATCGAGGTGCAGAGTGGGGTGCTGGGCGACGAGGCCGGTCGCCGCCTCACCAACTACTTCCGCGCCAAGCGCGGAAGGCCGCTGGTCTAGGGCGTCGGGAACTTCCGCTTCACCTTGCGGTGGTCCATCTCTTCGTTGATGGCGGTGACGGCGAGCGTGGATTCGCGCGCGAGCAGCAGGCTGGCTGCCAGCATCGCGACTACGCCCAGGGCGGCGAGCCAGGTCGGCAGCGATCCCAGGCGATGGCCGGTGAACGTATCCACTGCGACCGCGAGACTGGTGCCGACGAAGCAGCTGATCGCGGCGTAAAGCAGTTGTCCAGCGCGCAGGATGATCAGGCTGCGCAGGCGCTGCAGGGCGATGCGCCTCTCCAGCAACGTCCGTTCCGCATCCTCTTCGGCTTCCGCCAGTTCGCGCAGCAACGTGCGGGCGCGATCGATGATGCGTGCGAGCCGGTTGTTGGCCGACAGCAGCAGCGATGCGGTCGCGGTCAGGAAGAACGCCGGCGCCAGCATCGCGGTGAGCACGGCATGGTCGGTGGAGGGGTTCATGGGCCGGTCGCCGGAGTGGTCTGCGTTATGATGACACGATGCGGCATGTCCGCATGTCCGCATGACCGGCGTGGACTGGCCGGACCTTCTTCCCGTCACGGACCGCCGATGGCCTCGAACAACGCGCACACCGACCGCCTGATCTGGATCGACCTGGAAATGACCGGGCTGGATACCGATCGCGATTCCATCCTGGAAATCGCCACGGTGGTCACCGATTCGAAGTTGAACCTGCTGGCGGAAGGCCCCGAGTTCGCGATCGCCCACCCGGTATCCGTGCTCGAGGCGATGGACGAGTGGAACCGCAACCAGCATGGCCGGTCGGGCCTGTGGAAGCGGGTGGTGGAGAGCCAGGTGTCGCTGGGCCAGGCCGAGGCGCAGACCGTGGCGTTCCTCAGCGAGTGGCTGCCTGCGGGCGCATCGCCGATGTGCGGCAACTCGATCTGCCAGGACCGCCGTTTCCTTCACCGGCTGATGCCGCGGCTGGAGAAATACTTCCACTACCGCAATCTCGACGTCAGCACGTTGAAGGAACTCGCGCGCCGCTGGGCGCCGCAGGTGCTGGAAGGCGTACGCAAGCAGTCCAGCCATACCGCGCTGAGCGATGTCCGCGATTCCATCGAAGAACTGCGCCACTACCGCAAGCACATGGCCGCGCTCGCCGAGTGACGTAGCGTGCGCCATGCGCACGACCCTTGGGAGTCATCATCTCGCGTCGTGCGCGCGGCGCACGCTACGCGGGCGGTTTCGCCATGTCGCCGTCGTCGGCGACGCCCTTGGTGATGATGTCCGTCAGCGGCGTGCCGTCGCTGTTGTGATGGTACACGTGCAGGTCGCGCTGCGGGTACGGGATGTTGAGGCCGTTGCCGATGATTTCGGTGCGCACCGCTTCGGTCAGGTCGCTCTTCGCTTCGCCGAAATCCCGGGTGTTCGACCAGGCGTGCAGGACGAGGTCGACGCTGCTCTCGCTCAGCTTCGACACGACCACGCTGGGTGCGGGATCGTGCAGGACAAGGGGGTGGTCCGCGGCGATCTGCAACAGGATCTGCTTGGCGCGCTTCAGGTCGTCGTCGTAGCCCACGCCGACGGCGATATCGATCCGCCGACGCGGCTTGGCGGTGAAATTGATGATCGGCGCCGTTGTGATCAAGCTGTTCGGCAGGACGATCAGGCGGTTGTCGGCCGTGCGCATGCGGGTCTGGAAGATGCGCACTTCCTCGATGGTCCCTTCCAGGCCGGCGGCAAGGACGACGTCGCCGTCGCGGAACGGGCGTAGCACGATCAGCATCACGCCGGAGGCGATGTTCGAAAGGGAATCCTTCAGTGCCAGACCGACGGCGAGGCCGGCGGCGCCGAGCACGGCGAGCATCGAGGTCGGGTTCACGCCCATGGAGGTGAGCGCAGTGATGATCACCAGCACCATCATCGCGGCGTAGCTGGCGCGGCGCAGGAAGCCACCGAGCGTGGCATCCGCATGCGTGCGGCCCAGGACGCGCTCCAGCCCCAGGCTCAACCGCCTGGCCAGCCACATGCCGATCAGGAAGATGAGGGCGGCGGCCAGCAGCTTCAGGCCCCAGGTTTCCAGCAATTGCAGCCAGTCGATGCCGCGCAGTTCGCGCATCAGCGCGGCCGGTTCGGTGGGAATGTCGGCGAGGGCGGGCGCGGTGGCCGTTGCGGCGTGGGTGGGCATGGGCATTCCTGAAATGCAGCACGCCCCATCAGGGGCGTGCCGGGTGTACAGGGTGATGGTAACCGCGTTTGCGTGAAGAACGCGGCGGCCGGCGTCAGCCGGCCTTGGTCTTCGCCAGCCGCAGCCAGGTGTCGACCACCGTGTCCGGATTCAGCGACACCGATTCGATGCCCTCGGCCATCAGCCACTCGGCCAGGTCCGGATGGTCGCTGGGACCCTGGCCGCAGATGCCGACGTACTTGCCCTTGGCGCGCGCGGCCTTGATCGCCATCGACAGCATCTTCTTGACCGCGGGATTCCGCTCGTCGAACAGGTTGGCGACGATGCTGGAATCGCGGTCCAGGCCCAGCGTCAGCTGGGTCAGGTCGTTCGAACCGATCGAGAAACCGTCGAAGATGTCGAGGAACTCCTCGGCGAGCAGTGCGTTCGACGGCACTTCGCACATCATGATGATCTTCAGTCCGTTCTCGCCCTGGCGCAGGCCGTGCTTCGACAGCACCTCGACGACCTTGCGCCCCTCTTCCAGCGTACGGACGAACGGGATCATCACCCACAGGTTGTCCAGGCCCATCTCGTCGCGAACGCGGCGGACCGCCTGGCATTCCAGCGCGAACGCCGGCTCGAACGACGGATCGACATAACGGCTGGCGCCGCGGAAGCCGATCATCGGATTCTCTTCGTGCGGCTCGTAGCGCGTGCCGCCGATGAGATTGGCGTACTCGTTGGACTTGAAGTCCGACAGGCGCACGATCACCGGATGCGGCGCGACCGAGGCGGTGATCGTCGCGATGCCCTCCGCCAACCGGTCCACGTAGAAGCTGACCGGGTCGGCATAGCCGGCGGTCTTGGCGTCGATCTTCCTGCGGACGTCGAGGTCCTGGCGGTCGTATTCCAGCAGCGCCAGCGGATGCACGCCGATGTGGCTGGCGATGATCATCTCCAGGCGCGCCAGGCCGATGCCGGCGTTCGGCAACTGGCCAAAATCGAACGCGCGCTCCGGGTTGGCGACGTTCATCATGATCTTCAGCGGTGCTGGCGGCATGGCGGCGAGGTCGGTCGTCGTGCGCTCGAAGGGCAGGGCGCCGGCATAGATGAAGCCGGTGTCGCCTTCGGCGCAGCTGACGGTGACTTCGACGCCGTCCGCGACCAGGTCCAGTGCGTTGCCGGTGCCGACCACGGCGGGTACGCCCAGCTCGCGCGCGATGATGGCGGCATGGCAGGTACGCCCACCACGGTTGGTGACGATGGCACTGGCGCGCTTCATCACCGGCTCCCAGTCGGGGTCGGTCATGTCGGCCACCAGCACGTCGCCGGGCTGCACGCGCGCCATGTCGTCCAGCGAGCGCACCACGCGGGCGACACCGCTGCCGATCTTCTGGCCGATCGCGCGACCTTCGGCAATCACCTCGCCGCGCTTCTCCAGCGCGTAGCGTTCGATCTGCGTGGCCTTGGCGCGCGACTTCACGGTTTCCGGGCGCGCCTGCACGATGAACAGCTTGCCGGTCACACCGTCCTTCGCCCACTCGATGTCCATCGGGCGACCGTAGTGCTGCTCGATGACCAGCGCCTGCTTCGACAGTTCCTGCACGTCGGCATCGCTGATCGAGAAGGTGTTGCGCAGCTCAACCGGCGTGTCCTCGGTCCGCACGCGCTCGCCGGGCACGTCCGAATACACCATGCGCAGCGCCTTGCTGCCGAGCGAGCGGCGCAGGATTGCCGGCTTGCCCTGCTTGAGCGTGGGCTTGTAGACGTAGAACTCGTCTGGATTGACCGCGCCCTGTACGACCATCTCGCCCAGGCCGAAGCTGGAGGTGACGAACACGACGTCCCGAAAGCCCGATTCGGTGTCCAGCGTGAACAGCACGCCCGAGGATCCGACGCCGGAGCGCACCATCAGCTGCACGCCCGCCGACAGGAACACATCCTCGTGCTTGAAGCCGTGGTGGACGCGGTAGGCAATGGCGCGGTCGTTGTAGAGGCTGGCGAAGACTTCCTTCACCTTGTGCACGACATCGTCGGCGCCGGTGACGTTGAGGAAGGTTTCCTGCTGGCCGGCGAACGAGGCGTCCGGCAGGTCCTCGGCGGTCGCCGAAGAGCGCACCGCCACCGCGATGTCACCGCCGCCGTTGTCGGCCGAGAGTTTCGCGTAGGCCGCACGGATGTCGGCATCCAGGTCAGGTTGCAGCGGGGCGTCGATCACCCAGCCGCGGATTTCCTTGCCGGCCACCGTCAGGGCGGCGACGTCCTCGACATCCAGCGTGGCCAGTTTGTCGAAGATGCGCTTGGAGAGGTCGTTGTGCGCGATGAAGGCCTTGAAGGCGTCCGCCGTGGTCGCATAGCCTCCCGGGACCGACACGCCCAGGTTGGCCAGATGGCCGATCATTTCGCCCAGCGACGAATTCTTGCCACCTACGCGGGCCAGGTCGGCCAGGCGCAGCTCGTGCAACCACAGGATGTTCTCGTTCAAGCGCAATGCTCCGAAGCAGGCCGCGCCATGCCGATGACCATCGGCGTGGGGGTGCCGTGTCCATGGGGAAAGAAGCGATATGATGCAGTGCATACCAATTGCAGACAAGCTTGATCTGACGGGGGTTTCCATGGTGAAGCGGGAGCGGGGTGGTCATGTCTGACTTGCGTCAGGTGTTCTACGTTTCGGATGGCACCGGTATCACGGCCGAGACCATCGGCCACAGCCTGCTGACCCAGTTCGCCGGCATGCGGTTCCAGACCGACCGGCTGTCCTTCGTCGACGACGAGGAAAAGGCCCGCGACGCCGCCGACCGCATCCGTCGCGCCGGCGCCAAGCTGGGCAGCCGGCCCATCGTCATCAATTCCTGCGTGGACCCGGGGCTGAGCGCAGTGATCGCGGAAAGCGGCGCATTGATGCTCGATGTGTTCGCGCCCTTCATCGAGCCGCTGGAACGGGAACTCGGCCAGCAGCGCCAGTCGCGCGTCGGCCAGGCGCATGGCCTGGTCGATTTCGAGACCTACCACCGGCGCATCAACGCGATGAATTTCGCGTTGACCCACGACGACGGCATGGCGGTGAATTACGACGAAGCCGACGTGATCCTGGTGGCGGTGTCGCGCGCCGGCAAGACGCCGACCTGCGTCTACCTGGCCCTGCATTACGGCATTCGCGCGGCCAACTACCCGCTGACCGATGGCGACCTGGAAACCGACCGCTTGCCGGCGCGGCTGCGACCCTACCGCCGCAAGCTGTTCGCGCTGACGATCGACCCGGACCGCCTGCACCAGATCCGCCAGGAGCGGCGCCCGAATTCGGGCTACGCGAAGATGGAAACCTGCAAGCGCGAGGTGGCGGCGGCCGAGGCGATGTTCCAGGTCGAGCGGCTGCCCACGCTGAGCACCACCAACAAGTCCATCGAAGAGATTTCCAGCAAGGTCCTCTCGACGCTGGGCCTGCAGCGCGACATGTACTGAGCAGGCCTTGCGGAGGCTCCGAAGACGATGTCCGGAGAACCCTTAACTTAGGCCGCACATCCCGGGGCGTCAATGCTGCCGCGACCGGGATTCCGCGTGTAGGATCGGCCCATGTCGCAAGCCCTCGCACGCACCGCACGCATCCCCCGGCTCAGCCGTTTCGGCTGGCTGATGGCGCTGTATGCCGAGAACCACGCGCGGCTGATACGCCTGTTCTCGCCGGAGCATCTGCAGCCGGGCATGTACGTCTCCAGCATCGGCGATGGCCTGGACCTGCGGCTGGAGGTCATCGAGACGCACCGCTACACGGTGGAACTTCGCCTGACCTACGACATCTGCGATCCGCTGACCGGTGAACCAGATCCATCCGCTTTTGTTCGCCTGTACCGCGACGCGCACCAGGCCGAGGCGACGCATTGCTACGTCGGCAAGCGCTGGCAGGACGTGATCGGTCTGTATCCGCCGCCGGCCGAGGTGATCAGCCATCGCATGCGCATGAACACCTTCCTCGGCAAATGGCTGGAGTATCTGGCCGAGCAGGGGCACGGCGTCGCAACCCTGCATCGGGTGCACGACGAGCACGACGTCGCCTGAGATCGTTCTTGGCGCAGGACCACGCGGCGCGCATGAACGATCGCGTCCAGTTGCTGCAACACGCGCTTCCCGTTCGGCGGACATTTTTCGTGCAGTGACGATGGAACGACATGTCCATGCGCGCTGCGCGGACAAAAAAAGAGGCCCGGTTTCCCGGGCCTTCTGAAAAATTGGCGTCCCCACGGGGATTCGAACCCCGGTCGCTACCGTGAAAGGGTAATGTCCTAGGCCTCTAGACGATGGGGACGCACGAAAGTGTTGCCAGTTGTCTTTCCGGACGGCCTATTGCCCGGAAGTGGTGGAGCCAGGCGGGATCGAACCGCCGACCTCCTGCATGCCATGCAGGCGCTCTCCCAGCTGAGCTATGGCCCCACGTGCTGGCAGGAGCGGAATAATATCCAGCCTCTTGCGGATGCGCAAGCATCCGTCACGAAAAATTTAACGACTGGCGAACATCGGGGCATGCGGGTGAAATAGGGCGATTCGGAATCGATGGACGTCGCAGCGCGGATGATCGGCTTTTCAATAAAGGAATGGGCGGCGTGGGCGCCAGGACTGGTGGACCACGATGCGTGGCGCGCATGGGCCACTGCACCATGGCTGCCTGCGGGTGACGACATGCCTGCGCTCGCCGAAGTTCCCGCCATGCAGCGGCGCCGTATCGAGCGTCTCGGCCGCATGGCCATCCAGACGGCGTGCTGGTGCCAGCAGGCGCAGGACAGCGGCATGCCGCTGGTGTTCGCATCGCGGCATGGCGACGTGGCGCGCTCGATGGAACTGCTGGAGTCGCTCGCTGCCGAACAGCCGCCGTCGCCGACCACGTTCGGCCTGTCGGTACACAACGCCATCGCAGCGCTGTACTCGATCCTCCGTCGCGAACGCGGCAACTACATCGCGCTTGCCGGTGGCATGGCCACCGTCGAGGCCGCGTGCGTGGAGGCCGCCGGCCTGCTGGCGGACGGCGCCGCGGAGGTGCTGCTGGTGGTCTACGACGCGCCGCTGCCAGCGGTCTATGCCGACTTCGCCGATGAACCGGACGCGGGTTTCGCGTGGTGCTGGCGCCTCGCGGCCGCAGACGCGGGAGGACCGGTATACCGGTTGGCGTGGGAACCCGATCGACCAGGCCCGGACGTTGCCACGGTGCTGCCGCACGGTCTGGAGGTGCTGCGGTTCTTCCTGTCGGGCGAGCCGGAACTGAGGCTTGCGGGCGAAGGCTCCGTGTGGCGCTGGCGACGCGATGATTGATCGCCTGGCCCGCGCCTGGCGCGTCTTCGGCACGGGGCTGAGTTTCCTTGCGTTCGGCGTCGGCGGCCTGTTCCTGGGCGTGGTCGTGTTGCCGGTCATGCTCCTGGTGGTGCGGGACGAAGCGCGGCGGCGTCGCTGGGCGCGTGGCGCGGTACAGGCCAGTTTTGCCGCCCATGTTGAACTGATGCGTTGCCTGGGCCTGATGACGTATGAAATCCGCGGCCGCGAACGGTTGCGGCGCGATGGCCTGCTGATCCTGGCCAACCATCCCACCCTGATCGACGTGGTGCTGTTGGTGTCGTTGCTGCCGAACGCGGACTGCGTGGTGAAGTCGGCGGTGGCCCGCAACGCGTTCATGAAGGGGCCGGTCCGTGCAGCCGGTTACGTCGCCAACGACGACGGCGCGGGACTGGTCGAGGACTGTATCGCCGCCGTGAAGGCGGGGGGAAACCTGGTCATTTTCCCCGAGGGCACGCGCACGCGTCCTGGCGAGCCCATCAAGCTGCAGCGGGGCGCCGCGAACATCGCCGTGCGTGGCGCGCTGGACATCACGCCGGTGCGGATCACGTGCTCGCCGCTGACGCTTGGGAAAGGGGAGAAGTGGTATCGTGTGCCGCCGGTGCGGTTTCACATGGTGATCGATGTTCAGGAAGACCTGCCGATCGCCCCATTCCTGAACGGAATGGAGGGGGCGGACCCGTCGGCAGGAGGAGAGGCGCTGGCAGCCCGGCGGCTCACGGAACATCTGGCCAACTACTTTGCGGGAGATCCATCGCGTGCAGGCACTTGAGCACGAGATCAAGGAATTGATCATTTCGTCGCTGTCGCTGGAGGACATCTCGCCGGACGACATCGATACCAGCGCACCGCTGTTCGTGGAAGGCCTTGGCCTTGATTCGATCGATGCGCTCGAGCTGGGACTGGCGCTGCAGAAGCGGTATGGCGTCGCACTCTCCGCAGACTCGCAGGAAACCCGGCGGCATTTCGCCAGCGTCCGTGCGTTGGCGGATTTCGTCGCCTCGCAGGGCAAGGCCTGAGCGGGGACGGCAGGACAGGCAAGATGACCAAGAACGAACTTTTCGACCGGATCGTCACGATCCTGCATGACAGCTTCGAGATCGAGCCGGCGCGCATCACGCCCGAGGCCCGCCTGTACGACGACCTGGACATCGACAGCATCGACGCCGTCGATTTGATCGTGCAGCTCAAGCCGTTGCTCGGGCGCAGCCTGCAGCCGGACGCCTTCAAGGCGGTGCGCACGGTGCAGGACATCGTGGACGTGCTGTACGGCCTGATCCGCGACCAAGCCGCCTGAGCCCAGGCCGCTCTCCCGTGTCCCGGATAGGCGCGGCCATCTTCGTGGCGTTGTCGGTGGCGTACCCGTTGGTGGTGTACTGGGCCATGGGCCGTTTCGAACCCCGCTGGCTGGCGGTGCTGCTTCTCGTGCTCGCGTTGTTGCGTGCGGTCGCGACACGGCAGGCCGTCTGGCTGGTCGCCGCCGCCGGCGCCGCGATGCTGGCCGCGCTGGCCACGGCGTTCAACGAGGCGTTGCCGCTGAAGCTGTATCCGGCCCTGATCAATGCGGTGATGCTGGTCGTGTTCGCGACCAGCCTGGTGTTCCCGCCGTCGGCGGTCGAACGCATCGCGCGACTGAGCGAACCCGACCTGCCGCCGGCCGGCGTGGCGTACACGCGCCGCGTCACCCAGGTCTGGTGCGTCTTCTTCGTGTGCAACGGCGCGCTTGCACTGGTGACGGCGCTGTGGATGTCCGATCGTGCCTGGGCGCTCTACAACGGGCTGATTGCGTATGGCCTGATCGGTGGGCTGTTCGGTATCGAATGGCTGGTGCGCCAGCGCGTGAAGGCAGGGTATCGGCATGGCTGAGTGGCGTGCGCTCGCCGAGGTCGCCGTGCAGCCGATGCCGTGCCGTGTCTTCGCCGCTTACGGTGGCGACGCGCGCGACCATGCGTGGTTCCGGCAGGAGGTGATGCGCTGGTGCGCCGGCTTCCGCGCGCAGCCGGGCGAGACCTGGGCGCTGCATTTCGATGATGCGACACGGTTTGCCGCGGCGCTCTACGGTGCGTGGCACGCGGGCAAGGCGGTATTGCTGCCGGGCGATGCGCTGGCCGGCACGCAGGCGCGGCTGCGGCATCGCGTGGACGGCTTCGCCGGCGACTGGGCCGACGCGGCGATGGCAGCGCCGGAGGGTGTCGACGGAACGCAGACGCTGCGACCGCTCGACGCGGAGGCGACGCGCCTCATCGTGTTCACCTCGGGCAGCACCGGCGAACCGGTCGCGATCGAGAAGCGGCTTCGTCAGCTTGATGCGGAGGTGCATGCGCTGGAGACCGCGCTCGGCGGTGGCCTCGATGGCGTGGCGGTGCACGGCACGGTGTCGCACCAGCACATCTATGGCCTGCTGTTCCGGGTGCTGTGGCCGCTTGCGGCGGGCCGCGCGATCGTGCCGCGCGCGTTCTTTCCCGAAGACCTGCTGGCCGCGATGGAAGGAGGGGATGCGGTACTGGTGGCGAGTCCGGCGCATCTGAAGCGCTTGCCGGCGCAACTGCCATGGACATCGCTGCACGGTCGGCTGCGCGCGGTGTTCTCGTCCGGTGGCGCCTTGCCGGCCGAGGCTGCGCACGAGGCCGCGCGCCTGCTCGGCGTGCCGCCCACGGAGATCCTCGGCAGCAGCGAGACCGGCGGCATGGCGTGGCGCCGCTGGGACCAGGAACAACCCGCGTGGCGTCCATTGCCCGGCGTCGACTGGCGCGTGCAGGAGGGCGCATTGGAAGTGCGCTCGCCGCACCTGTCCGACGCCGCCTGGTGGCGCAGCCAGGATCGTGCCGAATCCGACGGAGCTGGCGGATTCCGCCTGATGGGCCGGGCGGACCGCATCGTCAAGGTGGAGGAACGGCGCGTCTCGCTGGAGGCGCTCGAACGCCAGATCCTTGTGCATCCCGCGGTAAAAGACGTGCGCGTGCTGGTGATCGGCGGCGCGCGCAGCACCCTGGCCGCCGTCGTCGCGATGGCCGATGGCACAGCGGTGCCCGACGATGCCGCCGCGCGCCGTGCGTTGTCGCAGGCGCTCTCGCGCCATCTCGCCGGCACGCAGGATGCCGTGACGCGCCCCCGGCGCTGGCGCTTCGTACCCGCACTTCCCCTCAATGCGCAGGGCAAGGTGACCGAAGCCGCGCTTACGGCCTTGTTCCGCCCGGAACGTCCTGCGGCCACGTGGACCCTGCGCGAGGCGGCCCGTGCGCAGGTCGAACTGCCGCTGGATCCGTCATTGGCCGTATTCGACGGCCACTTCACGCAGGCGGCGGTCCTGCCGGGCGTGGCACAACTCGACTGGGCGGTACAGCTGGCGCGCGAGGCATTCGCGATACCCCCATGCTTCCTGCGCATGGAGGCCCTGAAGTTCCAGCGCATCGCACGACCGGGCGACCTGATCCGGCTCGACCTCGAATGGCAGGCCGAACGCTGCACGCTGACGTTCCGGTACACCTCCGTGCACGGACCGCATGCGAGCGGTCGCGTGGTGTTCGCCGATGGCGAATGAGTCCGTGCCCGCGTCGCCCGCGTTCCGTCCGCTGGTGGTGATCCCGGTGTTCGACCACGAGCACGCCATCGCCACGATGGTCGATGGGGTGCTGGCGTCGGGCGCGCCGTGCCTGCTGGTGGACGATGGTTCCGGCGACGCGTGCGCGCGCGAACTCGATCGGCTCACGGCGCTGCATGCGCCGCAGGTGCGGCTGCTGCGGTTGCCGGCGAACCAGGGCAAGGGCGGCGCGGTACTGGCGGGGTTCCGCGATGCCGGCCTCCGGGGCCATTCGCACGTGCTGCAGATCGATGCGGACGGCCAGCACGATCCGGCCGACATTCCCCGCTTCCTTGCCGACGCGCAGGCGAATCCGGATGCGGTCGTCTGCGGCGTGCCGCTGTACGACGACAGCGTGCCGAAGGGGCGGCTCTACGGCCGTTACCTGACCCACGTGTGGGTGTGGATCAACACGCTGTCCTTCGCCATCCGTGATTCGATGTGCGGCTTCCGCGTTTACCCGTTGGCGCCCGTGCTGCGGTTGATCGACGAAGAGACCATCGGGCGACGCATGGATTTCGACGTCGAGGTGCTGGTGCGGCTGTTCTGGCGCGGTATCCGGGTACGCAACCTATCCACGCGCGTGACCTATCCGCTCGACGGCGTGTCCCACTTCGACGTGTGGCGCGACAACGTGCGCATCAGCCGCATGCATACGCGCCTGTTCTTCGGCATGTTGCTGCGCCTGCCAAGGCTGCTGGCCCGGCGCGCTGCGGCAGCCACCGCATGAACCGTCGCAGCGAGCACTGGGCCGATATCGGCGAATCCACTTCGGTGCGCGGCATCCTGCTGCTGTGCGCGATCCACCGCTGGCTGGGCCGTTGGCCGTTCCGCGCGTGCGTGTATCCGGTGGTATTCGTCCACTGGCTGCTCAACGGCACTGCGCGCCGCGCGTCGTTGCAATACCTCCGGCGCGCGCATGCGTTCCAGGGACAGCCCGCAGCGTGGCCGGGCATGTGGCAGAGCCTGCATCACTTCGCGATGTTCGCCGAAACGATGCTGGACAAGATCCTCGCGCTGGGCCAGCGCTATCCGGTCGACAAGGTGCGGATGGAGCGGCAGGACGTGCTGGCGCGCGTGCAGGCAGGCGAGGGGGGGCTGATCGTCACCGCGCACCTCGGCTGCCTGGAGCTGTGCCAGGTGATGGCCGACCAGGTGCCCGGTTTCCGGTTGACGGCGCTGGTGCATACCGCGCATGCGGAGCGCTTCAACCGGCTGATCCGGCGTCTCGATGCCGGAAGCCGCGTGGAACTGCTGCAGGTGACCGACCTGGGGCCTGCGGATGCGGTGAAGCTGGCCGAGCGCGTCGCGCGGGGCGAGTTCGTCGCCATTGCCGGCGATCGCGTTCCGCTGCGGGGCGGGCGCGCCGTCACGGCTTCCTTCCTCGGCCACGACGCGCCGTTCCCCATCGGCGCCTACGTGCTTGGCGCGGCATTGAAATGCCCGGTGTTCACCATGGCATGCACCCACGACGGCGACGGCTACCATGTTCGCCTGGAGGCATTCGCCGGACGCATCACGCTGCCACGCGGCTCGCGCGATGCCGCCCTGGCCGGCTACGCTGCGCAGTTCGCGGGCTGGATGGAGCGGCAGGTCCGCCTGTCGCCGTACGACTGGTTCAACTTCTACCCCTTCTGGGATCAGGTAACGCATGACGCCCGCAATGAATGAAACCGTGGCGCCCGTGTTCGGCGACGCACCGCTGCGCATCGAGGATGTGGTCGCGCTGGCGCATCGCCGGGTGCCCGCCGTGCTGTCCACCGATGCCGCATTCCGTGCGCGGATCGCGCGCGGCGCCGATTTCCTCAGCCGGCTGCTGGAGGAAGAAGGCGTCATCTACGGCGTCACCACGGGCTATGGCGACTCCTGCACGGTCAACATCCCGCCGGCCCTGGTGGCCGAGTTGCCGCACCACCTCTACACCTACCACGGCTGCGGCCTGGGTCGTTTCCTGGATGAAACCGAGACGCGCGCCGTGCTGGCCGCGCGCCTGGCATCGCTGGTGCGCGGCATGTCCGGCGTCAGCGTGCCGCTGCTGGAGGGCCTGGAAGCGCTGCTGCGCCACGATGTGCTGCCGCTGATCCCGGCGGAGGGTTCGGTCGGCGCCAGCGGCGACCTGACCCCGCTGTCCTACGTGGCGGCGGTGCTCTGCGGCGAGCGCGACGTGATGCACGCCGGGCGCCGGCGTCCCGCGCGCGATGCGCTGGCCGAGATCGGCATGGTGCCGCTGACGCTGCGACCCAAGGAAGGGCTGGCGATCATGAACGGCACCGCGGTGATGACGGCGCTTGCCTGCCTGGCGTTCCATCGCGCGGAGTACCTGTCGCGCCTGGCCACGCGCCTGACTGCCTTCAATGTGTTGGCGGCCGATGGCAACGCGCACCACTTCGACGCCGTGCTGTTCGCCGCCAAGCCGCATCCCGGCCAGTCGCGCGTCGCGCAGCGGTTGCGCGAGGACCTGCACAGCGACCGTCCGCCACGCAACGAGCAGCGCCTGCAGGACCGCTATTCGCTGCGCTGCGCGCCGCACGTGATCGGCGTGCTGGAGGATGCGTTGCCGTTCCTGCGCCAGCTGATCGAGACCGAACTCAACAGCGCCAACGACAATCCGCTGATCGATCCCGAACGCGAGCAGATCCTGCATGGCGGCCACTTCTACGGCGGCCACATCGCGTTCGCGATGGATTCGCTGAAGAACACCGTCGCCAATGTCGCCGACCTGCTGGACCGCCAGCTCGCGCTGATCGTCGATGCGCGCTACAGCCATGGCCTGCCGGCGAACCTGTCCGGCGCGACCGGGCCGCGCGCCGCGATCAACCACGGCCTTAAGGCGCTGCAGATCAGCGTGTCGGCGTGGACGGCGGAGGCGCTGAAACTGACGATGCCGGCTTCGGTATTTTCGCGTTCCACCGAATGCCACAACCAGGACAAGGTCAGCATGGGCACGATCGCCGCGCGCGACTGCCTGCGCGTGATCGAACTGACCGAACAGGTGGTGGCGGGCATGCTGATCGCGGCGCGCCAGGCCCTGGCGCTGCGCGAGCGCGTCGGCCTGCAGTCCACGCTGGGCGATGGCCCTGCCGGCATGTATGCCGACCTGCGCGAACGCATCGCGCTGGTCGAGGAAGACCGGGCACTGGACGGCGAACTGCGCCAGTTGCTCGTCGACATCCGGGAAGAGCGCTGGGATGTCTATGCCGGCTGACCTGCGCGACGACCTGGCGATCGAAGTCCGGCTCAGCCCGGCCTTCCACGATTGCGACGCCATGCAGGTGGTCTGGCACGGGCACTACTTCAAGTACCTGGAGATCGCCCGCTGCGCGCTGCTGGAGCGGTTCGACTACGACTACCCGCAGATGCAGGCTTCCGGCTACCTGTGGCCGGTCGTGGACGCACGCATCAAGTACATCCGGCCACTGCGGTACGCGCAGCCGCTGGTGGTCGCGGCCCGCATCAGCGAGTGGGAGAACCGGTTGAAGCTGGACTACGAGATCCGCGATGCGGGCAGCGGTGACGTACTGACGCGCGCGCATACGATCCAGGTGGCGGTTGATGCCGCTTCAGGCGAGATGCGGTATCTGTGCCCGCCTGTGCTCTGGGAGCGGTTGGGAGTCGAATCACCATGAACACCTTTTTCAGGCTGCTGTCCGCCGGCATGCTGGCGGTCGGCACGGTCGGGACTGGTCTGCCGGCCGTTGCGGCCGAACCGCTGGCCCAGGTGCGCGCGCAGGTGGCGCAGGTGCCGGTGCTGCGGGGCGAGTTCACCCAGGAAAAGAACGTCGCCGGCTTCAAGAACCCGCTGCGTTCGAACGGCCGCTTCCTGCTGGCGCGCGACAAGGGGGTGGTCTGGACCACGACGACGCCGTTCCCGTCCGAAATCATCATCACGCAGGACCGCATCCTCAGCCGCCAGCGCGACGGCAGCAGGCGGGTGGAAGTGGATGGCAAACAGCAGCCCGGCCTGCGCAGCGTCAACGCGATGATGTTCGCGTTGATAAGTGGCGACATGAAGGCGCTGACCTCGAGTTTCGAGGTGAAGGAAGAACAGGCCGGAAACGGATGGCGGATGACGCTGGTGCCGCGCTCGCGGCAGCTCGCGCAGGCGTTCACGTCGGTGCGGCTGTCGGGCGATCGCTATGTCCGCGACGTGGAACTGCGCGAAGCCAACGGCGACCTGACGCACCTCCGCTTCAGCGGCATGAGCGAAACCCCTGCCACGCTGTCGCGCGACGAGGCCACCCGGTTTGAGTGAATCGATGATGTCCCGGGACGCAGGCAGGCCGCTGCGCGGCTGGCGCTGGCTGGCGCTGGCGTGGCTGCTGGTGCTCGCCGCCGTTGCCGTTCACCAGTGGACGTTCTGGCAATCGCCGCCCATCGACAGCGACGTGCTGGCCCTGCTGCCACGGGAGGCCGGCGACCCGACGGTCGCGGACGCGACGCGGCGCATCGCCGAAAACAGCGCACGCGACGTCGTGGTGATGCTGGGTGGAAAGGATGCGGAGGCCGTGCTCCGCGCGCGGCAGGCGTTCGAGGCCTTCGTGCAGGGGGCGGGGACGCCCGCCGGCACCCTGCTGGTCGCGCAGCGGTCGCCGGAAGACTGGTTCGCCCAGGCCAGCGGCTTCCTGGCACCGCACCGCGACCGCCTGCTGACGCAGGCACAGCGCGAGATGCTCGCGCAGACCTCGACGGACGCGCTGGCCGAATCCGCGCTGGCCGCGCTCTACGGCCCGATGGGTGCGCCGCGCCTGACCGAATGGCGCAACGATCCACTGGGCCTGTGGCCGCAGTGGTGGCAGGCGCAGGCCGCGGCTGCCGGCATGGCCCTGGATGGCGATGGACTGCTGCAGGCGGAAGACCGCCACTGGGCGGTGCTGCAGTTCACGCTGCGCGGCTCGGCCTTCAGGCTGGATGGTGAACGTCACCTGCAGGACCTGCTGGACGGCGCCTCGGCCGCCGCGACGGCGGCTGCCCCCGACCTTCGCGTGCTGAAGGCCGGCGTGCCGCTGCATGCCGAATCCGCCGCCGTGCAGGCCAACCGCGAGGTCAACACGATCGGTTGGGGCTCGCTGGCGGCAGTGCTGCTGCTGGTCTGGCTGGCGTTCCGTTCACTGCGTCCGCTGCTGCTGGTCGCGTTGTCGCTGCTGGTCGGTTGCGCGGTGGCGCTGACGGTGACGGTGCTGGTCTTCGGCAAGGTGCACCTGCTGACGCTGATCTTCGGCGCCAGCCTGGTCGGCGTGGCGGAGGACTACGGCATCCACTGGTTCGCGTCGCGCCAGGGCGTCGCCGGCGAACGTCGCTGGTCGCTGCTGCGCCACCTGCTGCCCGGCTTGTGGCTGGCACTGCTGACCAGCGCGACGGCGTACCTCGCGCTGGGACTGGCACCGTTCCCGGGACTGCGGCAGATGGCGCTGTTCTCGGTGGTCGGCCTGTCGGCGGCGTTCCTGACGGTCATCTTCGCGTTCCCCTGGCTGGACGGCGGACAGGTACGCACGACCGGTTTCTCGCGCTGGCTCGGCGGCACGCTGGCGCGCTGGCCGCGCCTGGCCAGCCGTCGCGGGTTCGTGGCGCTGGCGATCGTGGTGACGGCGATCGCGGTGCCGGGCCTGGCCAGGGTGCAGGGCAACGACGACCTGCGCAGCCTGCAGTCGTCGCCGCCCGCGATGATCGCGCAGCAACGCGACGTCGGCCGGTTGCTGGGCATGCCCAGTCCCGCGCAGTTCTATCTCGTCCAGGGCCGCGACACGGAACAGGTGCTGCGGCGCGAAGAGCAACTCGTCGCCCGCCTGCGCCGCGCCGAGGCACAAGGATCGGTGGGCGGGCATCGTGCCCTCAGCGACTGGCTGCCGTCGCAACACCGGCAGGACGAAGACGCGGCGCTCACTGCGCGCGTGGAGCGCGACGTACTCCAGCGCCTGTCCGCCGCGACCGGCGAAACGCTGTCGCGCGGCGGTCTGGCGACGACCGCCCTCGACCTCCCGACCTTCCTCGCATCACCGGCGGCCCTGCCAGTGCGGCACCTGTGGCTGGGACAGGTGGGGCAGGGCGTGGCCTCGGTGGTGATGGTCAATGACCTGTCCCGGCCGGATGCGCTGGCCACCTTCGCCGCGCAGGCCGCAGGACTCGACGGCGTGCGCTGGGTCGACCGGACCGCCGACATTTCACGCCTGCTCACGCACTACCGACGGATGATGACGGGCCTGCTGCTGGCTGGCGTGGTCGTGGTGTTCGGTGTGCTGGCTTTCCGCTACCGCGGCGAGACCTGGCGCGTGATCACGCCGACGCTGCTGGCGGGTGTGCTGACGGTGGCGCTGCTGGGCTGGCTCGGCCAGCCGCTGCAACTGTTCAACGTACTGGCGCTGATGCTGTTGCTGGGCATGGGCATCGATTACGGCATCTTCCTGCTCGAACACCGCGGCGACGCCAGCGCATGGCTGGCGGTCTGCGTCGGTGCCGCCAGTACCTGGTTGTCGTTCGGCCTGCTGGCTCTGTCGGCGACGCCGGCCCTGCGGGCGTTCGGACTCACGCTGTTGTTCGGCATCGGCCTGGTCTGGCTGCTGTCGCCGCTGTTCCGGCCGCCGCCGGATGGCTCCTCCCCGCATGGAAACACCGCTGCATGAAAACGGAACGTACCGACATCCTGATCATCGGCGCCGGCCCGGCCGGCTCCGTGGCTGCGGCAATGCTGCGCCAGCAGGGCCGCAAGGTCCTGATCGTCGAGCGCGAGCAGTTCCCGCGCTTCTCCATCGGCGAGAGCCTGCTGCCGCAAAGCATGGAATACATCGAAGCCGCCGGCCTGCTGCAGGACGTGGTGGAAGCGGGCTTCCAGTACAAGAACGGCGCCGCGTTCGTCCGTGGCGAGCGCACGACGGAGTTCGATTTCCGCGACAAGTTTTCCGCAGGCTGGGGCACGACCTACCAGGTGCAGCGCGCCGACTTCGACCACGTGCTGGCGAAAGGCGCCGAAAGGATGGGCGCCGAGGTCCGCTACCGGCACGAGGTGCTGTCCGCCGAGCCGGGCGAGACGCCGCGCGTGACCGTGCGGTCGCCGGAAGGCGAGGAGTACGTGATCGAAGCCGATTTCATGCTCGACGCCAGCGGCTTCGGTCGCCTGCTGCCCCGCCTGCTGAAGCTGGAGTCGCCGTCGAACTTCCCGGTGCGGGGCGCCATCTTCACCCACGTGCGCGACCACATCGCGCACGATGCCGGCTTCGACCGCAACAAGATCCTGATCACCACGCATCCCGAGCACGTCGATGTCTGGTACTGGACCATCCCGTTCTCCAACGGCTGCTGTTCGCTGGGCGTGGTGGCGGAAATGGAGTTCCTCGAGCGCTACCAGGGCACCGACCTGGAACGGCTGCAGGCCATCGTCGGCGAGGATCCCAACCTCACGCGGCTGCTGAAGAACGCGGAATGGGCGGTGCTGCCGGTGCGGCAGATCACCGGCTACTCGGCCAACGTGTCGTCGCTGTGGGGACCGGGCTATGCACTGCTCGGCAACGCGGGCGAGTTCCTCGATCCGGTGTTCTCTTCCGGCGTGACCATCGCGTTCAAGTCGGCGCAGCTGGCCAGCGAATGCCTGCGCCGCCATTACGCGGGCGATACCGTGGATTGGGAAGCCGACTACTCGGTGCCGTTGCGCGGCGGGGTCCAGACGTTCCGCCGCTTCGTCGAGTCATGGTATGCCGGCGGTTTCCAGAAGATCATCTTCCATCCGGACGCGCAGCCCGACATCCGCCGGATGATCTGTTCGATCCTGGCCGGCTACGCATGGGACAAGAAGAATCCGTACGTGGCCGACACGCAGCGTCGCCTGCAGGTGCTGGAGCAGTTGTGCGGCGGCTGATCGCCCTGCTGGTGGCGTGCCTGTTGCTGGCGGCGTGCGCGACGCGGCCACCCGGGCCGGCAGTCGTGCTGCCCGCCTTGCGGCTGGCGCCCTCGGCGCTGGGCCATGACCTGGCCGTGCAGCAGCGCTTGGTGTTCCGGTTCGGTTCGCACGTACGCGAGCTGGACGCGTTGCTGGAAGTCGATGCCTCGGATGTCCGGCTCGCCGTGCAGGCGATGGGCCGGACCGGCGTGCGCCTGCAATGGGATGGCAAGGAACTGGTCGAACAGCGTGCGGCGTGGTTGCCCTCGGCGGTGCGCGGCGAACGCGTGCTCGACGATGTGCAGTTCAGCCTGTGGCCGGCCGACGCGATCAGGGCCGTGCTTCCTGCGGGCTGGGAGCTGGTCGAGCGCGATGGCTTCCGCGAGTTGCGCAGGAACGGGCAGGTCTGGTTGCAGCGCGAACAGGTGGATGCCACGACGCTGCGCGTGCGCAATGGCGTCGATGATTATGAGTTGATGATCGAATCGGTGGCGGGTGGAGTCCACGACCCGTGAGCGGCGATGCCATCTTCCTCAATCACCTCGGCATCGTCTGTGCCCTGGGCACGGGACCGCAGGCCGTGCGCGAGGCCCTGTTCCGCGATGACGCCCCCGCCGGTGTCGCCGCCAACGACACGCTGCTACCCGGACAGCGGCTCGCACTGGGCGGTGTCGCCGGAGCGCTGCCATCGCTCGACCATCATCCCGCCCAGTTGCATGGCCGCAACAACGCGCTGCTGCGGGCGGCCTACCTGCAGATCGAGGACCAGGTGCAGCACGCCATCGAACGGCATGGGCCGTCGCGGGTCGCCATCGTGGTCGGCACCAGCACCTCGGGCATCGGCGAGTCGGAGCAGGCGACGAAGCACTGGCACCGGCATGCGCAGTGGCCGGCCGGCTTCCATTATGTGCAGCAGGAAATCGGCGCACCGTCGCGCTTCCTCGCAGCCGAATCCGGCGCGCGCGGTCCGGCGTGGACCATCTCCACCGCATGCTCGTCCAGCGCGAAGGCGATGGCGTCGGCGGCACGCCTGCTGCACACCGGGCTGGTCGATGCGGTCATCACTGGCGGCGCGGATTCGCTGTGCCAGTTCACCGTGCGTGGCTTCATGTCGCTGGAATCGGTATCGGCCGAGCGCTGCAATCCGTTTTCCACGCATCGCCGCGGCATCAACATCGGCGAGGGCGCGGCATTGTTCCTGATGACACGCGCAGCCGGACCGGTGCGCCTGGCGGGCTGGGGCGAAACCTCCGATGCGCACCACATTTCGGCGCCGGAACCGCAGGGCATCGGCGCCATCGAGGCGATCGCCCAGGCGCTCGCGCGTGCGCAACTGGCGCCGTCGCAGATCGACTACGTGAACCTGCACGGCACCGCCACGCCACAGAACGATGCGATGGAAAGCCGCGCCGTCGCCACCGCGCTGGGCAGCGACGTGCCGGTGAGTTCCACCAAGCCGCTCACCGGCCATACGCTGGGCGCGGCCGGCGCGGTCGAGGCCGGGCTGTGCTGGCTGGCGATGGTCGACAATCCGCATCATCGCCTGCCGCCGCACTGGTGGGACGGCCACACGGACCCGGCATTGCCACCGCTGGCGTTCGTGGCGCCGGGCGCGACGGCAAGGGCGCCGCTGCGCCATGTGCTGAGCCAGTCGTTCGCGTTCGGGGGCAGCAACGCCGTGCTGGTGTTCGGAGGGGAATGATGCGCGAGTTGTACGACATCGAACGCGTGGTGCCGCATCGCGGAACGATGCGCCTGGTCGACCGCCTGGTCGAGTGGGACGAGGACGCCGTGGTCGTCGAGCTGCGCGTGCCCGACGAAGGCCCTTTCAGCCACGGTGAAGGCGTACCCGCCTGGGTCGGCGTGGAGTACATGGCGCAGACCATCGCCGCCTGGGCCGGTTGCCACGCGCGGGCGGCCGGACGCGAACCGTCGATTGGTTTCCTGCTCGGCACCCGGCGCTACGAGAGCCGCACGTCATGGTTCCGGGCCGGGGCAGTGCTTCGGGTGGAGGCGACGCGCGAGCTGCTGGGCGACAATGGGCTGGGCATGTTCAGCTGCCGCATCCTGGGGGACGGCGAAGAACTGGCAACCGCCAACGTGTCGGTGTTCGAACCACCGGACGCGATGGCCTATCTGGAGAGTACGGCGCAATGAGGGGAGAACATTCGGCCGGTGACGGTACGTCTGGGGAGCGTACGGTCCTGGTCACGGGAGGAAGCCGGGGCATCGGCCGTGCCATCGCATTGCGGTTGGCGCAGGACGGGTTCGATGTCGTCGTGCATTGCCGCAGCCGCGTGGACGAAGCGGAGGCGGTCGCCCGCCTTGTCCGCGAACTGGGCCGCCAGGCGCGGGTGCTCGCGTTCGACGTAGCCGATCGCGATGCCGCCGCGCAGGCGCTCGACGCCGATATCAACGCGCACGGCACCTACCACGGCGTGGTCTGCAATGCAGGCATCGCACGCGACACCGCCTTCCCGGCGATGAGTGGCGAGGAATGGGACACCGTGCTGCGGACCAACCTGGACGGGTTCTACAACATCCTCAATCCGCTGGTCATGCCGATGGTGCGCAGGCGCAAGCCCGGCCGCATCGTCACGCTGTCGTCGGTGTCCGGCCTGGTCGGCAATCGCGGGCAAGTGAACTACAGCGCCGCCAAGGCCGGCATCATCGGTGCCACCAAGGCGCTGGCACTGGAACTGGCCAGCCGCGAGATCACCGTCAACTGCGTGGCGCCTGGCCTGATCGACACCGAGATGGTCAGTGGCGAGGTGGTGGATGAGGCCTTGAAGATGATTCCGATGAAGCGCGTCGGCAGGCCGGAGGAGGTCGCCGCCGTGGTGGCGTTCCTGATGTCGCCGCAGGCGTCGTACGTCACGCGGCAAGTGATCTCGGTCAATGGAGGACTGGTGGGATGAATCGTATGGAACGACGCGTGGTCGTCACCGGTGCCGGCACCATCAGCCCGCTCGGCCACGACTGGGCCAGTGTGCACCTGCGCCTGCGCGAGTGTCGCAATGCCGTGCGCCACATGCAGGACTGGGCGAAGTACGAGGGCCTGAACACGCGACTGGCGGCGCCGGCCGAAGACTTCGAACTGCCGGCGCACTACAACCGCAAGACCACGCGCAGCATGGGACGCGTGGCGGTGATGTCCGTGCGTGCCACCGAACTGGCGCTCGAACAGGCCGGGTTGCTCGGACATCCGCTGCTGAAAAGCGGCAGGGTGGGGGTGTCGTATGGTTCATCCGCCGGCAGCCACGAAGCGGTCGGGGATTTCGGCCGGATGCTCAACGAGCTCACGACCGAAGGCATCAGCGCGACCACCTACCTGAAGATGATGAGCCACACCGCGCCGGTGAACATCGGCGTGTTCTTCGGCCTGACCGGCCGCGTCTACACCACGTCCAGTGCCTGCACCTCGGGCAGCCAGGGCGTCGGTTGCGCCTACGAGGCCATACGCAGCGGCAAGCAGGTCGCGATGATCGCCGGTGGGGCGGAACAGCTCGACGCTACCGCCGCCGCAGTGTTCGACACGCTGTTCGCCACCAGCGTGCGCAACCACGAACCCGAGCGCACGCCGCGCCCGTTCGACGCCAATCGCGACGGACTGGTGCTGGGCGAAGGCGCGTGCACGCTGATACTCGAAGAACTTGAGCATGCGCAGGCGCGCGGCGCGAACATCCTGGCGGAAGTGGTGGGCTACGGCACCAACAGCGATGGCCAGCACGTCACCCAGCCCAGCGCCGACACCATGGCGCAGGCGATGCGCCTGGCACTCGAAGACGCAGGACTGACGCCGGATGCCATCGGATACGTCAACGCCCACGGCACTGCCACCGAGCACGGCGACATCGCGGAAACCGCGGCGACGGCGCAGGTATTCGGCAACCGGATGCCGATCAGCTCGTTGAAGAGTTACGTCGGCCACACGCTGGGGGCCTGTGGCGCCTACGAATCCTGGATCACGGTGGAAATGATGCGCGAGGGCTGGTTCGCTCCCACGCTGAATCTCGAAGCGCGCGATCCTCGCTGCGCCGACCTGGACTACATCACCGGTGAAGGCCGGGAACTGCAGATCGACTACGCGATGAACAACAATTTTGCGTTCGGCGGCATCAATACGTCGCTGATCTTCAAGCGCTGGTGATCGAACGGGCAGGGGTTCCCGGCGAAGGATTTCAACGACGACAGGGAGAGAATGGACTACGAGTTCAAGCGTGGCGTCGTCGAAATCCATCGCAACAACAGTCGCTGAATCCTGCGGACGCTTCCCGAGCGATCCGTCTGCATGTGCGGCGATGCCCGTCGCTTCCGTGCACATGCCGCGAACATCCGGCTTGGCACCCTGTTTTCCACCGCGGCGTGGCCGCATTACCCCAAGGAGCTGAACCTTGAAACGATTTCTGACTACCGGTGTGACCTGCCTGTTGCTGGCCGCCGCCCCGGCCTTTGCCGCCGACACGCGTCTCGAACTGCCGCTGCAGGAACTGATCGATTCGCCCGAGGCGAAGGCGGCAGGCATCGACGGCAGCGTGCGCTTCTACCTCGCCGGCCAGAAGACGCCGGCCGTGGTGTCCCGTTTCGGCGAGGACGTCACCAACAAGAAGACCAATGGCGTGGGCAAGTCCGACGCCACCTCCTGCCGCTGGGTGGCACTGTCGGCGCTCAAGGCGCTGCAGGAAGGCGCCAAGGACCGCGGCGCCAATGCGGTCATCGACATCGTCAGCTACTTCAAGAAGAAGGAATTCCGCAGCGCCACCAACTACGAATGCCATGCGGGCGGCATCATGAGCGGCGTCGCGTTCAAGGCGACCTACGCCAAGGTCAAGTAAACGGCCCGGAGTCCGGTGCGGCCGCCCGAGGGCGGCCGCATGCGTTCAAGAGGCTCACGGCCCGTGCTGCGCATGGGCGGACGTCGTGCCGTCGTGGCCGACCGCGAGCACCGTATACGCCTCCGCATCGACACCCATGGCCGTGGAGGCCACCGGCATGCCGGACAGGACGAGGCCATGGGTGCCGGCGCCGCCCATCAGAACCAGATCCTGACGCCCGCCACGACACGGGTATCGCGCACCGATTCGCCTGCGGCCCGTCGATGGTCGGCGGTATCGCCGAACGCACGTTCATGCACCACGCCGACATACGGCGCAAAGCGACGGTTCATTTCGTAACGAAGACGAAGTCCCGTCTCGACACCGGAGATGCCACGCCCGATGCCGTACTCCGGATCGTCCTTCGCCGCGATGTCCACCTCCACCAGCGGTTGCAGGACCAGACGGTTGGTGATGCGCAACGTGTACTCCGCCTCGATGTTCGCGGCGACCTGGCCGTCTTCGCCGAGGTAGGCGGTGGCCGACACTTCGAACCGGTACGGCGCCATGCCCTGCACGCCGATGGCGGCCCAGGTGCGCGCATCGCCGGGCTTGAAGTCGTGCTTCACGCCAGCCACCACATCCCACCAGGGCGAGACGCTGCGGCCGTACAGCACTTCCAGGTCGGCGTTTTCGGTATGGCCTCCGACGCGTTCGCCCTCGCTGCGCAGCCACAGGCGATCGGTATCGGTGCCGAACCAGGCAATGCCTTCCCAGGCCTCGCCGGCGCCTTCGTCGGTATCCCAGGCTTCCAGCCGGTTGAAGGTCACCTTGTGGTTGAACGCCGGTGCGTGCTGCATGGCGTGGTGGTCGATGGCGGGGAACGCTGCTGCCAGGTCATCCGCCGTGATGGCGGGAATCGGCTCGCGTGGGGACGTCGGTGGTACCTCGTTTCCGGCGGCCATCATGGCGGCATGGTCGTGTGTCGCGTGGACGTCTTGCGCGGGCGCTTCGCTTGCGACCGGCACCGGTGCCGTGTGTTGTGCGTGGTCGTGATGCTGCGCAAAGGCGGGCGTCGCCATGCCAAGCGATAACGCGATGGCCGACACAAGACGGAGCGGAGCAGGGGAGAAGCAGGTCTTCATGCCTCGATCCTCACTTCCCGCATCATCCCGGCTTCCATGTGGTACAGCAGATGGCAATGGAAGGCCCAGCGCCCCAGCGCATCGGCGCGCACGCGATAGCTGCGTCGCGTGCTGGGTGGCATGTCGATGGTGTGCTTGCGCAGGTGGAAGCCACCGCCGGCGTCCTCCAGGTCGCTCCACACGCCATGCAGATGGATCGGATGCTGCATCATCGTGTCGTTGACCAGCACGATGCGCATGCGCTCGCCGTATTTCAGTTTCAACGGCTCGGCGCTGGCGAACGGAATGCCATCGAACGACCAGGCGAACTTTTCCATGTGCCCGGTCAGGTGAAGTTCGACGGTGCGGCCGGGTTCCCGGCCATCGGGATCGTCGAACAGGCTGCGCATCGCGCCGTAGGTCAGCACCTGGCGGCCGTTGCCGCGCAGGCCGATGCCGGGGTCGTCGAGTTTCGGTTCGCTGGCTGAAGACTGCATGTCGACCAGCGGATTGCCGGCCTCGCTGGCGGGATGGTGCGGCGCGGTCGATGCCGCTGCCTGCGCGCCGTGGTCCATCGCACCCATGTTCGCGCCGCAGCCACCTTCGCCCATCATCGCGCCGCAACCGCCTTCCATGCCCTTGTGCGCGCCATGACCTTCCATGTCGTGGCCCATGTCGGCCATCGTCAGCAACGGACGCGGATCGCGTGCGGGAATCGGCGCTTCCAGTCCATCGCGCACCGCCAGCGTGCCGCGGGCGTAGCCGGTGCGTCCCATGTCCTGCGCGAAGATCGTGAAGGCATCCTGTCCAACGGGCTCGACGATCACGTCGAACGTCTCCGCGACCGCGATCCGGAATTCGTCGATGCTGACCGGGTGGATGTACTGTCCGTCGGCGGCGACGACGGTCATCTTCAGGCCGGGGATGCGCACGTCGAAGTACGTCATCGCGCTGCCGTTGATGAAGCGCAGCAGCACCTTCTCGCCGGGCTTGAACAGGCCCGTCCAGTTGCCGTCCGGCGCGGCGCCGTTCACCAGGTAGGTGTAGGTGTGCGCGTTGATGTCGGAGATGTCGGTGGGCGTCATCCGCATGCGCCCCCACATGCCGCGGTCTTCGATGGTCTTCGCCAGCCCGTCGCGGCGCGCATCGCGCACCAAGTCCACCAGCGTGCGCTGGTAGTAGTTGTCGTGCTCCGGCATCTTCTTCGTCCGCCGGTACAGTGCGGCCGGGTCGAGGTCGGTCCAGTCCGACAGCAGCACGACGTGTTCGCGGTCGTGGTGGTACGGCGCCGGTTCGCGCGGGTCGATGATCAGCGCGCCATAGAGGCCGGCCTGTTCCTGGAACAGCGAATGGCTGTGGTACCAGTAGGTGCCCGATTGCTTCAGCTGGAAGCGGTACTGGAACGTTTCGCCCGGCGCGATGCCGTTGAAGCTCAGGCCCGGCACGCCGTCCATGTTCGACGGCAGCAGGATGCCGTGCCAGTGGATCGAGGTCATGTCGCGCAGCCGGTTGTTGACGCGGACGGTGACGGTGTCGCCCTCGCGCCAGCGCAGCGTGGGCGCGGGCAGGCTGTTGTTGACGGTGATCGCGGGCCGCGTGCGGCCAGTGATGTCGACCGGCATCGCACCGATGCTCAATGCGAAGTCGGTGCCCGTGGCCACCGCCGCGCCACCGCGCCGCGCGGGCGTACCGGCGGAGGCGGGCATGCGTGCCAGGCCGAGGCCCAGCGCGATGCTGCTGCTGGCGAGTCCGGTGACGAACTGGCGCCGCGAAGGCCGGAACGCGCCCAAGCGCCCCGGAGAGGATTCATCGTGTTTCATTCAAGACCATCCTGGATAACCGTCGACATCGCCGTCCGCCGGGCGGACATGGCAACGTCATGATCGTGGTCCGGCACGCACGCGGTGCGTCCGGTCCTGCGGAATGCCGCGGCGCGGCGTCAGGCGGCCAGGATGGGAGGTCGGTGTCGGTGCGACAGACGCGCCGATACGTGTACGTCGGCCCGGTAAGCGGGCGCATCGGCCTGCAGCTGGGGAAGCGGTGGCAGCATCGGCTGCCACGCAAGCACTGGCGCATGCTGGGTGCAGAAACCATCGCAAGCACCGGCCTTGCAGCAATCGGGCAGGCCCGCGGCATGATCGTCGCTGCCCGCATCGGTTGCGACGTCGCCGGTCGAGGCATGCGTCGCCATGTCTTCGTGGCATGGTGGCGCACCGTGCGGCGTGCCGGTGCCGTCCGATGCCACATCGCCCATGGCCATCCGGGTCGCCGCATGCACATACGCGGTGCCGTTGACCAGTAGGGTCAGGCAGAGCAGGGCACGCAGCAGGGTGGCAAGACGGAACATGGGGCCATCATACGCCATGCCCCCGGACGTACCGGGCCGTAGGGATTCGAAACGACGTGAGCGCGCAGGCTACGACGCCATCGCAGGCCGGACACGATATCCTTGCCGGGTTCTCGAAGACTTTGGACTGCGTGGCGATCGCATGGCGGGCACGGTAATGATCAGCAAGGTGCCGGCGGGCATTCCCACCGATTCCTCTCCGGATGTTTCGACATCCGCCCGCATCATCGTGGCGGACGTGGGCGGCACGTACGCGCGACTCGGCTGGATCGAGTCCGACGGCAGCAACGAGATCCACGACTACCGTCGCTATGCCTGCTCGGAACATCCGGATCTCGCCTCCATCCTGCGCGATTACGCCGACGGCATGCCATGCCATGGCGCTGTCGTCGCGATCGCCGGCGTGCTGGAAGGCGACCGGCTGATCAATTCGAACCTCCCGTGGGCCGTGTCGGTGGAACAGACGCGCGCCGGTGCCGGGCTGGCATGGGTGCAGCTGATCAATGATTTCGAAGCGGTCGCCAACGCGGTCCCCACGCTGGCCCCCGACACGCTGTCCTCACTGACGCCCTCGACCGCATCGACCACCTCGTCGCCCGCACTGGTGATCGGCCCCGGTACCGGTCTCGGTGCCGCCGTCTGGATCGAAGGCCAGCCGCCGCGCGTGCTGCCGACGGAAGTCGGCCAGGCATCGCTGGCGGCGGGCAACGCGCTGGAACTGGACATCGTGCGCCGGCTGCTGAAAGACCGTCCGTACCTGCACAACGAACACGTGCTGTCCGGACCCGGCCTGATGAACCTGTACCGATGCCTGTGCGAACTGCGCGATGCGAAACCCGTGCATGCGGATGCCGGCGCACTGGTGGCGGCCGCCGCGACCGACGTGCTGGCCCGGGAAACACTGGAAACGTTCTGCGGCTGGCTGGGCAGCGTGGTCGGCGATTTGGCCATCATCTTCGGCGCCCGCGTCGTCTACCTGGCCGGCGGCGTCACCGCACACATCCCGCAGTTCCTGCACGACGGCCGTTTCCTGCAGCGCTACCTCAACAAGGGCGTGATGACCGAGCAACTGGAGCGGGTGCCAGTCTGGCGCGTGGAGCACGGGCAATTGGGGCTGCTGGGGGCGGTGGCGTGGTATCGGCAGAACCGGAAGGAATGAGTCTTTCGGTGGATGCCATATCCGGCGAACAGCGTTACGTCGCGCAGCTGAAAGACCTTGGACGCGTTCGGCTCGCCGCACGCGCTGAAATCAGCGGCCGCACGCGCGGCTGGGTAGAGTGGGTTAACAGCTCTGGCGAGACCGTCGAACAGATGTGGGCTACACCGCCACCTGGGCGAGCTTCGGCGTCAAGCTCAACGCCGCTCGCCAAGGCTCCACGATTGATTAAGCGTTGGGACACGGAGCAGCGAAACTACACGTGGGATGACCACTACAAGCGTCGGGCGGCTGAGGCGTCTATCCAGCGTGATCGACGCGAGGTTCAGAAGCGCAACGCGGAACGGCAACCGGTGGCCGTGGGTATTGGCGCGGGTGGCCGACGGCCGTCTGGTTCCAGCATTCCTGCGGTGACCACGTCGTGCCAGTCGGCGCGTCAGCATCGTGACGCGCATTACGAGCGTTCTGGCGTCAATCGCACGCTCGCCGGTTCTCGGGCTTTCGATCAGGCCGTGTGGGATGCTTGCAAGTAATTGGGGTGTAGGGGCAGCGCCCCTACGGTGAAAGCGACTGGAAGGAGCGGGCTTTTACCCGGCGCGGCTTCCGAAGTGGCGAGCCTGCCAGGCTGCAAGCTCCATCACGACGACTTTCACGCATCCCTGCAAATCCTTCGCTTTGGCGTTCCGCGCTCGGGCGGCGTCACGACGGGCCTCGGCGTCCAGCCGCCACATGATGCCGCGCATGCGTTCCTGGCTGATCCGCTGGCCGTCTGGTGCGACCAGGTATCGGCCGCGTTGCTTCCAGCCTAGCCAGTCCGCGCGCAGTTCGGTGTGCCCGTGTACAACGCGGTCGTAGTGCGCCAGCGCGCACGGGTTCTGCTTTCGGTCGTCCTGCCAGCACGGGGGTCGATCCATCAACATGCAAATGCCTCCAAGGTTCTCTTTGAAGGGTTATCGGCACGGGCAGGGCCTTTCAGGAACAGGAACCGGGCTCGGTAAAGTTGTGACTGTGCCTCCATCATCCAGCTCGATATGAGTCAACAACTTATCGATTCGTTAGGGTCGGCGTTGGATCTGATATCACTGTAACAACGACACCGGTAAAGCTGTGACTATTCTGGGGTGACCAGCAAAGCTGTGACCTCCCCGATCCCCTGAATTCTCAGGGAAAAAGATCAAGAATCTCCCCAAGTCGTGCTTGGAGATGAGTCTTGAGCGAAGAGTTGGTCGAGCCATACATACCTTGGGTACGTGATGCCTTGCTGCCCGGAGAGTCGACCTACGCCCTGCTCAACAAGCTGGGTTGGTTCGCGGGAAGAGGGCCGTTGCAGCTGATGCGTGATCTTCGCATCACAGACAAAAATCAATATCCCGTCAAACCGGATAGGATTGACTACGCCAACGTGGTGAATGAATGGAGTAGCAAGACGCATAGGCATCTGTGGCCGATCAATCACGGGAGGCTTGGCGAGTACTTCAGTGAGTCGAATTTCTTGACGCTGAAGGACTACCCAACTGGGGCGTGGGAAGAGAAGCACCTACGCTTCTGCACAGAATGCGTCGCGTTTGGCATGCACTTCACGGTGTGCCAACTGCGGTTTGTTGAGTTCTGTCCTTACCACAAACGGCGATTGCTCTCGAACTGCTCGACCTGCGGGGAGCAAATTAACTACACCGCCACCGTGTCAAGCCCAGCATTTGGCTGCGACGGCTGTGGCAGCTCTCTCTTGGCTGCCGACATGACAGATATATGTGCGAATCGGGGAATCCGATGGAAGATCTCACGCACCTATCAAGAACTGCTTGCTGCGATGGTTTCTTGCACTCCTATTCATTACATGGTGACTGGGTCGCTCGGGAGGCAAGACAAGTTCCCAGGCATCAAGGAAGCTACAACAGCGATATTGGAGCCGAATGAACGACGTTCCAAGGAGCATTCTTTTTTACCGAGCTTTGCCGCTATCAAGGTCGTTTCCAATCATCGAGGACTGCCCTCCATCCATAGGATCTCGAGAACAACCCGGCCCGAAGACTCCTGCTCGATCGACATTAAAAGCCGTGCCGTCATCCATCAAAGTTCCCAATTGCGTGCGGGTGCTTGGCTGCTTCAACGGTATTCCGACCACCTTGCGTGCATCGCAACCTCACGCGAGGTGATCAGACGCAAGAAGGTGGGACAGTTTCCCGCTCAGACCGCATATAAGCTTTGTTGCATAGGAAACGGGTTTGCGGCGTGGGAGATGTGCCGAATTACCCGCACATTCGAAAAGCTTCCCTACGAACTCTGGGACGCGTGGGGGCTGAAGAGCACGGCCGAGCGCTCCTTCGGCTCTTACGTCCTTGAGAAGGTCTGCCTGATGAGTTCCATTTCGATCTTCCTGAGAAATGATCGGAATGAACTGTCAGGGTGGTTAGCAAAAGAAAGGCCCACGAGCTTTCAGAGTTGGGAAGCATCCAGGACAACCGGGGACACGCCGGCGATACTCTGGCAAGACATAAGTGACGTCGACTTTTCCGAGGTGTGTGAAGCTTCACGCCTTAACGAGGAAGCGAGATGGAAGTGGGTTTCGGCTCACTGCACGGAAAGTAATGAAGCATTGCAAGACCCGGCCCTTGCAAGAATACGTGCGGGGTATGAAGCTAAGTATCTGAAGAGCGAGTACGGTGCGCGCGAGCGTGCTGCGATCTCTATGCCGATCTTGCACGCGAGGATAAACGCCGCGAACGGGTGTCCCCACTAACTCGGGAACCTCTAGACGGCATTGCATGGGCTCCGGTGGTAGGGGTCGACGTGAGCAATAGGGACTGGTCGTACTCTCGCGAGATATCGCCGTGCGTCTTGAGCAATCCCCGTCGCAGCGCAACGAGCGCCGCTTCGATGCTCGCCTGGGCGGGCGTATAAGAGATCAAGCCCTCTACTGTGGCCTCAACGGCGCCATGGCTATAGCACTCAGGCAAGGGATGGTCTATGCGCTCATACCATGCTTCGCCCGCTGCATGCAGGCAAGCGCAGGCGTCGAGCATTCTTTGATTCTTCTCTACGAGGAAGGGCAGTATCGAAAAATCCTTCAGTGCCGGCGGGAGCTTTGAAGGCGCACATCGATCGCCCCACACAGAGACATTGGCCACGGCGTCGTGCAGGTGAGGATGAAGCTGATCGGCCAGTTGTTGGCCTTCTTCGAAGTCGCGCTCGTGCATCGAGGCGGTGTACGCAGCAACCGCGCTGTAAGCCAACTCTTTGGCCGCATCTTTACCCCAGTGCCTGCGCCAGGTCATCTCGTGAAGAAAGGCGATGACAAAGAGCACCGTGTCGGGAGTAGCCGCTTTGATCAGCGCGCTGGTGCAGCGGTGTTCGAGATCGGCATACAGCGCTGGATCAAGATACTCCACGGCGGCCATGACGCGCCCGGGCACCAGCATAAGACCCCGAGTGTTGGTGTAATCCAGTATGTCCTCGCGTGACTTCAGCAACGAGGGTGGATCTGCCTGAGTGTAGTGGTTGAAATCGCGCAGCAACCAGGCGCGTGACGCAGGCACACGCTCGCATACCCGCTCAAGCAGGTTGAACTTCTTGGTCTTGTCCTTGATCTCTTTCCAGTAGGCGCCGTCAGGGTTCTTTCCCGCGTGATGGATCTCTTCGAAGACCCGAGGCGTCAGCCCCTCATAAATCACTTCCGTGAAGCCCTCACACGGCAGAAGCAGGGTTCGGTTCAACCATTCGACGTCACAGTCCAGCGCCTTCAGCAGGTATCGGGTCCACACCCGTGCGCCTATCTGACGAAATCCGCTAGCACAGTTCAGCACCATGATCGGGGTTCTTCGGGCGAGGATTGAAAATCAAACCACGGCAGGAGGTTGGATCTGACAACCTCCCAGTCAGGTAGCCTGTAGCCAGTACCACCGGAATTAACAATTTGCTCATAAAAAAGAGCCCGCCACGGCAATGGTCGGACTCTTGAGGCCAGGTCGTTGGAGGACCTGTTAATGCCAAAGACACTATACACCCCTTCCCGCCACGCGGGTCAAGGTCGTACCTGTCTGGCTGCCGCCACCGGTCTGCGTGGGCAAGCCGATGGGTAAGACACCGGCTCAGAAGAAGCGCAACCAGTACCTGGCCTCCGTGCGCGCCAGGGGAGCCAGCGGTCACAACCTGTGGTTCGTCAGACCCCCGCAGGACACGCAGGGGCTCTCGCTGACGCTGAGTTCGGACATCGAGCTGGAAGCCTTCTTCTATCTGGAAGGCTCGCCGGACGTGGCGTCCGTCGACTATTCCCCCCTGCGCCATGGGCAAGCCCGCTCGCAGCCGGGCAGACGCCATTTCGCCACCGTCACCACGCTGGAGGGTACCGAGCTAGACGTCGAACTGGCACCTGAGGCTGACAAGGCGTCGGTGGCGGGCCGGCGGCTAATCAGCCTGGCGGTGCTCAATGCAGCCAAGGTACGTATTCAAAGCTGGCGGGCCATCGTGCCCACGATCAACCGGTGCCGATCGCAGTCCTTGGACCCGCTGTTAATTCGTTGCCGGCACCTGCTGGAAGAACATGGTGAGCTCGCGATTCGGGATCTGTGCCAGCAGCTAGCCTCGGAAGGTACCGCGCTGGTCACGGGCGCTGCGGCCACGCTGCTGCGCTCACGAGAGATCGAAAGCGACGTGGACACCCACCTGTGGGGGCCTGGCACCAGGCTGCAGGTACGTCGCCATGGGTAAGCGTCTGACGCTGAAGACGACGCCTCCCGAACGGTTGGTGCTCGCCAGTTGGGCCATGCCTTCACTGGAAGGCCTCGAGGCGGCCCAGAAGAAGCGGTTCCACTCGCTTAAAAGAGCCATCACTGACTATGTGGGGGGCGCACGGATCACGCCCTTGCTGCAGGATCTGTCGATCTGGAAGGAGGTGTTCTATCGCGCCTATGACAAGTGTGTCGCACTTGATGAGCGAGGCTCGCCGATCGGCTGGGTAGGGCTGCTGCCCTACTTGGAGATCCAGCCACGACAGCGGCGGAAGCCGCTGCCGAAGCATCAAAGCAAAGGCCTCGCCGGTGCGTTTGGGCAACTCCTACGCCAGCACAGAGACATTGCCGAAGCGTTGGAGTCGTACCTGCTGCTCAATGCCAAACGAAAGCCGGGTGGTGAGGCCGGCGTCAGGCACAAGTCGGTCCATATGGAATTCCTCCGCCTGTGCGAGGCCAAGGATCCTGACAAGCAGTCCTGGCCGTTCACCTCCCGTCGGCATGGGGCAGGGGCCGTGCGGGCGTTCACCGAGACCTTTCTGAGCCAGCACTACGACGCGATCGTCGCCACCCAATATGGCGACAAAGCGGCGACCAAGGCCAAATCCGGCAACGGCCACGTCTCGCGTCTGGTGGCCTGCATGCCCATGGATATCGTCGAGATGGACGAGCATGCCATGGGCTGCATCGGCACCGTCAGGATCGAGACGCCCGAGGGCTTTCGGTTCCTGGATGCTGGTCGGATGACGCTCTTGCTGCTGGTCGATCGCCACAAGGGCTGGATCATGGCCTTCAAGGTGATCTTCCGCGAGGCAGCCAACGCCGGCGATGCGATGGACGTGTTGCACGCGGGCATGGTCGGCGAACCAGACTGGGCCCACCGCAAGGGGGACCAACTCGCCACGCGCCCCTTGGCCGAGCTGGACGAGCGCTTCGGCTGGTGTGGATTCAACTGCCTGCTGCTGGACAACGCGCTCATCCATCTGGCTGATGAGCTGGTCTCGCGCGTGATGTCACTGAGCGGATGCGCGGTGAACTTTGGCCCGGTGAAGACACCGGCCAGGCGCCAGTTGGTAGAGCGCGTCTTCAACGAACTCGAGCGCGCCGGCTTCAAACGGCTTCCCCAGACCACCGGTGCCGGACCGCAGGATCCTAAGCGGCAAGAAGCGGAAAAGGCCGCCCGCGCCTGTGTGCTGTCAGAGCGCGAGATCGTGGCCCTGGTGGCGAACCTGGTGCGCAAGTTCAACGCGAATCAGGGCAAAGCCAACCTGGCGGCCAGTCCCGCCCAGCGCATGCACGCGCTCATCTGCGGGCCCGAACGTGATCAGTACCTATTTCCTTTCCTGCCACCGCTGCGGGAAGGCGAGGCGGATCTGTCCAAGTCAATTGTCAAAGTGCCGATTCGGGGCAACAAGGCTACAGGGCGTCGTCCCCACTTCTCTTTTCTGGAGGTCGACTACACGAGTCCGGCCATGGCAAAGGATTGGACGCTGTTGGATGAGCAGGTTGACCTGGAACTACACGTTGCGCGCAACAACATCCGATTCATTGATGTTTTCTGCCGCCAGCGCCCTTTGGGTACCTCTCAGGCCGGTGGCCGTTGGCGATGGAGCGATCACTCGATTGATCTTCGGCGCCAGATCAATCAACTCCTGCGTGAGGGGTACATCGAGAACGACAGGAACGACGATGTCGTGGCCGCTTTCTTGAAGAAGGTCGCGGACGAATATGCCAAAGCCAAGGGCAAATCCAAGCCTTCCAAGACAGCCGCGCGACACATGGGCGATCACAACGCCCGCCGTGATGTGTCCGATGACGCCCCCACCACTGCCACTCAGGTGCAAGAAGCCGAGGTCGCTGTGAATGACCTACTGGATCGGGCCAGCGAGTCAACAAGTTCCCACTACATGGAGTGGGATGACATAGGTGCCTTCAACGGAGATCGTCATGACTATTGAGGAAATTCTGCGTTTGCGTGATCAGGTGTGGGATGAGCATCCGCTGATCATTGAGCGGGCGGTACTGCCCACGCTCGCGGCCAAGGACGCTTTAGGCCGTGTTTGGGCGCTTGGCCGGAAGGGCAGGGGCTCCATTGCCTTCTTCGCCCAGCCGCTGTCGGGCAAGAGCTCATGTGCCGAACTGCTGCTGGTGGAGATGAAGCGAAAGAAGCCCGGCTGCGGCGTGCTGATCTTTGAGGTGGTCGAAGACACCAATCCGGCAGAAGGTCGGCTGCTCTCGGAAATCCTCAACCAGATCGACTACGCACCGAAGATTGCCAGGGACCTGGCCGGCAAGCGTACCCAGGTGCACCGCGCGCTCCTGGCCCTGTCAGGCGAAGCCCGGCACCTGTTCTTGATCTTCGATGAGGCCCAGGAACTAAGCTGTGACGAGTTCGCCTGGCTCAAGTCGGTCATCAATCGCTTGGTGCGTGACCGCGTGAAAGTCACTGTCGTCCTGTTCGGACAGGTCGAGCTTAAGGAGAAGCGGCAGCAATTGAAGGCGGCACGCTCGGATCTTGAAAAGCGCTTCATGTCTACGTTGAACGAATTCAAGGGAATCCAGAACGCCGCGGAACTGGAACCGCTGCTCGCGGCGATTGACGCCGGTTCCGAGTTTCCGGCCGGCTCGGGCCTCAGCTACCTGCAATTGCTGCTGCCCCGGTTCTACGAGAGCGGCGGACGGCTTGCCGGCAGCAGCGCGCTGTTCTGGCGCGAGCTCAAACAGCAGCGCTTGCCTGGCGTGGGTACGGTCGTGGCCATGTCCAGTGTGGCCGGGTTCCTGGCTTCGTTCTTCATCCACCTGCGTGGCGAAGACGGTCCGGATCTGAAAGTTACGCCGGAACTGCTCCAGAAGGTTCATGTCATCTGACGCATCGGAACCGGTGGGCTTTGTCGCCTATCTTCCAGAGCATTGGGAGAACAACTCCCTTTTTGGTGCATACGCGGCGATCGGTCGATTCAATCTGTGCCGTGCCTACGATATTGCCAAGCTCGTCGAACGGCCCTTACGCACGCTCCAGCCGCGGCGTCCACCCTCGACAACTCATCTGCTCGAGTTCATGAGCTGGGTAAGGCGTCTGGAGGTGGCGACCGACGAGATCGAACATCCGCTCCTTCGTCGCGTAGTCTCCAAGGCGCGGCAAGACGAAGAGGAAGTGCCTTCGGAATGGCGCCGACCTCAGGTCTTCTGGTGCCCTGAATGCATGAAACTCGATCAGCATAAGGCTATTCATCAGCATCGCGCTCTATGGTTCTGCCCTGAGCATCAGGTGCGCCTCGAGCAGTTCTGCGGCTATTGCGGCCAGCACAATGGCTATCGCATCTTCTTTGATCGAGAGCCATTGCGTTGTCATGGGTGCGGCTGTCGTCTAGATGGCGTGGATGACGGTACCTGCTCGCGGATTGCCGTTCCTGGCGTGGTTAGGTACGAGGATGAACTGACCTGCCGGGTGGCTGAGCGGGTCTGGATTGCCGGCTTGCCATGGTCATCCGGGCTACCCCGACCATTGGGCATTTCACCCCACGATGTCCGTATTTATGTGGCTGAGAGGATGCGCAAAGTAGACCCCTCTCCACAGAGCAGGGTGCTCAGCCAATACTTCCGTTTCCGTCCGCAGCAGCAGGTGACCAACTTCCCTGTTCGTAGCCGCAACGAGGCCATTTCTCGCATTGCGGCGCAGGCACACAGTTTGGCGCGACGGTCTGGTCATGCGTGCATGCAAGATACGCACGAGGGACTAGGCGAGCACTCGCTTCCGTGCCCTTGCCGCATGGGCTTCTCCTTGTGGGTATCGCGCACTCGGACCAGGCAGGTCGAAACGGCGCCGTGGTCGGACGACGTCAACCTGTTGGCCTACGAGGGGTCCCATCTGGGTCTGTGCTTGTCGGTAAGCTGGATGGCCCATGCGCAGGCACAGCTGATGGGGAAGACCTCGGCCAACGGAATGATGCTCGCGTTCTGGAATCTCCCCGCAGAGGTGAGGTCGCCGAGCCTGCGAAAAGAAGAAATACCCGATACGTGTGCGTTTGCCTCCCACACCTTTCAATGGTCAGCAGTACGCTGCTCCTACGTAGGCGGGCAGGTTACACGCCTGGGAGAGGCACTTTCCGCACTCGAAGACCGAACATTACGTCATGTCGAAGGTGATGCGATAGCTGACGCGAGCTGGATCATGAATCAGATAACTGCAGCAGACCGGCGCTAGTGGATCGGCTGACACAAGCTGACTCCAATTCTTCAATCGGCGAGCCTTCAATGTCCGCTTCTGGCCGAGGCTGTGTGAAAACCCTGCGTCCACTGGCATGATCTGAGCACCGGCCGATGGGTGCTCTGCATGAAGCGATTCGTGGATGGCGTTGATCGTTCCCAAGGGCTTCTGCTCCCTGATCGACTGGAAGACTTCGTCCACGATGACAACCCGGTACGGGTGGTTGATGCCTTCGTGGACGCACTCGATCTGAGCGGACTGGGCTTCGAGGCCGCCAATCGCGTGGCTGGCGGTCGTCCCGCGTATCACCCCGCGGCACTGCTCAAGATCTATATCTACGGTTACCTCAACCGCATCCAGTCCAGCCGCCGCCTGGAGCGGGAGGCACAACGGAACCTGGAGCTGATCTGGTTGACTGGCCGGCTGGCACCGGACTTCAAAACCATTGCCGACTTCCGCAAGGACAACGGCAGCGCGATCACCGCGGCGTGCAGCCAGTTCGTCAGCCTCTGCCGGAGCATGAAGGTCTTCTCGCACGCAATCGTCGCGATCGATGGCAGCAAGCTCAAGGCGGTGAACAGCCGGGACCGCAACTTCACCGCTGGCAAGATCAAGGGGCGCCGGCAGCAACTGAAGCAGAGCGTTGCGCGCTATCTGGCCGAGATGGACCGCGCGGATCGTGATCCAAGCTTGTTGCCAGAGGGTCGCGTTCCTCACTTGAAGGACAAGCTGGCCAAGCTGCGCGCGCAGATGGAGAAGCTCGACGCCATCGAAAAGCAGCTTGAGGCCACTCCAGATCGCCAGATATCACTGACGGATCCGGATGCACGCTCGATGGCCACGAGCGGCCGTGGAACGGGTGTGGTGGGCTATAACGTCCAGGCGGCTGTTGATGCCGAGCATCATCTGATCGTCGCCCATGACGTGACGAACGACGGTCACGACCGCGCGCAGCTCTCGCGCATGGCAACGAAGGCAAGGGAAGCCCTTGGCACCGAACGCATGACGGCGCTGGCAGATCGGGGCTACTTCAATGCCCCGGAGATCCAGGCGTGCGAGGAGGCAGGCGTCATTCCGCTGGTGCCCAAGCCGCTCACGTCGAACAGCAAGGCCGAAGGCCGGTTCGACAAGCGGGACTTTGTTTATGACGAAGCCGCGGATGAGTACGAATGCCCAGCAGGCGAAAGAGCGATCCATCGCTTCACGGCCGAAGAAAAGGGCCTGACCCTGCGTAAGTATTGGTCCTCAGCCTGCCCACGCTGCCCGATGCGGACGCAATGCACGACCGCAAGCTATAGACGAATCACCCGCTGGGAGCACGAACATGTGCTCGAACGAATGCAGATGCTGCTGGATGCGAGGCCGGAAGCGGCCATAGCACGGCGACAGACGGTGGAGCATGTCTTCGGCACGCTCAAATCGTGGCTCGGAACGACGCCATTGCTGACCAAGACACTTCCAAAGGTCAAAACGGAGATCAGCTTGGCGGTTCTGGCCTACAACATGAAGCGGATGATCAAGATCATGGGCACCGATGGCATGGTGAGGGCCATCGCGGCCTAGTCATCACGCTTTTCGCTGTATCACCGGCCGCTCGAACTGCTCACGCCAACGTCGCTAGTCCCTTGCCGACGAGTTTTTACACAGCCTCGACCCAAAGCGGACATCGATCCATCGGTGAGCCAGCGATCAAGCGAGGACAATCTCCGCCCGCTTCTCGACCAGAAAATCGAGTAGGGCCCTGACCTTAGCAGGCATCTGCTCGCGCGTCGGCGTGTAGAGGTAGAAACCCGCCTGCATGTGTGTCCACTCGCGCAGGACACGAACCAGGCGTCCATCCGCCAAGTGCTGATGAATCGCGATGTCGATGTTCTGCATCAGCCCAAGACCCTGTAGTGCAGCCCGAGTCATGCCCTCATCGTCGTTGGTGGTGAGGTTTCCGGTGACGGCTTGCGTGAAGTGCTGCCCTTTCTTGCCGGGCTCGTTGAAGTCCCAGTCGTGGACCGCGCCACTGCCGGAGTAGCGGTAGTTGATGCAGTTGTGCTGCACAAGGTCGGCTGGCGTCTTCGGAACGCCATGCCGCTCGAAGTACGCGGGTGATCCGACCACTGCCATCGACAGCGTCGGAGTCACCGGCACGGCGACGACGTGATCGGCCAGGCTGCGTCCCAAACGGATGCCTGCATCGCACCCATCGGCAATGATGTTGGACAGCGACTCGGCCATGACAAGCTCAAGCCGGAGCTTCGGATAGCGCGTGTAGAACTCCTCCAGATGCGGCTCGATCAGTGCCTTGGCCGCCATGCGTGAGGTATTGACCTTGATCAGGCCCGTCGGCTCCCCGCTGGCATCGCCCAGGTGACGGACAGCGTGCTCGATCTCGGCAAGTTTGGGCTGCAGGGTATCGAACAGCTGCTGGCCGGCCTCGGTCAGCGACATGTCCCGTGTGGTCCGGTAGAGCAGCTTCACGCCCAGCTGTTTTTCCAACGCCTTGAGGTTCTGGGAGAGCGCCGCCCGCGATACGCCCATCTCCTCTGCGGCCCGCGTGAAGCTGCGGTGGTGAACGATATGGGCGAACCACGCCAGCGAAGGAAGGAGGGAGGGGTCCATTCCTCATTGTAAACACCTCCTTACCAGTGATGTGTCTATTACGGTCTTCCGGACGCCCAAAGCCGGGCGTACCTTGCACCCGTGGGTTCACCTCGGACTCAACCAAGGCAGGACATCAGCCAAGGTCGGCTACGAGACCACGGACAAAGGCGAGACCTTCAAAGGCACGGAGGTCTCACGCCGCAGCGTGGCGGACCTGATCTCCAAGACCATCCTCAACCCGACGCTGCACTCGCACGCCCATCTTGGCGTCGACAAACCCAATACCGACGGTGATAGGCCGTCTTTCTACTGAGATCCCCCGGAGACATAGCCATGAAAACCGACAAGATCAGCATCCCGAACCGCAATGGCCAAGGCATCACGTTGTCGGCCGTCATCAACTATCCCAACGATTTCGACGCGTCGAAGCAATACGCCGCCGTCATCGTCTCCCACCCCGGTGGTGGCGTGAAGGAGCAGACAGCGGGCACCTATGCGCGCAAGCTGGCCGAGAACGGCCTGGTCACCGTTGCCTTCGACCGCTCCTACCAGGGCGAGAGCACGGGCGAGCCGCGCCAACTGGAGAATCCCTACGTCAGCACCGAGGACGTCAGTGCGGTAGTGGATCACCTGACCACACTGCCGTTCGTGGACGCAGGCCGCATTGGCGCGATGGGCATCTGTGCAGGCGCCGGCTACACCGCCAACGCGGCCATCAACGACCGTCGCCTGAGAGCAATCGGCACGGTCAGCGCGGTGAACATCGGGCAGATGTTCCGCAACGGCTGGGAGAACAACGTCAAGGACGCCGACGCGATGCCGTACATCCAGGCCGGCTCCGATGCGCGGACGGCTGACGCATCCGGCAACGGCTTCGCGACGATGCCACTGGCGCCGCTGAAGAAGGAAGATGCGCCGAATGCCGAATTGGCCGAGGCGTGGGAGTACTACCACACGCCGCGTGCCGAGCACCCGAACGCGCCCGGCTATGCCACCTTGCGCAGTCTCGACCAGATCATTACCTACGATGCCTACAACAAGGCCGAAGCCTTCCTGACCCAGCCGATGCAGATCGTCGCGGGCAGCGTTGCGGGCAGCAAGTGGATGAGCGACGACCTGTATGCGCGCGCGGCCAGCCAGGACAAGCAGTTCCACGTGGTCGAAGGGGCCAACCACATGTCGCTGTACGACGTGCCGCAGTACGTGGACGAAGCGGTATCGGTGCTGGCGCCGTTCTTCCAGTCCCGACTCTGAGGCACCGTTATGGCCGTCCCGATGGCGTTGAAATGGGTGGTCGGCGCCGTCGGGATGGCCGCTTTGCTTGCGGCGCTCGTGCCCGTCGCCGTGACGTGGATCGAGCACCAACAGGCGAAGGATCTGGCGGGTCGCGAGCCTTACGCGGCCAGAGCCCACACCGGACGGCGAGTGGCTGTCGTTTACTTCTCGCGCTCGGGCAACACGGGCCTGGCGGCAAGGCACATCGCCAACACGCTGGACGCGGACCTGTTCGAGTTGAAGGCGCCTGATTATCGCTTGGGGCTGGCGGGGTGGTCGCACGCCATGCGGGATGCGCGAGGCACAGAGGCCGACATCTCGCCAAGGACGATCGATCTGTCCGGCTACGACGAGGTCTATCTGGGGTCGCCGATCTGGCTCTATGCACCCGCACCGCCCATCAGGGCCTTCGTGGAGCACAACCGGTTCGATGGCAAGCGTGTGGTGTTGTTCAACACCTACAACAGCGAGTTCAAGCCCGGGTTCATCGCTGCGTTCAAAGTCAGAGTGGTGGAACGAGGCGCGCGCTCGTTCGAGCACAAGGCGGTGCGTCGCGGGCGCATGACGGCGCAACTGCCGCCGGAGGCGATGCTCCGCGAGATTGATGAAGCCTGGTCCTTGGTAGAGCCGGCAGTGGCGCGCGAGGCGAACGTCGAATGATGGAGCATCGATGTCCGCTTCTGGCCGATAGTAGACATCTGCAAGTTCCCTAGACGTTGGAGCTCTGCGTTGGCTGGCGTAACGTCGAAAGAATCACGCAATCGGCCCGCTGTCCGCCGTGGCAGCTGGCGATGACACGCTCCAGTTCATCGGCCATCCGACGAAGATCTTCCTGGCGCGCACGAATATCGGTCAGATGTTTCCGCGCCAGACGGTCGACGTCGTCGCACGACATGCGCTCATCGCTGGCCAGTTGCAGGAGGCTTCGGATCTCTTCCAGGCTGAAGCCCAGATCCCGCCCCCGTGCAATGAACCTCAGGCGCTCGATGTCGACGCTCGTATATACCCGATAGCCACTGTCCGTCCGCGTTGGGTGGGGCAGCAGTCCGATCTTCTCGTAGTAGCGGATGGTTTCAAGGTGGCATCCGCTGGCCTCGGCGGCCTGGCTGATCTTCATGGGGGACGGGCTTGACTCTGTAGTTGCTACAGACTTTACGCTAGTCCGGTTCCCCTGTGCCCACCGGTCCTCGACGGAGAGCGTGCAATGTCTGAATGCTGTGGCTGCGGCAAAGTCGTGGATGTGGCGCGTATGCAAGCCAAGCAGCGCCGGGTGCTGGTCATTGTGCTGATCATCAACCTGGCGACCTTCGCCATGATGGCCTTGGCAGCCTGGCGCTCCTATTCGTCGTCGTTGTTGTCGGGAAGTCTGGACAACCTGGGCGATGCGTTGACCTATGTTGTCAGCCTGGCTGTGGTGGGCGCATCTACCCAAATGAAAGGTCGCGTCGCATTGCTGAAGGGCTTTCTGATCCTGGGGGCGGCGATAGCGGTGGGTGTGCAAATCGTATGGCGCCTGGCCAATCCCCAGATCCCGCTCTTCGAGAGTATGGGCGTGGCCGCGTTGCTGAATCTGGGCGCTAACGCGGTATGTCTGTGGCTGCTGACCCCGTATCGCTCAGGCGACATCAATATGGCCTCGGCGTGGGAATGCTCGCGCAACGACATCTACGAAGGTTTCGCCGTCATCCTGGCCGCGCTGCTGGTTTGGGTGTTTGGCGCAGGATGGCCCGATCTGCTGATCGCGGCCGCGCTGCTCATTCTGTTCCTGCGTTCGGCAACCCGGGTGTTACGCGCGGCGTGGAAGGAGAGCCGGCCCAATCCGGCCCGCTCTCAACCATTGGGTCCGCAGCACGAATAGTCCTGCGGATACGACCCAGCAAATGAGCACGGTTACGACGTCGTGCGAGAGGAAATGCGCACCCCGTAGCTGTTGTCCAATGCCAAACACCAGACCGATACCCGCGCCCAGCACCAGCCCCATCCATCGGTACCGAGGGGCGGCTTCGGCAAAGAAGAAGTACAACGCAAGCCATGCGTATCCACTGCTTGCATGTCCGGCAGGGAAACAACCGCCTGCCAGCATCCGGGAATCAAACAGCGTGATGTAGGGATGCGTTCCGCCAAGACCCACGATGCTCCACGGACAGTCCAACCCTGAGTACCGTTTCAGAATGGACACAAGCGCAGTGGAGGTGACGAGGGCCACCAACAGCCTGATCGCAGGCCCGCGCCACCGCGTGAGCAGGGGGCGCAAGTAGCTCAGCGCGATCAGGATGAGAACCGACAGTGCTCCTAGCCCGGTCATCAGCCGGCCGGCTTTGTGGATGATCCGCTCCGTCCAGAATCCGTTCTTGTAGATCCACTCATTTCCACCGGACGAGTAGATCCACGAGGCGATCCTCATATCCCATTCACCGGTTAGAACGAGGGCAAGCGCCGTGAGCACGGCGGTGGGCAACACCAGGCCCAGCCATCCATTGAAATGAATCGCCGTTGGGTGGCCGCGCTCGGGGGTACCGGTAGCATCCACGGCAAGGCGAGGGCAGGCGGTCTGGGCGTAGGTCTCTTCAATCATTGACGCTCTCGCGCGTAGTGGCCTTGGTTGACCCTCGCCGCGTTCAACGGTCGCGCCCCCCTAGATCACTCTCAGGCCGCGCGTTGCTTGAATCTGACCCTTCTCGATCGGTGCGCAGATCCAGATACAAGCTGTACGCGGCCGTGAAAGCCGGCAGCAGGTTCTGCAGGACGCCGACCGCGTCCTGTTTGGAGGAGAACAGGAAGTAGCTCAACGCCATCAAGCTACCGCACAAGCTCATGTACCAGAACAGGCGCGGGATCACCGGTCGGCCCGCACGCCTGGACGCCATGAACTGGACCAGCCACCGCACCCCGAACAAGGCCGCGCCGGTCAGACCAATGAGTTTCCAAGGCGTGGTGTGCAAGCCCGTCCAGCTCAGCCACAGGATTTCCTGGTCCATGACGTTCATGACTTGGGGCCAGCGCTAAGCTCGCTGGTGGTGGTCACGTGGCTGCGCTGGATCAGCCAGGCCACGCCCATCAGATCGCGGATGCCCACCAGGGCACGGTCCAGGTTGGTGTACTTGGACTGGCCCGATCCCCGCGGCCGGTGAGAGACCGGCACACTGAGGGTCTTCCAGCCGGCGCGCTGCATCAGCGCCGGCAGGTAGCGGTGCATGTGATCAAAGTACGGCAGGTCCAGGAAGGCAGCGCGGTCGAACAGCTTGATGCCACAGCCGGTATCAGGTGTGTTGTCTCGCAGCAACGACTGCCGGATCCGGTTTGCCCACCGAGAGGCCCAGCGCTTGCTGGCCGTGTCCTTGCGCTCGGTGCGCCAGCCGGCAAACAGCCGCACTTGCGGGGACGCGGCCTGGCGAGCCGCTAGCAGCTTGAGGATATCGGCTGGATCGTTCTGGCCATCGCCATCGAGCGTGGCGATCCAAGGCGAGAACGCGTGCTTGACGCCATTGCGGATGGCGGTGCTTTGCCCACTGCGTTGATGGTGCAGCAACACCCGCAGTTCGGGCACCTCGGCTTTGAGCCAGCCGAGCACCTCGCGTGTGTCATCGTCGGAGCGATCATCCACACAGATGATGTCGAAGGCGATCTTGCCGCGCAGGTGGTGCACCACCTCCTGCACGAGCGGCCCGATGTTGCCGCGTTCGTTGAAGACGGGAATGACGACCGACAGACTGGGCATCCGGGGCAGTGACGGGCTTTGCATGGCGAAGGACTCAGCAATTAGGCGCGCGGGAAAGGAGGGGAGAAGTCAGTCTTCGCTGACATCGGCTGACCACGAGGCCGGAACTTCGCAGTCCGGAATCCATGCAGTACCTGGCGCCAAGATCCAAGCGCGCCGATTGGAGGCGCCGATGTCGATAACCTGCGTGGGATCCAGGCAAGGGCCGATGGCTTCCTTGCGCAGGAACAGCCATCGCCTATCGGGGGCCTGCAGCAGCCACGCGTGTGCCTGCTGCCATTGCTCTACCCAGGGCTTCTTGAAACCGAACTCGGTAACCGGTCGGTCGGCTTGGAGCAGGTGCTGTTCGCGCCAGCCGAGCATGGCCAGCTCCGCATCCAGATCGATGGTGGCCTCCACGCGCTGCATCAGCGCTTTGGCAGAACTGTCAGGACTGAGCGCCGGCATGAATCCCACGCCATAGGCGATCCACAGCGAGGCGGTGACCGCCACCAGCGCAAACACCACCCGCCGGCGTGCGGCGACCATCACGACCAGGCTCACGACGGTGAAGGCCAGCAGCCAGCCACTGACCTGCTTGACGGTGCTCATGTCCATGCCGCGTCCGTCGAGCAGGCCTTGCAAGCGCTCGGGCGAGGCGGTCAGCAACCACAGCCCCAAGGCGCCCGTCAGGGTGACCACCACCGATAGGTACGACCACAGCACCGCGCGTACGCCACGCCGGCGCAGCAAGCCGGCCAACAACGGCGATGCGGCGAGCGCCAGTGCAGGCAGCATCGGGAAGATGTAGACCTCGCGCTTGCCCGGGCTGGCACTGAAGAACACCAGCACCAGCAGCGCCCAGCCCAGCAGCAGCGCGTAACGCGGATCCACGCGCCGCAGGCGCCGCCACCACGCGGGCAGCAGCCAGGGGGCCAGCAGCACTCCGGGCAACCACAGCGTGAGCATGGTCTGCAGGTAGTACCAAGCCGGCTTCACGTGGTGCCAGGCGTTGGCGTAACGCGTACCGGTCTGCTTGAAAAGCATCTCGCGCGCGTAGGTATGCAGCGCCGGATCCGATGAGGGCAGCACGGTGGCCAGCATGGGGACCAGCCAGACGCCAACGCCCAGCAAGAACCCCGCAAGCCCCGCCAGCACATGCACACCCCGATGTGAGGGCAGGGCATAGGGCGACTTCCACCGCACCCACAGCCAGGGCAGGAAGATCAGCAGCGGCAGAAAGCCCACCCCCTTGGTGACCGTACCCAAGCCAGCGGCGAAAGTGCCCAGCATCAGCAGCCACGGGCTGGGCTTGTCCAGCAGATAGCGCACCAATGCCCAGAGCGAGAGTGTCGTCATCCCCACCAACACCATATCGATCTGCGCGCGCTTGGCCTGCAGGACGAACTGGATGCAGACAAACAGGCCCATCACGGCATAGTCGGCCGTGCGATGTCCCCACAGGCGCTTGGCCAGATCCCCGGTCAACCACAGCGTCAGTAGTGCGGCCAACAAGGAGGGCAACAGGAACGCCACATCCCAACTGCGGACCAGCAGGTAGCTGACCGCCTGCAACCACATGAACGTCGGCGGCTTCTCGGCGTACAGCTCAATGCCGCGGTGCGGGAACAGCCACTGACCTGTTTCCACCATGGTCTTGGCGGCCAGGACGAAGCGGGGCTCATCGGCGGGCATCGGCTCCCGCAGTCCCAGGCCTGCCAGGAGCGCGGAGATGACCAGGAGAATCAGTAGCCAGGTTTGCCCTTGGGATGTATCGCGAATGGAATAGCGCATCGGGGTGTCGCTCATGCAAACAGGTGAAGAAAAAAAGAGATCTGGTCGCTACGCACGCGGCCTACCGACGACGGCCCGGTTTGCGTCGGCCATGCGGAGGGATCTGTCGGTAGGTAGGCGGTTGTGAGGGATCTCGGGGCTTGCGATCGGCGTGGCTCTTCGGCGTTGACCGAGAGCCGCGCGCGCCGGCAGAGGGATTGCCAAAGCTATCCAGCACGGGCGAGGACAACGCCCGTCCCTGTTCGATCGAGGACCGGAACTTGGCGGCCGAGACCAAGGCCGCAACAGCGGCCAAGGCCGAGGTCACTCCCAGCCAAGGTGCTGCGCTCTGCATGCCGGTGCGCGTTGCCACGGCGGACTGCAATGCCGCAGTGATGGCGAACAGGGCGCCGTAGATCAGACTCAGTACGATCCCAGTACGCCACCGGGGCGCGCCCGTGGTTTGGAGAGGTCGTGCCATCATGGCTGCTGCTACGGCGAGCGCGTAGAACGGGGCCTCTAGTGCAGCGACGATCGTGCCTGCGGTACCTACGGTTCGATAGGCAATCGTCAGCCCCAGCAACATCAACGGCGTGGCCAACACCAACTCGGGCAGTCGCGGTCGCATAGCGGCCGCGAACTCGACCAGATACCGGCGATCGGATCGTCGGAATGCCACCAACAAATCCAGCGCGTGGAGGGTCACCACCACCCAAAACAGCGAGCCGACCAGCACGATCGTGCTGCTGAGGATGACGGTCAGGCCATCGGGGTGTGGAATCGACATCGCCGATTTCAGGCCCCAGCCCACCGCAAAGATCAGTGCAGCTAAAAGTACGTACGCCATATCAACCTCCAGCCCAGTGACATCAGCTGGCCAAGATGGCCAGCCATGTCAGGGCGGTAACCGCCAACGTCATGAAAACCGCAGCCGAGCCCATGTCTTTGGCACGACCGGCCAGTTCGTGATGCTCGGGTCCGTAGCGCTCGATGACCGCTTCGATCGCCGAGTTAAGTAGTTCGACCGGCAGCACCAGCAAGACCGTGGTGGCCAGCAGTGCACGCTCTACGCCGGTCTCGCCCAGCAGCAGGCCCAAAGGGGCAAGCACCACGGCGAGCACGACCTCAAGCCGAAAAGACGACTCATGCAGCCAGGCCGCACGCAGTCCTTGAGCAGACCAACGCGCCGCCATCATCAAACGCTTGGGACCACGCGGTAGGTGGCCATAACCGTCAGCCATGGGAGATTCCTTGAGAAGAAGTGAGTGCCTGCTTCAAGCGCGAGGCGCGAAGCGGCCTCTTGCCCGGCAACAGATGCCGCGCAAGAGGTGAGGGGCCATAAGGGAGCCTCATGGCGAGGCTCCCGCCGTGGTCTGGCATCCCGAGAACACATCCAGCTTCGGGTCGTAAGCCGTGGTTCTGACCTGCATCAGACCGAGCACCGAATGGAACAGGTTGTCGTGACTGATCGGCTGGCTTGCCCTACTTCGCACGCACGCGGTGTTGACGCCCTTACCGCCGGCCATGCCCGGTGAGAGCCAGGCCACCATCGGCACCTTGATTTGGGTGTCTGGCGCAATGGAGTAGGGCAAGCCGTGTAAATAGACGTTGCCTTCGCCCAGCGACTCGCCGTGATCGGAGACATAGATCATCGCCGTGTCGTGCGTGGTGTCCTGCGACAGCATCTGGATCGTCTTGGACAGGAAGTCATCCGTTTCCAGGATGGCGTTGTCGTAAGCGTTGACGATCTCCTGCCGCGTGCAACTGCCCAGATCCGAGGAACGACAGTCGGGCCTGAACTGGCGCAGCCCTTCTGGATAGCGCTTGAAGTACGCCGGTCCGTGGTTGCCCAACTGATGCAAGACCACCACCGTGTCGCCGGGGTTGTCATCGATCACATCGTGCAAGCCCTGCAGCATCACCGCATCACGGCAGGCCTGGTCATCACACAGCGAGCTTTCTGGCGGCTTGCGGTAGGACTCAAAGGACAAGCCATCGCAGACGCCCTTGCAGCCGGTCTGGTTGTCCCGCCACAACGTCTTGACGCCGGCCCGCTCAAGCACGTGCAGCAGTGACTCAGAACCCACGATGTTCTCGCGGTCGTAGTTGCGCCGGCCCGCAAGGGAGAACATGCAGGGCACGGAGACTTCCGTGTTGGACCCGCACGCGGTGACGTCGCTGAAGTTGATGACATTCAACTTCGAGAGCTGTGGCGTGGTCTGCCGTTCGTAGCCGCTCAGTCCCCAGTTCTGGGCGCGCACGGTTTCACCGACCACGACCACCAGCAGGTGGGGTTTGCTCGATGGCGCATGCACCTGTTGCTTGGCATCGGCAGCTACCACTTGCCGTGGGCCCTTCGGACTCTTGACTTCCTCGCTGAGCACGCGGGAGATGGAGACGATGTAATTGCCCGGTGCGATCAGGTAGCGAAGCGCCTTGTCATTGCGCATCAGCGATGACAGATCCTGGAAGGTCGCCATCACCCCGACGCAGGCGATCAGCAACATCGCGCCCAGGAACAACGTCCGCCGCAACAACGCTCGCTTGATCGACACCCGAGGAAAGTGCACGAGCCACAACGCGGCAGCAGGCAGCACGCCCATCAACAGGACGGTTCCCAGCATGTCCCACGTCAGTAGCTCGCGCGCCTCTTGCGTATCGGTCCTGATCACGTTCCGGACCATGCTCGGATCCAGATAGACCGCGTACGTGCTGGCGAAGTAAGCCGCCGAGGCGGTGGCCACCAGCAGGATCGCCAGAACAGGTCGGGCAATCCAGCGGTTGAGCACCACGCCGAACAGCAACGCATGCAATCCGATCAGGGCGGCGGTCACCCCAATGTAGAAACGCAGTTCTCTCGCCCCGCTCAGGACGCCTGACTCTTTGACACTGGCCCAGAAGGCGCCGTTTGCGGTGAACGCAAAGAATATGGCAACCAACAGGATGACCAGCTCCAGGCTCAGCGCCACCCGCCAACGCGGACGGTGTGCGCTTGTTGAACCTCGGAGCGATGTGTCTTGGAATCGGGCGAACACCTTGCGGAAACTCGCTCGATTCCGGTCAGGCATGGCCCACCTCGCTTTTGCACGAAGTGCGTTCCACCTGCAATGTCACGTCGTGGATATCGAACTGCTGCTCGATCACCCGGGTAAGCTCGACTTGAATCGTGTCCGGATCGGGCACTCCCGCGGCCAGGACGATGTGAGCCGTCAGCACGACCTGCCCGGTCCCTAGCGACCACACATGAAGATCATGGACCTCTTGCACGGCCGGCATCTCGATCAGCCGCTTGCGGATCGCCGCCACATCCATGCCTTCCGGCACACCCTGCATCAGGATATGGCCGGCCTGCTTAAGTAGGGTCCAGGTACGGGGTAGCACCCACAGGCCGATCAACACCGCAATGATCGGATCGACCAGCGTCCAGCCCGTGACCTTGATGACGATCGCACCAATGATTACGCCCACCGACCCGAGCATGTCGCTCCAGACCTCCAGATAGGCACCCTTCACATTTAGGCTGGTGCCACTGCCGGCGCGTAGCAGGCGCATGGAGATCAGATTGACGATCAAACCCAGGATGGCGATGACCAACATGCCCGTGAACGCAACTTCCGGCGGCTCACGGAAACGTCCCACCGCTTCCCACAGGATGTAACCGGCGACCACGAACAACAGACCGCCGTTGATGATCGCGCCGAAGGCTTCCATACGGGCATAGCCATAGGTGCGGCGAGCATCAGCCGGACGTCGACTCATACGCACCGCGATCAACGACACGGTGAGGGCGATGACATCGGTCATCATGTGCGCGGCATCGGATAGCAGCGCCAAGCTATTTGTTACCAGACCGCCGATGATCTCGGCGATGAGGAACGTGGAAGTCAGGCCGAGCGCCCACCATAGGGGCTTCTCGTACCGGATCTCGGACGTTCCATGATCATGCCCTGTGCTCATGCGTGTTCTCCTAAGAACAGATGCAAAAGAGCGGCTAGGAACGGGGTAGGGCGGCGGTGCGTACACCGCCGCCGTGCCCTGTCACGATTTCATGTGCGCCGGGGTGCGATTGAAGCGGGTGTGCACCCACCGGTAGAACACCGGCAGTACCACCAGCGTCAGCAACGTGGAGGAGATGATTCCGCCGATGACCACGGTGGCCAGCGGACGCTGCACTTCCGAGCCGGCACCCACGTTCAGCGCCATCGGCACGAAGCCCAGCGAGGCCACCAGCGCGGTCATCAGCACCGGTCGCAAGCGGGTCAGAGCGCCTTCGCGAATGGCTTCGGCCATGGGCTGACCGCTCTCACGTAGGCTTCGGATGAAGCTGATCATCACCAGGCCGTTGAGCACTGCCACACCCGAGAGCGCGATAAAGCCCACGCCCGCCGAGATCGACAGCGGAATCCCTCGCAGCGCCAACGCCAGCACGCCACCGGTCAACGCCAGCGGGACACCGCTGAAGACGATGAGCGCGTCCTTGGCCGAACCAAAGGCCATGAACAGCAGGGCGAAGATCAGCACCAGGGTCACCGGCACCACGATGGACAGACGCTTACTGGCCGAGATCAGCTGCTCGAAGCTGCCTCCGTACTCGATCCAGTAGCCGGTAGGCACCGTCACCTGTTGATCGATGGTGGACTGCAGTTCGGAGACGAAGCTACCCAGATCGCGGTCACGGACATTGGCGGTCACGATGATGCGACGCTTGCCGTTCTCACGATTGATCTGGTTCGCACCCTCGGAGATCTCCACGCGTGCCACCGAACTCAGCGGTACGACCTGCGCCTGAGCGGCGTTGGCCTGCGTACCCACCGACTCATCAGCCTGGTTGGCCGCGATGGCCGCCGTCAGCGAGATGGGCAATGCCGAGAGCGCAGTGGGATCCAGTCGCTGCTGTTCCGGCAAACGGACTACGATGTCGAAGCGTCGATCGCCCTCGAACAGCTGGCCAGCCACCTCACCACCGATGGCCGTGGCCACGTTGCGCTGCACGTCAGCCGGATTCAGGCCATAGCGTGCCAAGGCATCCCGATCGGGGAGCACCGAGAGCATGGGCAAGCCAGCAGCCTGTTCCAGGCGAACGTCAGCGGCACCGGGTACCTTGCGGGCGGCGGCCTCGATCTTCTGGCCCACTTCCAGCAACGTGTCCAGGTCATCGCCGTACAGGTTGATCGCCACGTCCGCGCGCACGCCCGAAATCAGCTCGTTGGTGCGCATCTGGATCGGCTGGGTGAACTCGTAGTTGTTGCCGGGGATCTTCTTCATCTCCGCCTCAACTTCGGCCACCAGATCCGCCTTGAGCTTGCGCGGGTTGGGCCACAGATCACGCGGCTTGACCATCACGAAGGTGTCCGCCACCGAGGGCGGCATCGGGTCGGAGGCCACTTCTGCCGTACCGATCTTCGACCACACTCGCTCCACTTCCGGGAACTGCAGCAGGCGTTCTTCCACGATGCGTTGCATGCCCAAGGACTGGGTCATGCTGGTACCGGGAATACGCATGGCCTGAAGCGCGAAGTCGCCCTCATCCAGGCTGGGAACAAACTCGCTACCCATGCGAGAAGCGAGCAGGCCACTGCCAACCAGTAGGGCGATCGCGCCGACGGCCACCAGCTTGCCGCTACGCAGGCTCAGATCCAGCAAAGGCTCATAGCGCCCGCGGAACCAGCGCATCAGCCAGTTTTCCTTCTCTTCGACCTTGCCACCGAGCAACATCGCCACGGCAGCCGGTACGAAGGTCAGGGACAGGATCATCGCGCCCGTCAGCGCCAGCACCACGGTGATGGCCATCGGGTGGAACATCTTTCCTTCCACACCGGTCAGGGCAAAGATCGGCAGGTAGACGGCGGTGATGATGCCCAGACCGAACAAGCTCGGACGGATCACTTCAGCCGAGGCGCTGGAGGCCACTTCAAAGCGCTCTTCCAGCGTCATCTCACGCCCGAGTTCGTGCTGACGTTCGCCAAAGCGACGCAGGCAGTTCTCGATGATGATGACGGCACCGTCCACGATCAGACCGAAGTCCAGTGCGCCCAGGCTCATCAGGTTGGCCGACACGCCGCCGCGCGCCATACCGGTCAGGGTGAACAGCATCGACAGCGGAATCACCGCGGCCGTAATCAACGCCGCACGGAAGTTACCCAGCAGCAGGAACAGGATGACGATGACCAGCAATGCGCCTTCGATCAGGTTCTTGGCGACCGTGGTGATCGTGCGATCCACCAGCGAGGTACGGTCGTACACCGGCGTGGCAGTAACGCCCTTGGGCAGACTCTTGGCCGCTTCCTGAAGCTTGGCGGCCGCGGCCTGGGAGACATCGCGGCTGTTGGAGCCCACCAGCATGACCACCGAGCCGAGCACGACCTCGTGGCCGTTCTGGGTCGCCGCACCGGTACGCAGTTCTTCACCGTCGGCCACATTGGCCAGATCGCGAACCCGAATCGGCACGCCATCACGACGGGTGACGACGATCTTCTGGATGGCAGGAATGTCCGAGACCTGTGCCGGCACACGCACCAGGAACTGCTGACCGTTACGTTCGATGTAGCCGGCGCCCACGTTCTGATTGTTGGCCTGCAGGGCCGTGACCACATCTTCAAAGGTCAGGTCCAGCGAGCGCAGCTTGGCCGGATCGGGCGTGACGTGAACCTCACGCTTGAAGCCGCCCATGGTATTGACTTCCGTCACACCAGGAACATTGCGCAGCTGCGGACGAATCACCCAGTCTTGCAGCGTGCGCAGATCGGTGGCGGTGTAGGGCGTGCCATCGGGTTTGCGGGCTTTGGGATCGGCATCGATAGTGTAGGAGAAGATCTCGCCCATGCCGGTGGCAATCGGACCCAGAGTGGGTTCGATACCTTCGGGCATTTGCGCCTTCACCTGCGCTACACGCTCGGAGACCTGCTGCCGAGCAAAGTAGATGTCCGTCCCGTCCTTGAACACGACGGTGACCTGGGACAGGCCGTAGCGGGAGATCGAGCGGAAGTACTCCATCTTCGGCAGACCGGCCATGGCCGTCTCGATGGGGAACGTGACGCGTTGCTCCGCTTCCAGCGGCGAGTAACCTGCCGCTTCGGTGTTGATCTGAACCTGGACGTTGGTGATGTCGGGGGTGACATCGATAGGGATCTGACGGGCACTCCAGATGCCGATGGCGATCAAGGCCACCGTCAACGTCATGACCAGCCAGCGATGATTAATCGCGACTTTTATGATTTTTTCGAGCATGACGGTCTCCTTAGTGCGCGTGTGTCGCGCCGGACTTTTCGATGTCCGCCTTGACCAGGTAGCTCTGGGTCACCACGATGTCCTCGCCGGCCTTCACGCCTTCCAGCACGGCCACTTGCGTGGAGTCACGATCACCCAGCTTCACCGGCCGCGCCGTGTAGGTATCGCCGTCACGCACAAACACCACGTCCTTGCCGTCCATGCTCTGGATGGCCGACTGCGGAATCACAACGCCCGCATCGCTGGTGGACATCGTGATTTGCGCTTTGACTGCAGTGCCTGGACGCCAGAAGCCATCCTCGTTGGGCAGTGCGGCACGGGCGACCAGGCTCTGGCTCGCCGTTGACGTGCTGGGCAGCACGCGTTCGATGGTCGTCGTCGCACTGACGTTGTCGTACAGGCGACTGACCGTGACGGCCACGCCCGGACGCAGGTACTGCGCATCGGCCCCGAACACGTGCAGGTCGACCCACACCTTGGACAGGTTGCCGATCTCAAACAGCGGCTGGCCTTCGGCGGCTACGCCACCGACACTGCCTTGTCGACTGAGGACGACGCCGCTGATCGGTGCGGTGATGGTGTAGGTCGTCAGGCTGAGATTGCTGTGCACCACGGCCAGCGCTTGGCCTTGACGCACGGTATCGCCCACGTTGGCGCGCAGGGCACGCACCACACCCGGGTAGCGCGCAGTGACCTGGGCCACGCCGCCCTCCATCGGTGTCAGCACGCCTTGGACTTCCAATTCGCTCTTGATGGCGCCCTCACTGACTTTCGCGACTTTCACGCCGCTCTTGTCAGCTTCTTCCTGCGGGATCGTGGTCTTCTCGGCACCTTCTTCTTCATGACCGCCGGCTTCCTCACCGTGGCCGGCTTCCCCTTCCTCGTGCCCGGCTTCGCCTTCGGCGCCGTGATCGTCACCCTCAGCGCTGGCTTCTTTGGCAGGCGCCGTTTTCTCTTCCGTGGCGTCCTTGGAACCACCACAAGCGGCCAGCATCAGGACAGCGCCCAGCAGCAACGTCGGAGCTGCAATCTTTGCAACGTTCTTCATTTGGAAATCCTTATGGGGTGGTGGTGCCGCTGGCGACGATCGGCTGCCCGGTCAGGCGCTGGATCTCGATCAGGGCAGCTTGTGCGTCGACGGCCACTTGCAGCTGGCGCACGCTGGCTTCCACGCGTTGCGCCTGCAGCTGCGACCACTCCAGATAGCTGATCGCACCGGCTTTCCACGCGTACTCGGCGGCCTTCTCAGCCTTCTCCAAGCGTGGGATCACGTCGGTACGCAGGCGACCGACTTCCAAACGTGCCGTGGAGTAATTGCCGTAGGCGTTGGTCAGCGCGGAGTACAGATCGATGCGCAGGGATTCGCGTTCGATCGGCGTCATGGCCAGTTCGGCTTCAGCAGCACGGATACCCGGTGCGGCACGGCGTGCCGACCCCAGCGGAATGCTGATGCCGGCCATGAACCCCACATCGCTCGTGGCACGGTTGTAGCGTCCACCGGCCTGCCACTGCAGATCAGGCGTAGCTTGCGTACGCGCCAGACGTAGCTGGGCCTCACGCACACGCTCCACGCCCGCCAACTCAGCAAGCTCGGGCGTGTTCTGCAGGTAGTCACTCAGTGCATTGAAGCTCTGCAGTTCCGGCAGCACCAAAGGATTGCCCGCGGCCACGGTGAAGCTGGGCGTGCGCTCATTCCACAGGGCCGCCAGGTTCTGGCGCGTGGCCGCTTCATCGGCAATGGCGCGATCGCGATCCAGTTCGGCCGTGGCCAAGGCCGCCTGTGCGGTGAGCACGACCGACTCGGGCGAGGCACCGGCGGTCAGGCGGGTACGTGCCGCATCGACGGCGCGCCTGCGTTGGACGATGTCCAACTCGGCGATGCTCTTGCGCTTGGTTGCGGCGGTGACGGCCAGATAGCGCTGCGCCGTCTCGGCCAGCAGGTCCAGCCGTGCCATCTCGCGCTGCGGCGCCAACGTATCAATGTTGGCCAACGCCAGGGCTTGCCGGGCATTGAGCTTGCCGCCGCGCTCGATCACCCCGGCCAGGGTGACGGTGAGCTCGGCCTCGCTGAAACCGCGATAGTTGCCGGTGCCGAGCGTGTTTTCGATGGTTGCGCCGAGTGTCATCGGGGGCTTGAGGGCCGCCGATGCCAGGTTGGCATCCAGGACCTGACGACGTCCGTCGAAGATGCGCAGGTCAGGGTGTGTCGTGGCAACGCGCGCAATGGCGTCGTCCAACGAAAGGGTAGAAGAAGGCGCCGTCCCCGTCTGCGCGTACGCAACGGGCACGACCAAAAAGGCAGCGCATGCTGCCAGTCGCAACCACATGAGGTATCTCCGATTAGGCGAAAAAACGATGCACCGGCAAGCCGGCGTGCAGCGTTAGGCCGTAATCGGGGGACGGGTCAGAGAGAGCGGCTGGAGCGAGTCCAGCGGCTGTACGTCGTGCACAGGAGCGGCCGCCATCAGGGCGAGCGGCTCAACGACAAAGGCAGGTTCGGCCATCGCGACCGGGTGGCCACAGGCGTGGGCGCCATGGACCAGCGCGTGCAACAGGTCGCCGGCAGAGCCGTCGTCCTGGTCACCGGCATCCTGATCAGCAGCCGACATCGTTCCGTCATCGCTGACATCGCAATGCTCGGGATCGGCGTGGCTGGCCGAGGCTTGGGCCGACTCGTGGATATCGCCGACCGCCGCCAACACAGGATTGGCCACTACGGCAAACAACAGCAGTGCCAGCGCCGGGAGGCGCAGGAGACGGCTGAGTTGGCGTAGGGCGCGTTTCATAGTGGGCGTATGGTAGTCAGCTCATTGCGCGTTAGACAATCACGTAATTCAGAAAACAGCGCTTCTTGTTAAGGCGTTACGGTGTAACAGCGCTTGGCGGACGCGAGGGTGTTCGGTATCGTCGGGTCATTCGTGCAAGCCGGGGCCACCGAGTGCGCATCCTGACCGCCAACGCCAAAACCTGGCTCGCCCTGAGCGTGTTGTGGCTGGTCGCGGTGGCAGTGCAGGCCCATCCGGTCCTGACCCAGCTCGGGCAGTTGCATGGCCTTGAGCACCAAACCACTCATCTCAGCGCCACTCAGCACGCGCACGACGCCAGCGGCGATGTGCCCGGTGAAGACGCCAAAGGCGCGCACAGCCTGTTCCATCATTCGGACGTGTGCGCACACGCGGTGATCCTGCCGGACTTCCCGGCACTTGGGCCGCTCATCCCCGGTCAGGCCTATACGCCCATCGCCGCGGTCCTGGCGCTGGCCCAGCGCTCTACGCACCCCTTACGCCCACCCATCGCGTGATCGCGCCGGCGCACGCCGCCTTGGCGTAGCCGCTGCTTCGGGATCGCGTGCGCCGGTCGCAACGACCGTGCTGTCGCGTGGCACTCACTTGCGCTGTGGACACTCAGGTTCATCTGCGCAGCACTTACGAGATCGATATGGATACCTCCCCTGGCAAGTTGCGCCTGGACATTCCCGTTGTGCTTCCCCACGTGCGGGATGCCGCCGATGCGTGCATCGAGCGCCTGCAGAGCGAACTGCTCGCACGCCCCGGTGTGGATCGCGTCCACATTCGACCTGCCGAAGGGGAGGGGCTGGGCCAGCTGTGCGTGCACTTCGATCCGCAGGTGATGTCGCTGGCCCGCATTCGCGAGCTGGCCCAGGCCGCGGGCGCACGTGTCACCGAAAGCTTCGGCCACCTCACCTGGACGGTCACCGGCATCGGACATGAGCGACGCGCCCGCACGGTGGCCGAACAGATGAGCTCGGTGTTCGGCGTGCTGGAAGCCCGCGCCAGCTCGGCCGGCACGGTGTACCTGGAGTTCGAGCGCGAGAAGATCGACGAGGGCGGGTTGGAGGCCTCTCTCAAGCGCATGGGCGTTACACGCGTGGTGACGGGCAAGCCGTCCCAGCACGAGGATCATGCCGGTCATGCGCATGACGGCAAACAAGGGGAGCACGGAGAGGAGAAGCACGACCACGACCACACTGGCGGCCTGCTCGGCCCCAACACCGAGCTGATCTTCGCCCTGACCTGTGGTGCGTTGCTGCTGGTGGGCTTTCTGATCGAGAAGTTCGCCGCCTCATTGCCGGGGTGGTTGCCCACCGCCTGCTATATCGGTGCGTATGTCTTTGGCGGCGCCTACACGCTGCGCGAGGCCTACGACAACCTCAAGCTCAAGCGCTTTGAAATCGACACCTTGATGCTGGTCGCCGCCGCCGGCGCCGCCGCGCTGGGCTCCTGGGCCGAAGGTGCGTTGCTGCTGTTCCTTTTCAGCTTGGGTCACGCGCTGGAGCACTACGCGATGGGACGCGCCAAGCGCGCCATCGAAGCGCTGGCCGAACTCGCGCCGGATACGGCGATCGTCATCCGCGGCGAGTCCACCACCGAGATTCCGGTCGGCGACCTGCAGCTCGGTGATCGGGTACTGGTGCGTCCCAACGAACGCCTGCCGGCCGATGGATTCCTGCTGAAGGGCAACTCCAGCATCAACCAGGCACCGGTGACCGGCGAGTCCATCCCGGTGGACAAGCGGCCGGTGGAGGATGCCGCGCAGGCACGAAGCCGGCCCGACAGCGTCGATGCGGCCAGTCGGGTCTTCGCCGGCACCATCAATGGGGCCGGTGCGATCGAAGTGGAAGTGACCAAGCGCGCCGAGGACTCCGCGCTGGCGCGGGTGGTGAAGATGGTGAGCGAGGCCGAGACGCGCAAGTCGGCCACCCAGCGCTTCACCGATCGCTTCGAGCGGATATTCGTGCCTGCGGTACTGGCGCTGGCGTTCCTGCTGCTGTTTGCCTGGGTGGTGGTGGATGAGCCGTTCCGCGACAGCTTCTATCGCGCCATGGCCGTGCTGGTGGCCGCCAGTCCGTGCGCGTTGGCCATCGCCACCCCGAGCGCGGTCCTGTCCGGTATCGCCCGCGCGGCGCGTGGGGGCGTGCTGATCAAGGGCGGTGCGCCGCTGGAGGATCTGGGTTCGTTGAAGGCGATGGCCTTCGACAAGACCGGCACCCTGACCGAAGGGCGCCCGCGCATCACCGATGTGGTGCCGGTGGACGGGGCGTCGGAGACCGAGCTGCTGCAGGTGGCGGTCGCGGTGGAGTCGCTGAGTGATCATCCGCTGGCGGCCGCGATCGCGCGTGATGGTCGCAGCCGATTGGATGCGGGCAAATTGCCAACGGCCTCGGACTTGGAAAACCTGATCGGCCGCGGCGTCAAAGCCCGTCTGGGCGATCAGCCGGTATGGATCGGCAAGGCCGAGATGTTCGGCGCAGACGGGGTTCCTGCCCTGGGCGCCGCCGCGGCAGAGGCCATCGCCGCGTTACGCGAGCAGGGCAGGACGACCATGGTCGTGCGGTTGGGCGATCGGGAGCTCGGCGCGATCGGCTTGATGGACACGCCACGCGAGGCGGCCAAGCAGGCGCTGGTGCGCCTGAAGGCCATGGGCATCGAGCGCATGATCATGATCTCCGGCGATCACCAGAAGGTGGCCCAGGCCGTGGCCAAGGAGGTCGGCCTGGACGAGGCGTGGGGCGACCTGATGCCCGAAGACAAGGTCGAGGCGATCCGCAAGCTGCGCGAACAGGACAAGGTCGCCATGGTTGGCGACGGCGTCAACGATGCGCCTGCGATGGCCAACGCCACTGTCGGCATCGCCATGGGCGCGGCCGGCTCGGACGTGGCCCTGGAAACGGCCGATGTGGCGTTGATGGCCGATGACCTGAAGCACCTGCCATTCGCCGTGGGCCTGAGTCGTCACACGCGCGGCATCATCCGGCAGAACGTCTTCGTCAGCCTCGGCATCGTCGCCTTCCTGGTGCCGGCCACGATTTTCGGGCTCGGCATCGGTCCGGCGGTGGCCGTGCACGAAGGCTCCACATTGTTGGTGGTCTTCAACGCACTGCGTCTGTTGGCCTATAAGGACAGGTCCTAGCGCCACAGCCTCAAGCTGATGACCTCACGGTCGCGGCAGTGCCACGTCGAGATCCTTCTCCACGTCGTCACGGCCTGCCGAATACGTCGGCAGGCCGCGCCAAGGTCAGGGCTTCTTTCGGGTGCGCTGGAGTTCGGCTGCCACGAGCGCGCTCAGTTGCTGAGGCCCCAGTTCGGAAAGCAGCTTGCCGTTGACGAAGAATGTCGGCGTGCCGCGAATGTCGGCCGCTTCCACGGCGGCCACTTCGCGCTTGATCAGGGTCTCGACGGCCCCGGTCGCCAGATAGCGCTCTGCGCGTGCACGGTCCAGGCCCGCGGCGACGGCGAACTCCCACACCTTCTTCGGGTCCGACGCGCCATGGCTGGCCCAGACAGGCTGGTTTCGCATCAAGGTCTCCAGCACCGGCTCAAACTTCTTCTGTTCCCGGGCCGCTTCCAGCACACCAATCGCTTCCTTGGAGACCTGCCCATGGAAGGGCACGTAGCGGATCACCAGACGCACGTCCTTGGGATAGGCAGCCAGCAGTTGCTTCACGTGGGGATACATCGCGCGGCAGGACTCACAGGCCGGGTCGAAGAACTCCACGATTGTGACCGGCGCCGTTACTGGCCCCAGGGAAGGCGCGCCGGCAGGCGCGAGGGAGGCCGCGCGATTGGGTGTCTGCGCCACCGCTTGGCCTACTGACAGTAGCAGGCTGAATCCAAGCGCGATGAGGATGGATTTGTAAGACATCAGCGGTCATCTCCACACTAAAGAGCAGACATTGTTACGCAAGCCGAAGAGTATGACTATCGACCCCAATCAGCCTCCCCTCGCAAGAAGGGGTCATTGATGTCGTCGCGGTGCAGCGGGCTAGAGAGAGGCTGTAAACGGCGACTAGCCGATCTCCGCGGAACAAACTAAATTCACCACAGAGATCTCGCCGTGGTGAGCGAAGGGAATAGGACCTGACGACTATGGACGTGCGACTCGCAACTTTTAGCAGTGATGAAATCAACCGCTATGGCTACTCAATCGGAGTCCAGGCACTAGCGGGTGCCCTTGAACAGGCATGGGAGGGGACGCCCATGTTCGTCAGCCACGATTATCACCGACTACTAGGAGTATCACGTCCCATTGGCTTGCAGCTCCACGCAAGCCGGGCGCTTCTTAGGGGTGAGATATGCCTGGCTACTACAGACGATGACGTCGTACACGCCGAACTATTCGCTCGTCGATTCTTCGCCAGAAAAATTCTGGAAGTAGATCCAGATGAGAAAGCGGCCTTGCTCGCACTTCTGAAAGAAGCACCCTCAGTGAACTCCTGGATGATGAGAAGGGAATGCGTCACCGTCATCGACGCCGGGATTGCAAAGCGTCAGTTCCCAGATCTCTTCCCAACGAATGACGCGGACAAGCGCAGCCTGATCAACATCAGCGAACTCGATGCGATCGCTCCTGGCGTTTTTAAGATAGGCGAGTTGGTGGTCTTCGCTCATCGCTACTTCCGTCGCTCGCTCTCTCAGATAAACAACACGAATGAGGCTTTCCTACGCAAGTTCATAGAACTGAAGAAAAATTCAGAACTTGTCGTCAAAATCGCGCTCGATCCAGATTCGCTAGGATTAGCCTCTAGCTACTTGACACCCATCGAGCTGGAGTACTGGCGAGGTCCCAAGTTCGATGATGACTTGACCTCCATCCCGGTTGGCGTGTCTGTGCACAAGGCCTCAGAACGCGAGCGCTTTTTCCATTGCGTAGATAGAACCGAATTTTTCTGGCACACACAGAATGGAACGCGATCTTTCGAGTGCGAGGAGTTGTTAGATCAAGAGTCGCTTGGCATTGGCGCTGATGCTTATGGCTGCCGATATGCGCACTCCATCATCGACGATGGCACTGGCTTGCCAAACCATCTTGATGGTGCAATTCGAGTCTACGATACGGAGCAGTACCTGGAGAGGATCGATACAGATATCTCCAAGGCAGGCAAGAAGAGTCACTATGTCAAGCTGTGGCGCGTGGACGGTCCACTGGAGCTAGCAACGTGGAAGGAGCTTGTTTGCGATTTTTATAGGGGCAACCCACTGCCAGGCGAATATCTCAGTGCGCCCCCTCAAGACGCGATGGCGGGCACTCAAGAGCCAGAACTGCAAGCGCCACGTAGCGACCTGATGCCCTTGGAAATTGCAGAGCGGAACAGCGTGCAGATTGCCGTTTCTTATCACTATTCCGATGAATACCCGGACGTACCCGCTTGCGGTCTAGTTCCAGGGATAGGCGTCAACGACAATGGGATATCCATCAAGACGATTGAACTTTCTGCGCTTGACCTTGTGAAGCTCACCCAGAGGGAGCTTGGTCATCAGATTCTTCTATCACCAGACATTGTCCATGTGGCCATTGAAGACATGGATATCAACCATCCGCTTGTGATCTTCAGCGGTGCAAGTGCAGCTACTGCGGCTAACACTTGGAAGTCTGCGCTCAGCAAGATCTGCGAACGATTCAACTCACGGGGCGAAAAGCGCTTTATTACGGCGAATGTGGGAATTGACTACGGCGAAGTAACCATCAGATTTGCTTTCGCTGGATTTGCAGGCCCGCTAGCTAACGCCGCTACCAATCTGGAGGCATTTCCTGCGTCATTGGACCAGATTGGCATCTGGTGCACGTCGAGCTATGACTACCTAAAACAGAATTTCGATAACACTGGACTCGCATCGGAAGTATCCGACTTGTTCCGGCTCGATGGGACTTTCAGGCTAGATAGACCCTACATTGACCCGAGCTTGCTACTGATAGACGAGAAAAATACTGTCTCAATCAGGCTGCCCCCTGAGGAGGTGTTGGTTGCTGAAGCGCTCGACGTCGGCCAACTATCCGCAGTTACATCTGTCTATGTAAGAGCTTGCACATGCGCCGGCTGCAACTCCAGCTATCTAAGTTGTTCCTGCTCCGCTTTGGTGGACGAAGATGTCAGCGTCTCATGCGAGAGAGTAGAAAAGTTTCGGTTGGTCATGACGGAGCGACCTGCCGATAGGCTTCCAGCTTAATGCTGACGAGAGTCATCCTACGAACCTCAGGCTTGAAGACTGCAGTATTTTCGAATGATCCCTGATTCAGCCGATGCCGAGCCTGTCAAGGCTGATCTTCAACAGCTCATCCAGCGGTCGGGCGAGCTAACCGCCCAAATTATCTCGGCCTGGCAATCGGTGGAGCGGCCGAATGATCCGTCCTCACATGCTGCTGAAGGCCTGTGCTCACTGGCCATTGAGCATGCCGTGGCGACCCAGTCACTCCTAGGTGCGTTCCCGGCGTCGGCCATTGCCCTGATTCGCCCCCAGTTCGAAAGCCTGGTACGGGCCGTATGGGCCAAGCATGCGGCAAGCCCATCCGATCTGGATCGCCTGATCGCGCCTCTGAGCGCCCAAAGTCAGCAGGCCGCCAAGAAGCTGCCCGCCGTTCCCGAGATGCTGGCGCGACTGGAAGAGCGTGGGCCGCGCGGCGCGGCGGCCTTGCTCGCCAAAGCGCGTTCGCGGTTGGGGGATGGATTGAATTCGTTTGTGCACGGCGGCATCCATCCTTTTGCGCGCAATCGTGATGGCTATCCGATCAGCCTGCTGATCGACATGCAGAAGAACTCCAATGCACTTTCATTCCTGACCTTGATCGTTCTGGTCGAGATCACGCTGGATCCTGACGTCTCGGCCTTTATGGCCACACTGCATCAGGAATTCGACGATGTCTTGCCAGCGTTAGAGCCCTTTGATGTGCCAGCGGCTTGATGGATCGCAGGGCCAGACAAGCGGGCACGTTCCGAAGCCATTGACGGGCATGCTGGCGCGATCAAGGGGCGGGCGTGCGCCTGCTTGTTAGTGACCCCTCTCGGCCCTAAGATCCAGCGAAATCGCAGAGGTGGTTGGCGATACGATGCGCTACTGACGGCGGCGATGGCCCGTCACACGACGCTGGCGCTTGGGACGTTGGACACCATGAGGTGACTGCAATGATCTTCGCAAGATTTGCCCGAATAGCGGCCATGGCTTTGCTGATATCGACCATAGGCGTTAGCGCCCCGGCACAGGCTTCGTCAGCGGCCAACGACCAAGACAAGGCAGTTGAAGCAGTTCGACAGATGTTCGTCGCCTTGACCAATGACGATGCGGCCTTGTTCAACTCCGTCACCTCCGCGGACTTTTACGCCTTTGATGTAGGCAAGCGGTTTGATGGGAATGCCTTATTGCAGCTTGTTAAGCAAGCTCACGCCGCCGGGAAGATCTATGAGTGGAAGGTCACCGAGCCTGAGGTTCGCGTTGATGGAAGCACTGCGTTGGTCACCTATGTAAATCAAGGCTCACTCAAAAATGCGACCGACCTGACGCAGCTGAGCTGGCTAGAGTCGGCAGTAATTCGGAAAGAAGGCGGCGAGTGGCGCATCCACTTTTTCCACAGCACCCGGGTTCCATCGGAATGACTCGGCTAATGTCTAACGGACATGCGGCATGCAATAACCTGAGCGCGGGACGCCCCTGATGACCCTAGTCCGCCGCCAGACATCAAAACGAGAGCTCGATGAGATCATCGCGTACTGGAAGGACTGCCCACGCTGCTCGGGGCATCACGAGGAAGGATCGCTGATTCAGTTCCTGGAGATCTTTACCCCGCATCAGATCAAGGGCGCCATGTACCTTGCTACAGCAGCGGGCAGGCCCAATTACTTCAAGTACCTTTGCGGAATTCTGCATAACTGGCGGCGCGATCTGGAGGCCGGCATTCAACCCCGATACTTCGATATCGACGTCGCTTAGAGCGGCGTCCGGCAGAGCTTGGTAGCCACAAACATGTATTGGGAAGGCTTGCCATCAAGGCGGCTTGTACCTCAGCCAGTCCGCTCGCGTCCTGGCTGAGGAGAGCTTGTTCCTGCCTCAGGTGACGGGTGTCCGGACGACCCAAGCACCTAAGAGGCAGGACCAAAGGCTTTGCGCGATCACCACCGCCGTCATTCCCGCCACATCCAGCGAGATCGCGCCTGTCGCGTAGCCGACGATACAGGCGAGGGCGGCAACCAAGCCGTAATAGCCGCAGGCCGCGGCGAGCCAGCCGCGCTCCCGCACCATGGCGACCGACCATAGCGCGATGCCGGCGGACATCAGCAACGTGCCGACGCCAGCGAGGATCTGATTAGCAGAGAAGGCGAGCAGCACGGAAGCCAGCGCGTCCTCCGGAGATCGCATCAAGGGCAGGGCACGATCCAGGTACTCTCCGATCAGGAAGCCGCTGATCAACGCCGCGCCGAGCATAGCCAGTGCACCCAGCGCGTACAGGCGCACAGCGGTCCATACCCAGCCGCTGCCCGGCAAGCGCCGCGCCACGTAGGCCAGCGAGAGCCAGAGCCCGATCACGCACACGATCATCGCCAGGTGCACGTGTCGGCTCAGGGAGGAGACTTCGCTCAAACTGACCAATCGCGTCGCCACATCGGGACCTTGTGCGGTGGGATGGAACACCATGATCAGAGGCGCCAACACACCGCTGGCGATCAACAGCAGGCCGGGGAGCAGGACGCCGGCGGGACGGGGCAGGGAAGTGCTCATGCGATTCTCCTGAGAAAGAGAGCACGCTAACGGAGGCGGCGAGGCGCTTTCCGGACAATCGCAGCCCAATGTTCGGCAGGGTTCATGGGATGATCCAGGCCATGACCCAGCTCGAGCCCGGCGAAGACCCCCGCAGACGGCGAACACGCCAGGACCTCATGGCCGCGTTCTTCTCGCTGGTGCTCAGCCAGCGCTACCACGAGATCCGCGTGGGCGATGTACTGGCGCGCTCAGGGGTCAGCCGTTCAACGTTCTACGAGCACTTCCGCAACAAGGATGAGCTGTTGGCCGCCAGCCTGGAGGGGCCCTTCCAGACGCTGGCCAACCTGGTGGGCGAGAAGGCGGACGTCAACAAAGTGCAGGCGATGCTGGAGCACTTCTGGCAGAACCGCGCCCTGGCACGGAGCTTATTTCAGGGCATGGCCCTGCGCGTCGTGCAACGAACACTCATGCAGCATGTGGAGAACACGCTGACACAGGATCAGCGCAGTCGTTTGCGGGTTCCGGTACGACTGGCAGCACACGGGCTCGCGGAGGGTCTGTTTGCCCCGGTCGTGGCCTGGCTGTTAGGGGAGGCCAAATGCAGCGCGCAGGAGCTGGCGGTAGCCCTGCAGCTGTCCACCGCCGCGTCAACGCGCGCCCTGCAAACCGGGACCGTGCTGGATCGCAGATGAGGAGAAGATCTTGAAGATGCAACGCATGATTCCGATGCTTCCTGTTAGCAACATGCCGGCGAGCGTGGATTTCTACAAGAAGCTGGGCTTCGCCGTGGAAAAGCGCAACGACGACTGGCGTTGGGCCATGCTGGTCATGGACGACTGCCGCTTGATGCTAGACGAGTCCATCAACCAGCCGCCGGATGCGGCTCGCACGTCAGTGCTGTATCTGTATCCGAACGACATCTTTGCCTATCACCGCGAGGTGCGCAGGCGCGGCCTGGAGATTCCGTCGATCAGCCACCCGTTCTACGGCATGAGCGAGTTCCGGATCGAAGATCTCGATGGCAACCGGCTGTGGATCGGTCAGCGGACGGATACCTGACTCAACGCATCGATGTTCGCAGCTAGAGATAGGCGCCGATGGCTTCGGCGATGGCCTGGCCCACCACGCGATTTCCTTGCGGGTTGAAGTGGATGCCGTCATGCAGCAGGAGCTCGCTCAGACCGGCCGCATTTGCCACCTGGTAGAGATCATTGACGGCGAACCCAAACGCATGGGCCAGTTCGACTGAGGCCTCGTTGTAGCGAAGCAGATCTGCCAGGTAACGCCGCGACGGTTTAGAGGCATTGTGCCGCGCCTCATCGAGGGGTGTTGAGGTGGCCCAGATGACCTGGCATTGGGTTCGGGCCAGCATTTCGAAGATGCCCACCAGGTTCGCTCGGTACTGCGCCAGGCTGCTGACCGGGAAAGTCAGGCCCGGGTTGTAGCGGATGTCGTGAAGCCCGCAATTGAGGTGCACGATATCGCCCACGGTTGCCGGTGCCCATGCTTCGATGTTAGCCCGGACCTGATGCGAGGACTCGCAGTTCTCCCGCGGCGACACGAGGGCAATCCCCTCAAGCTGCGCGCGCACACAGGACTCGGCATTCATCCGAATCGAGTCGCCGATCAAATACACCGTCACGACGACTTACCAGCGCCAGGGAGCCCGCGCATCCTCAGTTGCCCTCAGCCGCCGGTGGGTCCGTGATGACACCCTCGATCCAGGTTGTATACCGGGAGATACGAACGGCGTACCCGCTATCGCCATAGCGGGCGACGTGGGACAGGCCGCTGCGCAGGTAGCGCCAGGAGGCGATCCCGGCCAGCTTCCACTGGCCTGCCTCCTGGATCAGGAGAGGGCCACCGCTATCGCCGCTGCCGGTCATGCCCTCCAGGGGCAGCGCCTGGCCGGGGGCATCGAAGGCGTAGGACAGCCAACGCGCGTCCGTGGCCGATACCACATTCTCTGATCGCCGCAGGGCGGTGCGGTGGGGGCTGTCGGGAATCTCGCCCACGTCTCCGCGCCCGGTCGCTCCCTTGCCGTATTGGTGCAGCGTGCGTCCAAGCTCATCCCCACCTCGGTAGAGCAGGGTAGGCACCACGTGCTCGACAGGCTTACTCAATTGGAGCAACGCCACATCATCGGAGGTCTTGAGGAAATCCATCAGCGCCGTGAGGTCACCGGAAGCCACCGCGGCCTCAGCCAGTGCCGGCGGCAGCGGCTTGTAGCCAGGGTGGGTCACTACGCGCTGCACCGTGTAAGTCTCGCCGGCGATCTCGACCTGGTCGGGCAGCTGAGGGTTCACGGCATGGGCTGCGGTAATCACCCATTGGGGCGCGATCAGCACCCCATGACCTTCGCCAGGAAGGTCTGTCAGTGGAGCGAACTCAGCAGGTGAGACCCGGTAGTCCCTATCCCGCACGTCGCTTCGCACCACCAGCGCCTGGACGGGCATGCAAAGCGCAAAAAGAATAAGAAAAGTCAGTAGTTTCATAGCGCTCGACGCTAGCCAGGAGCAGGCTGGGTCGACAGTGCAGGAGGTCATTGTGGGCTTGCCGCCGTCAGCCGAGGCCGTAATATGAGCCTCGCCATGGGTAATTGAGCCGCGGCTAGAGGGGATAGGAAACGCGTGGAGGACTCAACGCAAGCATTTGCCTGGTCGCTGCTAAGTGCAGTCAGTAGGAAGCTGCCCGCTGACTTCGCCGGGCTCGGGGTTGTTTTCTACGAACAGCTCGATGCACTTCCCTTTCTTGGCTTGCACGTTCCGTCCGACGCCGACATTCCGGTACCGGCAACAGGGCTGGCACAAGCCGCGGAAGTTCTATCACGCATCTCAAGCCTAAGTTCTGGATGGCATGACGGCTTTCACTTCGTCGACGTAAAGCACCAGGCGCTGACGCACCTGTCGCAGTTCCTCTCGCCGCCGCTCCCCGCTGCGCCTCTTGATGGGCCGGCTGTTGGCGGGGCGCGACATATGACGGCAGTCTTGGCAAGTCGTGTCCCGGGCATATGGGGTGTGGGCATCCTGACCCATCGCAATGAGATTGTTTTCTTTAGGCATGGCCACCAAACGCCCGGCGGGATCATTCCATGAGAGCTGTCACTCTGAATTATGCGGAGATCATGCGCTTGATAAAGGCATCCTTCTTCGTAACCGCAGGCTTTGCAGCCCTGATTGTCGTTGGGCGCATGACCCTCGCAGGGCCTCAAAGCTGGGTAATGCTCGCTGCTCAATCCGTGCCCATGGCATTGCTCTTCACAACACTGCTTTTTGGCCTGCTGGCGAATCGACCATGGACCTCTAGGCGCTTGGCTCGTTGGATGGGCCGGCCGAGCATCCACGGCATCTGGTGGGGAACGTTGAATACAGACTGGGTTGATACCACTGGCAGGAGCCTCGCCCCCATCCCGATCATCTTCGTTATCCGGCAATCGTATCTATTCGTTTCAATCCAATCCTTTACCCAGAGCCTTGCTGCACGCTCCAATTTTGAGTTCCTAGGCACCGATGAGAAGACCACGGACATGCACTTGTCTTATGTCTACGAGCTACGTCGCCCGAACGAGAAGAAACTGACCTTCGGTCACGGACAGCTCATCCTGCAGGATGAGGGCAACGTATTGGCTGGGGACTACTGGACCAACTCGCCCACGCAAGGCCAACTTCAGCTACGGTTTGTTACTCAAGCCTGTGACGGCATCAACTCTTACGAATCGGCCTCGCGGGTGATTGCCCGCGTTCGTGATCAAGACACCTGAATGGAAACGCCTATGCCTCTGCGTGCATGGGGATTTCCGCGAGTCGGCCATGGTGCCCCACGCCATACCAGTCAACATCATGATTGCCGACAATGATGAAGGCCATTGGCTCACGATGCGTTAGACCGTGAATGATGCGCCACTGCGTCAGATCTATAGGAGAGGGTTGCGGCATGGCCTCCGGATGGGTATGCCACTCGCCCACATAGTCCAGCAGCTCCTCGCTGGCCCGCCACTGAGCAAGCGCTACCGCTTGGTGGTGTTGTGCCGCCCTGTGAAAGCGCGTGCGAGCACGTGTGTCCTGAGAGGAGGGCACCGTGGCATCTGACACATGCACGTGAGCACCGCGACGGTAGCCCAACAGGATGCCCCCGGCTTCAAGTTTGTGCGGCGCATCTTGACGAAAGGCATGCAGCCTCGCCAGCACCGACCCCTCGACCAACAGCATGCCGCTGGCGGAGAAGGGATGTGGGCCTACGACTGCGCTTGGCATGCGGGGCATCCGGCTAAGGGTTGCAGATCCTGAGACTTCACCTGCCTCGATGTGTGGTTCTCCGCATAGCGCGTGCGAAATCGTGGAGATGGGGCACCGCTCTTGAGCCAGTCAATAATGGAGTCCACGGCCAAGGCCGCCGCCGACATGGGAGCAGAGACCGCGTAAGGGGTGAACGCGTGGCACCCTAGGATCTTGACTTGATCCTGCTCGCGCAGCACCTCGAAACGCGGCGCCCGTGTCCCGTCATTGCGCCGAAGGCACCGAAAGCATGCGAACTTCGCCGTGTCCTGCCACAGGCTTTGAATGCATTGCCCATTACCCAGTAGCCAGACGTGCAGGAGGGGTGGTCGTATGTCTTCCGGAAGGGATAGCCGCTGAAAGTTAATCGCCTCGCTGAAGGCCTCTTCCCCCGTTGCATCAATGACCAAGTCGCCCTTCAAGTCGGCCAATGGGTAAGCGCTACGCGGGTGTGCTGTCACTCGTGAAGAGGGGAACTGGTGTTGGAGCAGTTGCTTGAGCGCCTGCGTTTTGGGCAGCTGGAAGCTTTCAAAGCCCAATAAATGTCGCCCGAGGTTCTCGGCACCCAAGAGATCGGGGTCTACGACAACAAGCTCACCGCTACCGGTACCGGCTCCTAGCTTGGCCAGCGCCTGTACCAGATACCCACCGATGGCGCCGCATCCGATCACCGTGATCTTGCGATTCTTGAGGCTGGGATAGGTCAGATTTCGGCTGTGGACGAAGTCGCTGCTGATTTCCTCCGCTGCCAAGCGCTGAATCGCGAGCGTGTCAGCCTGTCGATGCAGGCTCTGACGCATGAATGTCGGCTTGCGGCGATAGTACTTTCGCTTGACCTCATCCAGCTCGAGCATGAATCCGAACCAGCCTGCGGGCGTATGCAGTAGCACAATCAGATTGGGTTCGGCCAAGTAGGCGCGTTCACCAAGCACCCGCTGTATTTCCCCGTAAGCGTGGCGGTCCCAGCTACGAATCCAGGAGAACATCTCGCCTAGGTGGCGCGGCAGTCCCGTCTTGGGCAATGTGGGCATCGCATCGCTTCGCACGATCCAACACGTGCTCGCAGAGGTCGCCGGTGCAGGCCACCCACGCGCACGGCAAAGACCTTCTATCTCTTCCGCTTTGCTACCAATGGCCAGAGACCGCTGACCAGCATCACCCACCAGCCAGCCTTGAACCTGACGCCCTTGGGACTCAATCGAGCCCAACAGGATTGGCCATGGCATCGGAATCTGGCCGATGTTCCAGCTGGCACCGAATTCGGACTGGAATTCGCCTTGTCGATACTGTGGATCGGTCGCCAGACGATTGAGCTCTTCCGCTGCCTTGTCTAGGCACTGCGCTAGCGCGTGATCGGGGTGGTAGCGATCCAGGATGGCCAGACCTGCGGCCAGAGGGTTCACCCCCGTTTTCACGGACACTTACAAGAAGGCCGATCCAGGCCATGAGGAGTGTTCATGTCGAAGCGAAGGAAGTTCAGCGCCGAGTTCAAGCGCGGCGCGGTTGAGCAGGCCAGCCAGCC
>Ga0209793_1000089_pt1 | contig 172716 bp, 170 predicted proteins | sample EBPBio122009_DNA_FD_185863 | JGI IMG/M metagenome (GOLD analysis project Ga0209793, IMG submission 185863) | Wastewater treatment Type I Accumulibacter community from EBPR Bioreactor in Madison, WI, USA - Reactor 1_2/2/2009_ DNA (SPAdes) (version 2) | ecosystem: Engineered > Bioreactor > EBPR...
CCTGCCCGTCCGTTCCCCCCGGGACGATGAGACCGAGCTCGAGCTGACACTGCAGGAGAGCTACCAGGGCACCACGCGGACCGTGACCGTGACCAGCCAGGACAGCAGCGAGAGCATTCACGTCGTCATCCCACCCGGCACGATCGACGGTGACCGGATCGAGGTGCCCACCATCTCTCCACGCGGCGGCGGGAACACCCCGCCCGTCGTCCTGCGCGTCCGGCTCGTGCCGCCCGAGGGCTGCCGGCTTGATGGCCGCGACCTCCACGTCCAACTGACGCTCTCCCCATGGGAAGCCGCACTCGGCGCCACCATCACCCTCGACACACCGGCAGGGCCGGTGAGCATCGACGTGCCCCCCGGAACGTGCTCCGGCCGAGTCCTCACCGCGCCCGCCCATGGCATCCCCAACCCGAACGGACCCTTCGGGAACCTGCACGCCCACACTCACATCTTTGTGCCCACCAGGCTGACACCAGCCGAACGAGACCTCTTCAAGCGCCTTGCCGCAACCTCGAACTTCAACCCAAGAACTCCGGCAACACCCGGACCGTGAGCCCCCCAGAGTGCGGACAGACAGCCCGGCACGCTCGAAACCCCGGCCCTTGGGCCAAGGATCTGTCCGACTCTCTCAGTCAGGAAGAATGTCACCTGGGTCGTGGCTTTCGCCTTCTGAGGCGGCGAGCATCATGAATTCGGAAGAGGCAGCCAATCCATCATCGTGTGGCCGACCAGCGAAGCCGTGCGAGCCACCCACGATACCAACGAAGGGGACGCCGCCCTTGCCCCTCAATCTGGAGAGGGGCGAGCCCTCGGTGGATCCACGAGGCGACCGGGGCTGCGGGCGGCGGTTGGGGACCCACAGACCAGCTGAGGATCATCTCGACAAGATTCTGGTCACGCGGCACCGCCACGTTCGCGACAACAAGTAGGTCAGGCCGCTGGTCACCCGGCAGGTCCACCGGGAACCTACATACAGCTACTTGATCGTCGCTTCGAACCATCGTCGCTCGGGTCGGTCGGCACAGTGGGCCGACCCGACCGGCGTTCGGCGAAGCACCAGCACGTCCAGCAGGGACAGGGCAATGAGAACCGTGTGGGGACGCAACCGGCGCGGCGATGAGTCGGGCCAGACGTCACTGATGATGGTGGCCGCGGTCGCGGTTCTCCTCGTTATCGCCACGGGTCATGATCACCAACCCGGGTCGCGGCCTGGACCGCGAGGGCGAGACACGCAGCGCCGCAGACGCTTCGGCCTTGGCGGCTGTCAAGGCCTACCGGACCGTGGTCGACAACTCGGTCAGGTCGATCGTCACGCCCGTCGATCTGGAGGACCTGCTGCTCCGGCCGGCCTCCTCCTTCACCATGACGGCACAGGGAGAAGCAAGCCGCCTCGCGGCCCAGAACAACAGCCAACTGACCGCCTCACCACCCGGCCTCGACTCGGTGCCCACCGCTTCACCGCTACGACACAGAACCGCCAAGTGCTGGAGAGTTCTTCGCGCAGAACAGAGTTCAGCGCTACGGCGGAGGCTCGCAGCAAATCTGGACCAGTGTGTGTCCTGGTCGATGGCAAGGTCGGATTGTTCCTGCGGGGATCGTGCGTGCGCGGCGAGCGGATCATTCTGGTCATTCCGCCTGCAGTGGCCCCTGCGGTGCACCCCCCGGCTATCACGTTTTCGAGGTAGCGTCCTTACTCGTCTTGATGACTCGCATCAAGACGACAACGCCACGTGGGGCGTTCGTCTGGGGGTGTGAGAGTTCAGCAGGAACTGGGCCTGACCCCCCATCGCTGCCCCCACCGAGGAGAACTCCATGTCAGCCCTGGCCAAGCCCGTCCGCGCGATCGCCCTCATGGCGGTGTTGGTGACCGGTGTTGCCCTGACCGGGTGCACCGGCGACTCCGACCCCAAGGCAAGCACGACCTCGGCGAGCGCTCCCTCATCAGGATCGTCGTCGACGCCGTCCCCATCGGTGGTCCCGAACAAGGATTATGACCTGGATGGGCTGACGCGACCTGTGCCACAGATCATCGAAACCAAGACCGACAAGGGCCAGAGCTTCGGTCTGACCTCGATCGTGCGCGTCGGGGAGGACCGCGTCGTCGTTTCCGGGGTCCTCACCCCAGCCACTCCCCTCAAGGTGGGGACGGACGCCGAGCCCGGCTTCCTCGAGCTGGCCAAGGGCGGCGACTTCTCGGCAGTCACTGTGGCCAAGCCGGGGGACGCCACGACGACTTATCTGCCTGTGCGTGACGCCGAGGGCCGGTGCCTGTGCAGTTCGGTTCGTCCCGGATTCGATGGCAAGCCGATCCCGGTGTCCGTGGTCGTGAGCGCACCCAAGGACCTCACCGAGGTCGACCTCACCGTGAGCCCGGTCGGGACCTTCAAAGGGGTCAAGATCTCGGCCCCGGCCCCGACCCCACAACTGGCCACCGCTCTGGGCGTCAGCCAGGGATTGATCGTCGACTCGGCGGCGCGAGAGGGTGGCACGGTCACGGCCCGCGTGCGGCTGCAGTCCTTCGGTGACACCGAGCGTTTCGTGCGTGGCGTGTTCAATCCCCCGGTCATCGGCGAGCAGGGTACTTGCTACCGCTCGCTCTTCGTGCTCGGTGGAGGTTCGAAGGCCGGCATCGTCACCAAGAAGGGGTGCGTCGCCGGGCAGGTGCCCGAAAAGGACAAGCAGGTGGCGCTCGAGTTGTCCATGGGCGACCCCGGCGGTGAGCCACTGACCTTCATCCCGTCGGACGGTTTGCCCATCTTCGGGGTCCCCTCGACGGGGACTGGCACGGTGGGCTCGGCCGACCTGGTCGACTTCGCCTTCCGCTCCAAGACCGCTGCGGCCACGGTGAGCACGGGCGAGCAGGTTAGCATCGACCTGGCGACATCGGTCCTGTTCGCCCTCGACAGCGCCGAGCTGACGCCGGCGGCTGACGCCTCCCTCAACGCTGCCGTCCAAGCACTTCAGGACCAATCGTGTCGCAGGTTGACCATCGGTGGCCACACGGACAGCCAGGGTGAGGCGGCATACAACCTCACCTTGTCCCAACAGCGCGCGGAGGCGGTCAAGCAAGCCCTTGGCGCCAGGCTCGGTGCGGGCTGGACGCTGGACGCGCAGGGCTTTGGTGAGACGGAGTTGGCGGTCAAGGAGGAGGGGTCGCCCGAGGCGATCGCGGCCGCCCAGGAACGCAACCGGCGAGTCGAGGTCACCGCCTGCTCGCCAGCCTGAAGAAGGCGCCCGGCAGCCACATCATCAACACGTCCAGCCTCTTCGGGCTCATCGCTCCGCCCGGCCAAAGCGCTTACTGCACAGGCAAGTTCGGCCTGCGGGGCTTCTCCGAGTCGATCGCCGGCGAGCTCGAGGACGACGGCATCGGCGTCACCACCGTGCACCCCGGCGGCATCAACACCCGGATCGCGACCAGCGGCCGCCGCTCCGAGCGCACCTCCCAGGGCGACGCCGAGGCGGGCCTGGCCATCGCCGCCAAGGCCCTGCGGATGCCCCCCCGCGAAGGCCGCGCGGATCATCCTCGACGCCACCCGTCGCCGGAAGCCCCGCGTCCTCGTGGGCGCCGACGCCAAGCTGCTCGACGTGATACCTCGCCTGGCCCTCTCCCAGATGCGTCGCATCCTGCGGGTGGGGACGCCGAGGAAGCGCCGGTGACCCAGCCGCACCTCGACCCCACCGGGGACGAGGCGGTCTTCGAGGCGTACGCCGCCGAGTCACCGGCGGCCGACCACCTGCCCTCCGGGCGGGCCCGGACCGTCTTCCTCACGATGGTGCGGGCGCACGCGGGTGCGGCCTCGGACCGCCCCGCCCAGATCGCGCACGTCCTGCTCGGCATCGGCTGGATCCTGCTCTCCTGGACGCTGGTCACCGACCTGCTCCTCCGTTTGCCGCTGCTGCGCGCCGGGGTCGGCAACCCGCTCGGGTCCCGCCTCGTGGCCGTCGTCCTCGCCGTACCCACGGTGGCCCTCGCGGTCTGGGGGCACCTGGAGGCGCGACAGGTGCCGCGCGTGCGCCGCGTCGACATACCGATCCAGCGACCGTCGGGCGATGCGGACGGCCTGACCATCGGCGTGCTCACCGACACGCACTCGACTCGTTCAAGACACCGGCCTGGAGCCGGGGAGTCGTGGCCGCCCTCAACGCCCCGGACCCCGACGTCGTCGTCCACGCCGGGGACCTGGCCGGCGGGTCCGTCGCCCAGCGGCGGGCGCAGTCGGAGGCACTGGCGGACGGAACCCGACTCGCGGCGGCCGCGCAACCCGAGAACGTCACCGGCACCCCGATCAACCTCACCCAGGAACGACTCGTGGCGCACGCGGATGTCGAGCCCGCCAAGGCAGCATTGCTTTCCCTCCTGGACAAGGCGCGCACAACCGATCGGGGACACTGAGGAGGTGAGCGAGACCACCGCGTCGACGACAGACCTGCTGGACCAGGTGGGTCGGCGATTGCGCGCCAGGGGAGAGCGCCTGACCCGACCGCGTCAGGCGGTCCTGCTGGCGCTCGTCGATGCCGGCCACCTCACGGTCGAGCAGGTCGCCGAGCGGGTGAGCGGCCGCGACCGGTCGGTGCACCTGGCCAGCGTCTATCGCTCGCTGGAAACCTTTTCGCGCCTGGGGATCGTGCAGCACGTCCACCTGGGTCACGGCACCACGGCATACCACCTCGTGAGCGACCACGGACCCCACGCTCACGCCCAATGTCGGGTATGCCGTGGGGTCTGGGACGTGCCCGCCGCCGTCCTCGACCCGGCGGCGCGGCACCTGGCCGACAGCAGCGGCTTCCGCCTCGACCCCACACATGCCGCCCTGTCGGGGGTGTGCGCCACCTGCTCGGTGGTGCCAGAGTGAAGGGATGACTCGAGCACCCGGAGATCCCCTCGTCCGCAGTGCGGCCGCCCTCGTCGCCGAGGCCGACGCCCGTGTTCCCTCGCTCAGCGTCGAGGAGGTGGCGGCCAGGCTCGACGACCCGGCATACCTCGTCGTCGACATTCGCGACCCACGCGAGGTGGAACGAGACGGCACCCTGCCCGGCGCCTACCGGGCCCCGCGCGGGATGCTCGAATTCTGGGTCGACCCGGAGAGTCCCTACTACAAGCCGGCGCTCGATGACGGGCGGACCCTCGTGCTCTACTGCGGGAGCGCCTGGCGCTCGGCCCTGGCCGCGGCGACGCTCCACGACATGGGCCGCACGGACGTGACGCACCTCGCCGGCGGGTTCAGCGCGTGGGCGGCGGCCGGTCAGCCGGTGACGCCGCTCGCACCCAAGCCCTGAGCGGTCTCAACCCTCACAGGACGCGGACAGGGGTCACAAAGGGTCCTCTTCGCGGGTCGCAGGACTGTTGATTCATCAACGAATCAGCCCCTCGGAGGACATCATGTCGACCACCAGCCCCGCCCTCAGCAAGGCCCGTCGCCTCACCGGCGCCGCCCTCATCGCCGCGACCGTGGCAGCCGGTGGCCTGGGCTACGTCTTGACCCACGACACCGACTCATCGACCGTCGTCGCCTCCGGCACGACGACCTCGGGAGCCACCACCAGCGAGACCACCACCTCGGGGACCACGACCACCTCGGGGACCACGAGCAGCTCGGACACGTCGGGCAACTCGACCACCGCCAGCGTGCAGACCACCACCCAACAGGCTCAGACCAGCACCAAGGGCAGCTGACCATGAGCGCGCAGACCGACATCGAACCCGTCGCCACGACCTTTCGCGCCATCGGCACCGACCACGCCATCCTGGCCACGGACCCGGACGCCCTTGAGCCCGCCGTCCGGCTCGCCCAGCAACACCTGGCCGATCTCGACCTCGCCGCCTCCCGCTTCCGCAGCGACAGTGAAGTCAGCGGCCTCGCCCGGGCCGCCCGGAGCGGCCCGGTGACGGCGACCGTCTCCCCACTCCTCGCCAGCTATGTACAGGCGGCCCTCCAGACGGCGCAGGTCACCGACGGTCTGGTCGACTTCACCGTCGGCGCCGCGGTCGTCGCCGCCGGCTACGACGCCGACATCGAGATCGTGCCCGCTCGCACCAGCGGGCCGGCGGATCTCCCGAACTCCCTTGCCGGACGTCACTCCCTCGTCCCCGGCTGGCGGCACGTCCGTCTCGACGGCCACCGCCTGAGCCTGCCCCGAGGCTGTGTCATCGACCTCGGCGCGAGCGCCAAGGCGCACGCGGCGGATGTCATCGCTGCCGCGCTCGCCGCGGCCCTGCCCGGGAGGTTCCTCGTCAATCTCGGTGGTGACATCGCGACCAATGGCGCTGCCGCACAGGGTGGTTGGCGGATCGGTATCGAGGACGCCGACGGCTCGACTCTCCAGACCATCGAGACCCGGACCGGCACCACCGCCGTCACCACCAGCTCGACCCGTCACCGTCATTGGCTGCGCGACGGCATCCCCGGCCACCACATCGTCGACCCCCGCACTGGCGAGTTCGCCCGCTCTCCGTGGGCACAGGTGACCTGCGTGGCAGAGACCGCGCTGCTCGCCAATGCCGCCTCGACGGCGTCGATCGTCCTCGGCAGTGAGGCGCCCGCGTGGCTGACGGCTCGCGGCATACCGGCCCGACTGGACAGCCTGCAGGGCGACTCCACCACGACGCCCGGATGGCCCGCACCATGACCGGCGAAACGCTCTGGTACTTCTCCCGCGCGACGGGAGTGGTCACCCTCGTCCTGCTGACCATCGTCTCGATCCTCGGCGTGATCACCGCCGGCCGGCGCCGACCGAGGGGCGAACAGGCGACGATCGTCATGGCCATGCATCGCTGGCTCAGCCTTGGCCTGCTCGCCTTCCTCGTGGCCCACATCGTCACCGCCATCGCCGATGGGTATGTGAGCCTCGGCTGGTTGAGCGTGGTCCTTCCCTTCACGAGCGACTACGAGCCACTGTGGGTGGGTCTGGGCACAGTGGCAGTCGACCTGATGGTGGCGGTGCTGATCACCAGCCTGCTCAGGCATCGGATCAACCCGCGCACCTGGCGGACCGTGCACTGGGCGTCCTACCTCATGTGGCCCAGCGCCGTCGTCCACGCCCTCGTGCTCTCCACGAGCAATCAGCCTCTCCTGCAATGGATCTCAATCGCGTGCGCGGTGGGTTTCGGGTGCGCAGTGGCATGGCGCCTCATGGCGGGCCACGACGACCGCCATCGCCGGGCCGCGATCGCCGCCCAGGAGTGGTCATGACGACCCGCACCGACCATGCGCTCATCGAGCTGCTCGACGCCAGCGGTCTCACCGGACGCGGAGGTGCCGCCTTCTCAACGGTCACCAAGTTGCGCGCCGCGAAACAGCACGGAGCCGATCTCATCGTCAACGCGTGCGACGGAGAGCTCGGCGCAACAAAGGATGCATGGGTGGTCTCCCATCATCTCGCCGAGGTGGTCGAGGGGGCCGGTCTGGTCACCGCCGAGCGCGGCCGGACCCGGTATGCCGCGCACCGGGGCAGTGCGACGGCGGCCGCCCTGCGGGCGGCCGGGCTGGACGTCCTCGAGGCTCCGGCGCGCTACGTCTCCTCCGAGGAGAGCGCACTCATTTCGCTCGCCCAGGGCGGTTTGGCGCGGCCGATGACCAAACGGGCACCCTTCGTGACTGGAGGTCGTGACGCGTCAGGCCGCGCGATCCGTCCGACGCTCGTGCTCAACGCCGAGACGACCTGGCGGGTGGCGCAGATCGTGACTCACGGACCGGAATGGTTCCGGTCCGTGGGCACGGCCGCCGAGCCGGGGCCGCGACTGCTCAGCGTCGGTGGTGCCGTGCGCTCACCGACGCTCGTCGACACGGCCGCAGGTGTCAGTTTCCATGACCTCTTCGCTGCGGCCGGTGGCCTCGAGCCGGGGATCAGCGCCATCCTCGTCGGCGGGCTCGGTGGCGCCTTCCTGCACGCAGGTGAGGCCGCGTCGCGACGCTGGAGCGCCGCTGACCTCGACCCGCTCGGCGTACCCCTGGGGCCCGGTGTCGTCACAGCCATCGATCCCACAGTCCCCCTGGTGGAGCATGTCAAACGCCAATTGAACTGGGCTGCAGGTGAATCCGCTGGCCAGTGCGGGCCATGCATGTTCGGGCTTCCGGCTCTGGCCGAAGCCTGGACACGCTTTGCCGGCGGTGATGGCGGGGCCCGGGCGGCCATCGAGGATCGCATCGGTCTGCTCCCTGGCCGCGGCGCCTGCCGGTTTCCCGACGGGATCGCCAGGTATGCCGCGTCGGCACTGCGTGTGCTCGATGTCACCGACACTGCGCCGCGTCATGGAGTCCGGTCATGAGCGACACCCAGCGTGAGAGCATCACGGCGGGACGCCACGCGCGGATCACCCTCCGGGTGGACCGTGTCCGTTGCAGTGCCCATGGCATCTGTGCTCAGGTGCTGGCGGGCAAGGTCACGCTCGACGACTGGGGGTATCCCGTCCTCGTCGACCCTCACCTGGACGAAGAGGAGTTCAGGACGGCAAGCACGTTGTGCCCGGCGCTGGCCCTGTATCGCGACTGACAGCGCGAGTCGACTGCCATGGCGCCCGTGGCGCAGTCGCGTCGTGAGCCACCTCGTCCAAGCACCGCCGACAGTCAGGACTGATGTCCCCCCGGCGACCATCTCGCTCGGCCCACTGAACCCGCTGCCCCTGTCACACTCACGACGGCTCGATCGTCGAGAAGGTATGGAGAACACCACAATGGGACAGCGCGTCGACTTCGTGAACGTTTCGACGGAGGGGCTCGAGTCCTCCCCCGTCGCGGACGCCCTGGCCGGGCTGCGCGCCAACGAGTCCCGCTACGTCAAGAACAAGTACGACGTCGACTTCGTCGTCACGCCTGCGTCCGAGAGCACAGACCGGGTCGACTACGTCGCACACATCCTCGAGAACGAACGTGACCTGGTGATCGCCGCCAAGCCGCTGGAGACCGCCGAGGTCGAGGTCGACGGCATCCGCTGGACCCACGTCTTCTACGAGGACGGGCTGGCGATCAACGTGCTCTACACGCTCGCGGACGCCGGCAAGCGGGCGGTCGGTTTCAAACTCTCCGACGGGATAGACGTGCCGGCCGAGCTCGCCGATCGCTTCAAGTTCGCGCGCCAGAAGTCCAAGCTCGCCGGCACGATCCGCGGCTCCTTCTTCGTCATCAAAGGCGAGTACTGACCCGGTCGACCCAGTGCTGCCGTCCTGGACGCAGCCGGCTTCGGAGGAGAATCGGGGCATGCGACTCCCTCGACGCGACTTCGTCGGCGCCACGGCCGTCGTCACCGGTGCCGCGAGCGGCATGGGTGAGGCGATGGCCCACGAGTTGGCCACCGAGGGCGCGGATGTGCTCGTCCTCGTCGACTGGCACGCCGAGCGGCTGGGCCTGGTCGCCACGGCAATCCGCGACCGCGCACCCGATGTCAAGGTCGACACGCACGTCGTCGACCTTGGCAACCGCGCGGACCTGGACGCCCTGGTCGCCGACCTCGGGCGGGCACACGACCACATCGACCTGCTCGTCAACAATGCCGGCGTCGCCCTGTTCGGCCGGTTCGCGCAGATGACGATCGCGGACTTCGAGTGGGTGACCGACATCAACCTGCGGGCGCCCATCGTGCTCACTCACGGCCTGCTGCCGAACCTCCTGCGCGCCGACGGCGCCCACGTCATCAACACCTCCAGCCTCTTCGGGCTCATCGCTCCCCCGGGGCAAAGCGCCTATTGTGCGAGCAAATTCGGTCTCCGGGGCTTCTCGGAGTCACTCGGTGCAGAACTCGAGGACGACGGCGTCGGGGTCACCACCGTCTACCCCGGCGGCATCCGCACCCGGATCGCGACGAGCGCTCGCGCGGCGGCATCGGTCGCGGCCGGTGACGTGGAGAGTTCCCTCGCCTTCGCCGACAAGACCCTGCGGATGCCGCCCGAGCGCGCGGCCCGGATCATCCTCGACGCGGCCCGCCGGCGGAAGTCACGGGTCGTCGTCGGCCTCGACGCCAAGGCGGTCGAGAAACTCCCCCGTCTCGTCCCCTCCCAGATGCGCAGACTGTTGCGGATCGGATCGAAAAGGATCCTACGTGGCTGAACCCCATCTCGACCGCACCGGTGACGAGGCCATCCTCGAGGCGTATGCCGTGGACTCACCTCCACCGGCACCGGGCATGTCGCGCCGGGCACGGATGATCTTCCTCGGCGTCCTCACCCTGATCTGCTTCCTGCTCTACGGCGTGGGCGCCTGGGGACTCTTCCCGTCGCAGGCAGGGTGGCCCGACTGGCTGGCCTGGGGTGGTCGTCTGGTGGCCGGGCTCGCCGCGGTGACACTTGTCGTGACCATGTTGCGCGCCCACACGGGTGAGGAGTCCGATGGCGCTGCGCGGATTGCCCACGTCCTGCTCGGTGTCGGCTGGATCCTCTTCGTCTGGACGCTGATCACCGATCTCGTGCTCCGGCTACCGCTACTCGTCGCGGGCATCGAGAATCCGGTGCGTTCGCGGCTGGTCGCGGTCGTTCTGGCGGCCGTCGTGCTCGGCCTCGCACTCTGGGGGTTCGCCGAGGCGCGACGGATCCCACGGGTGCGGCGGGTGGACATCGAGATCCGCGGTCTGTCGGCCGAAGCCGACGGGATGACCATCGCCGTGCTCACTGATACCCACTTCGACTCGTTCAAGAAGCCGTCCTGGAGCGCCGGGGTCGTGGACGTGGTCAACGGTCTCGGGGCGGACGTCGTCGTTCATGCGGGTGACCTGGCCGACGGCTCGGTCGCCGCCCGCCGCGAACAGTCGGCAGCGCTGGGAGGGGTGCGCGCGGCATACCGGTTCTACATTGCGGGCAACCACGAGTACTACAGCGGCGTCGGGGACTGGACCGCCCACATGGCCGACCTCGGTTGGGAGGTGCTGCTCAATGCCCACGGTGTCGTCGGTGAACGGCTCGTCATCGCCGGCGTCGACGACCCGACCGGCAACGGTGTCCCCGGCCATGGCACTGACCTCGATGCCGCCCTGGCCGGCGTGCCCGACCTGCCGATCGTGCTGCTCGCGCACCAGCCGCACCTGATCGCCACCAGTCGCGACCGCGTCGATCTGCAGATCAGCGGCCACACGCACGGCGGGCAGATGTGGCCCTTCCATTACCTCGTGCGGCTGCGCGAGCCGGTCGTGCAAGGGCTGTCGCGACACGGGGATCGCACCCAGGTGTGGACCAGTCGGGGCACGGGCTACTGGGGGCCACCCTTCCGGATCTTCGCTCCGAGCGAGATCTCGCTGCTCACCTTGTGCAGCACGACGTCCGCCTGAGGGGCACCAAGCGGCGTCCCTCAGGCGGACGTCATGGGTGGGGGTCAGTCCTCGGCGAGGAGCAGATACAGCTCCTTGCGGAGGGCATCCACCTTGGCGGTCGCGGCCGCGCGCTGCTCCGGCGAACCGTCGCGGGCGAGCTGCTTGAGCACGCCGACCAACTTGCGCATGGACTGCAGGAAGGCCACGTGCTCGTCGGCGCTCTCGTCGAGTTGCGCCCAGGCGGCGTCCAGCGCCTCCCGGTGCTCCTCGACGTGGTTGCGTCCGGCGTCGGTGAGCCGGTGCTCCGCGCGCCCGTCGGTGGTGACCTCCTCGAGGAGGCCCTCGTCGGTGAGTTGCTGGAGGGTCGGGTAGACCGAGCCGGGGCTGGGGCGCCAGATGCCGCCCGAGCGCTCCTCGATGCCCTTCATGAGGCCGTAGCCGTTGGCCGGGCCGTCCGCCAGCAGCGACAGGATCGCGCTGCGCACGTCGCCGCGCCGAGCGCGACCGCGTCCGCCCCGTCGTCCCGGTCCGAAGCCCGGACCCGGGCCGAAGCCTGAGCCCCCCTCGCCGAACCACGGGCCCCTGCCGCCGCGACGGCCACCGGGGCCACCAGGGCCGCCGTGGCCACCAGGGCCGCCGGGGCCGCCGGGGCCACCAGGGCCGCCGTGGCCGCCATGCTCGTGACCGTGCTGGTCGCGCGGTCCGCGACCGCGCTTGGGAAACTCGAATTCGTTCATGCCTCGCATGATCGTCTCCTTTCGTCGATGTGTTCCGATATATCGTAACAGATCGTTTGGAGAGACCATTCCCGGGTCTCTTGCCCCCGCGTGATCGGTCGCCATGGCGACGGATCACGCGGACGCAAGGAGCCGGGCGGGCGCGTCAGTTGCTGGGCAGCGTCGGCGTCGCCGTGCCCGCGGTGCCATTGGCGGCGGCACCGGACCCACCGGTGGTCGAGCCACCGGTGGCCTGCCCGCGCGGACCGCCCTGGTCGCCCTGACCCCCCTGGCCCTGGGTGATCGTGGCCAGGTCCGCGCTGACCTCGAACATCACCTTGGCGCCATCGGACGTCGTCCCGAGCGCGTCATAGGAGCCATCGGGGTCCTTGCGGACTGTGTCGATCGTGGCGCTCGAGTCCTTGGCCTTGACGGCGTCGATGACCTTCTGCGCCTCGTCACCGGTGACCGGAGTGTCCTGGGAGCCGCCGCCCCCCTTGCCGCCGTGGCCACCCTGGCCCTCGGTGATCGTGGCGAGGTCGGCACTCACGTCGTAGCGGATTGCGGTGCCGTCGGCCTTCGTGCCCGTCGCGTCGTAGGACCCGTCCTCGTCCTTCTGGACCTTGTCGATGGTGACGGTCGAGTCCTTGGCCTTGACGGCGTCGATGACCTTCTGGGCCTCGTCACCGGTGACATCGGTGTGGGTTCCGCCCATCTGGCGTCCCTGGCCGGCGGTGCCCGAGGCCGAACCTCTGTCGGCCGATGCGCCGGAGGCGGACGCCGACGCAGAGGGGGTGGGGTCGGCGGACGCGAGGGCCGCGCCGCCGCCGATGATGGCGCCGGCCGCGAGGACCGACGCGGCGCCGAGGGCGAGCTTCTTGGGGTTCATGGCAGGGATCTCCTTCGGGGAGGTCGTCAGCGGCACCGTGCCGCTGGGTGGACATCCACCGTGCGAGCGGCCCCTGTCCGGAACCTGTCACGAACCCATCCGTGCGGTCAGCGGTCGGCCGGCCGACCGGCATACCGCAACTGCGCGGACTCACTCCCCCACCCGCCCGGAAGGTCGAGCACCGCGATCGCCGCCGTCGGCATCGCGACCCACCGCCCGGTGAGGTCCTCGACCACCTCTTCCATCGCCGGGTTGTGCCCGACGACCGCCACGACCCCCAGGCCGGGATCGAGGGCGCGGGCGATCCGCCGCAGGTCACCCCCACCGAAGGTGTATGCCGCGGGCTCGTCGCGCGCCACGACCTCGCGTCCCAGCCCGCTCGCCACCGCCTCCCATGTCTCCTGCGCCCGACGCGCGATCGAGACGACCGCGAGATCCGGCACGAGGTCGTGCTCGACCAGCCATGGACCGATCGCCGGTGCCTGCCGACGGCCGCGGGGCGCGAGCGGCCGTTCGTCGTCGGGGAGATCGTTCGACCAGTCGGACTTGGCGTGCCGGATGAGGACGAGGGTGCGCGCGGTCACCCGCCCATTGTCAGGCGACGTTGGCCGTCTCGCGAGCGCGCAACCACGGGATGACGGCGAGGAGTCCGATGAGGCCGGTGACGGCGAAGGCGAGTCCGTAGGACCCCTCGTCGACCAGGACGCCTGCGATGATCGGGCCGATGATCGACCCGAGGTCCGAGGACATCTGGACGGCGGCGATGGCGGGGCCACCGTTGCGGTCTTGACGGACGATGTCGGCGATCGACGCCTGCTGCGCCGGGTTGAGGACGCCCGCGCCGAGGCCGGCGACCGCCGACACGAGAATGAGCAGGGGCAGCGTGCCCACCCATCCTGTGATCATTGTGGCCAGGCCACTGACGAGCAGGCCGCCGATGATGAAGGGTCGCCGCCCGATGCGGTCCGACAGCCTCCCGGAGAAGGTGAGGCCCACGGCGTTGCCGGCCGCGAAGACGGCGAGGGCGGCTCCGGCCACCCAGGGTTCGTCGAGGATCACCGCCGTCGCGAAGAGCGGCAAGATGGCGTTGCGCACCCCGAAGTTGGCCCAGCCATTGGCGACCGCCGATCCCATCGAGGCCCGATAGGCGCTGTCCTGCAAGGCTTCTCGCACAGTGAAGACCGCGCGTTGGGGCGCATCGGCAGCGGGTCGCAGCGCCTCGGTGCGGATCATCGCGGCGACGATCGCGGCGGCGATGACCAGCGCCACGGCATACACCAAGAAGGGGATGCGCAAGCCGAGGTTGCCCAGGAGCCCGCCCAGCACCGGCCCGCCGATGCCGCCGAGAAGGAAGGCCGAGCCATAGGCCGAGGAGACCCGGCCCCGAATCGTGGGAGGCGCAAGGCGCACGATGAGCGCGACGGCCGAGACGGTGAACATCGTCGACCCGATGCCACCCAGGCTGCGGAAGAGCAGGACCTGCCAGTAACTCTGCGCGAAAGCCGTTGCGCCCGTGGAGATGGCGACGATGAGCAGACCGGTGATGTAGATCGGGCGCTCGCCGAACTTCGCGATCAGTCGGCCACCGGCCGGGGCGAAGACGAGCCGGAAGAACGCGAAGGCACTGACGATGATGGAACTCGCCGTCACCCCGACGTCGAAGGACCTGGCGAAGGACGGCAGGACCGGCGTGATGAGCCCGAAGCCGATGGCGATGACGAAGGCCGCCGCGATGAGGACCCAGATCTCGCGGGGAATGCGCGGCTTCTCGGTCACAGTGGGCAGCGTCGTCATGGCTGGACAAGTATGCCGCGCGCTCACCTCGGCGACGATCGCCGCCAAAGCGCTCAGCCCAGCCGGGCCATCCGGCCCCGGAGTGCCTCGATCCGATCGGCATTGCCCGGCAGGTCGACATAGGTCTGGCGGTGACGAGCGAGCAGGTCGTCGTCGAGTCGACGGACGGCACCGGGTGGGTACTGGTACCCCATGGCCCGGGTCACCGCTGCGCTGTCGACCTCACGCAGGTCCTGGCTCAACTCGTCCAACGACGCGATGCCGAGCTCGAGGAGCAGGGCGGCGATCCACTCGTAGTGCTCGGTGCGTGACCAGCCGGCGCTGGAGTAGCGACCGGCGAGGAAGGTCGCCAGTTCCTGGGCGCTGATCCGCGGGTCGTCGCCGGAGACCACGACGCTCTCACCGAGACCGATCTGCAGCCGGTCACGGATCTCGCTGAACTCCCGGTCGGCGAGTTCGAGCAGGCCGGCGGCGAGGGTGAAGCGACGATCGAGGTCCGGCACCTGCTCCGGCGGGATGGTGCCCTTGTAGCGGATGTCGTGCTCGAACTCGGCCCACGCGTGCTGCAGGACGGTGCGCAACTGGATCGACGCACTCTGCAGGGGCTCGTAGCGCGCCTCGGGCACACGGTCACGGGAGACAAGCAGGTGCCGGCTGGCGTAACCGAAGCGTCCTTCGCTGGCCGTCAGGCGGCCCATGTCGCGGTCCTCGAGGACGGCGTAGTGCTGCCCGAGCAACTCGGCCACAGCGAGGATGTCGCTCTGCACATAGGTGATGACGCGCACGCCGACCTGGTCGGTGATCTCCTCCATCGGGTCGGCGTCGGGGTCGCGCTCGCGCAGGCGACGCGCCTTGACGGCGAAGGACTCGACGGTCTTGGCGCGGCTCTCGACCGTCAGGTAGTTGATGCCGGCCTCGTCGATGATCGCGCGCACGGCCGCACCGAAGTCCTCCGCGGCCTCGACCAATCGGGGCCGGAGGTCGCGGTATGCCGCGATCGCGAGATCGAGCTTGCGTGGACCCATGAGCGCAAGCATCCCCCACAGGTCCCTTCGGATGTGGAGGTGGTCGCGTGGGAGGTGCGGCGGGGATCACCACGGCCCGGGAGGCGCGACCTGCGCCGGTAGCCCTGGTCCTCTGCGCCGGGCTCACGACGACGAGCCGACCGCCATGGCTGACTACCTTGTGGCACCGAGGGGCCCGGGGCGCACGGATCAGCGCCGGAACAACGGGGTGAGCAGCAGCGGCAGCGTCGAGGCAACCACGACGACCGAGTCACGCACCCGCCACGCGACCGGGCGCAGCCAGGAACGCCGGTGGGCCGTGGCGAAGCCACGGGCATCCATCGCAACCGCCAGCTCGGCGGCTGACCGCAGCGACCGGACGAGCAGTCCGATCGTCAGCGCGATGACATGCTGCACGACCGATTGCGTTCTGCGCCAACTGATCCCGATGCCACGCACCTTGCGCGCTCGGGCGATTTCGGTCCAGATGTCACCGAAGGACTGCATCCGGTGCAGGGCCGCCGCGACCGCCACGACGAACCGGTCGGGCAACCGCAGCCGCTGCGCGAGTTCGTCGCCGAGTCGGTCGGTGTCGATGAAGGGCAGGAGCACGGCCGACGGCAGCACGATGAGCAGCACGCGCGTGAAGCCGGTGGCGGCGAGGTCGAGGCTGCGGCCACCGAGGAGCCAGGTCGACCAGGCCACGGACAGTGCGGCGAGCACTCCGGGCAGGAGGCGGACCGCGAGGGCGCGCAGCGGGCGGAACAGACCGGCGCGACGACTGGTGAGGCCGGCCACGGCGAGCACGAACTGGAGGACGAGCAGCACGATGGAGGCTCGCCAGCCCGGTGACGCCACCCCGGCCGGGACGGCGAGGGCGGCTCCGGCGAGCAGTGCCAACGGGTTGCGACCGCTGAGCCAGGGCAGCCCATGCGGGCCCGGCGCCTCTCGCGGTTGGCCGTCGAGGTGGTGCACCTGATGGGCCCGGTCGATCACGGCGTGGTCGTGCGTGGCGGTGACGATCGCCCCTCCCTGCGCGCGGTAGGCAGCGAGCAATCCGACGATGGCGGCCCAGGTGTGTCGGTCCTGCCCGACGGTGGGCTCGTCCGCGAGCACGATGTCGGGGCCGTGAAGGATCGCCGAAACGATCGCCAGCCGTCGCATCTCGCCCCCGGAGAGGTGGCGTGGGTCGGCATCCGCCAACCGCGCCAGCCCGAGGGTCTCGAGCAGGCCCCGGGCGCGATCCTCGAGACCGGGCGTGTCGTCGCCGAGTTGCCGCGAGGTGAGGAGCACCTCGTCGAGGACCCGACCGGTGACGATCGTCGAGCTCGCCCATTGCGGGATCCACGCGAGGCGACGCGCCAACTCCCCTGGCGCGAGTCTCGCGGGATCCTCGTCATCGCCCACCCGGACCGTCCCCTTGGCGGGCACGAGGAAGCCGGCCAGCGCATGCAGGATCGTCGACTTCCCCGATCCGCTGCGACCGACGAGTGCGGCAAGCTCCCCGGGTGCCAGCCGCAGGGGCTCCTCCAGTCGGGCCGCGACCCGCTCGGTGACGATGCCGTCGACAGTGGCCGTCCGTCGCGTCACGGTCAGCGGCGTCGCCTCCAGACAGTCGAGTGAGGAGAACATGCGGCGTGGCCGCACCGCAGACCGCGTGTTCTCCTCACTCGACTGTCTGGGGTGCGCGGGTCCCAGGTGGGGGGCTCCCACCAGGGCAGGGTCGACGGGGAGCGGATCGGGGGCGCCGGCACCGGGCACCCAGACACCCATTCCCACCAATTCCGTATGCCGCGCGGCCAAGGTCTCGCGCACCGGCCCGTCCGCGACGATCACCCCTGAGGCATCGAGCACGATGAGCCGGTCGACGAGGTCGATCCACGGACCCAGCACGTGTTCGACGACCACGAGCGTCAGCCCCTGCTCCCGCACCGCGGCGTCGACCGAGGCCCGCACGACGGCCGCATCGGCCGCGGCGAGCATCGCGGTCGGTTCGTCGAGCAGCAGAACCGTCGGCTCCAGCGCAAGGGCGCCGGCGAGGGCCAACCGTTGCGTCTGGCCGCCGGAGAGCGCATCGGTCGGAGTCGACAGGGGCAGGTCCAGCCCGACCTGCGCGAGCGCGGAGGTGACGAGTTCGGGCATGGCGGCGCGCGGCATACCGACGTTCTCGGGGCCGAAGGCGATGTCGCGCTCGACGGTGGAGGCGACCACGCCGGCACCCGGCTCCTGGAGGACCAGGCCGACCGCGCCTGGCCGTTCGCCGGCGACGGCTCCGTCGATGGTCACCGACCCGGTGCACTCTCCGGCGTCCGCGGTCTCGAGCAGCCCGGCGAGCGCACGCAGCAGGGTGGACTTGCCGGACCCCGACGGCCCGACGAGCAGGACCCGCTCACCGGCCTCGATCGCCAGGTCGAGGTCGCGCAGCACCGGCTCGCGGCGACCGTAGGGCCGCCACGTCAGTTCGCGGACCTCGACCCGACCGCCGCGCGGCTCAGACAGAGCGGGACTCCCGCACCTCCTGACCGGGCGGGAAGGCGTTGAGCGCCCCCGCCGCTGCCAGAGCCCGCGTGATCAGCCAGCCGAGGGTGCCGGCGATGAAGGCGCCGGCCGCGGTGAGGATGAAGAGGTAGACGATCTTGTAACCCCAACCCCAGTCCGTCCAGTAGACGAACCACTCGTAGACCGCCTCCAACGGTGCCGCCATGGCCCCGGCGAAGATGGCGGCACCCAAGCCGTAGACGCTGTACCCGAGCACCAGGAAGGCGAACTCGGCGCCGAGTCCCTGGAGGATGCCGCTGATCAGCGTCGTGAACCCCCACTGGGTGCCCGGGATCATCGAGACCAGAGCCGCGACGACCTCGCAGAGCAGGGCCGCACCCGGGCGGCGCACCACGAGTCCGCCGACGACGCCCGCGACGAGCCAAGGCGCGGCGGTGATGCCGGTGAGCGGCGGGAAGATCGTCGTCAGCGCGGTCGACGGCGCCTGGTAGGCCAGTCCCCACCCCCAATAGGCGATGCCGAAGGCCGCGCCGAGGAAGGCGATGGTGAGGATGTCGACCGTCCGCCAGGCGGCCAGTGGCGCGGTGGCGCGGATGCTGCGCGTGCGCTCGATGGTGGTGCTCATGTGTTCTTCCTTCTCCCGTGGAATCCGATGGATACCTCGGGGAGGCCGCACCACGGCATACGAGGTAGGCCGCGGCAGGACCTGAGAATCCCGACTCCCTACGCCGGTGCGAACCGGATCAGGTGCGAGGGTCTGCGGTTGCCCGCACTCTCAGCGCCGGAGCGCTCCCCTGTCGTTGACACCGGCCAGCATAGCCCCGGCGACCCTCCTCCCGGAGCCGCGCGTGTGCGAGAGTTGGCGCATGGGAAGCATCGTCTGGAAGGCCCTCGCCGCGAGTTCGGCCGTCGTGGCGACACTGGTGGCCACCAAGGTGGCCGACCAGATCTGGAAGACCACGGGTCAGGATGACATCGACCCGGCCGACCCCGAGAGCCCGATCCTCCAGGCGGTCGCGTATGCCGCGTTGACCGGCCTGATCGCGGCAGCCATCAAGACCTACACGACCCGCAAGGCCGCCCAGTACTACGAAAACTCCGCCGGCCACCTGCCCAAGGGCCTCGAGACCTCTCACTGAGGCACCGGCTGGCCCTGGTCGGCTGGCCCTGGTCGGCTGGCCCTGGCCTCCCTGCCGCTGAGGACATTAACTCGACACCTCGCGACCTGATGTCGTCGTCGGCGCGATCGGACGACATCAACTCGACACCTCGCGAGTTGCTGCAGGAGGTAGCGCGACCGGAACGGCAGCGCGACCGGAACGGCAGCGCGACCGGAACGGCAGCGCGACCGGAACGGCAGCGCGGCACGCCGCCGCACCTCCCGCCCCACCAGTCACACCGGTTCTACGCTCGACGGTGTCCGGCCGACTGCGACCGGCGGCATGACCATGGGACAAGGGGCGATCGGTGCGGGGCGGCTTCTTCGGCAGTGCGCTGCTCGTGGCCGTCGCAATGGCGGCGGCGAGCAACCACCTGTCTCCTGCCCAGGCGAGCAGTGCGCAGGCAGCCACGTCTCGTGCCGCCCGTCCGGTGACGACCACGTCGGCGCGGCCGGCCCCGGGCTCGGCGTCGCAGCGTCCGTCCGCCACGACCCGGGTGTCTGCGTCCCCATCCCTCACCGACCCGTCGCCCATCGTCCTCCCCTCGCCTACGAAGCCTTCGGTGACCCCGGTTCCGCCGACCCCCTCCCCTGAGCCACCGCCCCCGGCGTCCGAGACTCCGCAACCCCCGGCGTCGGAGGCTCCGCAACCCCCCGCCCCCGCCCCCGCCCCACCTGCCCCCGCCCCCCCGGCACCCCCCGGATCGGTGCTGCACCTGACTTTCGACGACGGCCCGGACCCGACGTGGACCCCCCAGGTGCTGTCCGTCCTGGCCAAGCACAACGCCCACGCCACGTTCTTCGTCCTCGGCCGCGCGGCCGGCGCGCACCCGGGCCTGGTCGCCGACGAGCGCGCCGCGGGCCATTCGGTCGGCAACCACACGACCACTCACCCCGACCTGACCAAACTCTCCGTGGCCGACATCACGTCGCAGTGGCAGCGGACCGCGAACGTCATCGGGGGCACCCCGTGCGCTCGACCGCCCTATGGAGCGGTCAACGCCACCGTTCGTCAGGTCACCACGGGCCTGGGCTATCGCGTGCAACTGTGGGACATCGACACCCGCGACTGGTCGCGGCCCGGCGCGGATGTCATCACCCAACGGATCGTCGACGGTGCGCACCCCGGGGCCGTGGTGCTGCTCCATGACGGCGGCAACGACCGCTCGCAGACCGTGGCTGCGCTCGATGCCGCCCTGACCCGACTCGATGCTGCCGGGTGGCGCTACGAGGCCATCCCCGGCTGCTGAGTCCCTCGCCCTGCTGGTGCCAGCGACTGGCTCAGACCCAGCGTTCCTCCCCCAGGACGCGCGCGATCGGGACGCCGGGTCGATAGGCGAGGTGCTCGTGACTGGGCGCTTCGAGAACACAGAGATCGGCCTTGGCTCCGACCTCGATGCGCCCGATATCGCTGCGGCGCAGCGCGTTTGCTCCGCCCCGTGTCGCGGCCTGCACCGCCTCGGCCGGCGACATGCGCATCTCGCGCACGGCGAGGGCGATCATGAACGGCATCGATGACGAGTAACAGGTGCCCGGATTGCAGTCGGTGGCAATCGCGACACTTACACCCGCGTCGATGAGCTTGCGCGCGTCGGGATAGGGCGAGCGCGTCGAGAACTCGACCCCGGGCAGCAGGGTCGCAACCGTCGTGTCGGCCGCGTCGACGAGGGCCGCGACATCGTCTGCACCGAGGAAGGTGCAGTGGTCGACACTCGCCGCACCGAACTCGACCGCGAGTCGGACCCCCGGTCCCGGGCCGAGTTGGTTGCCGTGCACGCGCGGCAGCAGCCCGGCATCGACACCAGCCGACAGCACCCGACGCGACTCGACCTCGTCGAAGGCGTGGGGTGAGTTCGGCTCGCAGAAGACGTCGATCCAGCGGGCGTGTGGCGCACAGGCGGCCAGCATTTCTCCCACCACGAGGTCGACGTATGCCGCACGGTCACCTCGCCACTCCGGTGGCACGACATGCGCACCCAGATAGGTTGTCTCGGTGGTGAATTCGCGCGCGATGCGAAGCGCCCGCGCCTCGTCAGCAACGGTGAGCCCGTAGCCGCTCTTGATCTCGACGGTGGTGGTGCCCTGACGTCGCATCTCCTCGACACGTGCTGCAACGAGCGATCGCAGTTCGTCGTCGGGGGCGCCGCGGGTCGCGGCCATCGAGGTGGCGATCCCGCCACCGTCATAGGGCACGCCGGTCATCCGTGCCGAGAACTCACCGGCCCGGTCCCCGGCGAAGACGAGGTGGGAATGCGAGTCGACGAAGCCGGGGAGCACCGCTCGCCCTTCGACGTCGATCCGGGCGTCACAAGCGGGCGCATTGCGCCGCGCCCCGACCCAGGTGAGGACACCGTCCTCGACGACCAGGGCAGCATCGTGCCGGATGCCCAACGGGCCGTCACCGTCAGGCCCATTGGTGACGAGTTCACCGATCCCCGTGACCAGCAGGCTCATCGCGCCTCCCGCAGCAGGACCAACGCCTCCGAGACGAAGGGGTCGACCTCACCGAGCCGATGCGCACCGGCCCGGATGAGGTGCTGGCCGGCGACGACGACATCGGTGACATCCGGAGCTCCGGCCGAAAAGACGATCTGACCGGGGTCGCTGCCAGCGGTCCGCCGACTGTCCTCGCGAAGCACGACGAAGTCGGCGAGGGCTCCGACAGCCAGCTGGCCACCCTCCGCCCACCCGATGGCCCGATAGCCTTCCGTCGCGCCGATCCGGACCAACTCGGCGGGGTCGATCCGGCCCCGCTCATGGCTCATCAAGCGCTCATGCATCTCGAGGGCGCGCAACTCCTCCCAGGGATCGATGACGGCGTGTTGATCAGAGCCGACGCACAGCGGCACGCCGCGCCGACGCAGGTCGGTGGTCGGCCCGATGCCGTCGGCGAGGTCGCGCTCGGTCGTCGGGCAGATGCAGGCCCGGGCATCGGAGCGCGACAGCAGCAAGAGGTCACGCTCGGAGAGATGGGTGGCGTGGACTGCCGTGAAGGATTCGTCGAGGAGGCCGGATGAGCCCAGGATCTCGGTCGGGGTGCGCCCATAGAATGCTTGTGCTGCAAGGTTTTCCGCTGGCTGCTCGGAGACGTGAGCATGCAGGGTCCAGCCATCGGTGACCTCACCGAAGGCGTCCAACTCGGTCGGCGTGAGGGCTCGCACCGAGTGTGCGGCCGCCCCCACGCGGACCAGCGGATCGCCGCCGAGGGAGTCGCGGAACGGCGTCACCCGCTCGGCCCACTGGTCGACGGTGCCGTCACCGAAGCGGATCTGCACCTCGTCCAGGGGCAGGTGTCCCTGCGGAGTCAGCCCGCCGTGCAGGTAGATCGTGTCGAGGAGGGTCAGCCGGATCCCCACGTCGCGTGCCGCCTGCACGAGCGCCTCACCCATGGCGTTGGGCTCGTCGTAGCCCCGCCCGCCGGGTTGGTGGTGCAGGTAGTGGAATTCGCCAACAGCCGTGTAGCCCGCCGCGAGCATCTCGAGGAAGACTGCCCGCGCCAGCGCGAGGTAACTCTCGGGCTGGAGCCGCCGGGCCACGGCATACATCTCGTCGCGCCACGACCAGAAGTTGCCGCCACCGGCGTGGGTGCGACCACGCAAGGCGCGGTGGAAGGTGTGCGAGTGGGCATTCGCGATGCCGGGGACCACGACGCCGTGCAATCGCACGTCGCCATCGGCGGGTTTCACTCGCTCCCGGACGGCGCTGATACGCCCGTCGTCGACCGTCAGCCGCACCCCCCACTGCACCTTCGAGGGTAGGTGTGCGTGCTCGCACCAGAAGGTCGTCATGGCGTCGCCCCCGTGAGGTCGGCGAGCACCCGGGTCAGTGCGTCGACCCCGGCCAGGCAGTCGGCCTCCTCTGCGAACTCCTCGGGCGAGTGCGAGATCCCGGTCGGGTTGCGCACGAAGAGCATCGCCGCGCGAACTCCCGCGCCGGCAAGGATTCCCGCATCGTGGCCGGCTCCCGTCCCCAGCACCGGTATGCCGCCGAGCCGGCTCGCGAGGCGCCGCACCAGGGCGTCGTCGAACGCGGTCGTCGGCGTCCACGACTCCTCCCGCACGGTCGCCTCGAAGTCAGCCATCACCTCGGTGACGTCGGCGACGACCTGGTGGACGGCAGCCTCGGACTCGCCACGTGCGTCGAGCCAGCCGGTGACCTCGGAGGGGATGGCATTGACGCCGTTCGGGGTGGCGCGCACCTTGCCCACCGTGGCGACACAGCCCCGGCTCTGGGCTGCTCGCCGCGCAGCGATGACGGCGGCGGCAAAACCCAGCATGGCGTCGCGGCGGTCATCGAGCGCGGTCGTGCCTGCGTGGTTGGCTTCCCCGGGCACGTCGATCCGCCAGCGGCCGTGCGGCCAGATGTGGCTTCCCACACCCACGTTGGCATGCACATCGTCCAGGGCACGACCCTGCTCGACGTGCAGCTCGACGAACGCCCCGATCCTCGCCACGAGGTCCGGATCCGAGCCGAGGGCCAGTGGGTCGCGCCCGGCAGCGGCCAACGCGTCGGCCATTGTCGTTCCATCGGCGTCGGTCAGGGCGAGGGCCCGTTCGGGTGAGAGGGCGCCGGTGAGGATACGTGAGCCAGCGCAGGCCACCCCGAAGCGGGCACCCTCCTCGTCGACGAAGTTGACGACGGCCATCGGACGGTCGGGCCGGTGGCCCGCGGCCCGGAGGGACCGCACGGCGAGCAGCGAGGAGACGACACCGAGCGGACCGTCGAAGGCGCCTCCGGAGGGCACCGAGTCCAGGTGTGAGCCGGTGACCACCGCGGGAGCCGCGCCCGCGGCATACGGATCGCCCCACCAGGCCCACTGGTTCCCGACGCGGTCGGTCGTCAGGTCGAGTCCGAGGGCGCTCGCCTCACCGGCGAACCACTCCCGCAGGTCATGGTCTGTGCGGGTCCAGGCGAAGCGGTCGTAGCCGCCGGCGGTGTTGCGGCCGACCGACGCGAGATCTGACCACGACCTGCGGAACCCGGAGCGGACGTCGTCGACTGCCATGGCCCCATTTCACCGCACCCGCGCGGGGCATGGGGGCAGACGACACGGGGACCGTCTCGGAAGCGAGACGGTCCCCGTGGCGGGGTGAAGGATCAGCGCGCAGGAACCGGCTCGCGCTCCTCGCGCTCGTCCGGGGTGGCACCCATCGTGTCGAGCAGGTCGTGCCCGAAGTCCTCGACGTCATGGCGCTTCTGGTCCTCGTGGGCGTGCACGGTCTCGCGCAGCGGCACGTGCTTGATGAAGAGCGTGGCGATGAAGGCGACCGCGAGGATGGGCAGGCCGAGGAGGAAGACCTCGTGGAGTTGCTCGGCCAGCCCTTGGCGCACGGCGTCCGCGACGACCGGCGGCAGTGCCTTGAGCTTCTCGGGGTCCAGGACCGATCCGGCCGAGATGCCGCCACCGTTGCCGGAGGCCGCCATCTGCTGGAGCACCGCCGCCGGCAGGTGGCCCTTGATGGCGTCGGCCAGGCCACTGGTCATCACGGTCCCCAGGACGGCGATGCCGACCGTCGACCCGACGCTGCGGAAGAACTGCGTCGAGGCCGTGGCCACCCCCATGTCGCGGGCCGAGGCAGCGTTCTGCACGACGAGCGTGTAGAGCTGCATCGCCATGCCGAGGCCGATGCCGAAGACGACCATGGCGACGGTCAGCTGGGTCTGGGTGGCCGTGTGGTCCATCCGAGTGAGCAGCCAGGCGCCGCCAGCCATGATGGCCACTCCGGAGAGCATGATCGCCTTGTAACGGCCGGTGCGGGTGACGACGGCGCCGGCGATGATGCCCAGCACGATCATGCCGAGCATCATCGGCATGAGCACGAGGCCGGAGTTGGTCGCGTCGACGCCCACGACACCCTGGGCGAAGACCGGGATGTAGATCATCGCGCCGAACATCGCCATGGCGATCGCGAAGGTGGCGACGGCGCTCCAGGAGAAGACCGAGCTCGTGAAGAGGCGCAGCGGGAGCACCGGCTCCTCGGCGCGGGTCTCGACCCAGACGAAGGCGACGAGGGCGACGAAGCCGATCGCGAACAGGCCCAGAATCGTGGCCGAGGTCCACGGATGAGTCGTGCCACCCCACGAGGTCGCGAGCAGTGAGGTCGTCAGGCCGATGGTCAGCAGGACGATCCCGGCGACGTCGACCTTGGCGTCGCGGCGCTGGTGCGGCAGGTGGAGGTTGCGGACGATGAAGAAGAGGGCGGCGAGGCCGACGGGAAGGGCTACGAAGAAGAGGGCCCGCCAGCCCCAGCGGTCGGTGATGAAGCCACCGGCGATCGGGCCGAGCACCGAGGAGAGGCCGAAGACCGAACCCATGATGCCTTGGTACTTGCCGCGCTGCCGGGCTGGGATGAGGTCGCCGATGATGGTCTGCGACAACGGCATCAGCGTGCCCATGCCGAAGCCCTGGATGGCGCGGCCAACGATGAGCATCGCGAAGGACTGCGCGAAGCCGGCCACGATCGAGCCGACCATGAAGACGGCGAGGCCGCCGATGTAGAAGCCGCGCCGACCGTAGAGGTCGGAGAGCTTGCCGACGATCGGCGTCGTCACGGCAGCCACGAGCATGGCCGCGATCGCGACCCAGGAGTAGTGGTCCATGCCCCCCAGTTCGGCCACGATCCGCGGCATGGCCGGGCTGACGATCATCTGGCTGATGGAGGCGACGAACATGCCGAGCATGAGGCCGACAAAGACGCGCTTGGCGTCGGGTGAGAGCGAGAAGGGCTCAGGCTTTGCGGAAACAGTCACGCAGGCAGCGTAGGCCCAAACTTGCATTGCATGCAACTTTGCATTTCAGGTAATATTGCAGTCATGACGACCGTCATCACCCTCGACGAAGGGCTGCGTGCTCGCAAGAAGCGCGAGACCCGCCATGCGCTGCACCGCGCCGCCATCGAGTTGCTCCACGAGGGCGACTTCTGCGACGTCACGATCGACGCGATCGCCGCGCGGGCCGGGGTGTCGCCGCGCACCTTCTTCAACTACTTCCCGGCCAAGGAGGCCGCGCTCAGCGGCACCGATCCCGACATGGTCGCGCGTGCCCGCGAGTTCATGCTCGCCCGCCCCGCCACCGAGGACACCGTCACCGCGGTGCGTGGCGCCACCCTGGAACGACTGCGCGAGTTGGTCGTCGACGCCGAGCTCTGGCAGATGCGCCGCGCCGTCTCCCAGCGCCATCCCGAGTTCGCCGCCGGACTCGTCGGCGCGAATGCGTTGGCGGAGAAGGCAATCGCGCAGGCGGCCTGCGAGCGCCTCGGCGCCGACCCCCTCACCGATGTCACCCCCATGGCGACTGCGTATGCCGCGCTGGGTGCCATCCGGGCCGCGCTGCAGCAACACGTCTCGGCCGGCTTCGCGGGCTCGATCGAGGAGCGGATCGACGCTGCCCTCGCCGCCGTCGGGCTCTGGCCGCGACCATGACCTTCGAGGGTGAGGCGCGCGCGTTGGGCGCGCTCACGGCATACGGGGTGGAGTTCGTGGTGACCCGCCACGGGCCCGTCGGTTCGTTGGCCGAGGCCGCCGCCCTGCGGGGCGTGAAGTCCGGCGACATCGTCAAGACCCTCGTCGTGCGACGCGGCGAGGGCGACCACCTCTTCGTGCTCGTCCCCGGCGACCGAGAGTTCTCCTGGCCCAAGCTGCGGGCCCTCCTCGGCGTCAACCGGATGACCATGCCCGGGGCGGACGAAGCCCTGGCCGTGACCGGCTACGAACGAGGCACGATCACCCCCTTCGGCTCGCTGCGCGCCCTGCCCGTCATCGCGGACGAATCGGTCGCGGGGCGACGGATCTCGCTGGGCGCCGGTGCCCACGGGGTGGCCGTCACCCTTGGGGGCGACGACGTCATCCGCGTGCTCGACGCGACGGTCGCCGACATCAGCGACTGATCCCGGCCGGCGTTGTTCCGACCTGCCGCGGTTGTTCCGGTCCCGTCGCATCCTTGTGCCGCGAGCCGGGCACGTATCATTGCGCGATTTCGGTCCTCCTCATCGCGGGAAGAGAGCACACTCTCTTCAGCAAGAGAGGAAGACCCATGGCTCGTTGGGTGGGTGCGTCGCTCCGCCGACGCCTGACTGGTGCGCTCTCCGTGCCCCTGATCCGTCGCGTGATCTTCCACGTCCGCCGCCTGCGCGACGACCTCGACATCCACTTCTTCCGCAGTCTCGTGACCTCACTGGCGATCATCGTGACCCTGTCGGCACTGCTGGTGAGCGTTGCCGAACCCAGCAAGCGCAGCATCTCGGGGCTCGTCCGGTCGGCCTACTGGGCCATGACCATGGTCCTGGGCTCGGGCGACTCCAGTTATGTCGACGGCCCGGTCGGCTATCTCGTCGGGTGGGCCCTCGCCTTTTTCGGCGTTGCCATCGTGGCCGCCCTCACCGCCGCCGTGGCGGGTTTCGTCATCGACTTCATCCTCAAGGAGGGCCAGGGAATGGGCGCATCGGGATACATCGACCACATCGTCATCTGCGGTTGGAACCCGACCGCTCGCGAGCTCATCGAGGAACTCAAGGGCGATGAGTTCAAGGCGCGAGTCGTCATCATCCACGACGTCGAGCACAACCCGGCCGGCAGCGGCACCTACTTCGTGCGGGGCGACCCGACGTCAGGGGACGACCTGCGACGCGCGGGGATCGAGGACGCCGCGGCGGCGGTCATCTGCCCGTCGGACAGTTCGAACGACGCCGACATGCGCTCGATCCTCTCGGTGCTGGCCATCGAGACGATCGCCCCGGAAGTGCGGACCGTCGTCGAGGTCAACAACCCCAAGCACGTCGAGCACTTCGAGCGTGCCCATGCGGACGAGATCCTCGTGACGCCGCGACTGGCCTCGCGCCTGCTCGCCCGATCGGCGCTCTATCCGGGGCTGGCCTCCCTCGTCACCGACCTGGTGTCCGGCGGTCAGGGTTCCGAGCTGTATCGGGTCCGGGTGCCCGACCACCTCTTCGGTGAGACACCCGGCGCCCTGGCCACCTTGCTGCGGTCGAACCACAACTCCTCTCTCATCGCGGTCACGCGGGACGGCATCAGCCACGCGAGCCCGCCCGCCGACTTCATGTTGCGCGAGGGTGATTGCGCGATCGTCGTCGCCGAGAGCCTGACCGCGCTCGCGCCACTCCAGGCCGAGCACGCCCTGAGCGGCGCTCGCTCCCCGGTCGCGCGCCCCGCCTGACCCGTGTCGGCGTGGGTGGGTCAGGACTCGCGCATCGGGATGCGCACGCCCTGCTCGGCGGCCACCTTGTCGGCGTGGTGATACCCCGCATCGACGTGACGGATCACGCCCATGCCCGGGTCGTTGGTCAGCACCCGCTCGAGCTTCTCGGCAGCCAACGGGGTGCCATCGGCGAGGCAGACCTGCCCGGCGTGCATGGAGCGGCCGATGCCGACGCCCCCACCGTGGTGCAGCGACACCCAGGAGGCACCTGAGGCGGTGTTGACCAGGGCGTTGAGCAGCGGCCAGTCGGCGATCGCGTCGGAGCCGTCGAGCATCGACTCGGTCTCGCGATAGGGCGAGGCGACCGAGCCGCAGTCGAGGTGGTCGCGGCCGATGACAATCGGCGCGGAGATGTCGCCGCGCGCCACGAGGTCGTTGAAGAGCGCACCGGCCTTGTCGCGCTCGCCGTACCCGAGCCAGCAGATCCGCGCCGGCAGCCCTTGGAACGCAATCTTCTCGCGGGCCCCGCGCATCCATTTCTGGAGACGGTCGTTGTCCGGGAAGAGTTTCATGACCGCCTGGTCAGTGACCTCGATGTCCTTGGGGTCGCCCGAGAGCGCCGCCCACCGGAACGGCCCCTTGCCCTCGCAGAAGAGCGGCCGGATGTATGCCGGGACGAAGCCCGGGAACTCGAACGCCCGGTCGTAACCCCCCAGGCGCGCCTCGTCACGGATCGAGTTGCCGTAGTCGAAGACCTCCGCCCCACGGTCCTTGAACTCCACCATCGCCTGCACGTGGGCAGCCATCGACTCACGGGCCCGGTCGGTGAACTCCTCCGGCTTCTTCTCGGCATACTCGGCCCAGTCGTCGAGCTCGATGCCGATCGGCAGGTAGGACAGCGGATCGTGGGCCGAGGTCTGGTCGGTGACGATGTCGATCGGCACCCCGCGGCGCAGCAGCTCCGGGAAGATCTCGGCGGCATTGCCGACGATGCCGATCGAGCGGGCGCGCCGCTCGTTCTTGGCGGTGACGGCGCGCATGATCGCCTCGTCGAGGTCGGGTGCCACCTCGTCGAGGTAGCGGTGCTCGACCCGGCGGTGCAGCCGCTCCGGGTCGACGTCGACGATGAGGCAGACGCCGCCGTTGAGCGTCACGGCCAAGGGTTGGGCGCCGCCCATCCCGCCGCAACCCCCGGTGAGGGTCAACGTCCCCGCCAGCGACCCGGCATACCTCTGCTCGGCGATCGCCGCGAAGGTCTCGTAGGTGCCCTGGACGATGCCCTGGGTGCCGATGTAGATCCACGATCCGGCCGTCATCTGTCCGTACATCGTCAGCCCGAGGTGCTCCAACCGTCGGAACTCGGGCCAATTCGCCCAGTCCGGAACGAGATTCGAGTTTGCGATGAGGACTCGCGGTGCCCACTCGTGGGTCCGCATCACCCCGACGGGCCGACCCGACTGGACGAGCATCGTCTCGTCGGCCCGCAGGTCGGTGAGGGTGCGCACCATGGCATCGAAGGACTTCCAGTCGCGCGCGGCGCGTCCGGTGCCGCCATAGACGACGAGGTCGTCGGGGCGCTCGGCGACCTCGGGGTCGAGATTGTTCATGAGCATCCGCAGCGGGGCCTCGGTGGACCACTGCCGCGCCGTCAGCGTGGTTCCGCGAGGGGCGCGGACCGGTCGTGCACCTTCCATTTCCTTCTCCTTTGCTCTCGTTGCGTCCGGCATCGTGGTTGCCATGGCGTCATCGCGCCGGACGCAAGGCGTTGTTCTTCAGTTCAGTGGGCCGGTGTGGGCCTCGGCAGCGGCGCGGACGGTGCCGTCGACGACGAGTCGGTATGCCGTGTCGATCTCGGGTGCCAACCACCGGTCCGTCCCGGGCCGGCTGGCGTCCGCCGCGAGGAGCGCGTCGACGACGGCACCTGTGGCCGGGGCGGAAGTCAGGGGCGCGCGGAGCTGAAGACCGCGCGAGGCCGTGAGCACCTCGACGGCCAGCACCCTGGCCAGACCGTCGACCGAGCGGCGCAACTTGCGGGCGGCGGACCAACCCATCGAGACGTGATCCTCCTGCATCGCGCTGCTCGGAATCGAGTCGACGCTCGCGGGGCTGGCGAGCCGCTTCAGCTCCGAGACGATCGCCGCCTGGGTGTATTGCGCGATCATGTGCCCGCTGTCGACCCCCGGGTCGTCGGCGAGGAAGGGTGGCAGCCCGTGGTTGCGAGCCTTGTCGAGGAAGCGGTCCGTGCGGCGTTCGGAGATCGAGGCGAGGTCCGCCGCGACGATGGCGAGGAAGTCCAAGGCATAGGCGACCGGGGCGCCGTGAAAGTTCCCATTGCTCTCCACGCGACCCTCGAGCGTGACGACCGGGTTGTCGACGGCCGAGGCCAACTCCCAGCCGGCGACGCGAGCGGCGTGGTCGACCGTGTCCCGCACCCCTCCGGCGACCTGGGGCGAGCAGCGCAGCGAATAGGCGTCCTGGACACGCGGGCACTCCTCGACATCATGAGAGGCACGAATTGCACTGTCCGCCATGATCTTTCGGATGTTCGCCGCCGAGACGGCCTGGCCCGGCTGGGGCCGCAGGGCGTGTAGGTCGGCAGCGAAGACGTCATCGGTGCCCAACAGTCCCTCGACCGACATCGCCGCCGCAATGTCGGCGACGACGAGGAGTTCGCGCAGGTCGTGGATGGCCAGACAGAGCATGCCGAGCATGCCGTCGGTGCCGTTGATGAGGGCCAGGCCCTCCTTCTCCTGCAGCTCGATGGGCGTCAACCCGGCCGCCGCCAGAGCCTCCGCCGCCTGGACGCGCTCGCCGGTCGCGTCGCGCACGAACCCCTCCCCCATGAGGGCGAGGGCACAGTGGGACAGCGGCGCCAGGTCGCCCGAGCAGCCGAGCGAACCGAACTCGTGCACGACCGGCGCGATCCCGGCATTGAGCATTCCCACGTATGCCGCGAGCGTCGCCTCCCGCACTCCCGTACGGCCGGTGGCTAGCGTCGAGATGCGCAGCAGCATCAGGGCCCGCACCACCTCACGCTCCACCTCCGGCCCGGAGCCGGCGGCGTGCGAGCGCACCAAGGAGCGCTGGAGCTGGCGACGCAACTCGGTCGGGATGTGGCGCGTCGCCAGCGCCCCGAAGCCGGTCGACACGCCGTAGTGCGGCTCGACGTCGTCGGCCAGGGACTCGATGATCTCCCGGCTGCGCGCCACCTCGACGAGGGCAGCGGGGTCGAGGACCACAGGCGCGTCATGGCGGGCAACGGCGACGACCTCGTCGATCGTCAGCGGCCCGACACCGACGGTGACGGGGCGGGGGAGGGCACGAGTGGACATGCCTTCCATGGAAGCGCCCCCACGGCCTCCTCGGAAGGTGAGCGCGCGGCATACCGTCTCGGATGCCAGACGCGCCTAGGGTGGGTCCATGCACCCAGGGCGAGGAGCGAGACCGACGACGGTCGCCGCCGTCCTGCTCGCCGCGCTCACCGCCGGTTGTGCAGCGGTCACCCCCACATGGACCCCCCGCACCGCGAGCTCCACGCCCGCTCCACCCGCGAGCCCGAGCCCGACGCCCAGCACCACACCCTCTCCTCCGCCCCTGACCATGGTGGCGGCGCGCATCCCCTACGGACCCGAGCGGCGTGACCAGATGGCGGACTACTCACTGCGGCGCTACGGCGAACGCTCCGCTGACCTCATGCCCCACGCGATCGTCGTCCACTTCACCGAGAGCCCCGACGACCCCTGGGTGACGATCAACTTCTTCGCCGCCAACCAACCGAACGCCGGCACCCTGCCCGGCGTCTGCACCCACTTCCTCATCGACAAGGTCGGCACCATCTATGACCTCGTTGCCACCGACACCCGCTGCCGACACGCTGTCGGCCTCAACCACGTCGCCCTGGGCATCGAGGTCGTGCAGTCGACCGAGGGCCACAGTTCCCACTGGGCTGACGTCCAGATCCTGGCGCGCCAGCCGCAGATGGACTCACTCATCGCGCTCATTGGTCAACTGCGGCAACAGTTCTCGATCCCCACCGACCGCGTCCAGGGCCACGGCACCGCCGACACGGACCCCGAGTTCAAGGACCTCACCGGCATGCGCAACGACCACACCGACATCGGGCCCGACGCGGTCGCGGAGATCCGTCGCCGCCTCGAGGCAACGCCGTGAGCGCCCCGGCACCGGCGGCCTCCGCCGCCCTCGACATTCTCGAGTTGCTCGCCAGCCGCGGGGAGCCCGTCCCGGCGACGAGCATCGCGCGCAGCCTGGGCCTTCCGCGCTCGAGCGTCTATCACCTCCTCTCGGTGCTGACTGCGCGCGGCTATGTCACCCACCTGCCCGATGAGCGCCGATACGGCCTGGGCATCGCCGCCTACGAATTGGGCTCCGCCTTCCAACGACAGGAGGGCCTGGCTCGACTCGCCAGGCTCCCCCTGGACCGCCTCGTCAGCGCGACCGGCCACAACGCGCATCTGGCGATCCTCCACGGCCGGGACGTCCTCTACGTCCTCGAGCAACGCGCCCCCGGCGGCCCCCACCTGGTCTCCGACGTCGGTGTCCGTCTGCCCGCCACGCTGACGGCCACGGGCCTCGCGCTGCTCGCCGCCCTCCCCGCCGAGCAGGTCCGCGCGCTCTTCCCCGGCGCCGGCGCCTTCGTCCAGCGCGACGGGCGCGGGGTCGCCTCGGGCGTCGCGCTCCGCTCTCAGCTCCAACAGGTCCGCGCGAGGGGGTATGCCGTGGAGCACGGTCTCGTGACCGACGGCCTGTCGTCCATCGCGGTCCCCATCCGCGACCACACCGACCATCCGCTGGCCGCCGTCGCCGTCACCTGGGCGGACCGCGCCGAGGACCCGGTCGTCGACGACGCCGTGGTCGACGCCGTGCAGCGCGCCGCTGCCGAACTCACGCGACGGGTGCGTGGCCGACGATGACCGAGTCCACTGTGGCACAGGGGAATTCGTCACCCAGTGTGGGGGCTGTCATCCTCGCCGGTGGACGGTCCGAACGCTTCGGCCGAGACAAGATCGTCGCTCGACTCGCCGGCCGGCCGCTCATCGACCACGTGTTGGCCGCCGTGCCGGCGGACTGGGAGGTGGTCGTCGTCGGACGGCCACGATCCACTGCACGGACGGTCCGGTGGGTGCTCGAGGATCCTCCCGACGGTGGCCCGCTGGCCGGCGTCGCGGCGGGCGTGGACACGCTCGGTTCCGAGATCGTCGTCGTCATCGCGGGTGACATGCCCTGGGTCGGTCGCGCCGGCAGCGACCTGGTGGATCGTCTCCGCACGGCCGGGCCGGACGTGGCCGCGGTCGTCGCTCGCGACGAGACCGGCCACACGAACCCACTGCTCGCGGCATACCGGCGCGAGGACCTGGAGGCCCACCTGCCGCGGCCGGCCCACGGACGCCGCGCCAAGCTCCTGCTCGACCTGCCGCACCTGGCGTTGGACGTGGCGGGCAACGCGGGACGCGATGTCGACCGACCGGAAGACCTGCCCTGCGAGGAGTGAACCTCAGCGCCGCAGCAGGCCGTATCCGAGCACTCGCGTCACCGAGAAGGCGAGGCGGCGAGCCTCCGAAACGGTGGGTGGTCCGTCGGTCAGTCGGCCGTCGAGGAGCAGCGTGGCCAGGCCGTGCACGGCCGCCCAGGCGGCGAGGGCGAGGTCCTGGGGATCATTGTCGGCGAAGTAGCCCGACTCCTGGCCAGCCCGCATGCTGTCCATGAGGAGGTCGAAGGCAAAGCCCCGGGCCGGCTGCGGGGGGGTCGTCGTGACGTTGTCGACGAAGCTGTGCGCCCGGTTGAGCATCCGGAACCGTTGCGGGTGCTCGATCGCCCAGACGACGTAGGCGACCGCGAGGTCCGGGGAGTCGCCGCCCGATGCCGTCGCCACCGTGCTGAGGGTCTGGGCCAGATCGAGGCGGATCTGCTTGGTCATTGCCACCTCGAGAGAGGCCTTGTCCTCGAAGTGGTGATAGGGCGCCGCATGCGAGACACCGACGGCCCGGGCGACCGCTCGCAAGGTGACCGCTTCCGATCCCTCCGCCTCGAGCAACTCCAACGCAGCGTCGACCAGTGCGCCCCGCAGATCGCCGTGGTGGTAACGGTCGCGTTCGGTCACGAGGCCCGAGTCTCGGAAATGAACTTGACATTGTCAAGATTGCCCGTATCTTTTCACTGTCAAGATCTGCCGGTGGGGGCCGGCGGCGTTGACCGTTTGACGACGGAGCCGGGCGCGGCAGGGGGTGCGCCCGGCTTCCGTTGTCTGGCCCACGTTGTCCGGCCTCTGTTGTCTCCCGGCCCTGGCCGGCTGGCTACGGTGGGAGACATGCAGGCCATCACCATTCCCGTTCCCGGCGACGCCGACGCCCTGGTGCTCGACGAGTTGCCGACCCCGGATCCCGCTCCCGGTCAGGTGCGCATCGCCGTCGCAGCCGCCGGTGTCAACCGCGCGGACGTGCTGCAACGGCAGGGGCACTACGCCCCACCCCAGGGCGAGTCACCCATCCCCGGCCTCGAGGTGAGCGGCACCATCGACGCCGTGGGCGAGGGCGTCACCCAGTGGCTCGTCGGGGACGAGGTCTGTGCCCTGCTCGCCGGTGGAGGGTATGCCGCGCAGGTGGTGGTCCCCGCGGGCCAGGTCCTGCCGGTGCCGAGCGGCGTCAGCGTGGTCGATGCCGCGGCGCTCCCCGAGGTGGCGGCCACCGTGTGGTCCAACCTCGTGCTCGTGGGCGGCCTCACTGCTGGGGAGACGCTGCTCGTGCACGGCGGTTCGTCGGGCATCGGCACGATGGCGATCCAGGTCGCGCGCGCGCTGGGGGTGCGCGTGGCGGTCACCGCCGGGAGCCCGGACAAGCTCGAGGCCTGCCGCGTGCTCGGTGCGGACATCCTGGTCAACTATCGCGAGCAGGACTTCGTCGACGTGGTCAGGCACGCCACCCTGGGACGCGGCGTCGACGTCATCCTCGACAACATGGGGGCCAAGTACCTTCCGCGTAATGTCGAGGCCCTCGCCACGGGCGGTCGATTGGTCATCATCGGGATGCAGGGCGGAGCCAAGGGCGAGCTCGACATCGCCACCCTGCTCCGCAAGCGGGCCGCCGTCCATGCCACGTCCCTGCGCGCCCGCCCGGCCGAGGAGAAGGCAAGCATCGTCGCGTCGGTGCGCGAGCACGTGTGGCCGATGATCGCCAGCGGTCGCGTACGCCCGATCGTCAACTCGACCCATCGACTCGCCGACGCCGCTGTGGCGCATCGCGAGCTCGAGGCGAGCGGACACGTCGGCAAGATCCTGCTCCAGCCCTGAGTGGGGCAGGATGGCCGGCATGTCCGATACTTCGAGCGATCAGCAGACCTCCGCTCCCGACGACGAGTCGACCCAGCAGCCGGTTCCCGTCGTGGGCACCGTCGCCGACGACAAGGTGGTCATCGTCACTCCGGACGGCATGGGCATCGCGAACCGCGAGTCCGGGGCTGAGGCGGGTGACGCTGGCAGTCACCACGCCGCAAAGCGCCCGACCAATCCCGCAGATCTGGTCGAAGAGCCGGCCAAGGTCATGCGGATCGGCGCGATGATCAAGCAGCTCCTCGAAGAGGTCCGCGGGGCTCCATTGGACGAGAAGGGCCGGGCCCGGCTCGCCGAGATCCACCACCGCTCGATCGATGAGCTCAAGGACGGGTTGGCCCCCGAGCTCGTTGCCGAACTCGACCGGATCGCCCTGCCCTTCAGCGAGGACGCTCCCAGCGACGCGGAGTTGCGCATCGCCCAGGCCCAGCTCGTCGGCTGGCTCGAAGGCCTCTTCCACGGCATCCAGACCGCCCTCGTGGCGCAGCAGATGGCGGCCCAGGCCCAACTGCAGCAGATGCGTGCGCTGCCCCCGGGCCACGCCCCCGGCTTTCCCCCGACCGGGCCGAGCAAGCCGGCTGCGCCCTCGGACAGCTCGCCGAAGTCACCCAACGGCGGCACCGGCCAGTACCTCTAGACGCAGACCGGCCGGTATGCCTCGGGGCAGACTCAGGCGGTCGCCTCGGCCGCCGCTCGACCCGCGACCCGCCCAGTGAAGAGGCAACCGCCGACGAAAGTGCCCTCCAGGGCGCGGTACCCATGCACGCCGCCGCCGCCGAACCCGCTGACCTCGCCCGCGGCATACAGCCCGGGGATGGGTGCGCGGTCGGCGCCCAGGACGCGGCCGGAGAGATCGGTGTGGAGGCCACCGAGTGTCTTGCGGGAGAGGACGTTGAGGCGGACGGCGACGAGGGGGCCGTGCTTGGGATCGGTGATCTTGACGAGCGGGTGGGCTCGCTTGGAGACCTTGTCGGCGACGTAGTTGCGCGCGGTGCGGATGGCCGCGATCTGCGCGTCCTTGCCGTAGTCGTTGTCGAGTTGGGCGTCGCGGGCGAGGACCTGGCGCTCGATGTCGGCTGCGTCGAGCGGGGCCTGCGGGGTGAGGGCGTTCATCTTGCCGACGAGTTCGGCGACGGTGTCGGCCCGGACGAAGTCGACGCCGTGGTCGAGGAACTTCTGGACCGCCGGGTGCACCTTGGACAGCGCCCGCGAGGCCATGACCTTGGCCAGTTGGCGCGGTCCGTTCTCGGTGAGGTCGAGGTTCTGCTCGCTGCCCGAGAGGGCGAATTCTTTGCCAGCGATTGAGGTGTTGGTGATGAACCAGGAGTGGTCAAAGCCTGTGTGCCGCAAGTGTTCCAGCGTGCCCAGCGTGTCGTAGCCGGGCAGCAGGGGCGCCGGCAGGCGGCGACCTGCTCCGTCGAACCACATCGAGCTCGGGCCGGGCAGGATGCGGATCGCATGGCCCGGCCAGATCGGGTCCCAGTTCGTCACCCCTTCGACGTAATGCCACATCCGGTCGCGGTTGACGACCACCCCACCAGCGGCCTCGGTGATGCCGATCATCCGGCCGTCGACATGTGCAGGCACGCCGGTGATCAGGGTTGCCGGGGCGGCTCCGAGTCGCTCTGGCCAGTTGGCGCGCACGAGGTCGTGGTTCCCGCCGATGCCACCGGAGGCAACGACGACGGCCTGCGCACCGAGTTCGAACTCGCCGACGACGTCGCGGCTGGAGGCGACTCCGCGGGCCGCGTCGTCGGGAGCCAACACCGAGCCGCGCACACCGGTCACCGCGCCATGGTTGACGACGAGGACGTCCACCCGATGGCGGGTCAGGTAGGCGATGCGGCCGCCGGTGATGTGCTGCCGCGCCAGGGTGGCGAAGGGTTTGACGACACCCGTGCCCGTCCCCCACGGGATGTGGAAGCGAGGGACGGAGTTGCCGTGGCCGGTGGCGGTGCCGTCACCGCGCTCGGCCCACCCGACGATCGGGAAGAAGGCGACACCGTGGCCGGTCAGCCACTCGCGCTTCTCACCGGCAGCCCAGTGGACATAGGCCCTGGCCCACTCGCGGCCCCAGTGGTCCGGCCCGGGAGAGCCATCGGCCTCGGTCAGGCGATCCCAGCCTGCGCTGCCCTCCCAGTCCGCCCAAGCCAGGTCGGCGGAGTCCTTGATGCCCAGCCGGCGCTGTTCGGGGCTGTCGACGAGGAAGAGCCCGCCGAAGGACCAGAAGGCCTGGCCACCGAGGTTGGCTTCGTTCTCCTGGTCGACGAGGACTACCGAGCGCCCGGCCGAGGCGATCTCGTGGGCCGCAACCAGACCGGCCAGGCCAGCTCCGACGACGATGACATCAGCGTCCATGCCGCCCGAACCTACCGTGTGGCGAGCGTGATCCGACTCTCCTCGTCGACACCGAAGGTCACGTCGTCCATGCCTCCCACGACCAGTTCGGCCAACTCCGCCAGTTCGGCGCGAGGAGTCGTGTGCAGCACGGCCAGCGTGGAGGTCACTCCGGCGGCGTGCGCCGCGCGCAGCCCGGACGTCGCGTCCTCGACGACGAGGCAGTCCGCGGGGTCCACGCCGAGTCGTTCTGCGGCCAGGAGGAAGGGGTCTGGCGCCGGCTTGCCCCGTTTCACCATCGAGGCGGTGACCACCACCGGCGGTCGGCGCAGCCCCGTCGCCGTGACCCGCGCCTCGTAGAGCGGGTCGGTGCACGAGGTGACGATCGCGACCTTGGCGCCGGCGTCGATGAGCGTCGTCAAGGCCTCCTGCGCACCGGGCAGGAGGACGACGCCGTCGACGTCGGCCACCTCGAGGTCCTCGATCCGCTGGAAGGACGCCTGTCGCCCCGCCGCGTCGAGGTCCGGCAGGAGCGCCCCGATGACACCGAGGGCCGGCACCCCGTGGAAGCCGAGGAGCCGCTCCGGTGCGACGGAGTTCTCGGCCGCCCAGGTCAGCCAGGAGCGTTCGACCGCGGGGATGCTGTCGATGAGCGTCCCGTCCATGTCGAAGAGAACGGCCCCGAAGGTGCGTTGGTCGAGCGGCAGGGGAGCTGGCGGCATACCTCCAACTTATGGTGGTTCCCATGCCACGCGTGACACCCCGGCCACGCCGTTGGCGAGCACGCTCGTGGCGCTGCTCGCCCAGGTCAGCGGCTGGGTGTTGACCGATCGACTGCAGGCGACCCCTTTGACGCGACGACGACCGGCCTGGGTGTTCTGGCGGCCACCGGACAGCCCCACGCGTGGCTGTTCACCAAGAGCCTGCTCGTGAGCGCCGCAGCGCTGGCCGTCGTCTCCTTCACTCTGCCCGGGATCAGGGCGTGGGGTCGCGCGGTCCGCGCGCTTTCAGCGGTCTCGGTCGGCATCTTCGCCCTCAGCCCGCTCGACCTCGCACGATCCCCGTCGGCTCTCCACGTGGTCGCGGGCTGCGCAGCGCTCGTCGGTCTCTGCGCGTGGCCGTGGGCGGTCACCGCTCACCGCACGCTCCACTGGGGGTATACCGCAGGCTCGGCGTTCGCTGTCGTTCTCTTGGCCGCGACCCTCATCGACCGGATGGACTGGCCGGAGGGGACCACCGAGCGCCGGGTGACCATGCTGCTGCTCTCCGGTCTCGCCACGAGCGCCGGACTGGCCTGGTGGAACGCAGGGCAGGTCAAGGCTTCCATCACCGAACTGCTGTCACGGCCCAACATCTCGGCCTCCTCCCTGACACCGGGCCTGCTTGAACTCGACAAGGCGATCCGCTCTGCCGCAACGGGTCTGGCGGTCCGCTTTGCGGTGGGCTCCCTGCTCATCGTCGGGCTCGTCGTGCTGATCGGCCGCACCGACCAAGCGATGTGGAACCTCGACCGCGACCCTCCGGCCGCCCTGCAGCCGGGCGATCGGGTGCGTTTCGTCGAAATCGGCGGCCCACCGCCGGTCGAGCGTGTCGAGACCCCCACCGACCCACCGCCGGTCGAGCCCGTCGAGACCCCCGCAGCGGCCCTCGAGATCGTGTCCGTCGGCGCACAGGCCCTGCTGCAGGACCACGGACGCCCAGGCCTGGCCGCCATGGGCGTACCCGGCTCGGGCGCCCTCGACCGGTTCGGCCTGCACCAGGCGAACCGGCTGGTCGGCAACCCGTCCGGTACGGTGGCGATCGAGTTCGCCTTCGGTGGTGCCGTGCGCGCGCTCGCTGACGTGGTGGTGTGCGTGTCGGGCGAACGGACGTCGGTAGCCCTCACCCACGCCGACGGCCGCACCACTCCCATCACCCACCCCACGCCGGTGCACCTGCACAGCGACGACAGGCTGACCATCAGCCCAGGGCGGGGCGCCCGCACCTACCTTGCGGTTCGCGGCGGCTTCGACGTGCCGGTCGTGCTGGGCAGCCGCGCATCCGACGTGCTGTCGGGCATCGGGCCGGCGCCCCTAGAGGTCGGCGCCGGACTGGCGATCGCCGCACCGACTGGGCCGTCGACGGTCGGCGAGCCCGAACCCTGGCCCCGCCGCCTGAGCGCAGGCGTGATCGACCTACCGGTCATGCTGGGGCGGCCGCGGTGGACTTTAGGCCTTGCCCTCACGCTTCAGTTGCGCGATGAATTCCTCATCAATGTACGTCACCCTGCCCTTGGTCGGGACGCCGACGTTGTCGTAGGACTCGAGCCCGGCGATGAACGCATCGAGCGAAGCCGCGACGCGACGTGCGGCGTTGGCTGCGCGTTCGTGATCCCAGAACCAGATCGAGCCGACGCGACCGCCACCGACTTTGGCGCAGACCAGGTTGCCGCCTTCCGCGTCGGCAATCGGAAGCAGCCCGTCAGGCAAGTCACCGGCGTACTGGGCGGCACGCGTGGCGAGGTCCCAGTCGTCGGCGCGGGCGACGCCCAAGAAGCCGACGACGCCGATGTCGAGATCGTCGGCGAACACCGCCGGCTCGACCGAGCCCCCATTGCTGACGCTGGTGAGCAGTTCCACATACTCGGCGGGCAAGTCGAATCCGAGCTGTTCCTCAACCGTGCGGACGGCTGCGCGGTCGATGGGCTGCGGGTCATCGAAGCGAATCGGCATGAAGGTCTCCTTCGGAGTGGATAGTCATAAGTGCAACCTGCTTCTCACGACCCCGGCCCCGCCAGTGTGGCGCACCGCAGCGTGGATGTCCTGGGGCAGCAGTTGGAGAGTCAGAGCGCCCTCGACAAGGTGCCACACGTAGCCCTCTGGGGTTCACGTCACACCGGCCTGCTGGTTCGCCGCTCGAGCGTCCACTGCGTACTTTCCGGTGAGGTCGTCAAGCTCCCCACCCACCCCCCGCGACCAGGTGTCGATCATCAACGGGAACCGGCTCGACGCCAGCGCGGCGACGCAAGGTCGCACCTGCCCGGCCACCGGCACTCTCTCGACGACCGAGGTGAGCGTCCCGTGATCGTGCTCAGATCGCGGCGCGGGCGGTCTGGGGCAGGACGGTGTAACCGCGAGCGGACTCCGGCGACTTGCCGCACGACAGCGGGGCGGGCGCGAGGTCCTCGCGACGCACGTCCACCCACGTGCCCTCGCCGGGCCTCGCCAGCCCCACGAGTTCGACACGGGTGACGCCACCTGACTCCTCGGCCACGGACCCGACCTGCACGTCGCTCAGGGCGACGTCGGTGCTCCCGGTGCGGGTGGCAAGTTCTCGAAGGCCCCAGACGTGCGCAGCCTGCGCCGCGCCGACGAGCCCGGTCTGGCCGCGGAGCCTGTCCGGCCACACTCGCCCTTCGGCATGGGCCTTCATGACCTTGGGGGCGTCGCTCTGGTCGAGGCGGCCGTAGCAGAGGCCATCGGGGAGGGTGAGCGCCGTGCCGGCGAAGCGGTGCCCGTTGAGGTGGCTGCACTCCAGCACCTCGACGTCGGAGGACGCAAGCGCCTTCGCGACAGCTCCGGCGATCGGTCGGCCCTTGATGGCGCAGCAGGCATCGCGCACACCGTGGGTGCAGACCAGGACCATCTCGGGGCAGGGCTCGGAGAGCGGGCCCGCGCACCCGGCGAGAGCCGGAAGGAGCACCTCGAGGTCACGCTCGGTCCGCCAGAGCCCACTCAGCGAGAGTCCGGTCGCGGTGTCGACGACCCGCCACAGGCGCGCCTGCGAGTCCTCCTGACGGCCGGTGCGGCGCACGAGGAGGACCTTGGCGCCGAAGTCGGTGAGGGCCTGGTCGAGCCGCTGGCCGAGGGAACCAGCAAGCGGAGGCGTGTCCAGGGGCGCCTTGGCCCACGGCCCGGGGTGCTCGATGAGGACCCACCGGCGTGCCTCGGGGGCAGTCCCGGCGAGGGTTTCCTCGCGAAGGGCAGAGGCCACGGAGCAACGGCCGACGTCAGGCATGATCTCGATGCTATGCCGGTCCTTCGGTCTCGACCGAATCCGCCGGTCAGCCCTTGAGACCCTCGAACATGTCGTCGCGCCACTCCTGACCGTGCCGGCCCACGACATCGGCGAGTTGCTCTTCGCGGGCCCGCAACTCGACCCGGCGAATCTTGCCCGAGATCGTCTTCGGCAACTCGAAGAACTCGATCCGGCGCACGCGCTGCCACGGCTGCAGGTGCTCGCGCGCATGAGCGAGGATCGAGCGGGCCGTGTCCGCGTCCGGTTCGTGTCCGGGCGCGAGCGCGATGTAGGCCTTCGGGACCGCCAGCCGCACCTCGTCGGGAGCGGGCACGACCGCCGCCTCGGCGACCGCCGGATGCTCGATAAGCACCGATTCCAGTTCGAACGGGCTGATCTTGTAGTCACTCGCCTTGAAGACGTCATCGGTCCGGCCGACGTACGTGATGTAGCCGTCGTCGTCCCGACTCGCGACATCACCCGTGTGGTAAAAACCGCCCTCCATGGCCTCGGCATTGCGCTTGTCGTCACCTTGGTAGCCGGTCATCAACGACAGCGGGTGCTGCGCGAGGTCCAGGCAGATCTCCCCCTCGCCGGGACCCACCACCACCTCGCCGGTCGCGGGATCGACGAGAGCGACCGGCATCCCCGGCAAGGCGCGACCCATCGAACCTGCCTTGACCACCGACCCCGGCGTGTTGCCGACCGCAGCCGTCATCTCGGTCTGGCCGTACCCATCGCGCAGGATGAGCCCCCACGCCGCGTCGACCTGCGCGATGACCTCGGGGTTGAGTGGCTCGCCGGCACCGATGACCTCGCGCAGGCTGCCCTTTCCGCCGGAGAGGTCGGCGTTGATGAGCATTCGCCAGACCGTGGGCGGCGCGCAGAAACTCGTGACCTCGCGATCGCGCAACTCGGTGAGCAGGCTCGCCGCGTCGAAGCGGGTGTAGTTGTAGAGGAAGATCGTGGCCTCGGCGATCCACGGCGCGAAGAAGCAGGACCACGCATGCTTGGCCCAGCCCGGGCTGGAGATGTTGAGGTGGACGTCGCCGGGGCGCAGGCCCAGCCAGTACATGGTCGACAGGTGTCCCACGGGATAGCTGATCTGGGTGTGCTCCACCAGTTTTGGGCGGCTGGTGGTGCCGGACGTGAAGTAGAGAAGGAGCGGATCGCCGGGCGCGGTGCCCGGGTGCGGGGTCGGGGGCACGTCGATGGCGTATGCCGCGTGCATGTCCTCCCAGCCGTCGGCCTCGCCCACGCTGATCCGGGTCAGGTCGGGCGCGATGCCGTCGAACTTCCACGTCTGGTCGGGCGTGGTGACGACCGCCGTGGCGTGGCCACGAGTGATGCGGTCCTCGAGGTCGCTCGTGCCGGCGGCGGTCGTGGTGGGCATGATGACGGCGCCGAGCTTCATGACGGCCAGCATCAGGTCCCACAGCTCGGCCTGGTTGCCGAGCATGAGGATGACGGGGGCGCCCTTGCCGACGCCGCGTTCCTTCAGCCAGGCCGCGACCCGGTCCGAGCGTGCCGCGATCGCGTCGAAGGAGAGCTCGGTGCTCGAGCCGTCCTCCTCGACGATGACCAGGGCGGGCTCGTCGTTGCCGCGCGCGATGGCGTCGAACCAGTCGATCGCCCAGTTGAACCGCTCCCCCACGTCGGGGAAGGCGAACTCGGCCACCGCGCGCTCGTGGTCCTCGCGCAGGTCGATGAGTTGGTCTCGGGCGGCGCGGAAGGCGTCAGTGGCGGTCATACCTTGTGCGTAGTCCTTCCGCGTCGGCCGCGCAACCGCCGACCCCGCCCTGGCGTCCGCGCGTTCGGTCGCCATGGGCACGCCGCGCGCGGACGCAAGGAGTCCTTAGAGTGGCTCCATGACGTCCACCGGTGAACGCACGCACGACATCGTCCTCTTCGGCGCGACCGGCTTCGTCGGTCGATTGACGGCCGGACACCTGGCCCGCAACGCCCCTGATGGCGCCCGGATCGCTCTCGCCGGACGGTCCCTCGAGCGCCTCGAGAAGGTGCGCTCGGGGCTGGACTCCAAGGCTGCCGACTGGCCGCTGCTGGTCGTCGACGCCTCGGACGAGGCCCAGGTCGCCGAATTGGCCGCGGCGACCCGGGTCGTCGCGACGACGGTCGGCCCCTACGCCAAATACGGTATGCCGCTCGTCGCGGCCTGCGCCGCCGCCGGCACCCACTACTGCGACCTCACCGGTGAGGTGCTCTTCGTCCGGGACGCGATCGACGCCTACCAGGACGAAGCGGCAGCGAGCGGCGCACGCATCGTCAACTCGTGCGGCTTCGACTCTATCCCCTCCGACCTCGGTGTCTGGGTGACGGCGCAGCAGGTCGCCGCAGACGGCGAGGGGACGCTCGGCGAGACCCTGCTCCACGTGCGCACCCTGCGCGGAGGCATCAGCGGCGGCACGATCGACTCGATGCGGCAACAGGCCATCGTCTCCTCGGCCGACCCGTCCGCCCGCCGTCGGGCCGGTGACCCCTATGGCCTGTCGCCGGCGCGAGACGAGGAGCCCTCGCACCGCAACCGCCGCCCCGCTCCACGCAACGTCCTCGAGAAGGTCTCGCGCCAGGTGCCGGTCAACCTCGACCCGGTGACCGGCCGGTGGAACGCACCCTTCTTCATGGCGTCCTACAACACCCGCATCGTGCGCCGCAGCAACGCCCTGACCAACTGGTCCTATGGCCGTGACTTCCGCTACGACGAGGTCATGGACACCGGGCGGGGCCCGGGCGGCGCCGTGAAGGCAGGCCTGACGACGGCGGTGCTCGGCGGCGTCTTCACCGGCATGTCCTTCGGGCCCTCCCGTCAGGTGCTCGACCGGGTGCTGCCCAAGCCCGGTGAAGGCCCGAGTGAGGAGCGGATGGCCGGTGGCAAGTTCGTTCTGCAGATCGAGACGACCACGACGACCGGCGCGCGCTATCGCACGACCGTCGCGGCCGACGAGGACCCCGGCTACTCGGGCACGGCGATCATGCTCGGCCAGTCCGCGCTCGCGCTCGCGTTCGACGGCGACACGCTGCCGGACGCTGCCGGCGTCCTGACGCCCGCCACCGGGATCGGCCAGCCGCTCGTCGACCGGTTGCGCGCCCACGGCTTCACCTTCGACTGCGTGCGCGTCTGACCGACCGGCGCCTCAGCGCGCGGCGATGGCCTTGGCGATGTTGCGGGCATCGATCGCGAGCTCGCGGAACATGCCCCTGATCGGGTTCGTGAAGCCGGTGAACCACAGGTCGGGCACATTCTCCGGTGGCGATCTCGGCGCCGGTGTTGCCCGGACCGACGACGGTTCGTTCGCCATGAGCGGAAGGGTAGTGCGCATCACGAACGGGACCGGCTGCATCGGGGGGAGGGCCCGGACTAGGCTGGTGGACAACGCATCAGGAGGGTCGCCATGAGCGAGCACAGTCCGGTCAGCAACCTCACGACGGAGCAGTGCTGGGAGTTGCTGCACGCGCAGGAGTTCGGGCGGCTGGCCTTCCACCTGCTCGACGAGGTGCACATCGTGCCGCTGAACTATGCGGTGGACGCCGATCGCCGCCTCGTCTTCCGGACCGCCGAGGGCAGCAAGCTTCTCGGACTGACGATCAACGACGACGTGGCCTTCGAGATCGATGAGTTCGGCGATGAGGAGGCGCACAGCGTCGTCGTGCGCGGTCGCGCCCGGCAGCTCGAGAGACACGAACTCGCCGCGCTGGACCAGTTGCCGCTGCGACCGTGGGTCGACACCGCAAAATTCAACGTCATCGCCATCGACGTCGACGAGATCAACGGTCGCCGCTTCGAACTCACGCGGCCGTGGACGCACTTGCGCCCGCCGCACGACCACGTCTGACCGGTCCCGACCCAACCTCTGCGTCACGCAGAAGCTGCATTTCGGTGGACGTCAGCGCTCGGAGAGCAACTCGGGCCGTTGTTCGAGGTGGGAGATCTCGCCCAGCGAGAGCAACCGCAGCCCCCGCTCACCCGAGTGGGAGAGCCGCATGATGCCTGTGTTGGGGAAGGTGCCGAAGATTCGCATCCACGTCTTGGCGCCCCCGCCGAGGACCTGGGAGGCGATGCTGTTGCCGACGCCGCCGGAGGTGACGACGACGGCCTGACCCAGGGGCGCGAGTCCTGAAACAAGCGCTCCCAGCACGTCCTCCACCCGCTGGGTGAACTCCCGATAGGACTCCAGATAGCCCGACCCTGTCTCGAACCAGCGCACCATCGCCTCGCCGAAGAGTGCGTCGAAGTCCCCGGCGGCTCCCCGCCCGGCGAAGTGCGCCAGCGCAGCGGTCATTGTCGCGTGTTCCGGGGCATGCGCCCGCACGACGTCGTCGGCGTCGAGCTCGTTCCACCGGTCGTCCTCGGCCACGGCGTGGTCCCACCCGGCGCCCTCGAGCAGCCCTGCCGCGGTCTCCCGGTGCCGACGCAGGGTCCCCGAGACCACGACATCGGGGCGTATGCCGCGGGCCGCCAGTTCGGCTCCCACCGCCCTTGCCTGGGCGTGGCCCTTCTCAGTGAGCTGGTCGTAGTCCTCTGCGTGCCAAGATGCCTCGCCGTGGCGCACCACATAGATCCGGCTCATCCGAGCAACTCCCGACAGCGGGCATCGAGCACGTGCACGACGATACCCATGAAGCGCGCGGTGGGATTGGTCGTCTGGCCGTGGAAGGCGCGGTAGTAGATCTGCTGGGCGATCCCGGCCAACCGGAACGTCCCGAAGAGCTCGTAGAACCGTCGGTCCTGCTCGGGCACGGTGATCCCGCGCCGTTCGGCATAGGCGTCCCACACCTGGACGCGCGTCCACATACCCGGGGCATCGGTGGGCTGGAGCCTGATGTTGCGGACGTCCTGCGGATCGTCGGCCTGACACCAGTAGGCCATAAGCGACCCAACGTCCATCAGGGGATCCCCGACCGTCGCGAGCTCCCAGTCAAGGACGCCGGCGATGCGAGTGGGGTCCTCACGGTCGAGCACGAGGTTGTCGAAGCGGTAGTCGTTGTGGATCATCGCGTGCGGCTGCTCAGCGGGCTGGTGCGCCTCGAGCCAGGCCATGACCTCGGCGAAGTCCCCCACGTCCTCGGTACGGGCCCGGCGATACCGCTCGATCCAACCGCCGACCTGACGCTCGACGTAACCCGGCCCCCGGTCAAGCTCGGCCAAACCTGAGGCATGGGGATCCACCCCGTGGAGGTCGACGAGTGCCTGAATCGCGCTGTCGCACAGACGATCCACCGTCGCAGACTCGTCGAGGCCAATGCCCACGGGGATGTCCTTGCGCAGGATCACGCCGTCGATCCGTTCCATGACGTAGAACTCGCTGCCGATCACCGCGTCGTCGAGGCAGTGCCCGACCATGCGTGGCACGAGAGGAAAGACCGGTGCCAGCGCTTGTTGGATCCGGAACTCGCGGCCCATGTCGTGAGCACCCTTGGCCTTGGTTCCCGAGGGCGGACGGCGCAGGATCAGGTTCCGACCGCTGGGGTAGGAGAGTTGATAGGTCAGGTTGGACGCGCCGCCGGTGAACTGCTTGACGATCGGCTCATCTGCGATGCCAGAGGCATCAATTGCGTTCTCCCGAAGCCATTCCGTCACGGCCGCGACCTCGAAGGCATCTTCCTCGCGGACTGCGGCAGCGGCGTCGGCACTCATCCGCCGAGCTCCCGACGCGCCAGGCGCGCGGCGCCGTCGCGGCCCCACACGCCATACGCCTCGGGGTCGGTGCGCTTCATCGCGACCATCGAGACCGCGATGTCGTCGGGCACGATGACCGCGTCACCCGCCTCGATGCCATGGAGGACCGCGGTCGCGATCTCGGCCGCAGTGAAGGGCGCCTGCGTGATGAGGCCGATCGCGGTCGATTCCATCGCCGTGTCGGTGCCGCGCATGCTCTCGTGCAGGTTGGTCCGGAAGAACGACGGGCACACGACCGAGACCTTGATCCCCCAAGGGTCGAGCTCGAATCCGAGCGTCTCCGAGACGGCAACGACCGCGGCCTTCGTCGCGTTGTAGCTCGACATCCCCGGCCCGTGGATGAAGCCGGCCAATGAGGCAACGTTGACGATGTGACCGTCCCTCTGCCGCTTGAAGATTGGCGTGAACGTCCGACAGCCGCGCACGACACCCATCAGGTTGATGTCGAGGACGCGCTGCCAGTCCTCGGTCGTCTCGACGTCGATCCGGCCGCCGGTCGCGATGCCGGCGTTGTTGACCAGCAGGTCGAGGCGGCCCCACTCGCGGTCCACCCAGTCCCGGGCGGCTTCCCAGTCACGCTCGGAGCGCACGTCCAAGGTGAGGTATGCCGCGTCGCCCGGCACGCTCTCGGGGCGACTCTCCGCGAGGTCACCGACGACGACGAGATCTCCCTGTGCGAGAAGGGCTTTCGTCAGCGCCAAGCCGAGTCCAGAGGCGCCGCCGGTGACCAGCGCCCTCATCGGGCACCCGACTCCGCCGCTGCGGCCGCGGCATACGGCTTGAGCAGATGCCTTGCCACGACGCCGAGGTGAACCTCATCCGGCCCGTCGGCGAGGCGGAGCGAGCGCGCGCCCGCATAGGCCGTTGCGAGCGGGAAATCCGGACCCATCCCGGCGCCACCGTGGAGTTGGATGGCGAGATCGATGACGTCACAGGCCATTTGAGGCACTGCTGCCTTGATCTCGGACACCTCCGAGAGCGAGCCCGCCGTGCCATAGGTGTCGAGCTTCCACGCGGCGTGCAGGACGTGCAATCGGGCCTGGTTGATCGCGATCCGTGCCTTCGCCAGACGCTCCCGGTTGCCGCCGAGGTTGGCGATCGGCTTACCGAACGCGACGCGACGGACCGAGCGCTCACAGGCCAGTTCCAGGGCGTACTCCGCCAGGCCGATGAGGCGCATGCAGTGATGCACTCGCCCCGGCCCGAGTCGGCCCTGGGCGATCTCGAAGGCCCGCCCCGGCCCAGCGATGATCGCCTCGGCCGGGAGGCGCACGTCGGTGAGCGTCACCTCGCCGTGGCCGATCGGTTCGTCGTAGACGCCCATGGCGGTCAGCAGCCGCTCGACCTTCACGCCGGGCGCGTCGAGCGGGACGGCGACCATCGAGTGCTGTTGATGGCGGGGCGCCGACTCGTCGGTCAGGCCCATGAAGATCCCGACCTTGGCGTCGGGGTGGCCGGCGCCGGTGGACCACCACTTGCGTCCGTTGATGACGACCTCGTCGCCGTCCAGGCGCGCGGTGGCCTCCATATTGGTGGCGTCCGAGGAAGCGACGCCCGGCTCGGTCATCAGGAAGACACTGCGGATGCGACCGTCCAACAAGGGGTCGAGCCACTGATCCTTCTGCCCCTGCGAGCCGTACTTGAGCAGCACTTCCATGTTGCCTGTGTCCGGCGCGTTGCAGTTGAACACCAACGGCGCGAGATAGCTGCGACCGGTCGCCTCGGCGACTGGCGCGTAGTCGAGGTTGGTCAGACCCGCCGCGCCATCGGTGCCGTACTTCGCGGCATACGCACCCTCGTGGCCGGCGGGGAGGAAGAGATTCCACAGGCCACCCGACCGGGCCTTCGTCTTCAACTCCTCGATGAGCGGATGCACCGTCCAGGGGTCCGCGCCGCGGGCGCGCCGGGCCAGGATGTCGGCGGTCATGACCTCTTCGGCGGGCAGCACCTCGGTGTCGACGAAGGTGCGGACACGCTCGGCAAGGTCGGCGGCGCGGGAGCTGTGGGCGAAGTCCATGGGATTGACGGTAGCGTCTTGTTGAGCAATGCTCAATAGCACTATGGCGCGCCTCACCCCCGACGAACGTCGTCGGCAACTGCTCGGCATCGGGCTGCGGATGTTCGTCGACAAGCCGGTGCAGGAGGTGTCGATCGACGCGGTGGCCGCCGAGGCCGGCATCTCGCGCGGACTGCTCTTCCACTACTTCCCGACCAAGACGGCCTACCACCAGGCCGTCGTCGCGGCGGCCGGACGACGCTTCCTGCGCAACGCCCGACCCGACGATGGCGCAACCGGCGAGGTCGCGCTGGAGCAGGTCACGCGCCGCTTCATCGAGCAGATCCGGCGACGGCGAGCCTTCTATGTCGCCCTCGTCTTCGGTCAAGGGCCGGTGTCGATCCCGACGCCGGAGGGCGGGGAGGAGTTCGCGACCACCCTGCGCGCCCGGCTGGCCGACCTCGTCATCGAGCGTTGTGGGTATGCCGCGGCGGCGCGACCCGTAGTCCACGCCTGGGTGGCGTATGTGGAGGACCGTGCCATCGAGTCCTCAGCGGACGCCTCGAATGTGGAGGTCACGGCCCTGGTGGCCCACTGCACTCGAGCCCTGGAAGCGCTGCAGGAACCCCCTACCCAGCGTCCGCGAGTTCCGTTGCCATAAGGACGGAAGACGCGGACGCAAGGAGTTCGGTGGGTCCGTCGGATCAGGCGGGCGGTCCGGGCGGTCCGGGCGCCAAAGTCACGGGCACACCGTTGAGGACGCCGTTGGCGCTGACCTGCTCGGTGCGTGAGGGGTCGGTGAGGTCGTTGATGGACGCACCCGGCAGCGTCACCGCGTGCCGCATCCGCACACCCGCCTTGCGCCCGTGGCCGTAGCCGTGGGGCAGCGACACCACGCCGCGCATCATGTCCTCGCTGGCCGCGCATTCGACGACGATCTGCCCACTCGCGGATCGCACCGACACCTCGTCACCGTCCACGATCCCACGCTTCGCGAGATCGTCGGGGTGGACGAGCAACTGGTGGCGCGCTCGGCCCTTCGTCAGGCGCGGCGCGTTGTGCAGCCACGAGTTGTTGTCGCGCTGGTGGCGCCGACCGATGAGCAGAAGCTCGTCGGGCGCCAGCCGGATCGGACCCACGTCCAGGTGATCGGCCAGCTCGGCGACGGCCGACATCGGCACTTCGTGCGCCAGGTCGATCCGCTTCGTCGGCGTCTGCAGCCGGTCAGGCAGCACCGACTCCAGCGGCCCGAGATCGATCCCGCCGGGTCGCTTCGCGACCTTCTTGACCCCACCGCGCACCGGTCCGACCCGCAGGAGCCCGTCGACAATCATCCGCGGCGGCACGCGGAACCGGCCTTGGTCCACGACCGACGGCTTCTCGCCGCGGGCCCGGATGAGGGCCAGCGCCAGATCGCGCGCGACCTCCCAGTCGTGGCGGGCGTCATCCGGCTTCTCGAAGAGCGCGGGCGACCATCGCGCCGTGTTGCGCACGGCAAGAGTGTGGAAGATCAGGTCGTAGTGCTCCCGCTCCAGCGGCCCGGTCGGCGGCAGGATCACGTCCGCGTGCCGGGTCGTCTCGTTGACATAGATGTCGATGGCGACCATGAAGTCGAGCCCGCCCAGCGCCTCGTCCAACCGGTGCCCGCCGGGCGTCGACGACACTGGGTTGCCGGCGATCGACACCAAGCCTCGGATCTGCCCCTCCCCCGGGGTCAGGATCTCGTCGGCCAGTGTCGACACAGGAAGCTCGGATCCGAACTCCGGCAACCCCTTTGCCCGCGACTGCCACGCCCCGAAGTGCCCGGCCGCGACGATCTTGTGTCCGACGAGATCAATCGCCGGTGACGTGAGCATGGTCCCGCCGGGTCGGTCGAGGTTGCCGGTGAGGATGTTGATGCATTGAATCGCCCACTGGCACACCACGCCATAGGCCTGGGTCGACACCCCCATCCGGCCGTGGAGCGCAGCCGCCCGCGCCCCGTGCAGGTCCGCCGCCAACCCCCGGATCGTGGCGGCCGGCATACCGGAGAAGGACTCGGCCACCTCGGGGGTGAAGGGCTCGACCGCTCGCCGCACCGCCTCCACCCCGTCGACGTATGCCGCGGGGCTGGCGCCCAGCGCCAGCACCTCCCGCAACATCGCCAGGAGCACCCAGACGTCGGTGCCGGGCCGGACGAAGTGATGCTCGTCGGCAACCTTGGCCGTCTCCGTGCGACGCGGATCCACGACGACGAATCGTCCTCCGCGAGAAGCGAGTTCGCGACGCCGGGCGGGGAAGTCCGGAACCGTCCAGATCGAGCCGTTGCTAGCCATCGGGTTGTGGCCGAAGAGCACGAGCAGGTCGGTGCGGTCGATGTCGGGCACCGGCAGGAGGAACTGGTGGCCGTAGAGAGCCCACGCCATGAGTTGGTGCGGCAACTGGTCGACCGACGTGGCGCTGAAGGTGTTCTTCGTGCCCAGGGTGCGGACGAGGTTGATGCCGTGGGTCAATGCCCCGAGCGAGTGGACGTTGGGATTCCCGAGGTAGACACCGACACCATTGCGACCGTGTTCGGCCTGGACCTGCGCGAGCCTGGTGGCGACCAGGCTGATCGCCTCGTCCCACTCCATCTCGACCCAGTCGTCGCCGGCGCGCCGCACCGGCTTGCGCAGCCGATCAGGATCAGCATGGATGTCCTGCAGCGCAATGGCTTTCGGGCAGATGTGGCCGCGGCTCAGCGGGTCACCCTCGTGGCCGCGGATCGACTCGATCTGCTCGTCGCGCAGTTTGACCTCGAGGCCACAGCTCGCCTCGCAGAGCACACAGGTGATGTATGCCGTCCGCTCGACGGGATCGGTCGCGCTGTCGTTCATGGGTTCAGTCCTTCCGACCGTGCTCAGGTGACGCCGCCGGGTCGATCGTGTGCCCGGCCACATGGTTTCGCAACGCAGGGAGGTCACGCTCGATCGTCGTCCACACGATCTCCCAGTCCATGGCTCGAGGCTCATGGCCAACCCGATTGCGCATGCCGCGCAACGCAGCCCAGTCCACCTCGGGGTGTCGGACGAGCAGCTCCTCAGGCAGGCCTGCGGAAACTGTCGTCCCGATCCGGTTGAGGACCGCTTCCGCAGCACGGCGGTGGATCACGCTGGCGAAGAAGGCTTCCCGACCCGCGCCGACCAGGATCGCCGCCTCGTCGCAGTAATCGAGCAGGTCCGCCAATCGCTCGGCGACCAGCACTTGGCTTGTCACGAGGCCACCGGCACCATTTCGCGCCGGACCCGCTCGCCGAAGCGGCCCTCCAGGGCGCCGATGGAGACCAGGTCGACCGGGATGCCGAGGAGGTCACTGACCTCCCGCTCCAGCCGGACGACGTCCAGCAGGGAGGTCCCCCGGGGGAACTCCACGAGCAGATCCAGATCCGACTCGGCGTGGTCGGTCCCTCTCGCGACGGAGCCGAAGACGCGGACATCGACGATCCCCTCCCGTTCGAGCAGCGCGAGGAGGTCGTCTCGGCGAGCCGCGAGGACGGTCGAGGGCCGACGGCTGGTTGCGATCCTGACCCGCTCCAGGATCTTGTCGGTCGTCGGGCGTCGACCTGCTTCGTAGGCCGCGAGATTGGGCTGCGCGATTCCGGTCGCTCGGGCGAGGTCACGCTGACTCATGCCAGCGCGCTCCCGCAGGGCCCGGACGGTCTCCACGCCTTGATGATATCGCTCGTTGATATCTCCTGTGCGGGCGAGGAGGATCAGGTCGGTCCAGAGGGACTGAGCCCAAACACCCTCATCCATCGGATCGAGTTCCACGTCGTCGATTGACCCTTGAGTCAACGTGGCGTCCGTGAGGGTCCGATCAGTGCAGTCGAGGTCCATAGGGTCGCGCGTCGCCACCGAGCGAGCGATGTTGCGTGACAGCCGTGTTCGCTGCCGAGAGCAGCACGGACTGCTCGGCACGCTCTCGCGCGAAGGTGCGCGCGGCGTCCGCCGTCCAGGTCTCGTCGAAGAGCCGCTTGCTCGCGGCCACCGCGTCCGGGGAGCGGGTGGCGAGCTCGTCGAGCAGGGCCAGCCCCGCGGCATACGGGTCGTCGGCGAGCTCACTGGCGACGCCGAGGGCGACGGCCCGGGTCCCGTCGAAGATCTCGCCGGTCATGGCCAGCCGCTTGGCGACATCGATGCGGACCAGTTCCGAGAGTGCCTGGACTCCACTCATGTCGGGCACGAGGCCCCACTTGGCCTCCAACACCGACCACGTGGCGTCCGGGGTCGTGAAGCGGTAGTCGGCGGCGAGGGCGATCTGCAGGCCACCCCCGAGGCAGTGACCGTGCACGGCAGCGACGACCGGCACGGCAAGCCGCCGCCAGGCCCACGGTGCCTCCTGGAACAGATTCGTGCCGCGATCCGCATCGGGCGCAAAGACCGCGTTCACGCGCTCCGGCTCGGCCATGACTGTCGCGAAATCCAGCCCCGCGCAGAAGGCGCGACCCTCGCCGGAGAGCAGCACCCCGCGCAGGGTCAGGTCGCCGGCCAGTGACTCCGCCACGGCCTGCAACTGCTCGAGCAGGTCGAGGGTGAGCGAGTTGAGCTTGTCCGGACGGTTGAGGCGGACATCGGCCAGGCGGGCGCCCCCGCGCTCGAGGATCGTGCAGGTGACGAGTTCGGTCATGCCCGACAGGTTACCCGCCAGTATCCGCCGTGACCTCGCGTGCTACGTCGCAGTAAGTGCGGCGATCGCAACATCTACTGCGACGTAGCACGCGACAGACGAGGCTTGCTGGGACGAGCCGCGCCGGGACGAGCAGCGCCGGGACGAGCAGCGAGGAACCAGCAGCCGCGGGCCCAGCCGGTCAGGACGTGACGTCCATCGCCACCTGTTCGCGCTTGTGGAACAGGATCGACAGGCCGAAGACGACCAGCCCACACAACGCCAACACGGCACCGACCAGGCTGGGCGCGGCATACCCATGGCCTCGGGCGATGACGATGCCGCCGAGCCAGGCACCGACCGCATTGGCGATGTTGAGCGAGGCGTGGGCGCTCGCCGCACCCAAGGTCTTGGCCGAGTTCGCGACCGTGATCAGGCGCATCATGACGCCGACCGCGAGGATCGCGGCGACCAGCGAGGCGATGAAGACAAAGAGCACCGCCGCGACGAACCACTTCGCCACCAGCGCCAGGACCACCAGCACGACCGACATGCCCACCGACGCGATGACGATGGTTCGCAGCACCGACCAGTCGGACATCCGCCCACCGATCGTGTTGCCGACGATCCCGCCGAGGCCGAAGGCGAAGAGCGCCACCGGCACGAACCGCTCGGGCTGCCCGGCAATCTCGGTGATGAGCGGCGCGACGTACGAATACATCGCGAACATGCCGCCGAAGCCGATCGACCCCGCGATGAACGTCAGTGCCACCTGCATCGACCCGAAGGCGCGCAACTCCTGCATCACCGAGTTCGCGTCGGCCTGCACGATCCGCGGCACGAAGACGGCGATCATCGCCAGCGCCCCCAGCGCCACCACGGCGACGAACCAATAGGCGCTGCGCCACCCGATCGCCTGCCCCATCCAGGTCACCAGAGGCACGCCGGCGACGTTTGCGATCGGGATGCCGAGCATCACTCGGCCCACGGCACGACCGGCCTGCCCGGCAGGTGCCAGGTCGATGGCCACCAGCGTCGCCACCCCGAAGTAGGCACCGTGCGGCAGGCCCGCGAGCACACGGGCGCCGACGAGCGAGCCATAGCCGGGGGCAAGGGCGGACAGGACGTTGCCGACGATGATCGCGACGACCAACCCCAGCAGCAGGCCCTTGCGTGGTTTGGACGCACCCCATGCGGCGAGGACGGGTGCCCCGATGACGACGCCCACGGCATACGCACTGATGGCGTGACCGGCGGTCGGGATGTCCACTCCCACGCCTCCGGCGATCTGCGGGAGCAAGCCCATCGTGACGAACTCGGTGATGCCGATCGCCACGCCACCCAGGATGAGAGCAATCGTGGCGAGGCTGGAGTGCTTGGGCGTGGTCACCAAGGGTCCAACGGGCGACCCTCGCGGATATTCCGCCCGAACACATGCTGGGCGCACACCGATCTAGGCTCAGGTCTCATGCGCGCTGCCCGGATCACCGAACTCACCGGACCGTCCTCGATCACCGCCGAGGACCTCGACGCACCTGCCCCTCCCGAGGACGGTGTCGTCATCGACGTCCGCGCCGCGGGAGTGTGCTTCCCTGATGTGCTGCTCTCGCGCGGGGAGTACCAGATGAAGCCCGACCCACCCTTCACTCCGGGGTGCGAAGTCGCCGGGGTCGTCAGTGCCGTCGGCCCCCGCAGTCGGTATGCCGTGGGCGACCGGGTCGCGGCCTTCCCCTTCCTCGGTGGGTTCGCCGAGCAGGTCGCCTGCGCCGATGCGTTGACCTTCGCCCTGCCGGACTCGGTGGGCTTCGAGGCCGGCGCGGCGCTGCCGATGAACTACTTCACCGTGCACTTCGCGCTCGTCACCCGCGGAGGGCTCCGAGCCGGCGAGAGCGTCCTCGTCCATGGGGCGGCCGGCGGGATCGGGACGGCCGCCGTCCAACTCGCCAAGGCTCTCGGCGCGACCGTGTATGCCGTGGTGTCCGACGACGCGAAGGCCGCCGTCGCGCTGGAGGCGGGCGCCGACGAGGCCATCCTCGCCGAAGGCTTCCTCTCCCGGGTCAAGGAGCTCACTGGCGGCCGGGGTGTCGATGTCGTCGTCGACCCGGTCGGCGGTGACCGCTTCACCGACTCGCTGCGGTCCCTGGCGACCTTGGGGAGGCTGCTCGTCATCGGCTTCACGGCCGGGTCGATCCCGGAGGTCAAGGTCAACCGGCTCCTGCTCAACAACGTCAGCGTGGTGGGTGTCGGGTGGGGCGCCTACTGGATGAGCCGCCCGGAGTTCCTCGCCCGCCAATGGGAGGACCTGCTCCCCCTGCTCAATGCCGGCGCCCTCACGCCGGTCATCGGACAGACCTTCACCCTGGAGCAGACGGCCGAGGCGATCGCCCTCCTCGAGGAGCGTCGGGCCACCGGCAAGGTCCTCGTCCTCCCCCGGACCCAGACCGTCGAGTGAGGAGAACACGCGGTGTCAGCGCCACGGCATACCGCATGTTCTCCTCACTCGACTGTCGGAAACTAGGGTGGGCGTCATGACCACGGTGCGCGAGTTCCGCAACCTCCACACCCATGGCTTCGCCCGCGTCGCCGCGTGCACGGTGCCGGTGGCGATGGCGGACCCGGCAACCAACGCGGCGCGGATCGCGGAGCAGGTGCAGGCCCTCCATGACGACGGCGTCGACGTCGCCCTCTTCCCAGAGCTCTCGCTCTCCGGCTACGCCATCGACGACCTGCTCCTCCAGGACGTCCTCCTCGATGCCGTCGACGCCGCGGTCGTCGACCTGGCAAAGGCAACGGCCAAGCTGCGCCCGGTCGTTGTCGTGGGAGCCCCGATCCGCAGCGGGGCCCGCCTCTACAACTGCGCCGTCGTGCTCAACCGCGGCGAGGTCCTCGGCGTCGTGCCCAAGGTCAACCTGCCCAACTACCGCGAGTTCTACGAGAAGCGCTGGTTCGCCTCCGGTGACGACGCCCGCGGCACGATGCTCACCCGCGCGCACTGGCCCGGCGCCGACGAGGACGGGGACGTCCCCTTCGGCCCGGACCTCATCTTCCGCGCCACCGACCTGCCCGACCTGACGATCCACGTCGAGGTCTGCGAGGACATGTGGGTGCCGATCCCGCCGAGCGCCCGCGCCGCTCTCGCCGGCGCCCACGTCCTGCTCAACCTCTCGGCCTCCCCCATCACCGTCGCCCGCGCCGAGGATCGCCACCTGCTCGCGCGCTCGGCCTCCTCCCGCTGCAATGCCGCCTACCTGTATGCCGCGGCGTCGGCCGGGGAGTCCACCACCGACCTCTCGTGGGACGGCATGACAATGGCCTACGAGATGGGAGATCTGCTCGGCCAGAGCGCGCGCTTCCCGGAGGGGGCAGCCTCGACAGTTGTCGACATCGACCTGGATCGGTTGCGGCAGGAGCGAATTCGTCAGGGATCGTTCGACGACAACCGACGCAGCGAATTGATCGGCACCGAAGATGGTGAGCTCTTCCGGGTCGTCGAGTTCGACCTTCAGCCCGCCGGCGGAGACCTCGGCCTGCGTCGCCCGCTCGACCGCTTCCCCTTCGTGCCCGACGACGAGGCGCGGCTCGCCCTCGACTGCTACGAGGCCTACAACATCCAGGTCAGCGGCCTCGAGCAGCGGCTGCGCGCCATCGCCGGCGGCTCGGCGGGCAAACCCCTCGACCCGCAGCGCGCGCCCAAGATCGTCATCGGCGTCTCCGGCGGCCTCGACTCCACCCACGCGCTCATCGTCGCTGCCAAGGCGTGCGACCGCCTCGGCCTGCCGCGCACCCACATCCTGGGCTTCACGATGCCCGGCTTCGCGACGAGCAAGGGCACCAAGTCCAACGCGATCACCCTCATGGAGTCCCTGGCGATCACGTGGGAGGAACTCGACATCCGCCCGGCCGCAGCTCAGATGCTCAAGGACCTGGGCCACCCCGCCGGCGAGGGCGCGGAGGTCTACGACGTCACCTTCGAGAACGTCCAGGCCGGCCTGCGCACCGACTTCCTCTTCCGCGCCGCCAACCAGCGCGGCGGCATCGTCCTTGGGACCGGCGACCTGTCCGAGCTGGCGCTCGGCTGGTGCACCTATGGCGTCGGCGACCAGATGTCGCACTACGGCGTCAACGCCGGCGTCCCCAAGACCCTCATGCAGCACCTGATCCGCTGGGTCGTCTCATCGGGACAGCTGGAGGCAGCCGATGCCAAGGGCGGCGTCAACGACGTGCTCACCGCGATCCTCACCCAGGAGATCTCCCCCGAGCTCATCCCTGCCAAGCCGGGCGAGAAGATGCAGTCCACCGAGGACTCGATCGGCCCCTACGCCCTGCACGACTTCACCCTCTTCCACGTGCTGCGACGCGGGTACCGGCCGAGCAAGATCGCCTTCCTGGCTCTGCACGCCTGGCAGGACGAGTCCTCCGGCGAGTGGCCGGCGGGTTACCCGGAGGCCGACCACACGGCATACGACCTGGCGACGATCAAGCGGTGGGAGCAGGTCTTCTTCAAGCGCTTCTTCGCCAACCAGTTCAAGCGCTCGGCCCTGCCCAACGGCCCCAAGGTCGTGAGCGGCGGGACGATGTCGCCGCGTGGCGACTGGCGGATGCCCTCGGACGCGAGCGCCAAGGCGTGGCTCGACGAGCTCGACGGAGGGGTCCCCGGGGACTGAATCACCTACTGTCCGAGGGACTCCAGCGCCCGACCGTCGAGTCGGAAGCGGGTCCACTCCTCCATCGCCTCGGCACCGATCGAGCGATAGAAACCGATCGACGGCTCGTTCCAGTCCAGCACCCACCACTCGAGTCGGTGGTAGCCGCGGTCGACACAGATCTCCGCGAGCGCCTGGAGCAGCGCCTGACCGAGCCCGAGGCCGCGCCACTGCTCCCGGACATAGAGGTCCTCGAGCCAGATCCCGTTGGTACCGGTCCAGGTCGAGAAGGACAGGAACCACAGGGCCATCCCAGCCGCCTCCCACTCCCCTCCCGCGACCCGCACCTCCGCGACATGCCCGTATGCCGTGGGCGCACCATCGGTGGGAAACAGCACCGCCGCGAACTGCTCCGGCGTCGCCGTTGCCTCCTCCACGGCGCGTTCGTACTCGGCGAGCTCACGGACGAAGGCCAGCAGTGCGGGGATGTCGGTTGGCTCGGCCGGGCGGATACGGGTCTCCATGACCTGATCCTTCCCCAAGGACTCCGGCCCTGACCCGGCGGTGCCACGTGCTCGCGGTTTGCTCGCCCTGACCGAGCAAACGGCAAGCGTCCGGCGGCACTCACCGCACGACGCTCCCGATCGGACGACGATCCGACGACCCGACAATCCGACCGACCCGACCACCCGACCAGCACCTCGGCCGCCCCGGTCGAGTTGAATGGACGGCATGTCCGACGAACGCATCTCCGCCAGCCGCGTCATCCCGGCGCCCGCGGACCAGGTCCTGGCCGTCCTGCGCGACCCCGACGGGCACGTCGCCATCGACTCCAGCGGCATGCTCCAGTCCGCCGAGGGCGAGCGGGTGGAGCAGGAGGGCGACGGCTTCCTCGTCCATATGGACCGCGAGGCGCTCGGCGACTACGACCTGGGCCGCTACGACGTGACGGTGCGCATCACGGCATACCGGCCGGACACGCAGATCGAATGGCGGATCGAGAGCCCGCGATTCGACATCGGCCACCGCTACGGCTACCTGCTGCGGGCGGTCGAGGGCGGCACCGAGGTCGAGAGCTACTGCGACTGGTCGATGATCGACGAGAAGTGGAAGCCGATCTTCCCGGTCATCGACGCCAAAGCCCTCAAGGCGACCCTGGGCATCCTCGAGCGGGCCGTCCTGCGCGGCTACCCGCGGCCACTCGCCGTCCGGTGAACAGACAGTCGAGTGACAACAGAGGGTGGGTCCCACGCGCAAACACCCACCATCTGCTGACACGCGACCGTCTGCTCGACCCACTCGCAGCGCACATCCGGCGCAGCCTCAAGGACCGCGTGTCCGGCGGTGACGCGGCGAGCCAGCAGGAGCGCGAGGACCGGATCTGGCGGGCGCCGGGCGAGCGCTGGTTCACTCCGGACGACCCGATCTGGTGGGCCCACTCTGACGCCTCGATCTTCGTCGGTGGTATCGCTGCCCTCCTCGTGCAATCCCTCCACCCACTGGCGATGGCCGGCGTCATGGGGCACAGCTCCTTCCGCGACGACCCGTGGCGGCGCCTCCACATCACCGCTGACCACGTCGCCATCACCACCTATGCGCCGGTCCCCGACGCCGAACGGCAGGTCCGAATCGTCAACGCCGTCCACAAACGCGTCGTCGGCACCGCTCCCGACGGCCGTTCGTATGCCGCGAGCGACCCCCACCTGCTCACCTGGGTCCACGTTGCCGAGACCTGGGCCTTCCTCGCCTGCTACCAGCGCTTCGGTCCGAAACCATTGTCCCCCAGCGACGCCGACGCCTATGTGTCGAGCATGGCCGAGATCGGTGCACGCTTGGGGGTGCCCGACCCGCCGCGGACGGTGGCCGCGCTGGAGGGTGCGCTCGCGGCATACGGTCCGGAGCTGGAGGGGACGAGCGACGCCCGGGAGACCGCGAGCTTCCTCCTCGACGACCCACCGCTGAGGGGTCCCGAGCGCTGGACGTATGCCGCGTTGTCGGCGGCCGCTGTCGCCACCGTCCCAGCGTGGACGCGAGAGATGCTGGGCCGCAACGCTTCGGGGGCGCGACTGAAAGCCGGAGCAACGGCGGGACACCTCGCGGTCAAGGGACTGCGCGCGGCGATGGCACATCCGGCGCACGAGCCGCACTGGCAGGCCGAGCTGACCCGCAGCGACGCGCCGTTCAGTCCTCGCGCAGCAGCGCCTTGATGTCCTCGGCCGTGATCGCACCGGACAGTGCGCCACCGTCGTCGACGACCTGCTCGAAGAGGTCGCGCTTGCGCTCCTGCAGGGCCAGGACCTTCTCCTCGATGGTGCCGCCGGAGATCAGCCGATAGACCATGACCTTGCTCGTTTGACCGATCCGGTGCGTGCGGTCGATCGCCTGCGCCTCGGCGGCAGGGTTCCACCAGGGGTCGAGGACGAAGACATAGCTTGCCTCGGTGAGGGTCAGGCCGAAGCCACCGGCCTTGAGCGAGATGAGGAAGGCGGTCTGGTCGCCGTTGCGCCAGCCCCGGATGACGTCCGGGCGGTTGGTCGTCGTGCCGTCGAGGTAGGTCGTGGGGATGCCCTCGCGCTCGAGGCGCGCCTCGACCCGCCGCAGAAAGCGGGTGAACTGGCTGAAGACCAGCGCCCGGTGCCCCTCCCGACGGAGCTCGGTGAGGTGCTCGACGAGGGCGTCGATCTTGGCCGAGCCGACCTCGGCGTGCTCGTCGTCGACGAGCGCCGGGTCGAGCGAGAGCTGCCGCAGCCGGGTGAGCGAGGAGAGGATCGCGATCCGGTTCGCCTCGGGGTCGTCGAGCAGGCCGAGCACGCGCTGGCGCTCGCGCTGGAGCTGGCGTGAGTAGATGCGCTCGTGCTGCGGGTTCATGGCGATGTCGAGCACTTGCACCTGCTTCTCCGGCAGGTCGGCGGCCACCTCGGACTTGGTGCGACGCAGCATGAGCGGCCGGATGCGGGTGCGAAGGCGGTCGAGCAGCTCGGGCTCGCGGCCGGACTCGATCGGCCGGCGATAGACCGCCGAGAAGGCGTCGGCCCGCGGATAGAGACCCGGTGCGGCCAGCGCCAGGAGTGACCAGAGGTCCATGAGTGAGTTCTCGAGTGGCGTGCCGGTGACCGCCAGGACGAAGGGCGCCCGCAGGCGCCGGATCGCCGCGTGTCCCTTGGAGCGAGGGTTCTTGACGAACTGTGCCTCGTCGAGCACGACACCCGCCCACGGCACCGAGGCGATGGCGACGTCGTCGATCCGCGCCACGGCATACGAGGTGACGACGAGGTCCGCGCCCGCCACCGACTTGCTGATCGCCACCCCACGGCGGCGCTCGGTCTCCCCCAACAGCACCACGCGCAGGTCCGGCGCGAAACGCTCGGCCTCACCCCGCCAGGTCTCCAGCACCGACGTCGGCGCGACGACGAGGAAGGGATGGTCGAGCTCGCCACGATCCTTGGCGTGCAGCACGAGCGCGAGGGCCTGCAGGGTCTTGCCCAGGCCCATGTCGTCGGCCAGCACGCCACCCAGACGCGCCTCCCACAGGGTCGCCAGCCACTGGAAACCGCTCACCTGGTAGGGCCGCAGGGTCGCCTTGAGCCCGATCGGGATCGGCCGGTCGGCGAGGTCGAGCGAGGCGAGGGCCTCGACCCGCTCCTGCCAGGCGGCACCACCGCTCAGCTCACCGAGGTCGGCCAACTCGTCCCAGAGCGAGACCTGGAAGCGGTTGAGTCGCGCCCCGTCGCGCGGTGGCCGGTCGTCCAGCTCGCGCGCCTCCCCGATGAGGTCGCGCAGCCGGATCAGGTCGGGGTGGTCGAGCCGGAACCACGTGCCCGAGTCGAGCACCATCGCCTCGTCGCCGCGCACAAGGGCTTGGAACAGCGGCTCGAAGGGCACCTCCTGGTCGTCGACGCGCACGGTGATCCGCAGGTCCAGCCAGTCGTTGTCGCCGTCGTCGGCCCCGATCTCGATCGTCGGGGCTTCCGTCACCTCTTGGTATGCCGGAAGCTCACCGTGGATGAGGACCCGCACCTGCGGATGGGTCTCGAGGTCGGGGAGCACGTCGAGCGCGAAGCGCGCGGACTCGACCGCCGACAGGCAGTGGCGGACCTTGGCCAGCCACCAGTGCTCGTTCTGCATGCCGCGTTGCCGGCTTCCGGGGAGGGCGTCGAGCAGGTCGAGGGCGGCGAGGAGCCTGCGCTCGGCGGCTGCGTCGCGCAGGGTGCCGGCAGCGGGATCGTCGAGCCGGACCAGGACGTCGCCACCGAGGTCGTAGGCGAGGGCGAGGTCGAGGTCGAGGCCGTTGGTGGCATTGGTGCGGACGTCGACGACGAGCACCGGGGTGGCATCGCGCAGCGAGTCGACGTTGCCGTCGCCGGAACGGATCCGGATGGCGCCCCCGAGGCGGGGCAGGAAGAGTCGCCGGAAGCGCTCGGCATCCGCGGCCGGCACGTGGAGCGGGACGTGGTCGAGGGCCACGGAGCGGAGGGTGTCGGGCAGGGGGCGGTCGAAACCGCGCAGGGCGAGGCGTCGGGTGGCACCCTCGGTCCACATCGCCCACAGTCCGTGCGCCGGTGCGCCGATGAGCCCGCGCTCGGCCCGCTCGGGGAAGACGTCGTCGCCGAGGTCGACGGTGACGGAGAGGTCGTCCTCGCCGGTGATGACCAGGGCGATCTGGGCGTCGTCGGGCTCGAGGGTGACCTCGAGGCCGGAGCCTCGGGGACCGACGAGCTCGACGCCGGCGCGCACCGCTCGATGGAGGATCGCCCACCCGTCGCCGCCGAGCTGGTCGAGCCGGAGCTCGGTGAGGGAGAGCTGGGAGTAGACCGGCAGGTGGGCGGAGCCGAGCCGATGCAGGGCCACCAGGGCCTCACGCTGGGTGGGAACTGCCGGGTGGCGCAGGGCGTCACCGATCTCGTTCCAGGGCAGTCGCTTGGCCCACTGCCCACCGATGAGCTGGCGGGTGGCCTGGAGGACGACGCGGCGCGCCGGGAGCCGGGCCGGTGGCGGTCCGGGCCGCGTGACGAGGTCGACGATCAGCCCGAGGGGGTGCCCTCCGAGCGGCAGGTGCTCACCGTCGGTCGCCCTGGGCCCGTCGAGCATCGGCGCGAGGACCGACTCCCAGTCCGGGGCGGGGCCGCTCGCCTCGGACCCGGCCGCGCGTGCGGCGACCGCGGCGGCCAGCACGGCGGCGACGTGCTTGCACTCCGAGCGCACCGGGCACGAGCAGCGCGAGGTCCAGGGGTGCTGCCCGCGGTCCAGCAGGCCGCGCAGGCCCTCGGCAGCGGCGCCCGCCGTCGCCGTGACGAGCGTCTGGTAGGGCCAGTCCTTGGAACCGGCGACCTCGGCGAGCAGCATCCGGCCGCGGTCGGCCGAGGTGATCGACAGGACGTTGCCGGCCGCGGCATACGCAAAGCCGCGCTCCCAGGCCGCGTCGCCGAGGGTCTCGCGACCGATGTCAGGGGTGAAGCCGGCGAGCCAGTTCGCACTCGCCACGTCGATCCCCATCGGACAAACCTAACCCCGGTCGGGGACAGTCCGGGACCGCTTTCCACAGGGTGCCGGAGCCTGCGGCACGCTGGTGCCATGACGGACTCGGAGGGCCCGGGCGGGCACGCGTTCTCCATCGGCGAGCTGCGCATCGGCGTGGCCACCTGTGCCACGCAGATCGAGGGCGGCCGGCGGGACACCAACTGGGCCGACTGGGCGGCACTCCCCGGCCGGCACGACGACTGGCTCGGCATCAACTACCACTCCCGCACCGCGGTCTCGGGCCTCGATGACGGGACCTTCCCGAACTCGCCCGTCAACGACCTCGGCTGGGAGGTCCACCCGCAGGGCCTGGTCGACGTCGCCCGTTGGCTGCACGACCGCTACCCCGGACCGATCTGGATCACCGAGAACGGCACCGCCGACAACAGCGACTCATTCCGCTCGCGCTACCTCTACGACCACCTGCGCGCCATCGCCGGCTCCGGCCTGCCGATCGAGCGCTACTACCACTGGTGCTTCGTCGACAACTGGGAGTGGGCCGAGGGCGAGGTCCCGCGTTTCGGTATCGTCCGCCTCGACAACGCGACCCAGGAGCGCACCGTCAAGGACTCCGGGCGCTTCCTCGCGGCCGTCATCGCCGACCGGGGGTCACCGAGGCCTCGTATGCCGCGCACGTCGCCTCCCAGCGCTACCGCATCGAGTCCGAACCGAGCCCGAGAGGCTGAAACCGTTGAGCAAGAACATCTTCCACATTGCCGAGGCCGACAAGTGGCGGGCGGCGTTGGCTGCGGGGGAGTATCGCTGGTCGACCCTGGACCGGACCCTCGAGGAGGAGGGGTTCATCCACGCCAGCGAGGCGCACCAGTGGGAGGCCACGCTGGAACGCTTCTACGCGGCATACGAGGGCGGGCTGATGCTGCTCACCATCGACCCGGCGCTGCTCACCTCCCCGCTGGTGCGCGAGGTGGGCAACCCGGTGACCGGTGAGGAGTTCCCGCACATCTACGGCCCGCTCGATGTCAACGCCGTCACCGAGGTGCGACGGCTCCGTTGACCGGTTGCGTGCCGATGTCGCCATTGGTTGCGACAACGGCACGCACCAACGATCCACAGGCTGCTGAGCCGCGAAACATTGTCCACAGGTGGAAACCGAACAGTGGCAGGGCAGAGCAACTCACTCGATGGTTCCTCCATGGCCACACCCCGACGGTTGACGCGCGAAGAGCGCCAGCGACGTGTCGCCGGACTCGCCGAGACTCAGGACGGGTTGGCGCATCGCCGCCAACTGAACGCGCTCGGTGTCTCCCATGCCGACGTGCGCAGTGAGGTGCGAGCGGGCCGCTGGGCACTCCGCGGACGCCACACGATTCACCTGGGTGTTGCCCTCGGCCCACGTGCCCCATGGTGGACGGCAGTCTGGGAGTCCGGCGGTGGCGCCGTCCTGGACGGAGCAGCAGCGCTCGTCGCCCACGGCCTGACCGGCTTCTTTCCGGTTCAGATCGACGTGTCGTTGCCGCGGAACAACCGTCGTCGCCACGTCAACGGCACCCGACTGCACCTGCGCTCGGCGATGCCCCCGGCGCTCAGCGCGGGAGTCCCGCGTGTCCGCCCGGAGGTGGCTGCCATCCACGCCTGCGGATGGTCCCGCAGCGACCGAGAGGCGGCGCTCATCCTGTGCCTGGTCATCCAGCAACGGCTGACCACGCCGGCACGCTTGCTCGAGCAGTGGCAGACTCATGCGGCCAAGGCTGTGGAGCGCCCGCGGCGGACGACGCTCGACCACATCGTTCTCGACGTATGCGACGGTGCCCACTCCCTCGGCGAGCTCGACGTGGGCGCGCTCTGTCGGCGCATTGGCGTCCCAGCCCCCGAACGGCAGGTCGTCCGCACGCTGCCCAACGGCCGCATCTATCTCGACGCCAGGTGGAAGGACCACCCGCTCGTCGTGGAGGTTGACGGCGTTCAGCACACGAAGGGACTCGCACCCATCGACGATGCCCTCCGGCAGAACGAGGTGACGCTGTCGAACGACCGCGTCCTGCGCATCCCCGTGCTGGGCCTGCGCCTTCGCCCCGACGAGTTCGGGAGTCAATTGGTCCGGGCCCTGGGGCCGCGTGACATGCGTGCCGATGTCGCCACCAGTTGCGACAACGACACGCATCCTGCCTCAGGGACTGAGGCGCGCCCGCTGCTGCCCCGAGTCGTCGAAGTTCGAGGGGTCGAGCCACTGGTCGAGTAGTTCGCGGATAGCGGGCCACTCGGCGTCGGTGATGGACCACCAAGCTGTGTCCCTGTTGCGGCCCTTGGTGACGATGGCCTGCCGGAAGGTCCCCTCAAAGGTGTAGCCGAGTCGTTCGGCCGCCCGCATCGACGGTGCGTTGAGCGCGTCGCACTTCCACTCCAGACGGCGATACCCCAGGTCATCGAAAACGTGCCCCATGAGCAGGCGCTGCGCCTCGGTCGAGGACACCGTCCGCTGGAGTGGCGTCCCGAAGGCCACCCATCCGATCTCGATGACGCCATTGCCCTGGTCGATCCTCATCAGCGAGGCGACCCCGCAGGCGATCCCTTCGCGGAGCACCGCATGGGTCACCGCAGCCGAGGACATTCGCTCCTCGACCAGGTCACGCACCTCCTTCAGCGTGCGCGGCCGCTCGACGGGCAGGTAGGTCCAGTCGGCATCCGCCTGTCCCTCGTATGCCGCGTGCAGGCCGGGCGCGTCACCCACCTCGAGCGGGCGCAGGGTCACCCGTCGCCCCTTAAGGACCTGGCCCGGCGGGTGCGCCGCGCCCGACCAGCCGGGCACCGGATCGCCGACCGGCTGGCCGAACTCGTTCTTCCGCGTTGCGTCCGGCACGTGGACCCTCAAGCAACCACAGTGCCGGACGCAGCGAGGGCTGTGGCTGGGAGGTCGAACCACCGCAGGTGCTCGAAGTCCTCGGTCAGCCCCTCGCGACCACCGACCAGCTCGCCCGGAGGAACAGCCGCCGCCAGGATCGCCCGCGCATCGACCAGGTGCTGGGCGAGCAGTTCCTCCCCACCGGTCAGCGCCTCGGCAGGGATCGTGAGGTGGCCGTCCGCGGCATACCTGATGTCGCGCAAGCGAATCGGCGGCTCGACGACGCCCTCGCGGTGCCGCCAGCGGCCGGTCATCGGGTCGAAGAGGTAGTCGCCGAGCAGGCGCCAACCGTCACGAGCGACCATCCGCACGGCCTCGATGACGTAGTCAGCCACCGTGTCGGAGAGGAAGTAGTTGAAGTTCACCCGGACCCAGCCCGGCTTGATCCCCTCGCAGCCACCGGTGATCTCCCGCTCGAACTCGTGGGAGCGCTCGACGTCGATGCCGAGCAGCCGGTGACCATAGGGGCCGGCACACGAGCACCCGCCACGCGACTGGATCCCGAAGAGGTCGTTGAGGAGCGCGACGACGTAGTTGTGGTGCAGATAGGGCGAGTCGTGCCCCTTGACGACGAAGGACACGATCGACAGACGCTCACGCTCGAGGTTGCCGAGAATCTCGATGCCGGGTTCGCCGCGCCAGGCGTCGACCGCCCGCCGCAGGAAGCGCTCCTCGAGCTCGCGAATCACCTCTGTCCCCACGGTTTCCTTGAGCTGGAAGACCAGGCCGGCACGGATCGACTCGATGATCGCCGGCGTGCCGCCCTCCTCCCGATGGGCCGGGTCGGCGAGGAAGACGTGCTCGTCCGGGTTGACATAGGCGACCGTGCCACCTCCAGGCACGTCGGGCACCCGGTTGGTGAAGAGTTCACGTCGGGCGACCAGGACGCCGGGCGTCGACGGCCCGCCGATGAACTTGTGCGGAGAGAGGAAGATCGCATCCTTGTATGCCGCGGGGTCACCTCCCACGGGCGCCGTCATCTCGATCTCGACGTAGGGTCCCGCGGCCGCGAAGTCCCAGAAGGAGAGCGCACCGTGACGGTGCAGGAGGGAGGCGATGCCATAGGTGTCGGAGACGATGCCGGTGACATTGGACGCGGCGCTGAAGGACCCGATCTTCAGCGGCCGGTCGGCGTGCGCGAGGAGCTTGGCCTCGAGATCCTCCAGACAGACACCACCGTCGACGTCCTCGCGAATCGTCACGACGTCGGCGATCGTCTCCCGCCAGGAGACCTCGTTGCTGTGGTGCTCGTAGGGGCCGATGAAGACCACCGGGCGCTGGTCCGGCGTAATGGCGCCGGTCAGGTGCCACTGGTCCTCGAGTCCGGAGGGGATGCGCAGGCCCATGACCCCGATGAGTTTCGCGATGGCCCCGGTGCACCCCGACCCGGCGAAGATGACGACCGAGTCGTCGTCGCCGTGGACCGCCTGCCGGATGATCTCGCGGGCGTCCTCGCGCAGCCGGGTCGTCTGCAGGCCGGTGCCGCTGGACTCGGTGTGCGTGTTCGCATAGCTCGGCAGCACCCGGTCGCGAATGAAGTCCTCGACGAACCCCAGGGCCCGCCCGCTCGCGGTGTAATCCGCATAGGTCACCCGACGGGGTCCATAGGGGGTGGCCATGACATGGTCCTCGCCGATGACGGACTCACGGATGTGCGCGACGAGAGGGTGCTCTGGCTCCATGCCGATCAAGAGTGCCAGCCGGCCGCCCGCCTTGTCCATAACCCCAGCATGCGAAGTTCCTTATTTGCATAACTCATGATTATGTGGGTCTGAGTGCACAGTCATCATTTGCACATCCGTGCAAATGTGCACTACTGTGCACTTCATGCATCTCAGTCTCCGTGAGGCCAAGAAGGACGCAACGCGAGCCCGCCTCGCCGAAGCCACCTACGAGATCGTCCGCACTCAGGGACCCGACCACCTGACCGCCGAAGCCGTTGCGACGATGGCCGGCGTCTCCCGGCGGACCTTCTTCAACTACTTCCCCTCGATCGACGCAGCCTGTGCCCACTCGGTCGAGTTGCTGCTCGCCGAACTGACCGAGACCCTGAGCCGGCGCCCTGCCGACGAATGCCTCTGGGACACCATGGAGGCACTCCTCGCCGGGGAGGCCGGTTCCCCGGTCATCGAGCGCCTCGCACTCCTCGCCGCGACCAAGGAGAACTCACCGGTGGCCCGCCACTTGGCCCACGATCACATCGACGCCTTCGTCGAATGGCTCACTGGGTGGCTCATGGACCGTCTCGGTCCGGACGTCGACGAGGTGTATGCCGCGACGCTCGCCGCCTCCGTCTCGGCCACCGCCGAGGCCACGCTCCGGATCTGGAGCGAGCGCCACGGTGGGTCGACCGAGCCGGCCGTGCTCGCGGCATACCCCGACATGCTGACCCGCTCCCTGTGCCTGCTCCGCACCGGTTTCGACACCGCTGCCCTCCCCACCCGCTGACCCCAGAAGGACCGCTCCACCATGGCTTCCCTGCTCTACCGGCTCGGCCGCTGGTGCGCCGACCACGTCAAGACCGTCATCGCTGCCTGGCTGATCGTGCTCGCCGCCCTCGGTGGCGGCGCCGCGACCTTCGGAACCCCCCCGACACCCGAAGTGACCATCCCCGGAAGCACCTTCCAGAACGTGCTCGACCACGCAGCCACCCAGATCCCCGAGGTCGCCGGCGGCTTCGGCACGGTCGTCGTGCACTCGCGCGACGGAGCCTTCACCGATACCCAGAAGGCCGCCCTGACCCATACCTTCGATGAGTGGACCGACCTCGACCAAGTCAACCGAGTCGTGGATCCCTTTGCGGCACAGGCACAACTCGACGCCAACAAGTCCAAACTGGCCGACGCGGCAACCCAGCTCGACTCGGCCGACGCGCAGTTGACCGCCGGCCGCACTGAGCTCGACACGGCCAAGTTCCAGTTGCTCCAAGGCCAGGGACTCCTCGCCTACAGCAGGGCGAAGGACCCGGCCGACCCCGGCATCCCCTCCCTCGAGCAGCAACTCGCCACCGGCCAGGAGCAACTCGCCGCCGGCGAGGCCCAGTGGCAGGCCGGTTACGACCAGTACCTCCAGGGGCGGACCGCCTACCAGCAGGGCGAGGACACGGTTGCAGCCATCAACGGCCTGCGCACGGTCTCGTCCGACGGCAGCACGGCCATTGTCCAGATCCAGTTCGACCGCAACACCAACTCGGTGGATCCAGCGGTGCGCGAGCGGGTGCAGGAGATCGGGAACACCTTGGCGGCCTCCGGTATGGACATCGACTACAGCGTGGAGATCACCCAGGACAACAGCCTCGTCGGTGTCGGTGAGATCGTCGGTCTCGTCCTGGCCGGCATCGTGCTCGTGGCCATGCTCGGCACCGTGATCGCCGCCGGCCTCCCGCTCGCGGTCGCCATGATCGGCGTCGGGGTCGGCCTGGCCGCGGCCATGGCGCTCACCGCCTTCTACGAGATGAACTCGATGACCCCGGCCTTGGCCCTCATGCTCGGCCTGGCCGTCGGCATCGACTACGCCCTCTTCATCGTCAACCGCCACCGCAGCCAACTGCTGCAGGGCATGGACCTCAAGGAGTCGATCGCCCGCGCGGTCGGCACCTCGGGCAGTGCGGTGCTCTTCGCGGGGACCACCGTCGTCATCGCCCTCGTCGCCCTGGTCCTCTCCGGCATCCCGCTCCTGGCCCAGATGGGTCTGGTCGCCGCCGGGACCGTCGCCGTGGCGGTGCTCGTGGCGCTCACCTTCTCCCCTGCCCTCCTTCGCATCATGGGCACGCGGGTCGTCTCGCGTCGTGGATGGCGAGCGGCCGGATTCACCACCCCGGGCGAGGTCTCGACCCGCGTCGTCACCGAGGACCAGCACGAGGAGGAGCACGGCGGTTGGTATGTCCGGCTCATCACCCGCCGACCCTGGCTGACCGTCCTCGGTGTGGTCGCTCTCGTCGGCATCATCGCCTTCCCGGCGCTCGACCTCCGTCTCGGACTCCCCGGCGGAGGCAACGAGCCGGCCGACTCGACGGCCTACCGGGCGTATGCCGCGACCGCGCAGGCCTTCGGGCCCGGCATGAACGGCCCAGTCATCGTGGTGGCCGACCTGCCCGGCACGCCGACGCAGGAGCAGGTGAGCGCCACGCAGGCGCACCTGGCGACCTCACTGGCCGCGGTCGACGGGGTCGAGCACGTCGTGCCCTTCGGCACGAGTGCGGACCACCGCACTCTCGCCTTCCAGGTCGTGCCATCGACCGGTCCGGCGGAAGCGCAGACCGTGACCACGGTCCACGCGCTGCTCGACAGTGCCTCGTCCATCGGGGCCAGCACGGGGACGACGATCGGGCTCACCGGCCAGACGGTTGCCAACATCGAGATCTCCGAGCGGCTGGCCGCCGCCCTGCCGACCTACCTGCTGGTCGTCGTCGGTCTCTCCCTGCTCATCCTCACGGCCGTCTTCCGGTCGGTCGTCGTGCCGCTCGTGGCCACCGCTGGCTTCCTGCTCTCGGTCGCCACTGCCTTCGGCGCGACCGTCATGGTCTACCAGTGGGGCTGGCTGGGCTCGATCTTCGGGGTCCACGACCCCGGACCGATCCTGTCCTTCATGCCCATCATGCTCATCGGTGTCCTCTTCGGCCTGGCGATGGACTATCAGATGTTCCTCGTCAGCGGGATGCGCGAGGCGTGGAGCCACGGCGAGGACGCCCGGACGGCGGTGCGCAGCGGCTTCACCCACGGCGCCAAGGTCGTCACGGCGGCTGCGGTGATCATGTTCGCGGTCTTCGGAGGCTTCGTCTTCTCCCATCTGACGATGATCCGACCGATGGGCTTCGGGTTGGCCGTCGGCGTCCTCACCGACGCGGTGCTCGTGCGGATGACGCTCACCCCGGCCGTGATGCACCTCCTCGGCGAGCGCGCCTGGTACATGCCGGGCTGGTTGGACCGGCTCACGCCCGACCTCGACGTCGAGGGCACCTCGCTCAGTGCCATGAACGACGCACAGTCACGACCGCTGGACCCGTTGCCGGCGTGATGGGTGCCGGCTGAGCCGGACGAGCAGGTCGAGGACTCGATCGGCGACCGCGTTGCGGACACCGCCCTCCCGGACCATCGCCACGAGTTGGCGCACCGGGGGGTCGGTGATCCGCACGCGGACCACCCCGTCCGGGATGATGCGCGCCGCGAGTCGTGGAAGCACGGTGATCCCGACACCGGCCGCGACGAACCCGAGGGCGCTGTGGTGGTCCTGCGCCTGGACGGTGAAACGCGGGGTGAATCCCTTGGCCGCGCACGCCGCGAGCACGATCCGGTGGCCGGGATTCGCGAAACTGTCGTTGCTCACCCAACCCTCACCCTTGAGGTCGGTGAGGGTCAACGCGCGTCGACGTGCCAGCGGGTGCTCGTGGTGGACGGCGAGAATGTAAGGGTCCTCGGTCAGCGGCACCTTGCGATACCCGGGACGCCGTGTGTTCTCGGTGTGGTCCATCGCGACATCGATGTCCGGGATCGTCGAGCGAGCGCCCACCTCGGTGAGGACGAGTTCGACGACGAGGTCCGGGAACTCGGCCGTGATCTGGCGCACGATGCTCGGCAGCAGCGTCGAGCCAGCCGACGGGAAGTAGCCCAGCACCAGCCGGCCGGTGCGACCGTCGCGCAGGTCCGCGACATAGTCATCGAGTCGATGCCACTGTTGCAGCACCGTCTCGGCCTGGGCGATGAGTGCCTCGGCCGCAGCCGTCGGCACGATGCCTCGGCCAACCCGGTCGAAGAGGTCGAGTCCGGTCTGTCGCTGCAGCGCGGCGATGTGCTGACTGACGGCCGAGGGCGTCATCCTCAGGTTGTCGGCGGCCTCTTGGACGGAGCCGGTGACCATGACGGACTGGAAGACCCCGAGGCGATGTGGATCGAGCATGGTTCGAGCCTACCTAACACATAAGCGTTGCTTTATTACCATGAAGTATTCTCGCCTTGTCCTAAATAGTTGAAGGTCTCACAATTGAGACATGACGACGCACCGCATCTTCCAGATCGAAGCCGCCCAGCAACTTGCCGACCGGCTCCGCACCGCCCGCCACATCGGCCGCTCGTGGACGCGAGTCCAGGACCGCGACTTCGAGCGCGAGACCAACGAACTGCAGATCATGGCGCAGGCCGGCCCCTACCGCATGTTCTGAGGGCCACCGCTCTCTTGCGTCCGGCAACGTGGTTGATATAGCGGCCGCGTGCCGGACGTTGCGGTTCAGGCCAGCACCTGCTTGAGGGTCAGGTCCCCCTCGCCCCGCATTTCGGCGACCTGGGCCAGATAGAGCTCAGCACACGACAATGCGTCGATCAGCGGCTCGTGCGCCCGATAGATCGGCAGCCGATAGCGCTCGCGCGCGGTCCACAGCCGCAGTGACCCCGGCGCCGGCTCCTGGCCGAAGGCGCCCGCCGTCAGTCGGCGCTGCAGGTCCAGGGTGTCGACCACCTGCGCCGGGAAGGGCGCACCCCACAACTGCGCGCAGGCACGCTCGATGAAGCCCACCTCGATCCGGGCGAAGTGCGCGAGCAACACCCGCCCGCGCAGTGCCGCCAGCACCTCGGCAAGCGCTTCCGCCAGCGGCACCCCACCGGCCACCACGTCATCGGTCAGCCGATGCACGGTCGCGCTTTGCCCCACGTCGACGGGTGCCGCGACGAGGATCGAGCGGGCCCCGGCAAGTTCGATCCGACCACGCACGACGGGCACGAAGCCCACCGCGACGACGTGGTCCCTGCCCGGCTGCAGCCCGGTCGTCTCGACGTCCAGGGCGAGCAGTTCGAGGTCGTCCACGTCGGTTGCCGGGTCGGCAAACGGCACCGAGAGGTACGCCGCGAGCGGGCCCTCACGGCATACCTGAGCCGCCCGCTGGCGGGCCTGCTCGGGGGTGCGACGGAACCACGCCATCAGATCGGCCTCACATGAAGGTCGTCGGGTAGCGCGAGGCCATGGCCGACTGCGCCGAGCGAACGATGGCGAAGGCCTCACGCAAGTGGCGCTTGTCGAAGGAACTGAGCTGGTCGGGGTTGACGTGGTTGTCGACCGGGCGCCCCTCCCTCACCTGGGCCGCCTGGTGCCGCAGCCGGACGTAGGAGATGAACTCGAGGGCGTCGGTGAGGTCGGCCCCCTTCTCCTCGCTCATGATCCCGCCGGCGATGGCGGCCTGGATCCGGGTGGCGGTGTGGACCGCCGGCGACCCCAGCGCGAGCGCGTGGACCCGCGCCAACTCGACGACCGCACCGATGCCGCCACGCTTGATGTCGAGGGTGGCCGCATGGTCACCCTCCTTGGCCAGCACGAAGCCGCGGAAGAAGCCCAGGGGAGGTTCGTTGAGGGTGGCGGCCTTGGCCAGGTGTGCGAGGAACAGGCGCGACTGGGGGGCCCGGGCCAGGATGCCGTGGTGCAACTCGGGGAAGAGCCCGGAGTCCCCATGCACCGGTCGCATGTCGAAGAAGATGCTCGCCTGGAGGATCGCGTCGGGCACGGGCTGGGTGAGCCAGGTCGCGAACTCCTGCCGCCAGTCCTGCAGGCGCAGCCGCCAGCGCGGGTTGGTCGCCATGACGTCCCCGGGGCAGGTCGGATAGCCGCACTCGACGAGCCCGGCACTCACCCGCCGCGCGAGCTCCTCGAACCAGGCGAGGTCGGCGTCGGTCGCCTCGTCGCTGATGATGATCGCGTTGTCCTGGTCCGCGGCGAGAGCCTGCTCGAGGCGCGCCCGGGAGCCAAGGGCCACCCAGGTGTAGGGCACCGGCGCCCCGCCCAGCTCGGCCTCGGCGAGCGTGATGAGTCGCCGCTCGACCGCGTCACCGATCGCGGTGACGACCCGACCGATGTCGTCGGCGCTGGCGTCCTGCCCGACGAGGGCCTCGACGACGGCGGGCAGGCGGGCACTCACGGTGGCGACGCCCTCGACGTCGGACTGCTTCTGGATGTCGCCGACGACGTAGACGGGGCTGGCCTGGACCATCCGCATGAGGTCGGTGGTCGTCACGACGCCGATCGGCAGGTCGTGCTCGAGGATCGGCAGGTGGTGGATGTTGCGCCCCACCATCTCGAGGAGGACCTCGAAGGCGAGGGCGTCGGCGTCGCCCACGACGGGTCCGGCGGTCATGACCTCGCGCACCGGTCGCTCCGGGGAGACGCCGACGGCGAGCACCCGGTTGCGCAGGTCGCGGTCGGTGACGATGCCGGCCAGCTGCTCACCGTCCATGACGAGCAGGGAGGAGGCGCCGTGCTCCTTCATCGTGCGCGCGGCCTGGGCGATGCTCGCGTCCTGGGTCGTCGTGATCGGCGCCCGCTTGATGAGGTCGCGCACGCCGGTCTTGAGCATCGCGGAGGTCGAGCCCGAGTCCTGCAGCTTGGCGACGGCACCGCGCATGCGGTGGGCCCGCTGCTCGTCGAAGAAGTGCGCCACGTCGGGATGCGCCGCGGTGAGGGCGCGGAACTCCGCCTCGGGGAGGACATAGACGAGGCAGTCCTCGATCGCCGTCACGTCGAAGGTCGAGGGGTTGCCCAGGACGAGGGTGATCGAGCCGAAGACCTCGCCGGCCTCGCCCCGGTCGACGAGCGTGCCCTGGTCGTCGTGGATGTCCACCGCCCCTGAGCGCAGCACGAAGAGGCTGTGGTTGTCCTTGCTCCGCGTGATGATCGTGCGCCCGCGGCGGTAGTACTCGACGGTCATGCGCCGTGGCAGCTCGGCGAGCACGTCGGGCGGGAGGGTGTCGAAGGGTGCGTGCCGGGCGAGGAAGTCGCGGATCTCTGCCAACTCGACGTCGAGGGCCATGCCCAATACCTATCAGGTGTCGTCCTGTCGCGCGTCCTCCCCTCGGTCCACGCAACGTCCGGCATCGTGGTTGGTATGCCGTCCACGCGCCGGACGTTGTGGGTTCAGCTCGGTTGCCAGCGCCACGGCATACCCCCTAGGGTATAGATCAGCGATAAGAGGAGCCGAGCCGATGATCTTCACCCAGTACTACCTGGACTGCCTCTCCCAGGCGTCCTACCTGATCGCCGACGAGACCAGCCGTCGGGCCGTCGTCGTCGACCCGCGCCGCGACATCGAGGACTACCTCGCCGACGCCGCCGAGCAGGAGCTGACGATCATCGGTGTCATCAACACCCACTTCCACGCCGATTTCGTGTCCGGGCACCTCGAACTCGCGCAGGCGACCGGTGCGTGGATCGGCTATGGCGCGGCGGCGAGCGCCGAGTTCGAGATCCGATCCCTCCACGACGGCGAGCGGATCTCCCTCGGCGACGACGAAGGCGTCACGCTCTCGATCCTGGCCACCCCCGGCCACACGCCGGAGTCGATCAGCATCCTCGTCCTCGAACACGGCGACGACGACACCCCTTGGGGCGTCCTCACCGGCGACGCCCTCTTCATCGGCGACGTGGGCCGCCCCGATCTGCTCGCCTCGATCGGCGTGACCGCCGCCGAGCTCGGCCGGATGCTCCACGACTCGGTGCAGCGCAAGTTGATGAGCCTGCCCGACGGGGTGCGCGTCTTCCCCGCTCATGGTGCCGGCTCGGCCTGCGGCAAGAACCTCTCGACCGAGCGACAGTCCACGATCGGCGAGCAACGGCGCACCAACTACGCGTGCCGGCCGATGAGTGCCGACGACTTCCTGGCCATCGTCACCGAGGGGCAGCCGAGCGCCCCGGGCTATTTCGTCCACGACGCCACGATCAACCGCCAAGAGCGCGAAGTGCGTGAGGTCGGGGCTCAGGTGCCCGCCCTCACTTGGGACCAGGTCGCGACCGCGGTCGCCGGGGGCGCGCGCGTCCACGATGCCCGCGACCCACAGGACTTCGCCCGCGGGCACCTGGCGGCAGCGATCAACGTCCCGGCCGACGGGCGGATGGCCGAGACCGTCGGCATGGTCTTCGCCCCGAGCGACCAAATCGTCGTCGTCGCGCCCGACGGATCGGAGCAGGAGGTCGCGACGCGCATCGCACGGATCGGCTTCGACCACGTCGTCGGCTTCCTCGCCGATCCGGAGCGGGCCATGCTCGCGCATCCCGAGTGCGTCGAGCGAGCCAGCCGGCTCACCGTCGCGCAGGCCGAGATCGCGCTGGCCGACGCGCGAGTGCAACTGGTCGACATCCGCAACCCCGGGGAGGTTGCCGCCGGGATGATCCCGGGCGCCCACCACATCCCCCTGGCCGAGCTCGTCGCGCGACGAGGCGACCTCGATCCCGCGCGCCCTGTGCTGGTCACCTGCGCCGGTGGATGGCGCTCCTCGGTCGGCGCCTCGACCCTGCGGTCCCTCGGCTTCCCGGACGTGTCGGATCTGCTCGGCGGCTACGCCGCCTGGGAGAAGGCTCACCCGAAGGCGGGCTGAAGCCCTCCTTCCGCTGGCAGAGTGGGGGGTGTGCGCGCCCTCACGTATGCCGCGTTCGGCGGCCCGCTCACCGTCACCGACCTCCCCGCGCCCGTCGCGCCGCCGGCCGGTGCGGTCGTGCGGGTCGAGGCGACCGGGCTCTGCCGCAGCGACTGGCACGGGTGGCTCGGTCACGACAGCGACATCCAGGCCTTCCCGCACGTGCCCGGCCACGAGTTCGCGGGCACCGTCGAGGCGGTCGGCGAGGGAGTCGACCCCGGGTGGGTCGGGCAGCGGGTCACGGCACCTTTCGTCTTCGCCTGCGGCGAGTGTGGTGTATGCCGCGGGGGCAATGGCCAGGTTTGCCCGCACCAGCGTCAGCCCGGCTTCACCGACCCGGGATCCTTCGCCGAGTTCGTCGTCGTCCACGCGGCGCGGACCAACCTCGTCGCCCTCCCGGACGAGGTGACCACCGCCGAGGCGGCGGGGCTGGGGTGCCGGGTCGCCACCGCCTACCGAGCGGTGACGGCGCGGGCTCAGGTCCGAGACGGCGACCGAGTCGTCGTGCTCGGCTGTGGCGGCGTGGGACTGGCCGCGATCGCCGCGGCCGCCGGGCTCGGCGCCGAGGTGATCGCGGTCGATGTGTCGAGCGAGGCGCTCGAGGTGGCGCGACGGATCGGCGCCACCCACACCCTGTCCTTCGGCGACGACCTGCCGCAGCGGGTCCATGAGCTGACCAGTGGCGGCGCAGAGGTGTCGATCGACGCGCTCGGCTCAGGTGCCACGGCACGCGCTGGCGTGCTGTCCTTGGCCCGCCGGGGCCGCCACGTGCAGGTCGGACTGCTGCCCCCGGCCGCGGGGCCGGCACACCTGCCGATGGACCGGGTCATCGGCTGGGAACTCGACGTCCTGGGCAGTCACGGGATGGACGCGCGCACCTATCCGGCGCTCCTGGCCGAGGTGGTCTCGGGCCGGATGCCGGTCGGTGAACTCCTCGACCCGCGCCCACCACTCACCCTCGAGGCCGCCGCCCACGCGCTGCCGGCGATGGGTTCGGCCTTCTCGCGCGGCATCGTGCTCGTCGATCCGCTGGCCGACCCGGCTGCCGACCCGGCACCGCCTGAGTGAGGGTGCGCCGTGGCCAGTTGGTATGAGGAGCGCGTGCTCTCGCACGTCATCGAGCGCAGTCTGTCCGATCCCAGGATTGTGCAGTGGCGCCGGGCTGCGGTGGCGCCGGCCACCGGCGAGGTCGTGGAGTTCGGCTTCGGCGCCGGCCCCAATCTGCCGCACTACGGCCCCGAGGTGACCTCAGTGCGCGCCGTCGAGCCGGTCGACAGCGCTTGGGCCCGGGCCGCCGACCGGATCGACGCCTTCGGCAGGCCGGTCCAGCGGATCGGCCTCGACGGGGCGCACGTGGCCGGGGCGGATGCGAGCGTCGACACCGTCGTCTCGAGCTTCACCCTGTGCACGATTGCGGATCTCGATGCGGCACTCGGGGAGGCGCGCAGACTTCTGCGTCCGGCTGGGCGGCTGGTGTTCGTCGAGCACTCATTGGCACCGGATGAGGGCATCGCGAAGTGGCAGAAAAGGATTCAGCCGGTGTGGGGTGCTCTGGCGGGTGGGTGTCACCTCGACCGTGACCTGCCCCGACTGATCGCGGGCGCCGGCTTCGACGTCAGGGTCGACGAGTCGGCCTATGCGCTGCCCGGCGTCGGTCGCCTCTCGACCTGGCTCGTGCGCGGCACCGCGACCGCTCGGTAGGTGAACCCGTCAGCGGCCGAAAAGTTTGCCGAGAAAGCCGCTGGCCGCCGGCTCGTTCTCGTGTCCTGCGCACTGCTGCGCCTTGGGCACATCGCGCATCACCTGGTCAACGTGCTGGCCACACCCGGCCCACGTCGTCTTGCCACAGGTCTTGCAGGTCACGGCACGGCACATGGGTCGCTCCTTGCGCGTCGGGTGGATGTCGGTCGATCCGGCGGACTCGGTCAGACAGAGTATACCCTAGGGGGTATTTGTCAGGCGAGGGACAGGAAGAGCTTCTCCATCGCCGCAACGTCCATGGGGTTGTGCTCGGGGTCGGCCATGCACTGACGCAATCCGAGCGAGATCGTCGCGAAACCGGCCCGATCGAGAGCCTTGGAGACCGCCGCCATCTGCGTGACGATGTCCTGGCACTCGCGGCCGTCCTCGATCATCTTGATGATGCCGCCGATCTGGCCCTGGGCGCGCTTGAGCCGCTTGACCACCGCCTCCATCTCGACCGGGTTGAGTTCCACTCAGGTCACTCCTGCCCGCTGGCGCCCTGGCTCGATTGCTCGCCCGGCTGACCCTGTTGGCCCGCCTGCCCGCCGGCGACCTGCGCGCGGACGTCGTCCATGTCGAGACCCCGAACGCCCTCGATGACCTGCTCCAGGCCGGCCGGGGGAAGCGCGCCAGCCTGCGCGTACACGAGGATCCCTTCGCGGAAGGCCATGATCGTCGGGATCGACGTGATCTGGGCGGCGCCGGCGAGCGCCTGCTCGGCCTCGGTGTCGACCTTCCCGAAGACGATGTCCTCATGCTTGTCGCTGGCCGCGCCATAGGTCGGAGCGAACTGGCGACACGGGCCGCACCACGACGCCCACCAGTCGACCAGGACGATGTCGTTGTTGGTGACAGTCTTCTCGAATGTGTCGGCGGTGAGGTCGACGGTGGCCATGATGGATCTCCTGTAGTCGGTGTCGGGTTCCTGACGCGTAACGTCGAAGCCCCCTCGGCTATGCCCACAGCATACCCCCTAGGGTATTATCGGGACAGTCGACGTCACGAAAGGTTGGTCCGTGATCATCTCCGTCGCCGCCGGCGTCGTCGTCGGGATGCTCATCGGCGCCCTCGGAGGCGGTGGGGGCGTCCTCACCATCCCGATCCTCGTCTTCGGCCTCGACGTGGCCCCCCACGTGGCCGCGAGCAGTTCGCTGGTCATCGTCGGCGTGACCTCCGCCCTGGCCCTCGTCGGCGCCGCCCGTCGCCGCGTCGTGCACTGGGGCACCGGTCTGGTCTTCGGCGTCATCGGCACGGTGGGCACCTTCTTCGGGACGGCCCTCGCCCGACGGATCGACGGTGCCCACCTCCTGCTCGCCTTCGCCGCGCTCCTCGTGGTCATCGCGATCGTCATGTGGCGCCGCGCCGCGCTCGCTCCCGACAGCCACCAGACCTCGGTCGCTCCCCGCGACCGTCCGGTGATGGGCAGCCTGCTCGGTCCCGAGGCCGCGACGACCATGGCCGCCGCGACGGCGGTCGGGCTGCTCACGGGCTTCTTCGGTGTCGGTGGTGGTTTCGCCGTGGTGCCGGCCCTGGTGCTCGCGCTCAAATTGCCGATGCCCGAGGCCGTCGGCACCTCCCTGCTCGTGCTGACCCTCAACACGAGCAGCGCGCTGGCGGCCCGCGCCATCACCGAACACGGTCTGCCGATCGACGTCGGCATCGTCGTCCCCTTCACGTGCGCCGCGATCGGCGGCAGCTACCTGGGTGCGGCCCTCGCGCGCCGGGCACCGTCCGATGTCCTCCAGCGCGCCTTCGCCGTCCTCCTCGTCGGCGTCGCCCTCCTCACCGCCGTCCGCACCCTGGCCTGACCGATGCCCGATCTCGCTGCCGCTCTCGCCCAAGTGCTCTCCACCCGCGCCTCCGCCTCAGCCCGGGCGGCCGCCGAGCGATTGCGCGACACCTACCGAAGCGGCGCCCCACCGACCGCCCTGGCGATCGCCGACGCCGAGAGCGCCGCCGCCTACGCGGCATACCGCATGCCGGCGACGGCGGCGGCGCTCAGCCGCGCGCTCGACCACGACCTGCCGTTGACCCCCACCACCCACACCGACCTCGGCGGCGGCACCGGCGCGGCGGCTTGGGTCGTCGCCGACCGCTGGCCCGGCGTTGCGTCGACCGTCGTCGACGCCTCGTCCGAGGCGCTCGCACTGGGTGAGACGATCGCGCGGGTCGGCCGACTCGACGCGAGGTGGGAACGTCGGCGCCTCGGCCCGAACGTCTCGTTTCCGAACGCCGACCTGACGACAATCAGTTATCTGCTCGGTGAACTCGACCCCGCGGACGCCGAGGGCGTCGTCACGGGGGCACTTGCCTCGTCGCGGGCGGTTCTCGTGGTCGAACCCGGCACACCGAGGGGGTATGCCGCGGTGCTCGCCGCCCGTGACCGTCTCCGGTCCGCGGGCTGGCACCTCGTCGCGCCCTGCCCGCACGCGCTCGACTGTCCGCTGGCAGACGGGGACTGGTGCCACTTCTCGGTGCGAGTCCAGCGTTCGAACCTGCACCGTGACCTCAAGGCGGCGGAGTTGAACTACGAGGACGAGAAGTTCTCCTACGTGTTGGCGACCCGGCCCGGTGATCCGCCCCAGCCGCCGGCGGCACCGGCCGATCGGGTGCTGCGTCACCCGCTCACTCGCAAGGGCCTGGTTCAGTTCAGGGTCTGCTCGCCCGATGGTGCCGCCCACGATCGCATCGTCAGCAAACGCCAGGGTGAGCTCTACCGGCAGGCGCGTGACACACGGTGGGGTGACACCCTCCCGTCACAGCGCACCTGAGGCTGCGGCGGTGCAAGGATGCCGGTCGTGAGCACGCACACCACCGAGCCGCACGACCGAGGCGAGCAGGGTCGAGCAACTCGGTGATCGCTTCGGGCCGGGCGCGACCGGAATCCTGCAGTCGGCGCTGGGCAACCTGCAGTGGTAGAACTCCGTCGCCTGCGCGGCGTTGCCGTCGAAGTTCAGGTAGGGGTTGAGCCGACTGGCCATGAGGTGCTCCTCGCCCAGGTGGTCGGGTGACCGCCGTCACCCAAGGGCACATCGTGCTCTTCACCACTGACAGCGGTCCACCACCCGTGGTGGACTCATGGTGAACTCTCAGCAATCAGGGTCCGATCAGGGTCAGCGGGGGAACACGGCACCGCATCGACCCCGTTGACACCCATGACCGTCCGTCACCGAGCCAAGGAGCACCACCATGACGGCCAACACCACCATCGCCGAGAAGCTCGTCGCCAAGGCCAAGGAGCTCGGCCTGCCACCGCAGTCCGAGACCTTCATCCGCCAGGCCGACACTGCCGTGACCGATGCGGTCCGCAAGACCGCGGCCTACACGGAGCAGAACCGCGAGAAGATCAGTTCAGCCCTCGACAAGGCCGAGCGGGCGGTCGACGAGAAGACCCAGGGCAAGTACACCGACAAGCTCGCCAAGGCCCGCGGCGCCGCCGAGAAGGGCCTGGACAAGGTCGTCGAGCAGCGGACCGCCGGTGCGGAGGCCAGCGGCGCGACCGACGAGGCCGCCGCGGACGCAGTGGCCCTCGACCTCGACTCGCCGGTGCCGCCCAAGCCGACCTGGGCGACCGTCGACGACCAGGTCGCCGGGGACGAGCCCCGCGCCTGAAAGCACGCCGAAGGGCGGGTCACCCACCGTGGTGACCCGCCCTTCGTGTTGGGCGGATGCCGGTCAGCCGCCGAAGACGTCGAGGCGTCCGGCCTTCTCGGCGAGCAGGTAGTAGACGGTGACGCGGTTCTTGGTGCGGTCGGCCTTCATGGCCTCCTCGACCTCCGCGAGCAGGGCGTCGGCCTTGGCCTCGTCGGTGATCTCGAGCTTCTTGGTCATGAAGCCCTTCTTGACTCGGTCGAGTTCGGCCTTGTCGCTGAAGGACACCAGCGACGAGTCGGCCTTCTGCAGCGCGATGCCGCAGTGCCGGACGACCTTGGCGATGACGGCGTCATCAGCGTGCGGGGCGTACTTCTTCACATCGGCGGCCCAGTCGGCCATGAGGACTCCTTCGTCACGGGTCGAGGGGCGCGGCATCGCGCACCGGAACCGACGCTACTGACCTTCCCCGGACCGCAACAGGGGCGCAGGCTGGGAAGTCGCTGAACGTTCGCCGGAGTCGCGGGCGTTCAGAGCAGCGACCGCAGCACGAGACCGGTCCGCACCTTGGGCGTGAAGAAGGTCGACTTCGGCGGCATGAGGAGCCGCTCCCGGGCGGTGCGCTCGATCTCGGCGATCGACACCGGCGAGATGAGCACCGCCGAATGGGCCCGGCCGCTCACGACTGCCTCGAGCACTTCGGCCACACCGTGCTGGTAGTCGACCTCCACGGGCAGGTCGGCGAGGGCGTGCTCGAGCCACGCGCCGTCGAGGGCGCGCACGTCATCGAAGGCGCCCGGCCTCGGGGTCATGAACTCGGCAGCACCATCGGGGCCGATGAGGGCGAGCACGCCCTTGTCGACGAGGTCGCCCAGCATGGCCAGGGATGGCATCGGCGCATCGCTGAGCTCGAAACACCGAGCGAGCGCCTCGCGCAGCCGGGCGTGATCCGCTCCGGCGTAGAGGCGGTGGATGGCCCGGATGCTCAGTTGCTCAGGGACCAGTTCACCGACGTAGGCGAGGGTCAGCTCGGCCGTGCCGTCGGCGCGACCCGTGAGCGATCTCACCTCGTCGCGGAACATCCGCGCCACGCCATAGCGGTGGTGGCCGTCGGCGATGAGCACCTCATCGGAGGAGACCAGGTCGGCAATGGCGGCCACCCGCGCCGGGTCGGTCACGCGCTCCACCACGTGCGCCACGCCCTCCACGTCCACCCGACCCACGGGCTCCCCCGCTTCCCGCAGCAACTCGGTGAGGCCGCGGGCCAGGGACAGGCCCCACACCGGTGACAGATTGGCATCGGTGGCGCGGGTCAGGTCGAGACGGTCGGTGGAGGCCTTCGGCGTGGTGCGCTCGTGTGCCAGCACGCCCCCGGCCCCCTCGTCGACGACCTCGAGCGCCCCGACGACGGCGGCCAGGTCGCGCTCGTCGCCGTGCTCGTCGGTGAACCGCATCCGATAGATCGTGAAGCCCGGTTCGTCGTCGACGGCCAGGACGCCCTCGGTGAGCCAGCGTCTCCACACCTCGCCTGCCGCGGCATACGGGTTCTTCGCGGTGGCGTGCGTGACCGCGGGCACGTCGACGTGGACCACATTCTCCGGTGAACGCGCCGCGAGGCCGGCCACCTCCTTGACCGAGAGGACGTCATAGGGAGGTGCGGTGACGGCGGCGAGGTCGCGGGCGGCATACCGCAGGGCCGGGAAGGGTTCGAAGCGGGGCACACGCCCACCCTGCCAGAGGGCCGGACTACCTTGGGATTCATGGCGGGACGAGTGGCGGTGGCCCTGGGGGCCGGAGGCGCGCGTGGGTATGCCCACATCGGGGCGCTCGAGGTGTTGCAGGAGCGCGGCTACGAGGTGGTGGCCCTGTCCGGCACCTCGATGGGGGCACTGGTCGCGGGGGTGACTGCGGCCGGAAAGCTCGAGGAGTACACCGAGTGGTCGCGCTCGCTGACCCAGCGTGAGGTGCTGCGCCTGCTCGACCCCACCCTGACCGGCGGGGGTGCGCTCCGCGCCGAGCGTGTCATCGGCCGGGTGGCCGAGATCCTCGACGGGGCACGGATCGAGGACCTGGCCATTCCCTACACGGCGGTGGCCGTCGACCTCGGGGCGCGCCGCGAGGTGTGGTTCCAGCGTGGACCGGTCGCGACGGCCATCCGGGCCTCCGTCGCGATCCCCGGCGTCATCACGCCGATCGTCGTCGACGGTCGCCTGCTCGTCGACGGTGGCCTGATGAATCCCGTGCCGATCGAGCCGACCGCCGCGATCACCTCGGACTGGACCTTTGCGATGAGCCTGTCCGGTCCGCGGACGAGCGTCGTGGGCGAGCCGGAGCAGCCCGCATCGCCGGTACGAACAGTCGCGGCGACCCGAGCCATCGAGGAGTTCGGCGACCGGCTGAGGGAACGCTGGGCGAGTTGGGGCAGCAGGTCCCACGAGGACGCCGAGGCGGCGGTCGAGGAGGCCGTCGGTCGCGAACTCGCACACGAGGTGGGTGAGCAATCGAACGACGCCGAGCAGCCCAATGACACCGAGCGATCGAGTGACACCGGCCCTGCCTACTCCGCGGCGCCGCGGGACCTGGGGACGATGGACGTCTTCAACCGTTCATTCGACGTCATGGCCTCCCTCATCACCCGCCATCGGATGGCGAGCAACCCACCCGACGTGCTCGTCACCGTGCCGTCGGACGCCTGCCGGACGATGGACTTCCACCGGGCCGCCGAGATGATCGACCTCGGTCGCCGGCTCACCATCGAGGCGATGGACGCCGCCGGGCGCTGACGCCCGCGATCAGTCAAGGGTGACGATGATCGCTGCCCGCGGGGCGGGCCTGAGCGCGGGGATGACCTTGCCCACGAGACTGGCGAGCGCGAAGCCCTTGGCCAGCAGCCCGTACTTCTTCTCGACCGCTGCCCGTGCGCTCGCCTGCCCGGCGTCATCTCGGACGACAACCGCCGTGCCGGTGAAGGTGGGCGTGCCCTCCTCGACCCGGCCACGCACGTCACAGGCGCGCACCTCCACGCGGGAATCGCGCGCCAGCCGCTTGGTCTTGCCGACGTTGTCGTTGCTCATGAAGACGAACCGGTCACCCAGCGGCGCGAACCACACCGGGGTCGACACGGGTGTGCCGTCCTTGCGGAACGTGGTGAAAGAGACGTACTTGGCATTGGCCAGCGAGGCGTGGGTCACCGGCACAGGATAGGTGCGTCCGCGTCGTCCGTTGCTATGGCGACGAAGTCCCCGGACGCTCGGGCGTCGGGTCGGCGTCCGCGAGCGCCTCGATCGCGTCCTGGCACCACTGTGCCCAAGCACGTTCGGTGATGATCCCGGCCTCGAGAATCACCCGCTGGATGCGGGCCTGGCGGTCAGGCTCGCGCCCGAAGTCGCGCTCCGCGATCACCTCGTATGCCGCGAGCCGGGCCTCGTGGAGAGCCCTGCGGTGGTGGAGTTGGTCGGCAAGGGCCAGCGGGCCGAGCGCAGCATCGGCGCGCAGCCGCACGAGGAGGGCATCGCGCGCCGGCGGCACCTCGCCCCCGAGGGCGACCCAGCGACGCAGCTCGACGACACCCTCGGGCAGGACGTGGTGGACCTTTCGGCCGCCGCGCCCCTCCCCCTCCTCGGAGCGGATCCACCCGGCCGCCTCCATGCGAGCCAGCTCGCGATAGATCTGCTGGTGGCTGGCCGCCCAGAAGAACCCGATCGAGGAGTCGAAGCGCCGCGCGAGATCCAGGCCAGAGGCGGGCCGCTCGACGAGCGAGGTGAGCAGGGCGTGCGGCAGGGACATGAGGGGAGTGTGGCGCGCCCCACCATTTTTCTGCAACTGGTTGCACAAACCTCCTGGGCTTTCTACGGTGGTCGCCATGACGGCATACCCACACCTGCTCGCCCCCCTCGACCTGGGCTTCACGACACTCCCCAACCGGGTGCTCATGGGCTCGATGCACGTCGGGCTGGAGGAGGCACCGGACGGTTTCGAGCGGATGGCGGCCTTCTATGCCGAACGCGCCCGCGGCGGCGTCGGCCTCATCGTGACCGGCGGGATCGCCCCCAACGACGAGGGCCGTCCGCTCGAGGGTGGAGCCACGCTCACCACACCCGAGCAGGCCGCCGAACACCGCGTGGTCACCGACGCGGTCCACGCCGAGGGGGGGCGGATCTGCCTGCAGATCCTGCACTTCGGGCGCTACGCCTACCACCGCGATCTCGTCGGCCCGAGCCCGGTCCAGGCCCCGATCTCGCCCTTCGTGCCCCACGAGCTCACGGCCGAGCAGGTCGATCAAACGATCGAGGACTTCGTCCGGTGCGCAGCCCTGGCGCAGGAGGCCGGCTACGACGGCATCGAGGTCATGGGGTCCGAGGGCTATCTGATCAACGAGTTCATCGCGGCGCGCACGAACCACCGCACCGATGAGTGGGGTGGTTCCTACGAGAAGCGGATGCGCTTCCCCGTCGAGATCGTCCGGCGCGTGCGCGAGCGGGTGGGCACGAACTTCATCATCATCTACCGACTCTCGATGCTCGACCTGGTCGAGGGCGGGTCGACGCTCGACGAGGTCAAGCAGTTGGCCCGGGCCATCGAGGCGGCCGGCGCGACGATCATCAACACCGGCATCGGCTGGCACGAGGCACGCATCCCCACCATCGCGACCTCGGTGCCTCGTGCCGGCTTCACCTGGGTGACCAAGGAACTCATGGGCACGGTCGGGATCCCCCTGATCACGACGAACCGGATCAACACGCCCGAGGTGGCCGAGCGGGTGCTCGCGCACGGTCATGCCGACATGGTGTCCATGGCCAGGCCCTTCCTCGCTGACGCCGACTTCGTCGCGAAAGCTGCTGCTGGGCAGGCGAATCGGATCAACACGTGCATCGCCTGCAATCAGGCCTGCCTCGATCACACCTTCTCCGGCCTCATCACGTCCTGCCTGGTCAACCCGCGCGCTTGCCACGAGACGATCCTCACGATCGCCCCGGCGACCGAGCGAAAGCATGTCGCCGTCGTCGGGGCCGGGCCGGCCGGTCTGGCGGCCGCGACCACGGCGGCCGGCCGCGGTCACCACGTGACCCTCTTCGAGGCGGACGACCGGATCGGCGGACAGTTCAACCTGGCCAAGCAGATCCCGGGCAAGGAGGAGTTCCACGAGACGCTGCGCTATTTCGAGCACGAGCTCGAGGAGACCGGCGTCGACGTCAAACTCGGCACGCGCGTCACGGCGGGTGACCTCACGGCATACGACGTGGTCCTTGTGGCGACCGGCGTGACCCCGCGCGTCCCCGACGTCGAGGGCGTCGACCACCCCAAGGTCGTGACCTATCTGCAGGTCCTGCGCGACCACGTGCCTGTCGGTGAGCGGGTCGCGATCATGGGCGCGGGCGGCATCGGCTTCGACGTCGCCGAATTCCTCACCCAGGCCGGGCCGAGCGGAGCCATGGCACCCGAGGTGTTCAACGCCGAGTGGGGGATCGACACCACGTATGCCGCGGCCGGCGGCATACGTCGCGCGGCCCCTGAGCGGCCGGCGCGGCAGGTTGCCCTTCTGCAGCGCAAGGAGACCAAGGTCGGTGCGGGACTGGGAAAGACGACCGGCTGGATCCACCGCACCCAGCTCAAGCATCGTGGCGTGGCGATGGTGCCGGGCGTGGTCTATGAGCGGATCGACGACCTCGGCCTGCACCTGTCCGTCGGCGGCGAGCGCACGGTCATCGAGTGCGACACCGTCGTGCTCTGCACCGGTCAGGAACCGCAACGCGAGCTGCACGATGCGCTCGCGGAGGCGGGCATCGACGTCCGCCTGATCGGCGGTGCCGATGTCGCCGCGGAACTCGACGCCAAACGCGCCATCAAGCAGGGCACCGAAGTGGCGGCGGCGCTGTGATGGACCTGACGATGCGCCAGGTCCTCGACACCTGGCACGCCGGAGTGGCGGCCAGGGACCTCTCGTGCCTCGAGGAGTTGCTCGACCCTGACGCGGTCTTCCGCTCACCGGTGGCCCACAAGCCGTATGCCGGCGCGGATGTCGTGCGCCTGATCCTCGGCACCGTGATTCAGGTCTTCGAGGATTTCACCTATCACCGGACCTTCGTCACCGAGGACTCCCGCTCCGTCGTGCTCGAGTTCTCCGCGACGGTGAGCGGGCGTCAGCTCAAGGGGATCGACATGATCCGGATCGACGACGAGGGCCGGATCGTGGACTTCGAAGTCATGGTGCGGCCGCGATCGGGACTCGACGCCCTGGCGGCGCAGATGGCCGAGCGGCTCGCGGCATACCTCTGAGGTCAGTGCTGCTGCCAGGCCGGCTTGTCCGCGAGGGTGTCGCGGTAGTAGTCCGCCAATTGCAGCCGGCTGGCTGCGGCGTCATCGACAACGACGGTGACGTGGCGGTGGAACTGCAGCACCGTCCCCGGCCACATCGCGGACACCGGGCCCTCGACGAGTTGGTGGATGGCCTCGGCCTTGGCGCGGCCGGTCGCGAGCAGCAGCAGGTGGCGCGCTTCCATGATCGTGCCGATGCCCTGGGTGAGGCAGTGCACGGGCACCTGCTCGACGTCGTCACCGAAGAACCTCGCATTGTCCAGGCGCGTCTGGCGGGTCAGGGTCTTGATCCGCGTGCGCGAGGCGAGTGAGGAACCCGGCTCGTTGAAGGCGACGTGGCCGTCGGTGCCGATACCGAGCACCTGCAGGTCCACTCCCCCGGCGTCCTCGATCGCCTGCTCGTAGGCCGTGCAGGCAGCCGCGATGTCGGCGGCCAACCCGTCAGGACCATGGACTGCGTTCGGGGCCAGGTCGACGTGATCGGTGAAGTCGCGCGCGATGACATTGCGGTACCGCTGCGGGTGGTCGGCCGGGAGCCCGACATATTCGTCGAGGGTGAAGGCCCGGACGTCGGCGAAGGAGAGTTCGCCGTCCCGATGTCGCCGGATGAGATCGGCATACATGGCGACCGGGCTCGATCCGGTCGCCAGGCCGAGCACGGACTCGGGTCGGCGACGGACCAATGACCCCACGATGTCGGCGCCGACGCTGCCGACCCGCTCCGTGGGGACGATGACGACCTCCATGTCAGGACTCCTTCGACGAGACGGCAGCCGCGAACCAGGCGGTGATGGTGCTCGGGTGGGTGATGGCCGTGCCGACGACGACGGCGTGCGCCCCGGCGTGCATCGCGGCAAGGGCATCGGCCGGGGTGTGGATGCGTCCCTCGGCGATGACCGGCACGTCCAACTCCGCGGCGAGGGCGGCCACCAGGTCGAGGTCGGGGCCGGGGGTTTTGGGGCTGTCCGGGGTGTAACCGGCGAGGGTCGTGCCCACGAGGTCCGCCCCGGCAGCGGCCGCCGCGTGACCGTCGGCCAGGGTCGCGCAATCGGCCATCACCAGCGCACCCGCGTCGTGGACGGCGGCGCAGGCATCGGCGAAGGTCGACCCGTCGGGTCGGGGGCGACGCGTGCCGTCGATGGCGACGACCTGGGCGCCGGTGCGCGCGACGGCGAGGGCGTGCTCCACGCTCGGGGTGATGAAGACGCCGTCGTGCCCGTCCTTCCACAGCCCGATGAGGGGGACGCTCAGCGCGGCGCGCATGGAGTGCAGGTCGGCCAGTCCCTGGGCACGGACGGCGACGGCGCCGCCTCGCACGACGGAGCGGGCGATGCGCGTCATGGTGTCCGGGTCGCGCATCGGCTCCCCCGGGTAGGCCTGGCAGGAAACGATGAGGCCACCTCGGACTGCGTCAATCACGTTGCGGCTCATCGGGTCTGGCCTTCCTTGACGAACTCGGCAGCGCCCAGGTGCGGAGCCAGGGCTCCCGTGGTCGCACGCAGGATCGGGGTGTCGGCCACGACGGGCAGGGCGGCCCGGACCGCGTGGTCAGCGACGGCCTCGCACCAGCCGACCGCCTCCACCAGGCCACCGGACAGCACGACGACCTCGGGATCGAGCACGGCGAGCCACTCCCCGAGGGCACGGCCGGTGGCGCGCGCCGAGACGCGGAGCACATCGCGGGCGATGTCCCCGTCGGCGTCGTCGGCCAGGCCGGCCGCGGCGAAACCTGCCGCGGTGACCTCCCGCCCACCCAGGGCCCGGTATGCCGCGAAGCAGCCACTGCCCGAGGCGACGGCCTCGAGGTGACCGACGCCGCCGCAGCTGCACGGCATACCGGCGGCGTCGGGGGATCCGACGTGGCCGAGATGCCCGGCCGCGCCTCGGGCTCCGTGCACGACATGCCTGTCGACGACGTGGGCACCACCGAGCCCGGTGCCCACGGCCACCATCAGCATCGATCCGTGCCCCTGTCCGGCGCCGTGGCGGGCCTCGCCGAGCGCATGGGCATGGACATCGTTGAGGCAGCGGGTGGGCGCCCCGAAGGCAGCCGCGAGGTGGTCGGCGAGCCGAGTGCCGGCCCAGCCGCGGATGAGATCCGTTGCGTGGGTGACCACGCCCTGCTCGACGTCGATGACGCCAGCGCTCGAGACGCCGACGGCGTCGATGGCGAGCTCAACGGGCGAGGTGGAGAGTGCGGCCCGGCCGGCGGCCACGGCGGCGTCGAGAACGGCGGCAGTTCCCTCAGTGGCCGGCGTGGGGACGACGACGCGGTCGCCGGCCGAGGCCTTGCTGCTGTCCGGCGCACCCAGCGTGACGACGGCCGCAGCAGTTTTCGTGCCCCCGATGTCGAGGGTCAGGACTCTCACGTCAGGCCCACGTCCTGCAGGATCGAGCGGATCCGGGCGGCGTCCTCGTCGCCGATCGGCGACATCGGGCTCGACATGACATTGGTGCTGAAGACACCGAGCTCGCGCAGGGCGGTCTTGAAGGATCCGACACCCGCGGCGGGGCCGACCTTGCCACGGGGCTGGAAGACGATCTCGAAGAGGTCGGCCAGCCGGTCCTGCTCGACCCGGACGGTGGCCCAGTCCTCGACGCGGGCGGCGCGGTCCATGCGGACGTAGCCGGCCGGGTCGACGTTGGCCAGGCCGGGGACCGCTCCGTGGCCACCGGCCAGGTAGGACCCGTCGACGACGACCTCGTGGCCGGTGAGCAGGGAGATGCCGGAGCCGGAGCGCGCGACGTGGATGGCGAGTCGGCGGAAGGCCACGTCGTCGCCCGAGGAGTCCTTGACGCCGACGATGACACCATCGTTGCCCCACTGCACCATCTGGTCGACGGAGAGCTTGGTGTGGACGCAGATCGGCAGGTCGTAGGCCCACAGCGGCACGCTCGTCGCGGCGGCGATGGTGCGGAAGTGGGTGTCGATCTCGTCCGGACCGGTCACGGCATAGAAGGGTGCGGTCGCGACCAGTCCTGCCACACCGAGCTTCTCGGCAGCGTGCACGTGCGCCAGGACGCGGCTGGTCTGCATGTCGATGACGCCCGCGAGCACGGGCACCTGGCCGGCGACGATCCCGACGACGGTCTCGAGCACGGTCTTGCGCATCGCGTCGTCGAAGAAGGCGACCTCGCCGGACGAGCCGAGCGCGAAGAGCCCGTCGACACCGCCGTCGAGGTGACGGGCCACCAGGCGTTCCAGGCTCGGCACGTCGACGGTGCCATCGGCCGACAACGGCGTCAGCAGCGGTGGGATGACCCCGGTGAGGGCGCCGGTCGCGGTGACGGGTGCGGTGGTCATGAGCGTGCTCCTTGGGGAGTCGATGGTCTGTGGCTGGTCAGAGCAGGGAGGGGGTGGCGGACAGCAGGGTGCGGGTGTAGTCGTCCTTGGCAGAAGTGAAGATCTCCTCGGCAGTGCCGGTCTCGACGGCGCGCCCGGCGTTCATGACGATGATCCGGTCGGAGACATAGCGCACGGTGTTGATGTCGTGCGAGATGAAGACCAGGCCCAGGCCGAGTTCGGCCTTGAGGTCGGTGAGCAGGTTGAGCACCTGCGCCCGCACCGACACGTCGAGGGCGGAGGTGGGTTCGTCGGCGACGATGAGGTCCGGCTGCAGAACGAGAGCGCGTGCGATCGCGACGCGCTGGCGCTGGCCGCCGGAGATCTGCCGGGGCAGCACGTCGAGGGCCGACAGCGGGAGGCCGACCAGCTGCAGGGTCTCGCGCACCGTCGCCTCGCGTGACCGCGCGTCGCCGATGCCGTGCACCCGGAGCGGGTCGGTGAGTTGGTCCCGCACGATCATCCGTGGGTTGAGGGCGGTCGCGGGGTCCTGGAAGACGACCGAAACGGCGCGACCGAGCTCCTTGCGCGCAGCAGCGCTGTGCTGCAACGGCTTCCCGCGGAAGAGGACCTCGCCCTCCGTGGGCTTCTGCAGGCCGACCATCACGCGAGCGAGGGTGGACTTGCCACAACCGGATTCGCCGACGAGGCCGAGGACCTCTCCCTTGGCGACGGCGACGGAGACGCCGCGGACGGCGTGCACCTTGTCGGGGCGGAAGAGCTTGCCGGTGCGGGACTTGTGGACGACGTGGACGTCCTTGAGTTCGATGACGGGAGTGGCACTCATCGGTTGCCTCCTTCGGGGCCGGCCGAAGCGGCAGCAAGCGCCGTCTCGAGAGCCTGGGTCGCGGCATACCGATGGGTGGTGCCGGGAACGGTGCGCAAGGTCGGCCGCTCCTCGCTCCCGATGTCGCGATGCACCGAACGTGGCGCGAATCGGTCACCGACAACGAAGTCGCGCGGCGAGGGGACGGTGCCCTGCACCTGGTGCAGGCGGGTGGCCCGTGTCTCGATCGACAGGACGGCACCGAGCAGGCCGCGGGTGTACTCGTGGCGGGGGTCGACCAGCAGGTCCTTGGTGTCGCCCTGCTCGACGACCTGACCGGCATACATCACCGTGATGCGGTGCGCGAGCTGGGCGACCAGCGCCAGGTCATGGCTGACGAAGACGGTCGCGAAGCCGATCTCGCTGCGCAGGTCGTTGAGCAGGTCGACGACCTGCTGCTGGACGGTCACGTCAAGAGCCGTGGTCGGCTCGTCGGCGATGACCAGGCGGGGATTGCGGGTGAGCGCCATGGCGATGAGCACGCGTTGGCGCTGGCCACCGGAGAGCTCGTGCGGATAGGACTTGAGCGTGCGTTGCGGATCGAGGCCGACCAGCTCGAGCAGGTCTGCGGCAGTTCGCTTCCCACCGCGGTGGATGAGTTGCTCGAGCTGGCTCTTGATGAGCATCGAGGGGTTGAGCGAGGAGAGCGCGTCCTGGTAGATCATCGCCATGTCGTGACCGCGCAGCGCATTGCGCTCCTTGGCCGACATGGTGAGCAACTCGCGGCCGTCAAAGCGGATCGAGCCGGTGACGCGGGCGGTCGGCGGGAGCAGGCCCATGATCGCCAGGGTCGTGATCGACTTGCCGCAACCGGATTCGCCGACCAGGCCCATGGTCTCGTTGGGACGGACGTCGAAGCTCACCTTGTCGACGATGTCGACATCGCCGTGGGCGGACGGGAACCCGATCGAGAGGTCCTTGACCTCCAACAGGGGGGGCGCGTCACCGGTGAAGACCAGGCGTCGGTCGAGATCCCGCTCCTTGACGGCAAGGGTGGCGAGATTCGCCGCGAGCAGGCGCTCGGCCTCGAGTGGGTCGACCTTGCCGAGCACCTTGCCCGCCTGCGGGTCGAGCAGGCCACCGGCAACGGCCTCGTCGAGCACGCTCGCGTCGTGCTCCCCGCGCTCGCTGGGGTAGGCCACGGCGTTCTCCGTCGTCGGGGTCACGTATGCCGTGCCGCTGGCGGTCGCGCCGCCGAGGGCCCGCTGGGCGGCCTCGACCTGGGCCTCGTCGGCCTCGACGTCGGCGCGGACCTTGGCTCGGGGGCTGGCAAGGGTGTCGGTCAGCCCCTCGGAGAGGACGTTGAGGCACAGGACGGTGAGCAGGATCATCAGGCCGGGGAAGAAGGTCGGCCACCAGTAGCCCGACAGGAGGACCTGCTTGCCGTCCGCGAGGATGTTGCCCCAGGACGGGTCCGGCGGCTTCACACCGGCGTTGATGAAGGACAGTGACGCCTCGAAGACGATGGCGTCGGCGACGAGCACGGTGGCGAAGACCATGATCGGGGCAAGGCAGTTGCGCGCCACGTGCTTGACGAGGATCCAGGGGGTCCGGGCACCCATGACCCGCGAGGCGGCGACATAGTCCTCGCCGAACTGTGCGAGCACGTTGGCGCGGATGACGCGCGAGAGCTGCGGGACGTAGAGGAAGCCGATCGTGCCGATGAGCACGGGCACCGAGTTGCCGAAGACGGCGACGAAGACGGCCGCGAGCGCGATGCCCGGGAAGCTCATGACGATGTCGAGGATGCGCATGAGCACCTCGGACACGACCTTGCCCGCGGTGGCGGCGATCGAGCCGAGGACGGCCGCGGCGAGCAGGGCGCCGGCGGTGGCGCACAGGCCGATGAGCAGCGAGGTCCGGGCTCCGTGGACGACCCGGGAGAAGATGTCGCGGCCGATGGCGTCGGTGCCGAACCAGTGCGCGCCACTCGGCGGCTGCACCGGGGTGCCGGTCGCGAGCGGGGACTGGGTGGCGACCAGGGGCGCGAAAACGGCGACCAGGCCGAGCAGGAGGAGGAAGGTGAGGACGATCTTGCTGGCGATCGGCAGGTCGCGAATCGCGCCGAGGCGGGCGCCGGCCGAGCCCTCGAGGCGGCGGGTGAGTCCGGGACGCAACATCAGATGCTCCTGATCCGCGGGTTGACGATGACGTAGAGCAAGTCGACGATCACGTTGACGACGATGAAGGCGATGGCGACGGTGAGCGTGACGCCCTGCACCAGGTAGACGTCATTGCGGGTGACGCCGTCGAGGATCAACTGGCCCATCGCCTGGATGTTGAAGATGATCTCGATGATGACCGCGCCACCCATGAGGTAGCCCACGCGCAGGCCCAGGACCGTGATCGGCGTGATGAGGGCATTGCGCAGGACGTTGCGGGCGATGACGGTGCCGCGCGGGATGCCGCCGCCGATGGCGGTGCGGACGTAGTCCTTGTCCAACTCCTCGACCATCGCCGTGCGCACGACGCGGGTCAAGGACCCCGCGACCGGCACGGCCAGGGCCAGGGCCGGCAGGGTGAGGTTGTTGACATAGGTGGCCGGGTCGGTGAAGAACGACGTCCACGAGGTGATCAGTGCGGGGAAGACCCCCCAGGCTCCGGGGATGGTGCCGAGCCACTGGATGAGCAGGATGGCCAACCAGAAGGACGGGGTGGCCAGGGCCGCGATCGACAGGATCCGGATGGCGTGGTCAACCCAGCCATCGCGGTGGACGGCGGCGAGGACCCCGAACACCAGGGCGATGACGACGGCGATGATCAGCCCGATGAAGGTCAACTGAAGCGTGATCGGGAACGCCTTGAGGACGACATCGGTCACCGGGGTGTTGCCCGTGGTGGTGCCCAGGTCGCCCTTGAACAGGCCACCGAGGAAGGAGAAGTAGCGGGTCAGGAGCGGGTCGTTCAATCCGTGCGTCTCGCGGTAGGCCTCCAGCGCGTCGGCTGATGCCGACTCGCCGAGGGCCAGTCGGGCCGGGTCGGCCGGGGAGAACGACATGACCGCGAAGACAAGGAAGGTCACGCCCAGGACCATGATCGGGAAGGCCGCGAGCCGGCGTCCGATCAGGCGGAGCAGATTGGTCATGGTCGAGCCTTCCGCACAAACGTCATTGGGTGGGCGAACGGGGTGGAGGGGAACAGCTGGCCGAATGGCCGGACCCGGCGGGGGAGGTCAGGGATTCCCCCGCCGGGCCGAGATCACTTGGTCGAGCCGGTCTCGAGGAAGCTCAGGCCGGTCAGCGAGATCGGCTTGAAGTCCACGAGGGTGTCCTTGTCCCAGGCGGTCGGAGCCTTGCGGTGGAACAGCGGGTAGAGCGGGACCTCGTCCGAGACGATGTCGAAGATCTCGCCGGCGGTGGACTTGCGGGCGCTCTCGTCGGCCTGCTTGATGCCCTTGTCAAGCAGATCCTGCACCTGGGTGTGCGACGGGGTGCCCGCCCAGTGCATGCGCGAGTCGGTCCAGGTCTTGCCGGCGTACCACCAGCGAAGCAACAGGTCCGCGTCGTTGCCGAAGACCGAGGGGTCACCGGGGGCGATAACGACGTCGTAGGCGTCGGGCTTGCCGTCGATCGTGTTGTAGACGTCCGAGGACTTCTTCTGCTCGAACGCGACGTCGACGCCGACCGCCTTGAGGCTCTCCTGGATGATCGGCGTGCACTTCTGCACCCAGTCGTGGTCGGTGCAGAGCATCCGGAAGGAGGTCACGCCGGCCTCGGCGAAGAGCGACTTGGCCTTGGCCGCGTCGAGGGCGTAGGTCACCTTCGCCTTCTTGTATGCCGGGTGGTCCTCCTGGACGAAGCAGGTCGCCGGCGTGGCCTGGCCGAGCAGGCCGGTCTCGATGACCTTCTTCATGTCGATGGCGTAGAAGAACGCCTGGCGGGCCGCCTTGTTGGCGAACTTGTTGCCGGCCGACTGGTTGAACATCGCGAAGAGCAGGCCGAAGCCCTGGACCGACTCGACGTTCGCCACCGCCTTGAGCTGGTCGATCGAGAGGTAGGGGACCGAGTCGATGGCCTGGACCGTCTTGGACTGCAGCGCGTTGGTGCGGGTCGCCGGGTCCGGGATGATCTGCCAGGTCATCTTCGCCGCGCGGGCCTTGCGCGAGCCGTTGTAGTCGGCGAAGCGCTCGAACTGGATCGACTTCGAGGTCGCCCCGTTGTCGGTCATCTTCCAGGGGCCGCTGCCGACCGGGTTGGCGCCGAAGGCGGCCGCGTCGGCCTCGACGGCCTTCTTCGGGACGATCTTGACCACCGAGAGGCGGTCGGCGAAGACGCCGGCCGGGTACTTCAGGGTGAACAGCACCGTGCTGGCGTCCTTGGCCTCGACCTTGTCGATGAAGGGGATGAAGGAGGCGTAGAGCGACTTGTTCGCCGGGTCGAGCACCCGGGTGAAGGAGAAGGCGACGTCCTCGGCGGTGACCGCGTCACCGTTGTGGAACTTCGCGCCGTCGCGCAGCTTGACCTCGACGCTGGTGCCGGTCGGCGCCTTGGGCAGCTCGGCGGCCAGCGCGGCATACGTCTCGCGGGAGGCGGGGTCGATCTCGGTCAGGCCCTCGAGGGTATGCCAGTTGACGGCGACCGTCAGGGCGGCCGTGGTCGTCATCGGGTCGTAGGCGTTGGTGCCCAGCTCGTAGGAGATGGCGCCGAGGATGGTGCCGTTCTCGTTGGCCTTGACCGTCGACGAGGGCTCGGCGGAGCTGCCCGAGGTGGAGTTCTTGTCGGCCGGGGCGCAGGCCGCGAGGGCAGTGCTGAATCCGGCGGCGAGGCCGAAGGCGCTGGCCAGGCCAACGAATCCTCGGCGGGAGGTGGTGCTTTCCAGAGCGTTCATCGTTGATCGCTGCCTTTCGGGTGGCCCGGCGGTAGGTCTCTTCAGTGTAGGACATAGGACGTCTGACGTCCGATGTGATGGACATTAGTGTGCAAGACTGTGGTCCGTCAACCGGCGGCCGCCGGTGGCGGTCTCGGCCGACACCGGATCGTGACCATGGGCCGGGTCGAGGACACGAACCGAACGCGCAAAGAGGGAGGGCGGGATGGCTACATCAATGGCACCGACACGGCGCAAGTCCGTCGTCGAGCAGATCCAGGACATGATTCTCGACCTCGAGTTGCGGCCCGGCGATCCGATGCCGACCGAGGCCACACTCTGTGAGGACCTCGGCATTTCCCGCTCGTCGGTGCGCGAGGCGATGCGCACGTTGCAATCACTCGACATCGTCGAGGTGCGCCACGGCCACGGGACCTACGTCGGGCAGTTGTCCCTGTCCCCACTGGTGACCGGGCTGATCTTCCGCAGCGTTCTCAACACCGACAACTCGTTCGCCACCCTGCGCGACGTCGTCTCGCTGCGCATCGCCCTCGACCTCGGCGTCGCCGACGAGTTGTGCGCCCAGCACGCGAGCACGACCAACCCGGAACTTCGCGGGTATGTCGAGGAGATGCGGACCCGCACCGCCGCCGGCCTGCCCTTCCCCGAGGCGGACGGCGCCTTCCACTCCCGGCTGCTCTCCCAGGTGGGCAACTCACTGGTCAGCGAATTGGCCGCAGCCTTCTGGGAGGTACACACCAAGGTCGTGCCGCTGCTCGGCTTCCCCCCGAACACCGAGATCGAGCACACGGTGGAGGCCCACGACGCCATCATCGACGCGCTGGAGGCCGGTGACACGGCCGCCTACCGGGCAGCCGTGCTCGACCACTATGCGCCCCTCACGCGGGCGATCGAGAAGGCCACTGCGGACTCGCCCGGTGCGGTGCCTACAGTGGCCCCATGATCACCGCGGTCCACACCCTCATCTACAGCGACGATCCCGCAGCGACGCGCGCGTTCTTCCGTGACGTGCTCGAACTGCCCTGGGTCAGCGACGCCGGCAGCAGTGACGAGGGTGCCGACCCCACGACCGAGCAGTCGTGGCTCATCTTCCGCACCGGTCCGAGCGAGCTCGGCGTCCACCCGACGGACACCCCGACCACTGGCGATCGGGTCCGGGCTCCTCGGCACCACCAGATGAGCCTCATGGTCGATGACATCGAGGCCACCGCTGCGACCCTTCGCGAGCGCGGCGGCGTGATCGAGTCAGGGCCGCAGGACTTCGGGTGGGGCGTCGGAGTCGAGGTCGCCGTGCCCGGCACGGACTCGATCCTGATCTACCAGCCGCGCCACGCCACGGCCTACCGAGCCTGAGCGGACCACGTCCGACAAAAGGTCCACCAAGTTCGTCGAATCAAGCCCGCACAACGGTTCTCCGGCACGCAGGCGACGAACTTGGTGGACTTTTGGCATCGGGGAGGTATGCCGCGGCGCCCGGCCCCGCGGCATACCTGCGTCACCGGCGGTGGGCGCGGTACCACTCGATGAGTTCGCGGGTTGAACCGTCCTGCGCGTCGAGGGCGCCCTGATCGCCACCGATCGCCGGAGCGATCTGCAGCGCGAGTTGCTTGCCGAGCTCGACGCCCCACTGGTCGAAGGAGTCGATCCCCCAGACGACACCCTGGACGAAGGTGATGTGCTCGTAGAGCGCGATGAGTTGACCCACGACAGCCGGCGTCAGGGCGGGCGCCATGATCGAGGTCGTCGGCCGGTTGCCGGTGAAGACCTTGGCGGTGACGAGTTCCTCCCTGACACCCTCGGCCCGAACCTCGTCGGCCGTCTTTCCGAAGGCCAGGGCCTTGGTCTGGGCGAAGAAGTTGGCGAGGAAGAGCTCGTGGACGTCCTGACCCCCATCCTTGGTCGGGTGCGCCGGGGTCGCGACAGCGATGAAGTCGGCCGGGATGAGCCGGGTGCCCTGATGGATGAGTTGGTAGAACGCGTGCTGGCCGTTGGTGCCCGGCTCGCCCCAGAAGATCTCGCCGGTTTCGGTGGTCACCGGTGAGCCGTCCATGCGGACGCCCTTGCCGTTGGACTCCATCGTGAGTTGCTGCAGGTAGGCCGCGAAGCGGTGCAGATGTTGCGCGTAGGGCAGCACGGCGTGGCTGGCCGCCTTGAAGAAGTTGACGTACCAGACGTTGAGCAGGCCCATGAGGGCCGGGACATTGCGCGCCCACGGCTCGCTCGCGAAGTGCTGGTCGACGGCGTGGAAGCCGGCGAGGAAGTCGCGGAAGTTGTCCGGGCCGATGGCGACACACACGCTGGTCCCGATGGCCGAGTCGACCGAGTAGCGACCACCGACCCAGTCCCAGAAGCCGAAGGCGTTGGCCGGGTCGATGCCGAAGGCCTCGACCTTGTCCAGCGCCGTCGACACGGCGACGAAGTGCTTGGCGACTGCGCCCGTGCGAGCCTCCTCGGTGTCCGCGATGGCACCGGCGCCGAGCAGGCTGCGCCACAGCCACTCCCGCGCCATCCGCGCGTTCGTCAAGGTCTCCAGTGTGGTGAAGGTCTTGCTCGCGACGATGAAGAGGGTGGTCTCCGGGTCGAGGTCAGCGGTCGTCTCGGCGACATCTGTCGGGTCGATGTTCGAGACGAAGCGGCACTCCAGGCCGTCCTGCACATAGGGCTTGAGGGCCTCGTAGACCATGACCGGTCCGAGATCCGAGCCGCCGATGCCGATGTTGACGATCGTGCGGATCGCCCTGCCGGACACGCCTTTCCATTCACCGGAGCGGACCTCGTCCGCGAATGCGTAGATCTTGTCGAGGGTCTCGTGCACGTCCTTGACGACGTCCTGCCCGTCAACGACGAGTTCATCGGTGCGCGGTCGACGCAGGGCGGTGTGCAGGACCGAGCGACCCTCGGTGACGTTGATCCGGTCCCCGCGCAACATCGCGTCGCGCCGCCCGGCGAGGTCGACCTCGTCCGCGAGGGCCACGAGGGCGGCCACGATGTCGGCGTCGATGAGGTTCTTGGAGAGGTCGACATGGAGATCGGCGCAGTCCAGGGTCAAGGTGCGGGCCCGCTCAGGGTCGGCGGCGAACGCGCCCCGCAGGTCCGGACGGAATGCCGCGTGCAGCCGCTCGAGGTCGGCCCAAGCTGAGGTGGTGGTCGCGTCGACGAGGCTCATGGGTCCAGCCTAGGACCGCGCTAGGTTGGAGCGGTGACCGATGCGGCGACCACCCGGCATACCGCCTTCGTGCTCGGTGGCGGCGGAGTGCTGGGTGCGGTCGAGGTCGGCATGCTGCGTGCCCTGCTCGAAGCGGGCATCACGCCCGACCTCATCGTCGGGACCTCTATCGGAGCCCTCAATGGCGCCCTCCTCGCGACCGAGCCGTCCCTGGGGGTCATCGAGCGACTCGAGGGACTGTGGCGGGCCGCTGCCTCGACCCGCGAGGTCTACGGCGACAGGCCGGTCACGCAGATGCGGCGGGCTTTGCGGTCACGCACCCATGTCTTCTCGCCGCAGCCGCTGCGAGAACGACTGGAACAGGAACTCGGTGGTGCTCGATTCGAGGACCTTCCGGTGCACTTCGAGTGTTGCGCGTCGAGCATCGAGCGCGCTGCCGAGCACTGGTTCACCCGTGGCCCTGTCGCGCCGGCGGTCATGGCGTCGGCGGCAGTCCCCGGGTTCTTCCCGCCGGCGCAGATCGACGGAGAGCACTTCCTCGACGGGGGCATCGTCAATTCGGTGCCGGTGGGACGGGCCGTCGAACTCGGAGCACAGGACGTCTACGTGCTCCAGGTCGGTCGCGTCGAGCGCCCGCTCTCCGTGCCGGAGGGTCCGATCGAGGTGGCCAGGGTGTCCTTCGAGATCGCACGACGCCACCGTTTCCACCGCGAGATGGCCCGGATGCCCGAGGGGGTGCGCACCTGGGTGCTGCCGAGCGGCGCCGGATCCTCGCGCGACGACTCCTTCACGGCCTTCCGCAGTTTCGATGCCGTCGAACGCCGGATCACCGCCTCGTATGCCGCGAGCCGCGACTTTCTCGCCGGCCGACACCTCGCGGTCGATGACCATGGCTGAGCGACCACGCTTTCGGATCTGGTTGTGGTGGAGGGTCTTCGGTCTGGTCGGCGGCGCCGCCATCGTGGCGCTGACGATCGGGGCGTGGATCTGGTTGCCCTTGTGGCTGATTGTCGCGGCGTTCCTGTCCGGCCGGTTGCCCGGTCGTTGGCGTGCGCTCCGGCTGCTCTGGTTGGCGATGCTGGCCCTGACGCTGGAGTCGCTCGTCCTGGTGTCGCTCCTCGGGCTCTGGATCGGGTCCGGCTTCGGCCTGTGGATGCGCCGGCCGTTCTGGCAGTGGGCGCACTACGACTGCATGCAGTGGTACCTGCGCAACCTCTTCCGTGAGGCGACCCGTGTTCTGCGGCTGCGGATCGTGACGGTCGGGCCGACGCCCGAGGCCTTTCCCGGTGACCCGCTGCTCGTCCTGTCCCGCCACGCCGGGCCGGGCGACTCCTTCACGATCGTCAACGCGTTGATGAACACCTATGACCGGGAGCCGCGGATCGTCCTGAAGAACACGCTCATGTGGGAGCCGACGATCGGCGTTCTCATGCATCGCCTACCCAATCGCTTCGTGCGACCGGACCCCCGCCCCGGTCAGGACCTGCGCAGCCAGATCGCCGATCTCGCGCGCGGCCTCGACAGTGACGACGCGTTGCTGATCTTCCCCGAGGGCGGCAACTTCACACCCGGCCGTCGCACGCGGGCGATCGCACGCCTGCGCCATCTGGGTCTGGAGCAGATGGCGGTGCGGGCCGAGAAATGGACCCATGTGCTGGCCCCGCGACCCGGTGGGGTCGCGGCGGCGCTCGGTGCCGCGCCCGGAGTCGACGTGCTTCTCTGCGCGCACACCGGCCTGGACCACCTCGCGACCGTCGGCGACATCTGGCGCGAACTGCCGATGGACAAGGAGCTCACCCTGCGCTGGTGGCGAGTACCCCGCGCGCACATTCCCTCGGATCCCGACGGCATCTCGGAGTGGCTCTTCGAGGAGTGGGCCCGCATCGATGCGTGGATCGGTGAGAACCAGCCGCGCACGCACCACTGAGTGGCAGGCGACGTCACCACAAGGGCCGCCCTTGGTGGCTTCCTCGGCGCTCGATCTTCTCGTGCGGTCAGAAGGGCGCCTCGGTGAGATCCCAAGAACGCGGCCGTGGGGCGTCGGTGGCCCTGGGCGGAATCAGCGATGGGTCGCAGAGGCTGGGGTCGGCTGCCGCCTCCTTGAGCAGGCGCTCGAGCCACTCGACGAGGGGGGAGTGGTCCACCATGTCGTAGGGCAGGTCCTCCGTCGAGAGATCCGGCAGCGTGGAGTGCCAGCCACGGGCTGGGATGAGCGGCCCGGGCTCTGCGGCGGACGACGGGGGCGCTGGTCTTCGTTCTGGCAGGGTGCCCCCGAGGTGATCGATCGGCCACGACGTCCGCACCCGGCCGATCGGATCAGTCCACTCCACTCTGGCGTCGGGAAGGAGCCTGACCTGCCAGCCCGGTGACTGCTTGAGTCGATGATGCCGACGACAAAGGGCCATGAGATTGCCCTGTGTCGTAGGGCCGGTCGGCCAGGGTCGAACGTGGTCGAGATCGCACTGGCGGATGTTGACCGAACAGCCGGGGAACCGGCAGTGACCATCACGCAGACTCACCAGGCGCCGAAGCTCAGCGGACGGTCGGTATGCCGCGCTCGCTGCCTGGCTCCCCTCGGTGCTCCCGGTGACACGGGGTGGTCCCTCCACCACCGGACGGGCATGAGCCACCAGGCCCTTGGGCACCCGACCCCCGATCAACGCACCGGTCACCGGGTCACAGGTCAGATCGGTGGAGCGGACGGCCTCCCCAGTGGCCACCATCTTCTGCAACCAGCTGCGCGGAACGACCGTCTCGCCGCTCACACCGAAGCCGTGCAGCACCACCGACTCGTCCGCAACATCCTGGATCGCGTTTCCGGCGAAGCCCTGACTCCCGGCGGCCGGCTCGACCGCCATCTCCGACGACGTCGCCACGTGGACGTGCAGGACGACCTTGGACTGCCCGAGAATCAACTGCACATGAGCATCCGCACGGGCCTGCGCCAGTGTCTCGGCACCCCCGGCGGCAAGGATGGCCCGCGCCCGCTCATCAACGAGAGCGAAAGCTCGCCGCGAGTCCTCCACCGGATACACCCCATCCCAGCGATCGAGCCGTGTCGACTCGACCCGACGGAACAACCCACGTCGGCCGAGCTCGAAGGCATCACGCTCGGCGATGACCGTGGAATCAACCCGCTCGAGGACGGCGGCCGTGCGACGGCGCAGTGGCCCGGCGGTCTCGACCCAACCGCCCAGCCGCGTGAACCGTGCCACGAGCAGCTCCACGACCTCGTGGGCCACCTCGGGTGAGGCATCGACCAGTTCGTCGGCAACGATGCTCGCCCGGAAGCGATCAAGTCGGCCGGCAGCCATCTCCTCCATGAGGAGTGGCATACGCAGGATGCGCGACATGTCGGTCAGCCGGCTGGCCGCCACGTGGTGCGACACCCCGAGACAGGGCGCCACCAGGTCGACGGTGCCGAGATCCTGCCGCCCGAAGGGATGGCGACGCTCCTGCAGAGTGCCGTCCTCGGCCCACACGTGCTCGATCCGCGACAGCTCAGCCAGCAGCATGGTTTCCGTCGCGTCCTGAATGTTGCGGGCCTCCTGCAACCCCGTCAGCGCCTCGACCAACTCCGTCTCACTCATGCTGGCCGCGTGACTTCGCACAACCGCGAGATAGGCCTGGGCGGCCTCGCGGAGTGGGTGTTCGGTCATCCCTCATTCTCTCGTACATATGTTCGATGGTCAACCCTTGGGCAGCCTATTCATGTTCTCCCACAGCAGAATTGAGTCGCCCGGATCCGCTGCGCTACGACAAACGCATAGGCCTTCTGACCGTCGGGAGCGACCACTCCGGCCACTGCTCATCGATCACCGGGACACGCTGCGTCGCCAGATCGCCCAGCTTCAAGTCGCCTGAGCAAAGCCACCGACGCGGGGCAGCAGCCGATCCGTCAGGCGAGCGCCAGGACGTGCCGCAAGCCCCCGGCCAGCTCCGGCTGTCGGAACTCGACGCCCCATTCCACCGCCCGGGACGCGTCCATTCGCTGACCGGCCAGCGCCAGTTCCCGTGCGCCCTCGGCGCCGAGCAACACCGCAGGGCCGACTGACGGCACCGGCAGCAGCGACGGGCGGCGCAGCACGCGAGCCAGCGTCGCCGCATACTCCCCGGCGCGGACCGGGCTGGGAGCGGCGGCATTCACGGGACCGGACAACCCCGGAGTGAGCGCGACGTGGCCGTAGAGGCGGACGAGGTCGTCGACGGTGATCCACGGCATCCACTGTCGACCGTCGCCGAGTCGCCCTCCGAGACCGGCCTGGAAGAGCGGGAGTTGCAGGGCGAGCTGCCCGCCACCGGCCGACTGCACATACCCCGTGCGCACGTGCACCACGCGCACCTCGGCAGCACGAGCCGGGTCGGCCGCCGCCTCCCAGGCCTGACAGACGAGCGCCAGGAAGTCATCGCCGGGCGCTGACATCTCGGTCAGCACCTCATCGCCGCGATCGGCGCCGTAGTAGCCCGCCGCAGAGGCCACCACGAGCGCGCGTTCGCGCCCGTCCGACGAAAGGGTGGCGAGGGCACGCGCGAGCAGGTCGGTGGAGCGGACTCGGGAGTCGAAGACGCGCGCCTTGTGGTGTGCCGTGAAGCGTTTCCCGATCGGCTCCCCCGCGAGGTGCACGACGATGTCGACGTCTCGGAGCGCTTCCGGGTCGAGTCCATCTGAATCTTCCGGAGACCAGCGTATGTCCCTGTCCCCCAATGACTTTCCACGCACCATGCGTCGCACATCATGGCCGCCGCCGCCCAGTAGCGCCACCAGCTGCCGTCCCACCAGCCCGGTGGCGCCGGACACGGCGATCACCTTCGGCTCCCGATGGCGCGCGTGGAAGTCGAGGTCGTCACGCAATTGCCGCTCTCGGAAACCGAAACTTCCGCGCAATTGAGGCTCCACCAGCCGCGCGACCACATCCGGCAGGCCGAGCGGCAGTTCGTAGTCGACGTGGTCCCGGATCAGCGTGTCGCCGGTTGCGGTGTCCGAGAACAGATGTCGATGACGCCAGGACTTCAGGGGCCCGCGGACCATCACGTCCTCGAACCTCTCCCCCACCTCGTATGCCGTGTGCTCGGCCACCCAGGTGGGGCCCACCTTCCCCAGCGTCCCCGGCACCAGCAGGGAGAAGGTCTGACGCGTCCCCGGCTGCAAGCCCACGGCTGGTTCGGCGCCCGCGCGGATCTGCCCCGGCGCCGACAGTCGGGTGAAGGCTCCCGGACGTTCGTGCCACGCGAAGACCTCCTCGCGCGGATGCGGGTACGTGCTGTCGTGGGTGAAGGTCGCCATGGCTCAGTCCGCCGTGAACCTGGCGTGGACCGTGGCTTCGATGTCGACATCCTCGGGTGCGATCTCGATCCCCTCGCCGCCACCGCCGGCGTCCTTGGCATAGGCGCTTCGACTGGCCGCGAGCATCATCGGCTCGCCCTCGGTCCGGTGCCCGAGCATGCCGGGGTCCGAGACCTCGAGGCAGCGCACCTCGCCGGCACCGGCCGCCGTGGCGAGCACCTGCGCTCGCTCCCGGGCGACCTCGACCGCCTGGGCCAGCACGGAGCGCTCGGTCTCCTTCTGCCGGGTCTCGGTGAGGGTCCACTCGATGTGTCCCAACGTCACGCCCGGGCGTCCACCCCAGTGGTCGGCGAAACCGGCCAGCGTCGGGAAGTCCCGGAACTTGACCATCAGCCGGGCTGATGCGGCGTGCCGCATCGGCAGGATCGCACCTTGGTCACTCCACGGCCGCCACGACCGGGTGCCGATGGGCAGCACCGCCGACCAGGTCGTCGGGGAGGGGTCGAGCTCCTTGAGGCGGCGCAGGTCCGCGCTCAGCTCGTTGACGACGCGGGTCGCCTCCGACATCGCCTCGGCCTTGTCACCGCCCTCGAAGCCGGCGGTCAGGTGCAAGGTGGCCCGCTCGGGCCGCAGCGACGAGCGGCCGGTGCCGCTGACGGTGATCTCCATGCACCGACTCTAGGCCGACCGATCCTCCCCCACCTGCCACACGGGTCCGGCCGGTGCAGCATCATGGCGTCATGGCCCTAGGCGACTGGTTGCTCATGGCTTCGGAGCGAGGCAATCCGCACGCCCGTATCGACGACGTGCGCTCGGACGGGACCGCGTGGAGCTTCGGCAACGAGGTGACCCCGCTGGTGCACGGGGCGACCTACTTCGCCGACCTCGCCGACCGGATCGCGGCGATGGGTGAGGGGGACCGGATCTACTTCGTGGACTGGCGCGGCGACCCCGACGAGCAGCTCAACGACGCCGGCGACACCCTCGTCGACGTCCTGGTCGCGGCGCTGGGGCGCGGGGTCGACGTGCGCGGGCTGCTGTGGCGGTCGCACTGGCGCAAGTTCGGCTTCCACTCGGAGCGGGCCTTCGAGCTGGGCAAGACCTTGGAGGCGCACGGCGGGGAATGCCTGCGGGACATGCGAGTTCGCACCGGTGGTGCCCACCACCAGAAGTTCGTGGTTCTCCGGGACCGCGACGACCCGACCCGTGACGTGGCCTATGTCGGCGGCATCGACCTCTGTCACAGTCGGCGCGACGACCACGGTCACGGGGGCGATCCCCAGCCCCTGGCCATCGCTCCCGAGTACGGCCCGAACCCGGCGTGGCACGACGTCCAGGTCGCCGTCCGGGGCCCCGCGGTCCACGACGTCGAGACGACCTTCCGGGAGCGCTGGGAGGACGATGCTCCGCTGACCTCCAACCCCGGGCGCAGGTTCACGTCCTGGCTGCAGGCCGAGGACCAGGATCCCGATCCCCTCGGGGAGCAGTGGCCGCCTCCTCCTCCGGTCGCGGGAGCGACGGACGTCGTCCAGATCGCGCGCACCTACCCGCCGCTCCTCCCGGTGCCCCACGACTTCGCGCCCGATGGGGAGCGATCGATCGCCCTGGGCAACGCCAAGGCGATGAGCAATGCTCGACGGCTGGTCTACGTCGAGGACCAGTACCTCTGGGGTCCCGAAGTCGGGGCTCACTTCGCTGACGCCTTGCGCGACAACCCCGACCTGCGGCTCGTCATCGTCCTGCCGGCCCTGCCCGACCTCGACGGCACCGTGTCGCGGATGACCCAATGGCACGCCCGCCGCGCCGCGCTCGACCCCATCCGCGAGGCGGGGGGCGACCGGGTGGTCGTCTTCGGGCTGACCAACGACGACGGACTGCCGATCTACGTCCACTCCAAGGTCTGCATCATCGACGACCGGTGGGCCAGTGTCGGCTCGGACAACCTCAACCGCCGGTCCTGGTCCAGCGACAGCGAGATCGCGTGTTTCGTCACGGACGAGCGCACCGAGTCCCTGGCCACCGACGCGCCGGCTCCCGACGACGTCTTCCCGCTCCGCCTGCGCCGGCTGCTCTGTGCCGAGCACCTGGGCATCGAGGAGGACGACGTCCCAGACGACCCCTACGAACTTTTCGACCTTATGGTCGACTCGGCGACTGCCCTCGACGAGTGGTATGCCGCGGGCGCCGGTGACCAGCCCCACGGCATACGTCGGGCAGTGGCGCGGGTTCACGGCCGGAGGCGGCGAACTCCGTGGTCGCGCAGGCGCGGTCGCGCCCGGGCGGCGCGTGCGGCGGCGGACATTCTGGAGCGCAGCACCGGCCTCGCGCAACGGCCACCGGGCCAGCTGCGGCTGCTGACCGAGCCAGAACTCACAGCGCCACAACGGACGATCGCCAACCTCCTGACCAACGTCTTCGACCCGGACGGCACCGTCGGTCGGCGAGAGACCCTGCGCGGCCTGACCAAGGTGGGGCGACGGGCCGGCTGACGTCAGGGGGTCGGGACCAGTGAATCCCGCAGGGCGGAGACGGCCGCCCGGCGCGCGCCGACCAGCGGTGCCTCGTCGAGTTCCCGCTCACGCACCTCGACCTCGAGCCCGCTCTCGCGTGCCAGGGCGTCTCGCAGCCCGCCGACGAGGGCCGGGTGGCGGCCCCACGATCCACCGAGGACCACAGCGGCCGGGTCGAGGAGGCGGCACGCGCCCAGCACCACGGTCCGGACCGCGTCGACGACGGCGCCGGCGCGGGCACCCCCACGGTCGAGCACGGCGCTCACCCGCTCGACGTCGACGATGGTGCGACCCGAGCCGCTGACGACCACGCCGATCGACTCCATCGCCCCGAAGAGGGCACTGACCTGACCTTCGCGCTGCACACCCGCTGGCGCGTAGGCGATCTCGGCCGCCAACCCGTGAGCACCCCGGACCAGCACTCCACCGCTGATGACGGCGGCACCCATCCCCTCGGCGAGATGGACGTGCACGACGTCGTCGACCCCCCGCCCAGCACCCAGGGACCGCTCGGCGAGAGCCGTCCAGTGCACGTCATTGTCGACGATTGCGCGGACCCCGAGACCTGACAGCGCCTCCGGCACGTCGAGCCTGCCCGTGAGATAGGGCGCGATGGGGAGCTCGACGGTCCGACCATCCCGATCGACCGGGTTGGCGATGCTCACGGTGACGGCTCGCACCGGCCCGGGGGCCAGGTCGTCGATGCGCCGGACGAGAGTCCCTAGCGCCCGGCGCAGCGCGGTGGCACTGACCGGGGCATCGTGCGCCGTCGGGCCGGACTCGAGCCGCTCCCTGACGATGCCGTCCGGCCTGACCACCTGCGCGACCAGCCCCTCGGGTCCCGCGTGGATCGCGACGGCACATCCTGCGGCGTGGCCGAAGTCGACCACGGTGCCAGCCCGCCCCCGCGCCCCGTCGGCACGCGCGGCAGCCCCCTCCACGACGATGCCCTCGTCGACCAGGCGGGACACGCTCTGCCCGACCGTAGGCTTCGACAGTCCCGTCCGGCCGGCGAGGAGGGCACGACTGGCCGGGCCATCGGTGGCCAAGGACGTGATGACGAGCCGGTCCGACATCGCGCGGAGGAGGTCGAGCGTGGGGCGAGCGGGCGGCATACCGAAGCCTTCGGGGGGCGGGGAAACTTTTGGTAAGGACTCCTTGCAAACTAGCACGTCCTCTGTCATCATCGTTATTAGTAAGCAGTCCTTACCAAACACGACCACGAGAGGCACGACGATGACGACGATGGCCACCGAACTCCCGACCCTCCCCCACTGGCAGACCACCCCTGACGACCTCGCTGCCGCGACCCGTGAGGTCAAGGCCGCACTCAAGGCGCGCATCGCGGCGAGCGGTCGCACCGTCGAGGAGGTCTTCGCCCAGGTCGAGGCCCTGGTCACCGAGCGGGTGGAGGAGATCGAGGCCGAGCTCGCCGCCGGGCGCAGCGCGTGGCCCGAGGTCGACTACGCCGACATCGCCGCCGGCACCGTGCCAGCCGAGACGATGGCCCTGATCCAGCGCCGTGGCTGCGCCGTCGTCCGCGGCCACTTCCCGCGCGAGCAGGCGCAGGCCTGGGACGCCGAACTCGTCGACTATGTGGACCGCAACAACTTCTTCCAGGACTACCGGGGCCCCGGGGACGACTTCTTCTCCACCGTCGGCTCCAAGCCCGAGATCTACCCGATCTACTGGTCCGGCCCCCAGATGGAGGCCCGTCAGTCCGACGAGATGGCAACCGTCCAGTCCTTCCTGAACTCGTTCTGGCGCAACGAATCCGACGGTGTCCAGTGGTTCGACCCCAACCGTGACGCGCTCTACCCGGACCGGGTCCGCCGCCGCCCGCCGGGCACCAACTCCGGCGGCCTGGGCCACCACCTCGACCCGGGCACCCTCGATCTGTGGATGACGGACGACTACCAGCGCGCCTTCGGTCACCTCTGGGACGGCACCGTCGAGGAGTACTCGCCCTGGGACGCCGCTCACCGCACCGCCGGTCCGCAGTACCCCGGTTCCACGATGTGCTCGGCCTTCCGCACCTTCCAGGGGTGGACCGCCTTGTCCGACATGGACCACGACCAGGGCGTGCTGCACGCCGTGCCGATCCCGGAGGCGATGGCCTACCTCATGCTCCGACCGCTGCTCGACGACGTCGCCGAGGATGACATGTGCGGCGTGACCGTCGGCAAGACCTTCCCCGCGACCGAGCGCTTCCACTCGCTGCTGCTGCGCGCCTCTGCCGGCATCCCGGACGTCCGCTCCGGCGACTCGGTCTGGTGGCACTGCGACATGATCCACTCGGTCGCGCCGGTGCAGGACCAGCAGGGGTGGGGCAACGTGATGTACATCCCCGCCGCCCCATGGTGCCCCCGCAACGAGACGTATGCCGCGGAGGTGCGCCGCGCCTTCGAGGCCGGCGACTCCCCGAGCGACTTCCCCGCCGAGGGCTACGAGGCCCAGTGGCCGGACCGCTTCGCCACCGAGCAGCTCAACGAGACCGGCCGCCGCGGCCTCGACCTCCCCTGATCCCAACCTCCCCTGATCCCAACCTCAGCTGATCCCTGCAGTCGAGAGGGAGCAACACGCGGGTGCGAGAGTCCGCCGCCCGCGTTTTGCTCCCTCTCGACTGAGGCAGGGCAGTCTCGACTCAGTCCTGGGAGTAGATGAGGACCGAGTAGGCCGGGATCGCGACGTTCGCGACGATCCCGAAGCCGGCCTCGTCGACGGCGTCGAGGTCGTATGCCGCGCCGTCGCCGAAGCGTTCGCTGTAGATCCCGGCGTCGGAGTTGAGGCGGAGCGTCCACCGCCCGGCCGCGGGCAACCGCACCGGCAGTCCTTCGACGGCCTCGTGCGAGAGGTTGATGAGCACGACGGTCGAGTCGTGCGGGCCACCGTCGGCCCAGCGGTGATAGGCCAGCGTGTTGCGCTCCTCGTCGCCGTGGAGCAACTCCGTGTGGTGACCGGTGAGACCCTTGGTCACGCCAGTGGCGTTGCGGCGCAGCATGATCAGGTCGCGATAGAGCCGCACCACGCCGTGGAACTGCTGGTTCTGCGCCCAGTCCAGCGGCACATCGTCGCGGAACCACCCGGCCTCGAGGAACTCCTGGCCCTGGAAGATCATCGGGATGCCGGGCGAGGTCAACACCAGGGCCGCCCCGACAGTGGACCGCTTCTGGGCATACCAGCCCGTGGGGTCCCCCTCGTCGATCTCCGAGGGCACCCGCGTCTGGCCGTTGGCGACCTCGTCGTGGGACTCGGTGTAGATCACCCGCTGGAAGGCATCGTCGTTGTAGCGCTGGCCGACGGCCGCGATCACCTCCGCCATCGACCGGTCGGCATCATCCGCCGTGATGACGGCTTCACGGACGGGGTGGACGAAGGACGAGTCCCATTGGGCATGGAAGGCCGCCCCGTCGGCATCGACCTGGGTGATCCGCTCGTCACGATGCATGTCCTCGGCAATGAGCAGCTTCCCGGGGAACTCGGCACGGATCGCCTCATTGATCCACTTGAGCAACGAATACCCCTCCGGCAGGTCGTCGCCGGAGCCCGAGACAGAGCGGATGAAGGGCGTCATGTCGTAGCGCAGGCCGTCGACGCGATACTCCCGCAGCCACATCAAGGCGTTGTCGTGGATGAATTGCCGCACCTCGCCGCGCCCGTAGTCCGGTCGGGTGTCGCCCCACGGGGTCGCCGATCGCCAATCGTTGTAGAAGTAGATCCCGCCCTTGCCGTCCTCGCTCCACCCGTCGAACTGCCACGTCGCCAGATCACTGGGGCCGAAGTGGTTGTAGACGACGTCCAGGATGACAGCGATGCCTCGGCGATGAGCCTCACGCACAAAGGTCTTCAGCGCATCCGGCCCCCCATAGGAGGACTCGACGGCGAAGACATGGGCGGGGTTGTAGCCCCAGGACTGGTCACCCGCGAACTCGGCGACCGGCATGAGCTGCACGACATTGACCCCGAGGTCAACCAGGTGATCCAGCCGCTCGGCCGCGCGATACAGGTCGCCCGGGCGCCCATCGGGGTCGCGTGCGAAGGATCCGACGTGGAGTTCATAGATCACCGACTCGTTGTGGGCCGGCATCGAGAACTCGTCCCCCTGCCACTCGAAGACCCACGGGTCGTAGATCACACCATTGCCGACCGAATTGGTGACCTGCCGCACTTGTGGGTCCACGCGATGGAAGCGATCCTCACCCACGCGCAACAAGTACTTGTACTCCTGACCGGGGTGCGCGCCGGGCACCTCGGCATACCAATGGCCGTTGTCCTCCGACGCCATCGGCGTCGCGTCCTCGTCCCACCCATTGAAGTCGCCGATGACGTGCACCTCGTCCGCGTGGGGTGCCCACACCCGGAAACCGATCACTCCGTCGCCGACGATGGCGCCCATTCCGTCCATCAGACCATCTTCCTGTATGCCGCGCGGCCGGCTCAGGGGGCCGGAGTCCCGACCCACGGGAGCGCACGCACCAGGAGAACGGTCAGAGCCGAGGTCGCCATCGTCGCGAGTGATCCCCAGGCCATGTCGATGGGGACGATGGAGGCCGGAAACCCCTTGAGGACAGCCAGATTCGTGAGGTTCCACGTTGCGTAGGCCACCAGGCCGAAGAGGAAGCCGCCGAGCGCGGCCTTGCCCGACGAACCCGACTCGAGCGCCGGCGCCAGGACGAACCAGGTGAGCCCGAAGAGGTAGATCGCATAGAAAAGCAGTGCGGCCGGGACGTTCGGGCGCGCCGCTAGCAGGTCCCCGAGGCGGGCGTCGTAGAGCGGGCGCCCCACCTTGCCCAGCCAGAGCAGGTCCAACGCCCCGAAGACGAGGCCGGCCACGACGTATGCACTGATCCACTTCATGCCCGTCACTCTATCCAACCTTTGACAAACATTCGACAGAATCCCTACGTTGAGCACCATGACGGCCTCCAGGGCAACCAGTGACCGACTCCGTCAGGTCGCCGTGACGGTGGCCGAGATCGGCTGCATCCTCGGCACCCTCGTCGGGGTCGGCGTCCTCGGCACCCGGGTCGAGGAGTCCTCCGGTGGTGCGCTCGCCGCCGACGCCACGCTTCTCGCTCCGGCCAGTCCGGCTTTCTCGATCTGGTCGGTCATCTACGTGGGTCTGGCCGCCTACACGATCTGGCAGTGGCTTCCCGCGAACACGGCCAACATCCGCGCCCGGCGCAGCGGCTGGCTGGTCGCCTTGTCGATGCTCCTCAATGCCGCGTGGCTGCTCGTCACCCAGCAGGGCTGGCTGTGGGCCAGCGTCGCGGTCATTGCTGCACTCGTCGTGACCCTCGGGGTGCTCCTGCGGCGGCTCGACGAGACGGCGGCCACCTCGCGCGCCGAGCTCGTCGTCGTCGACGGCACGATGGGTCTCTACCTGGGATGGGTCGCGGTCGCGACGTGCGCCAATGTCACGGCCGCGCTCGTCGCGAGCGGAGTCGACCCAGCCCGGCCGACCTCGACGTTCTCTGCCCTGGCGGTGCTGGCCGCCGCAGCCGGCATCGGAGTCCTGCTCGCAACACGGCTCGGCGGCCGGTATTCCGTGGCCCTCGCCATGGCGTGGGGCCTGGGTTGGATCGGCGTCGCTCGGATCACCGACCAACCCAAGTCGCCGACGGTCGGTCTGGCCGCACTCGCCGCAGCCCTCGTCGTGGTGGCTGCGGCCAGCCACCGGCATCGACCTCGGCCGATCATCGCCGTACCGTGAGGTCATGACCACGATCGCCGACCCCCGCCAGGACGAGATCGATGCCTTCTGGACCGAGGCCAGGATGCGCGCCAATCTCAACCGGCTCGAGGTGTATTGCGGTCCGACAGAGCTGGATTCGCTGCAGCCTCCGGCGTCGTCGTTCGGCGGCTCGCGGGAGGTTGCCGACAAGCTTGCCGACCTCATCGTCGCCGGCACCAAGACGGCCACCTCGAGTGCCGTTTGGGACTGGGAGGCCGACGGCGATGACCTGCCCCGGCGTGGTGATCTCGAGATCGTCCTCGATGGTTCCGGACACCCCCGCGCGCTCATCGTCACGACCGCGGTCGAGATCGTGCCCTTCGACGAGGTGGACGCCGAGCACGCTCGACTGGAGGGCGAGGGGGATCAGTCACTGGACCACTGGCGAGCGGTCCACGAGGACTTCTTCACCGAGCACGCCGCCCACGACCACGGTTTTGCGTCGGACATGCCGATCGTGTGCCAGCGCTTCGAGGTCCTGCACTCACGCCAGCGTCCGGCAGATTGACGGGATATCAACCAAGTTGCCGGACGCAAGCGGAGCTCAGTTGGTCCGGCGACCGGACACGTCCATGCCCAGGGCGGTGGCCCACAGCCGCGCCCGCTCAGCCTCGTCGCGCTTCCCCGCGCGCACCAGCGAGCGGTAGAGCAGCAACGCGGCATACCCGTGGTCGGGATCCTTGGCGAGGATGTCGCGAGCCGCGTCCGCGGCCCGGTCGAGCTGGGCCGAGTGGTAGTAGGAGCGCGCGAGAAGCTCTCGGGCAGAACCGAGTTCGCTGTCCGGGGCGCGATCCATGAGGTACTCGAGTGCCTCGATCGCTGCGAGGTGATCGCGGTCGGCGAAGAGTTGCTCCGCCCACCGGTAGATGTCATAGGGCTCGCGGCCGTCCAGCATGGCCGTCACGAAGGTCGCCATCGTCATCTCCTCTCGGCGCGCTGCCGGGAGCAACGCCGGTATGCCGCGCTCAACGGTCCTCGGACCGCACCTATTCCGCAGCGGCGGGCGGCTCGGCTTGCTCGGTCTACTCGGACGGCTCGGCCAGTTCAGCCTGTCCGGGCGTCTCGTTCTCCTGCTCGATCTCGGCGATGTGGATGAGCGCGTCGCCGCGATTGACCAGCGGCGCCTCGGTGCGGCCGATGACGACACCGGCCCGATTGGCGCGCACCAGCCGCAACCGACGACCGAAGGAGTCCGAGAGGCCACCGAGGCGCTCGTCATCGGTGACGACCTGGCCCAGGTTGGCCTCCATCTGGAGAATCCCGGTGCGCCGGGCGCGCACCCAGCCGGAGCGACGACAGATCAGGCTCAGCGGAGGGGGTTCATCCTCGACCGGCTCGATCATGCCCAGGTGCGCAAGCACCCGGAGCACCCCCCGGACACCCGCCTCGATGGCCCATTCGTCGAAGCGCCAGGCCTCGCCGCCCTCGAAGAGCAGGACGCGAGCGCCCCGTTCGCGGGCGGCATACCTCAGTGAACCGTCGCGCAACTTGGCGTGGAAGATGACCGGGGCGCCGAAGGCGCGCGCCAGGTCCAGGGTGTGCGGGTCGTCGACGTCGCACCGGATCTGGGGGAGGTTGGAGCGGCGGTCCGAGCCGGTGTGCATGTCGATGCCGACCTCGCACTTGGCGACGACCTCGGTCATCAGCAGGTTGGCGATCCGGCCCGCGAGCGACCCCCGAGCCGACCCGGGGAAGGACCGGTTGAGGTCGCGCCGGTCGGGCAGGTAGCGGTCGCCGTTCATGAAGCCCAGGACGTTGACGATCGGGACCGCCAGCAGCGTGCCGCGGATCGTCTTCGGCGAGACCTTGGTGAGCACCCGGCGGATGACCTCGACGCCGATGACCTCGTCGCCGTGGATGGCGGCATTGATCCAGACCGTCGGCCCGTCGTCACGGCCGTGGACGACGTGGACGGGCAGGCTGACGTCGGCGCCGGTGACCAGCCGGGTGATCGGCAGACCGACCTCGCGGGCGTGGCCGGCTCGCACCTTGACGGTGCCGATCGCGAAGGAGGCGCGGGGGCGCCGGCGGCTCATGCCCTGCCCCAGTTCTTGCGGCGGGTCGCGCGCGCCGGACGCCCACCGGCATACGAGAGTCGCGAGTCCACGAGGAAAGCCTGCTCAAGGGCCTGCCGACCCACGAGCATCCGAAAGCCCATCTCGTCACGGTCGGTGAGGGTCACCTCGGCGGTGATCCGGCGGCGCGCCAGAGTGAGACGCATGAGGACGACGATCCGGTCCTCGGCATGGCCGGAGGACGACCGCACCGAACGTCGGTCGTGCACGGGCAGCGTGAGCCCGACGGCATCCTCGTCGGTCGCCTGCCACGGGTGGATCGTGAACGAGACGTGGTCCCGGCCAAGGTCGCCGAGGCGATCATCGAGACCCTCCACGGCACCAACCAGCAGGTGCTGATCCAGGCGTTCGTCAAGGAGAGCAAGGGGCGCGACATCCGCGCGATCGTCGTCGGCGACCGTGTCGTCGCGGCGATGCGGCGGGTGGCGCAGGGCGATGAGTTCCGGTCCAATGTCCACCGCGGTGGGCGCGTGGAGCCAGTCGACCTGGACCCGGCCTACCAGGAGACCGCGGTGCGTGCGGCGCAGATCATGGGCCTGCGCGTGGCCGGCGTCGACATGCTGGAGGGCAATGACGGGCCGCTCGTCATGGAGGTCAACTCCTCCCCCGGGCTGCAGGGCATCGAGTCCGCCACCAACCTCGATGTCGCGGGCGCGATCATCGACTACATCGCCAACCAGACCGGCTTCCCCGAGATCGACGTGCGTCAGCGGCTCACCGTGTCCACGGGATACGGAGTGGCCGAGCTCGTCGTCCACCCCGGCGCTGACCTGGTCGGCAAGACCCTCGGCGAGTCGGGCCTGCGCGACCGCGACATCTCGGTGCTCACCCTGCACCGCGGGACGACGGTCATGCCCAACCCGCACAGCAACCGCAAGCTCGAGGACGGCGACCGCCTGCTCTGTTTCGGGCGGCTTGAGGAGATGCGCGACCTCATCCCGCAGCGCAAGAAGCGCCGGACCCGGGTCCGGAAGCTGCCCAAGGTCCCGATCCACGAGTCGTGACCGGCGTTGTTCCCGAATGCCGCGATTGTTCCCAGCACCTGCTTCCCCAGCCACCGGCGTTGTTCCCGGATGCCGCGTTTGTTCCGGGAGAGAAGGCACAACCATGTGGGTGTCCGGCTCAGGAGTCGATGCGCAGGGCCTCGACCGGAGCCACCCGCACGGCTCGCCGCGCCGGCCCTTGCGAGGTCACCAGCACGAGGACCAGACCGGCTGCGGCGATCGCGGCCAGCGTGATCGGCGGCGCCCCCCACACCAGGCCGGTCGTCAGGCCACCGATGAGTGACTGCGCGCCGACGGTGCCGAAGAGGAGGCCGATGACGAGCCCGAGCACGACGGCGGCGGCCGACAGCGCCACGGATTCCTTGGTGATCATCGTCCGCACCTGACGCTGGGTGAAGCCGAGCGAGCGGAGCAGGCCGATCTCGCGGTGGCGCTGGATGACGGTGAGCGACATGGTGCTGACAAAACCGACGGCGGCGATGATCGACGAGATGACGACGATGCAGATGAGGATCGTCGACGTCATCGCGAGCACCTGCTCGGCCTGGACGCGCTGCTCGGGCCCCAACTGCCACGACGCGACCGATTGGCCCAGGGCGTCCATCCCCGAGGCGATCGTCGTGACCAGGGCGACCCCGATCACCAGGCCCATGGTCGAGCGGGTCGTGCGCAGCGGGTCGAGGAGGGCGTTTCGACGGGCGACGACGCTCGCCGGGTCTCGCCCCAGCAGGCGGCACAGCATCGCGACGGCGGCCGGGATGACGAAACGCGCGCCGATGAGCAGCCCCGTGCCCGATACCAGCGCCCCGAGGAAGGCCATCGGGAAGCCGATCTGGGGCTGGGTCTCACCGAGCCAGCCGGCTCCCGCGAGGAAGAGTGCTCCACCGAGGACGCCGATCGCGGCGAGGATCGCCCGCATCACCGAGACGCGTCGACGTGGCGGGGCAGGGACGGCTGCGCCGGACATCGCGGCAGCCGGCGAGACCCCGAGGACGGGTCGCGCGCCGAGCCACCCGGCAAGGGCCGCGGCGGCCGCGATCGCGACAAAGGCCCAGACAAGGTTGGTCGTGGCGATCGGATAGACCGTGTCCGGGAGCGTCCCTTGGGACACGAGGACGAGTCGTATGCCGTGGGACAGGACGACGCCGATCGCCAACCCGAGCGCCGCACCGACCGACCCCACGACGGCCGTTCCGCGCGTCACCTCCCGGCGCAGGTCCCTCCCGCGCGATCCGAGCAGCCGAAGCAGCGCGATCTGGCGAAGCCGTCCGGCGATGACGGTGTCGACGGCGTTGATGATGACAATGACGCCGACATAGAGCGCAATGAGGACGAACACCCCGGAGACGATCGACAGCAGGACCCCGACGGTCCCACCGGACTCCCGACCTGTCGCGGCAAGCACCGTGCTCGTCGTCATGAGCACCCCGGCGTAGGCGCCACAGAGACCGGCGACGAGGCTGACCGTGCTGAGTTCGCGCAGCGAGCCGAGGACCAGGTTGGGCCGACTCATGCCGCACCGACCTCGAAGCCGATGAGCAGGTCGGAGATTTGCTGCGGGGTGAGCCGGTCGTGGTCACCGACGACCCGGCCGTCGGCAATGACCAGGACCCGGTCGGCGTACGACGCGGCGACCGGGTCGTGGCTGACCATGGCGATCGTCTGGCCGTACTCCTGGGCTGCGGTGCGCAGCAGGGTGAGGACCTCGCGGGAGGATCTCGAGTCGAGGTTGCCGGTCGGCTCGTCGGCGAAGATGATCGCCGGTCGTGAGGCGAGCGCCCGCGCGATCGCGACGCGTTGTTGCTGCCCACCGGAGAGTTCGCTGGGGCGATGGGTGATCCGGTCGGCGAGGCCGAGAGCCCCGATGAGGTGGTCGACCCACGCGGCCGTCTCGGCGTCGATCCGTCGACCGGCCAACTCGAAGGGCAGCACGATGTTCTCCCGGGCCGACAGGGTCGGCACGAGGTTGAAGGCCTGGAAGACGAAGCCGACCTGCTCGCGGCGCAACCGGGTCCGGGCGTCATCGTCCATCGCGCGCAGGTTGGCCCCGGCGAGCAGGACTTCACCGGAGGTCGCGTCGTCGAGGCCGGCAGCGACGTTCATCAGGGTCGACTTGCCTGATCCGGACGGTCCCATGATGGCGGTGAAGCGGCCACGGTGGATGTCGAGGCTGATCCCGGCGAGAGCGACGACCTGACCATAGGTGCGGGTCACGTCGCGCAGGCGGACGACGGGCTGGGCGTTGGTGATCGAAGGCATACCCATCACGCTAGGAATTCGCGCATCCCGCCACATCCGGCGCCAGGACCAACTCACGTACATCCTGCGATGTATGCCACCGTCGAGCGACCACTCAGATCAGGTCGTGCTCATAGGCGTAGACGACGAGTTGCACCCGATCACGCAACCCCATCTTGGTGAGGATGCGCGAGATGTGCGTCTTCACCGTCGCCTCGGACAGGACCTCCACCTCGGCGATCTCCGCATTCGAGAGGCCCTGCGCTGCCCGGAGCATGATCTCGCGTTCCCGCTCGGTGAGCCGGTCGTACTCCACCCCGGGTGCCGTCGTCGCTCGCTGCCGGAACCTCTCGAAAATGGCCCGGGTCGCCCCGGCTGCCACCACCTGGTTGCCGTCAGCGACGGCCCGGATCGCGGCGAGCAGGAGTTCGGGCTGAGCCTCCTTGAGAAGGAAGCCACTCGCCCCCGCCTCGATCGCGTCGGCAGCGAGCGCGTCCTGGTCTAAGGTCGTGAGCACAAGGATCCGTGGCGCCTGCTCACCCAGCCCGGCCACGATGCGACGGGTCGCGGCCACCCCGTCCAGGCGCGGCATACGCACGTCCATCAGGACGACGTCGGGACGAAGGGAGGTGACCGCTGCGACGGCCGCCTCACCGTCCTCGGCCTCGCCCACGACCTCCAGGTCGGGTTGGCTGTTGATGACCATCGAGATCCCGGCCCGGAAGAGCGCCTGGTCGTCGACGAGCACGAGGCGAAGCAATCGCTGCGGCTGGCCGCTCATGCACCGACCTCCGGGATCTCGACGTCGACAACCCACAGGTCGCCGACCCGACGCGACGTCGCGACGCCCCCTGCCAGACCGCACCGCTCGATCATCCCCAGGATGCCGTGACCAGTGCCGTGATCGCTGCGCTCACCGACGGCATTGGTCACGCGCAGACGATAGCCGCTGCGCCAATCCTGCTCCACGGCAACGGGTTTGCGGAGATCTCCATGCTTGAGTGCGTTGGTCAGCGACTCCGCGAGGAGTCGATGCGCGGTGAGGCCCACCAGGTCCGACGGGCCAGGCGACCCGTGCTCGATCACGTCGAGGGTCATTCCTGAGGCACGCATGCGGGCGAGGAGGTCCGCCTGCCGCTCCGGTCCTGCGCTCGCCAGCCCGTATGCCGTGTCGCCGGCAGCGTGGTCCGTGGCCGTCGCCGGGTCACGGAGTCGTGCGACGAGCGAACGCAAATCACCGATCGCATTACGCGCCGTGTCGGCAATGACTTCGAGCGACTGCTCCGCACGCTGCGGATCCTGCGCAAGCGCATATCTCGCACCGTCGGCCTGGGCAGCCACGACGGCCCACGAGTGCGCGACGACGTCGTGCATGTCGGTCGCGATCCGGCGGCGTTCCTGCTCGAGGTCGTACAACTGCGCGATCCGGCGCTGCTCGGCCGCCGCGAGCCGGGCGTCGATCCGGGCCTGCACCGCCTGTCGCTGCTGCCAGCGGATGAAGCCGGCCGCCCAGCCGCCGACGCAGATGATCGCCGCCAGAGCAGTGGTGCCCATGAGGCTGAGGGCCAGCCTGATGGCGGTGTCCGGTGGGGCTTGTTCGCCGGCGAGGACGACGTTGGTAGCACCGGCCACGGAGGCGAGCACCGCCACCCCGAGCGCAGTCAGCCGGACCCGTCGGTCCGCCTGCCGGCCGAGGATGAAGAAGAGCGGTGCGTAGGCGAGATCGGCGACGTAGGCCGTCTGTCCGGCCAGGAGTTGGATCATCCCGGCCGCCAGGGCGAGCCCGCTCATCGCCACCCACGAACGATGCCGCACGGCGAGGGCCCCCGCGAGCACGAGCGCGGTCACGGAAGCCGCCAGGCCGACACGGAGGTGCAGCGGAACGCAGACAAGGGCGAACAGGCCCGCGTTGAGCAGGTCGAGCCGGCGCCACCGACCGGTCGGGTCGGCCCAGACGTCGCTCACGCGCTCTTGCTCGGCCACCCGCGCCACGATAGTTCGTCGCTGAGCGGCCGACGGGATCACTGGTTGTTGATCAGCGCCTGGAAGTAGCCGTTGTAGCCCTTGGCGCTGGGGTGGAACGAGCTGTTCGAGGGGTTGAACGGGTCGAGGTTGCTCTGCAGCACCTTGTCGTTGACATAGGACGCGCCGTTCTCGCCATAGCACGCACCGACGGGCAGGTCAGGAGGGCCAGGACCGAGGAGGCGATCGCGGTGGGGCGCACGGAGAGGTGAGGACGCGGTATACGGCTGAGCCTGCCGCGCCCACCCCGGTCGCACAATCGGTGGCGCTCAACGGGACAGCGTGCGCCGCCCGAAACTCGCCCCCGGGGACAGCATGGTCAGGTGCTCGATCAACGCGTCGCCGGCGGCTTCGAGACCGTCCGATCCCAGCGCACCCAGCCCGTCGAGGATGAAGACTGCCACCGTCGTCTCGTCGGTGAGCAGGGTGCGGCGGCACTGCCGCCAGTTCCACATCCGGCACGTCACTCCGCGCGCGTCGCGCCACACCACCTCACCGGGGGCCGGGTGCTCGACGACCGCCTCGCCCGCGGCGACCGTCTCGAACGCCTCGTCACCGGAGGCGCGCACGAGAGCCGGGCTGCCGGCATACGCCGACAGATCCTCACCACCGAGCGGGAGCACATGGGCGATCGACACGGCGTTGTAGGCATCGGTGAGCCGGTTGATCCGTGGGAGACCACCGGCGACCCGGCGCAGGAGGGCGTCGACGCTGGGTCGGGTGCGTTGCGGCTTGGCGCCGAAGGCCCTGTATGCCGCGCGCCACTCCTCGACGTGCGGCAGGTGCTCGGGTGAGTTGTCTCCCAACAACTCTCGTGCGCGCTTCTCGGCCGCGGCGAGAATCGCCTCGCTGGTCTCGTCGCTCGGGCCGGGGGTCAGGCCCTCGGCCATGACGATGAGCGCGCGATAGTCAGGAACGAGGTCGTGGACCTCGGGGGCGATGGTGACTCCGGCGAGGAGGTCAGCGGTGCGTGGCGACCGGCTCATGAGCAGAGTCCATCACCTCGGGCACGATCGCGACATCCAGGCACGACGGGCGCGGGGCGCCGCCGGAGTTGGAGCACCACCGCCGCCGCGAGCACCAGCCCGGCTCCGGCCAACTGGACGGGAGTGAGCTGCTCGCCGAGCAGCGCGGCAGCCAGGCCGGCCGTGACGACCGGCTCGAAGGTCGAGAGGATGGCCGCATTGGTGGGGCCGGTGCGCTGGAGCCCCATGACGAAGAGGACCATGGCCCCGACGGTTGAGACCAGGACGATCCCAGCGATCCAGATCCACGTGATCGGGGGGAAGGCGAAGTCGATCCCCCCGGTGAGCGCGACTCGCAGGCCCGTCGTCACCGTGGCTCCGGTCATGACGACCCGGCGCTCGCGGTGCGCGACATCGCCGAGGGCGAGGTTCGGCGTCAGCTCTTCACCCTCGTCCGCTCCGGCAGCCGCTCACCGGCGCTGCGGGCAACGCTCGACGCCCTCAGCGACCAGGCAAACAGCCTCTGAAAGCCGACGTGGGACTGATCAGTCGCCCTCGGCGTGACGAGCTCGCTTGACGATCTTGTCGTCCGGCGCGAAGACGACGCTCTTGTCCTTGCCCTCGTAGTCGAACTGGTTGAGGAAGGCGCGCAGCGCGTTGATCCGGCCGCGCTTCTTGTCATTGGACTTCACCGTGATCCACGGCGCGGTCTTCTTGTCGGTGAGCTCGAACATCGCCTCCTTGGCGGCGGTGTAGGCCTCCCACCGGTCCAGGCTCTCCAGGTCCATCGGGGAGAGTTTCCACTGGCGCACGGGGTCGAGCTGGCGGATCGCGAAGCGGGTGCGCTGCTCCTGTTGGGTGACCGAGAACCACAACTTGGTGACGGTGGTGCCCGACTCGACGAGCATCCGCTCGAAGGCAGGGGCCTGCTTCATGAAGACCTGGTACTGGTCCTCGGTGCAGAAGCCCATGACCCGCTCGACGCCCGCGCGGTTGTACCAACTGCGGTCGAAGAGGACGATCTCACCGGCGGTCGGCAGGTGGCGGATGTAGCGCTGGAAGTACCACTGCCCGGCCTCGTCGGAGCTCGGCTTGTTGAGGGCGACGACGCGCGCGGCCCGCGGGTTGAGGTGCTCCATGAACCGCTTGATGGTGCCGCCCTTGCCGGCCGCGTCTCGGCCCTCGAAGACGAGCACATGCTTGTGGCCCTCGTCCTGGCTCCAGTACTGGAACTTGAGGAGCTCGACCTGAAGTTTGTACTTCTCCTCCTCGTAGACCTCCGTGTCGATCAACTCGTCATACGGATAGTCCTCGCGCCAGGTCTCCACGGCCCTGCCGTCAGGGGCGAGGAGAGTGGGGTCCTCCTCGGTGCTGCCCTGGACTGTATAGCCCTGGTCGCGCAACGAGTCGATGTATTCACGCAAAGCCATCTTCTGGGCCATGACCCCATCCTGCCGTGCCGCCACCCGCGCGCGCCATGGGGGTCCCCGCGGCCAGTCGCTGCCTGGCCGTGCGTGTCCCGGCGCCGACCGGAACCGCCGAGAGTGCCTTGCCGAGCCCGAACGCCGGCAGTGGCCGTAGAGCACCTCGTCATGCCCCGGCGTGATCGTGTAGGTCTCGTGCCAGATGCCGACACTGGGGTCGCCGGTGCGGCATTGACCTCTGCCATGACGCCCTCCGTGCGTCGCAGGCTGCGGCGATCGGGGACATGACGATCCCGCAGATCGCCGAGGGGATCGCCATCGACAAGGAGCCCGGCGAGGCGCGGCACGGCATACCCCTACGTGAGCAGGGCGCCACTCCCTCCCCCGTCAGACCTTCGCGTAGCGGGCTCTCGCGAACGAGTAGACGCCGTAGGCGGCCAGGCCGAGGGCGATGAGGGTGAGCAGCCACTGCCCGAGGGGCTGCTGCTGCAGGGTGCGCATCGCGCCGTCGAGGCCACTGGCCTCGCCACTGTTCTCGTGCCAGGCCGCGAGGACGAAGAGTCCGCCCACGACCAGTAGGGCGATGCCCTTGGCGACATAGCCCCACTTGCCGGCCCGGGTCGCGAAGTTGCCCGGATGCTCGACAAGGTCCTGGAGGAACTTCTCGGTCCACCCCTTGTGGACGTGGTAGGCCGCGACGCCGATGACGCCAAGGCCGATGACTCCCACCAGGATTCGCCCACCGGTGTGGCTCATCAACGTGGCTGTGAAGTCCTGCGACTGCTGCTTGCTCGATGTGCCCGATCCCTTGGCGAAGCCGAGGGCGGACCACGAGAGCGCGGCATAGAGGACGAGTTTGCCGACTGCCTTGGCGCGATCAGCCGCCTCACCGCCGCCCGCGATGGCCTCGGTGAGCTGCCACAGCGCCAGCCCGGCGAAACCGACGACGAGCACCCAGAGAAGGGCCTTGCCCAGGGCGTTCTGCGCGAGCAGGGCAAGCGCTCCCGACTGGTCCGCGTTCTCGCCCGAGCCGGCCCACGCCACCTTGAGCACCACGAAGGCGAGGACGAGGTGCATGACCCCGCTCGCGGCATACCCGGTGCGCGCGAGCAACTCGACCGCACGGTTGTCCCCGACCTGTCGCGCGGTCTGCTTCACCTCGTGGGTGTCCATGCCGTGAGTATCGTCCCGCCGAACCCCGCGGCGGGGGTCTGCTCGGTGTCGGCTTTGCTCCCCCAGACCACCCACGACCGCTCTCACGGGTGTAGACACACGCCATGGCGACGACTTCGGCGACGGCCCACCGCGCCCGCAGACTCGTCCGCGCGATCGCGTCGGGTCTGGCCGTCGCGCTCCTCGTCACCCTCATCGCCTTCCTCGTCCGCGAGAAGTTCGACCCCTTGGTGCGCCTCGACGAGGGCGCGATCCGGACGGCGACCGCCTACACCCGCGAGCGCCCGGCCCTGCGCAGCGCCCTGCTCGTGTGGCAGGAGATCACCCAGCCGATCCACCTCTACATCGTCATGACGGCGGTCTGCCTGTGGGTGTGGCTGGCCCGCCGCCGCACCACCCTGGCCTGGTGGGCCTTCGTCACGATGATGCTCGGCTGGAATCTGGCTCTCGTGCTCAAGTACGTCGTCCAACGCGCCCGACCGGTGGTCGACGACCCCGTGTCACACTCCCCCGGCTACTCCTTCCCCTCCGGTCACGCCGCCAACGCCGCCATCGTGGCCACCGTCGTCGTGCTCCTCTGCTGGCCGCTCCTGCGCCGGGGCGGCCGGGTGATCCTCCTCGTCGTGGCCGCCACCTTCGTGCTCTCGGTGTGCCTCGACCGCGTCTTCCTCGGGGTCCACTACCCCTCCGACGTGACCGCCGGAGTGCTCCTGGGCTGCGGTCTGGTGCTCGCCTCCTGGCTCGGGCTGCTCGGGTGGCAACCGCCCGATCACCCGCTGCACGACTCACTCCACCCCCACCGCAAGGAGGCACCCTGATGTCCTTCCTCACCCGTTACGAGGACGACGCGAGCGCGCCGACCGTCAAGGAGGCCCTGCGGGATCTCGCCGTGCGCGTCCTGGCGCCGGGGCTCGTGCTCTTCGGGGTGGTCATCGGCCTGGGCAAGCTCATCGTTGCCTCGAAGGCCTACACCGACGCCGAGGAGAAGTTGGTCAACCGCAGTCTCGCGGCCGAGCGGGACTCGCTCTGGAACGCGATCACGAACTACTGGTCGCACATCGGCAACACCGAATACGTCATTGGCGTCTGCGTCATCGTCGCCCTCATCGTGTGGTGGCGGACCAAGCAGTGGTGGTATGCCGTGGTGCCGGTCATCGCGATCTTCCTCCAGGCGACGATCTTCGTCATTGCCACCGCGATCGTCGGTCGTCCCCGCCCACCGGTGCCCAAGCTGGACCCGGCACCGCCCACGTCGAGTTTCCCCAGCGGTCACCAGGGTGCCTCAACGGCCCTCTATGTCAGCTTCCTGCTCATGGCGACGCGGATCGAGCGCGCCTGGTTGCGCTGGCTCGTCATGATCGTGTGCGCTCTGGCCCCCCTGCTCGTCGGGTTCTCGCGGATGTATCGCGGCATGCACCATGCCAGCGATGTCGCTGCGGGCGCCGGACTGGGGATCTGCGCGGCGCTGCTGGCGTGGCACTGGATCAGGCGTGGTCGGGGAAGGAGTGACTCGTGAGCACGGTGAGCCGGCCCGGCCCGATCGTCGTCGTGGTCAACCCGACCAAGTTCGATGGCCTCGGCGAGGTCCGGCAGGAGCTGAGCAGGTTGGGGACCGAGCACGAGGTCGAGATCCGGGTGGTCGAGACGACCGAGGACGATCCGGGCTTCGGGCAGACGCGCACAGCCCTCGACCAGGGCGCAGCGGTGGTGTGCGCCCTCGGTGGCGACGGCACGGTGCGCGCGGTGGCGCAGGAGCTCGCCGGGACCGGCGTCGCTCTCGGCCTCCTCCCCGGCGGCACCGGCAACCTCTTGGCCCGCAACCTCGACGTGCCCGTTTCCAGCATCAGCGAGGCGATGGAGGTGGTCCTGGATGGTCTGGACCGGGTCATCGACCTCGGCTGGCTCGACCTCGACGGCGACCGCCATGCCTTCACCGTCATGGCCGGTCTGGGCTTCGACGCCAAGATCATGGACGACGCCCCGGAGGGCGTGAAGGCCCGCGTCGGCTGGGCCGCATATGTCATGTCTGCCTCGAAGCACTTGGGCGACAACAGCTTTCAGGCCTCCGCCGCCATCGACGCAGGGGCGCCGGAGAGTTGCGACGCGCGCACCGTCATCGTCGGCAACTGCGGGACGCTGACCGGAGGGATCGTGCTGCTGCCCGACGCGGTCATCGACGACGGCGTGCTCGATGTCGCCATCCTCACGCCCCAGAGTCTGGCCGACTGGACCGCGCTGGCCGGCCGCGTCCTGGTCGGGAAGGAGGCCGACGGTCCCTCGATCGAACGCCGACAGGGCCGGCAGGTGGAGTTGACCGCGCAGCCGGCCCAACTCGTCGAAGTCGACGGGGACGTGCTCGAGAAGGGCACCCGGGTCACGATCAGCATCGATCCCGCCACTCTGATCGTCCGCGTTCCACGGTCCACAACGGGGCGCCACCCCTAGGATGCGAGCACGAAGACCAGGGGGTTGGAGCATGACGACAGACGTGGGCCGGGGCGAACGAGCAGGGTCGGCGGCGACGCCGGGCAGGACGAGGGACGTGATCGTCAACAGCACCGTGGCTGCCGTGCTGGCCACTGCCGTGACGATCTTCGTCCACGAACTCGTGCACCTCGTCACCGGGATCGTGCTCGGGCACGGGGGCACGCTCTATCCCTTCGGGGCCAGCCACGACGGCTCCCTGACGGACACCGAGACGGCCCTGACCGCGATCTCGGCGCCGATCGCCAGCCTGGTCATCGGCGCCGCGGTGATCGCGGCCCTGCCCCGGCCGGCCACCTCGCGGTTCGGCCAGCTCTTCCTCTTCTGGCTCGGGGCGACGTCGTTCATGGAAGGCGCCGGCTATCTGGTCATCACGCCGATGGGTGCCGGTGACACGGCGGCAACCCTCGCCGCTCTCGACCTCCCGCTCTGGGTCGGCTTCCTCGCGGCAGCCCTCGGGGTCGCGCTGATGTTCCTCGGGGCCAGGATGCTCGCGCCCCACGTCGTCCGGATGTCGGGGCGCGATCGGACGCTCTCGTGGGCGATCGCCTTCCACCCGTGGTGGATCGGGACCTTGGTGTCGCTCGGGCTCACCGCGGCATACCTCGCCCTGTCGTCGGCCGACCTCGCCGACGGCGAAGTGATCGCCATCCTCTCCGCGAGCGGTTCCCTGTTGGTCCTCGGACCGATGTCCTTCATCTTCCAGAACAGGTCTCCCGACCAGCCGCGCACCGTGATCACGAGCGGGATCTCGGTGGCCGGCGTCGCGGCCCTGATCGCGATGGTCGCCGTGAATTTCGCCCTCGTCAGCGGGCGTCACCTCGGCTGAGTGGGCTCACTTCGGTGGCCGCTCATGCCTCACAGGTGCGCGCCGCCAACGCCTCCTCGTAGGCCACGGCCCGAGTATGCCGCGTGGCTCAGACGTCGTAGTCGACCGTCACCGGGGCGTGGTCACTCACGCGAGCGTCACCAGCCGCGTCACGGTCGGTGCCGCCGGTGAGGGCGGTGCGCGCCAGGCGCGGAGTGGCCAGGTGCAGGTCGATCCGCCACCCGGTGTCCTTGGTGAAGGACTCGCCGAGCCAGGACCACCACGAATAGGGGCCCTGGGTGTCCGGGTGGAGGCGGCGGACGACATCGTGGAGCCGGCGCGGCCGGATGAGGGTGTCGAGCCAGGCGCGCTCCTCGGGGAGGAAGCCCTCGCTGCGGTGCTGGCGCTTCCAGTTGACGACGTCGAGCGGGGCGTGAGCGATGTTGAAGTCGCCCATGAGCAGGTAGTCGCGCCCGGCGGCGAGCGCCCGCCGACGGGAGGCGTCGACCTGGCGGGCGAAGCCGGTGAGGAAACGCATCTTCCGGTCATAGCGGGCGCCTCCGTCGGGGGCCTCGCGCATCGAGCCGGGCTTCTGCAGGTGTGCGGGCAGGCCTCCCTTGGGCAGGTAGAGCGAGGCGACGGTGACCGGCCGATCGGCCAGATCGACCTCGACATAGCGGCCCTCGGCGGTGAACTCCCTGAGAGGTCGCGCCAGCGGCTCGAGCCCGGTGCTCGCGTCCTCGATCATGCCGTCGGGCGCGAGGAGATGGGTGGTCGGGCCCCAGGCGCGCACAGCGGCAGGTGGAACCCGGGTCAGGACGGCGACGCCGTTGCGGCCGGCCAGCGTCCCCGGGTCGTAGGCCGCATGCATCTCCGCGAAGGCGCCCTCGGGCAGGGCGCCGAGGGGGCACCGCACCTCCTGAAGGGCGATCACGTCCGGTGAGCGCTCGGCATACCACTCGAGGAAGCCGCGGCGATGAGCGGCGCGGATCCCGTTGACGTTTAAGGTCGAGATCCGCAGCACCCCAACACTTTACGTGCCACAGAAGGTGACGTATGCCGCGGTGAAGGACGCCGGGGCGGGCGCGGCATACCGGTCGAGGCCGGGGCGCACGGTGAAGGGATCGCGCAGGACGTCGAGCAGCGCCTCGGTGGGAGCCAGGTCCCCGGTCGCCGCCGCCGCGAGGGCCTCCTCGACGAGGTGGTTTCGGGCGAGGTAGGCGGGGTTGACGCGGTCCATGGCATCGGCGGTCGACTGGGGATCGGTGGTGACGTTCGCCAGCCAGCGGGACTGCCAGTCGAGCCAGCGGACGCTGTCGTCGACGAGATCGGCGACAGCGCGGTCGGCCCCGCGCAGGACGGTGGCCAGGAGCCGGAAGGTGCGGGTGTGGTCGAGTCGCTCGGCGATCATGATGGCGAGCAGGTCGTCGGTCAGGGCAGCAGTTGCGGTGTCGGACAACGCATCCGGCAGCCCGAGCTTGCCCCGGTGGAGGCGGAGCCAGTGCCCACGGAAGCGCGTCTCGAAGGCGCGGATCCGTTCGGTCGCTGCCTCGATGAGGTCGCTCTCGGTGGACGGATCGGGGGCCAGGAGCGGCAGGAGGGTCTCGGCGTAGCGGGCGAGGTTCCACTGGGCGATCGAGGGTTGGGCGCCGAAGCGATAGCGGCCCATCGTGTCGATCGAGCTGAAGACGGTGTTCGGGTCATGGGCTTCGAGGAAGGCGCAGGGGCCGTAGTCGATGGTCTCTCCGGAGAGGGTCATGTTGTCGGTGTTCATGACGCCGTGGATGAAGCCGACGGACATCCACCGGGCGATGAGGGAGGCCTGGGCCTCGACGACGGCATCGATCAGGCCGAGGTGGTCCCCTTCAGCGACCTGCGGGTGGTGACGGCGACGGACGTAATCGGCGAAGGCGAGTTGCTGGGCATCACTGGCGCGCATCCGGACGAGCTCGGCCGTCCCGACGCGCAGGTGGGAGGCCGCAACCCTTGTGAGCACGGCTCCGGGCGTGAGTCCGTCGGCGCGCAGGATCTGCTCGCCGGTCGCGACCGCCGCGAGCACGCGGGTGGTGGGGATGCCAAGGGCGTGCATGGCCTCGCTGACGATGAGTTCGCGGAGCACCGGCCCCAGGGCCGCGCGCCCGTCACCGCCCCGGGAGAAGGGAGTGCGCCCCGAGCCCTTGAGCCCGAGGTCGCGCCGAGCCCCATGCGCGTCGACGACCTCGCCGAGCAGGTGGGCCCGGCCGTCCCCGAGCAGCGGCGAGAACTGCCCGAACTGGTGGCCCGCATAGGCCTGGGCCCGCGGTTGGGCACCCTCGGGCACGGCGTTGCCGGCGAGGTGGGCCACGCCGTCCGTCGACGCGAGCCAGTGCGGGTCAAGGCCGAGCTCGAGCGCGAGGGAGTCGTTGACGGTGAGCAGGGTGGGCGCGGCGACGGGCACGGGATCGACCGCCGCGCCGAGCCAGTCGAGCTCCCGGGCGAAGGTGTTGTCGAAGCCCCAGTCCATGCCGTGCATCAACGCCGCTTCACGAGCGGGTCTTCCCCGCCTTCAGCATCTCGAGCGCCTGACCGACCCGTCGCTCACGGGTCTCCTCACGCTTGGCCTCGGCGACCCACACGGCATACTCCTTGCGGTGGGTGAATGCGAGCTTCTCGAACGCCTGTGCCGCAACGGGATCCGCGGCGAGCGCCTCGGCGAGCGCGGCCGGCACCTCGACCTCACGGGGAGTGTCGTCGACCTCGATGAGGGCGGTCACGGTGTCGCCGATGTCGACGCCGAGCTCGGCGCGGTTGGCCTTGGAGAGACCGACACAGTTCTGGCCACCCATGACGGCCAAGCGCAGTCGGGCCGAGTGACCGTCGATGGTCACCCGCACCGGGGCGCGCTTGCCGGCGCCGAGGGCGGCAACCTGGTCGTCGGTGAGGATGATCGCTGTGGCCGGGCCGAAGGGCTCAAGGGTCGTCGTGATCGTCAGGTCGCCCATCACCTCAGCCTAGAGGCCCTACGCTTCCGGCATGCTCGTCGTCATCGCTCTCGTCCTCGCCGCGCTCGCGGCCGCGCTGCATGTCTACATCTGGTGGCTGGAGTCGATGGCGTGGACGACGCCGGCGGCGCGCAAGGTCTTCGGCACGACGCAGGAGGAAGCCGAGGCCACCAAGTTCCTTGCCTTCAACCAGGGCTACTACAACCTCTTCCTCGCGATCACGACGATCGCCGGCATCGTCGGGTTTGCCGCGGGCTCCCACGTCGTCGGCCTCACCCTGGTCATCGTGGGGACGGCGTCGATGCTGGCCGCTGCCCTGGTGTTGGCCTCGGCCTCGGCGGCACACCGGTCTGCCGCGCTGCGGCAGGGCCTGTTCCCCGCGCTGGCCGTGATCGCCAGCGCCATCCACCTGCTGACCTGAGTCAGCGGGGGCGAACCGTCGTCGTCTGGCCGAGCGCACCCAGCGGGCCGTGGGCGTCGTGCAGGATGCACGTGGTCATCCCGACGCCGTCACGATCGACCATGACGCTGTTGTCGAAGCCGAACCACTCTCCTGCGGGTTCGCGGGTGAATCTGGCGCAGAGGTCGAGGTTGGGGAAGAGCACCTCGCGCGGGTCGAGGCGGACCGTCATCCCGTTGGCGATGTCGAAGAGTCCAGCCAGGCGGGCGAGTGCCGACACCGGCTCACCGCCCAGCAGGGGGGTGTTGGTGCGGGCCCAGAAGCAGCCACGGCCCGGCTCGGCCAGGTCGCGGCGAATCTCGACGGAGCCGATGAAGTCACCGGGCCAGTCCTCGCCGGGCACCCATGGGGTCAGGTCCTGCGGTGTGGGGATCGGCTCCAGCGAATGCCCTGCGAGAGCCGTCGTGTCGCGGGTCGCGAGCAGCCACGCCCGCAGGACCAACGCCGCTCGGCCGTCGTGCGAGAGGGTCGCCTCGACGAGTTCGACGGTGCGCCCGGGTCGCAGCACGCGCACCTCGGTCTCGCAGGTGTCGACCGGCAACGTGCCGAGGATGTCATAGGACAGTCTGGCCGGGAGCAGGGAAACATCCGGTCGCCGATGGTCACGATCACGCTCCACCAGGTGCGCGAGAAGCCCCATGGCCGGCGCGATGTGCTGCTCCTGGATGTTCCACGCGCCGCTGGTCAGGTGGGTGGCGCGGAAGGCGGTCTCGGACAGTCGCTCCCAGTACGGCATACCGGCCAATTTATCGGCCCCACAGAGCGTCGGGCGTCGGCCCGGCAGACAGTCGAGAATCACCAAAGGGTCGCCTCCCGGGATGGGAAGCGACCCTTGGTGACTCTCGAACTGTCTCAGTTCTTGAGGTCGAAGCGGTCGTTGTCCATGACCTTGGCCCAGGCGGCCACGAAGTCGTGGACGAACTTCTCGGCGGCGTCGTCCGCGGCATACACCTCGGCGATCGAGCGCAGCTCGGAGTTGGACGCGAAGACGAGGTCAGCGCGCGTGCCGGTCCAGGACTGACCGTTGGCACCCGTGCCCTCGAAGGTGTCGGCACCCTCGGCGCCCGACCACGTGGTGCCCAGGTCGAGGAGGTTGACGAACCAGTCGGTGGACAGGGTGCCGATGCGGTCGGTGAGCTGGCCGGCCGTGGAGCCGCCGGCGTTGGCGCCGAGCGCCCTCAGGCCACCGACGAGGACCGTCATCTCCGGGGCGGTGACGCCCAAGAGGTTGGCGCGGTCGATGAGGGCGTACTCGGCCGGGAGGCTGTTGTCCGTCCGGTCGTAGTTGCGGAAGCCGTCTGCCTTCGGCTCGAGCCACGAGAAGGACTCGACATCGGTCTGCTCCTGGGTCGAGTCGCCGCGGCCCGGTGTGAAGGGGACCGTCACGTCGACACCGGCGGCCTTGGCGGCCTGCTCCACACCGACGTTTCCGGCGAGGACGACGAGGTCGGCGAAGGAGATGTTGAGTCCCTGCTGCAGACCCTCGAGGGTGTCGATGACGCCCGTGAGCTCGCTCGGGTCGTTGACCGCCCAGGACCGCTGCGGCTCGAGGCGGATGCGGCCGCCGTTGGCGCCGCCCCGCTTGTCGCTGCCGCGGAAGGACGACGCCGCCGCCCAGGCGGTCTTGACGAGCTGCGGGACGGTCAGGCCGGAGTCCGCGATGGCCTGCTTGGCGGCGGCGATGTCCGCCTCGGACGTGCCTCGGTCGTTGGCCGGGATCGGGTCCTGCCAGAGCAGCTCCTCCTGCGGGACCTCGGCGCCGACGTATCGCGAGCGCGGTCCCATGTCGCGGTGGGTGAGCTTGAACCAGGCGCGGGCGAAGGCGTCCGCGAACTGGTCGGGGTTCTCCATGAAGCGGCGCGAGATCTTCTCGTAGGCCGGGTCCATGCGCATCGCCATGTCGGCCGCCGTCATCATCGGCGACTGGGTGAGCTCCCCGGTGGTGGCGTCTGGCACGGTGTTGTCACCGGCGCCGCCCTTGGGCTTCCACTGGTTGGCGCCGGCGGGGCTCTTGGTGACCTCCCACTCGTACTTGAAGAGGGTCTCGAAGAAGGAGTTGTCCCACGTCGTCGGCGTCGGGGTCCACGCGCCCTCGAGGCCGGAGGTCGTCATGTCCGTGGCCTTGCCGGTGCCGTAGGTCTGCTTCCAGCCCAGGCCGGCCTGCTCGATGGGCGCGGCCTCGGGCTCGACGCCGACGTAGTCGGCCGGGTTCGCGGCACCGTGCGCCTTGCCGAAGGTGTGCCCACCGGCGGTGAGTGCGACGGTCTCCTCGTCGTTCATCGCCATCCGCTTGAAGGTCTCGCGGACGTCGCGGCCGGAGCCGATCGGGTCGGGCTGACCCTCCGGGCCCTCGGGGTTGACGTAGATCAGGCCCATTTGGACGGCGGCCAGAGGGTTGTCGAGGTCACGCTCACCCCGGTAGCGCTTCTTGCCGCCCTCGGCGCCACCGAGCCACTCGGTCTCCGGGCCCCAGTAGACGTCGTCGTCCGGCTCCCACGCGTCGACCCGACCGCCGGCGAAGCCGAAGGTCTTGAAGCCCATGGACTCCAGGGCGACGTTGCCGGTGAGGATGATCAGGTCGGCCCACGAGAGCGACTTGCCGTACTTCTTCTTGACCGGCCAGAGCAGGCGGCGCGCCTTGTCGAGGTTGCCGTTGTCGGGCCAGGAGTTCAGCGGCGCGAAGCGCTGCTGGCCGGTGCCGCCACCGCCACGGCCATCCATCACGCGGTAGGTACCGGCACTGTGCCACGCCATGCGAATCATCAAGGGGCCGTAGTGCCCGAAGTCGGCCGGCCACCAGTCCTGGGAGGTGGTGAGGACGGACTCGATGTCGCGCTTGACCTCGGCGAGGTCGAGGGCAGCGAAGGCGGCGGCATAGTCGAAGTCGGCGCCGTAGGGGTTCTTCTCCGGGGTGTTCTTGGCCAGGATGCGCAGGTTCAGCCGGTTCGGCCACCACTGCTGGTTGGCGTCACCCCGGGTCGGCGGCACGAGGTCGTGCATGACCGGGCAGCCACCGGTCTCGCCGGGGCCGGGCTCGTTCATCTCCTTGACCTGGGCGTCGTCGGTCTCCTGCTTGGGCTGGGTCTGGTCGACCGTGTCGTCGTGGACGGACATGCGCGTTGCCTTTCGTTGGAGGTTTCAGTCGGTCTTGATCTGACACTGAGGGCACAGCCCCCAGAAGTTCACTTCGGCTTCGTCAATGGCGAATCCGTGGTCGACGCCGGTGTCCAGGCAGGGCGCCGACCCAGTGGCGCACTCGACGTCGACGACGCAGCCGCACCCGCGGCATACCAAATGGTGGTGGTTGTCGCCGACGCGCAACTCGTAGCGCGCGGTCGAACCGGCCGGTTGGATGCGGCGGACGAGCCCGGCGTCGGTGAGCGCATTGAGGCAGTCGTAAACGGCCTGGCTGGAGACGCTCGGCAGGTCGGAGCGCACGTGCGTGATGACGCCGCTCGCATCCGCGTGCGGATGCTGCGCGAGCACTCCCAGGACGGCCAGCCGGGGACGCGTCACCCGCAGCGCGACCTCGCGCAACTGCTGGGGGAAGTCCGTCGTGGGCATGACTCGACCCTACCGCTTTTCTGGAATCTGTCCAGAGAGAGACTCCCCCTGAGGGGAGGTCGTCGGCACGTCTGCAGTTGCGCCAAATGAAGGCGCAACTTACATGCGCCACCATGTGGCGCATGTGACATGCCCCCGTGGGTGGCGCAACTGCAGACGCCCCGACACCCCCTAACCCCCTTCGGGCGGCGGGCAGCAACCACGGCGGCGTTGGCTGTGCCACGCTGGCTGGCATGGATCTGCCCCGCGCCGAGATCGACCCCGATGGCCTGCTCGAGTTCTCCGTGGTCTTCACGGACCGCTCCCTCAACCACATGTCGGCCCGCTTCACCAGGGCCATGCAGTCGCTCCTGTCGACCCTGCGGAAGACGTATGCCGCGCAGGCCGTCGCGCTCATCCCCGGCGGTGGCAGTTGTGCCATGGAGGCGGTTGCGCGACAGCTCGCCGGCGGCAAGGACGTCGTCGTCGTCCGCAACGGCCTCTTCTCGTTCCGCTGGTCGGCCATCCTCGAGGCGGGCCGAATCGCGGCCGAGGTCACCCTGTGCCAGGCGCAGCCCGTCGATGACTCACCACACAGCGCATGGGTGCCGGCCCCGATCGACGAGGTCGAGAAGACCATCGCGCAGGTGAGGCCGGGCGTCGTCTTCGCCCCGCACGTCGAGACAGCCGCCGGGATGTTGCTCCCGGACGACTACGTGCGCCGGCTCGCGGCGGCAGTTCACGCCGTGGGTGGCGTGCTCGTCCTCGACTGCGTCGCCTCCGGTGCCCTGTGGGTCGACATGCAGCAGCTCGACATCGACGTGCTCATCTCGGCACCTCAGAAGGGCTGGAGCGGCACGCCGGCGACGGGCTATGTGCTGCTCAGTGAGCACGGACGGGCGGCCGTCGAGGCCTCGACCTCGAGCAGCTTTGCCCTCGATCTCAAAGCCTGGCTCGGGATCGCCGACGCCTATGTCGAGGGCCGCACCCCCTATCACGCCACCCTGCCGACCGACTCGATCCTGGCCAACGCGGCCGTCGCCGAGGAGACCGTGGCACGCGGGCTGGACAAGCTCGAGGCGGCGCAGCTCGAGTTGGGCGAGGCGGTGCGGGCGAGGCTGGCCGATCGCGGCTTCGCTTCGGTCGCGGCCCCGGAGTATGCCGCGGCCTCCGTCGTCGTCGTCCACACCGACGACCCAGCCCTCCAGTCCGGCGCTGCCTTCAGGCAGGTCGGCGTCCAAGTGGCCGCCGGCGTGCCCCTCAAGTGCGGCGAACCCGACTCGTGGTCCACCTTCCGACTCGGACTCTTCGGGCTCGACAAACTCGATGACGTCTCCGGCACCATCGAACGCCTCGAGCACGCTCTCGACCGGGCCACGACGGGCGGCTGACCTCCCGGGTGGCCTCGGGCACCGGGTCGACCGGACGTCAGTCCACCGCAGACCAAAGGTTGTCAGGTCAACAAACGGGCTACACTCAGGCGATGAGCACCCGCTGGCTGGACGCCGAGGAACTGGCGACCTGGGTGCGCCTCGTGGCCGTCACCGAGTTGCTTCCCAGCACCCTGGACCAGCAATTGCGCCGGGACGCCAGCCTCACCCATTTCGAGTATTTGGTCCTCGCCATGCTCTCCGAGGACCCCGGTCACACCCTCCAGATGTCCGCTCTGGCCCAGCGCACGAACGCCACGCTGCCGCGCCTGTCTCATGTCGTGCGTCGCCTCGAGGACCGCGGCTTCGTCGACCGCACGCGCAACAGCACCGATGCCCGCGCCACGAACGCCCATCTCACCGAGGCCGGGCTCGCCCACCTGGTCGACTCGGCTCCCGGTCACGTCGAGATCGTTCGCGAGAAGATCTTCGACGTCCTCACCCCGGAGCAGGTCACCCAACTCGGCGCCATCACGACCGCCCTGCTCGACGCGCTGGACCCCGAGGGCCGCATGACCGGCCACACGATCGGTAGTCACCGCCCATCATCCAAGGAGTGAGTCCCATGGAGCCGGAGGACCCAGCCGAGCACCGAGTCGCCGTCGTTGGCGCCCTCATGCCCTTCTTCCGGGACTGGCTCACCGATCGGTATGCCGCGGCGTCGGTCGCAGACATCCCTGACCCTGCCGCGGTGGCCGTGGCGGTCGTCGGCCCCGGCCCCACGATCGGCGCCACTGAGATGGACTCCCTCCCGGGGCTCGAAGCGATCACCGTCTATGGGGTCGGCTACGACAACGTCGACGTCGCCGAGGCAGCTCGGCGCGGGATCGTGGTCTCGCACACCCCGGACGTCCTCGACGACGCTGTCGCCGACCTCACCGTCGCCCTCGTCCTCGATGTCCTTCGCGGAGTCACGGCGGCCGACCGGTTCGTCCGGTCCGGGAAATGGGCTGCCGGAGAACGGTTCCCGTTGACTCGCGAGGTCGGCCGCACCCGGGTCGGAATCCTGGGTCTGGGTCGGATCGGCAGCGCAACAGCCGAACGCCTCAGCGCCCTTGGCGCCGACATCACCTATCACTCCCGCTCCCCGAAGGACGTCCCCTGGGCGTATGCCGCGACACCAGTCGATCTCGCCCGCCTCAGTGATGTCGTGGTCGTCCTCACGCCAGGCGGAGACGGCACCCGACACCTCGTCAACCGCGATGTCCTCGACGCGCTCGGCCCGGACGGCTTCCTCGTCAACGTCGCTCGCGGCTCGGTCGTCGACGAGGACGCGCTCGTGGAGGCCCTCGCCGAGCACCGGATTGCCGGCGCGGGACTCGACGTCTTCGCCGACGAACCCCACGTTCCGGAGCGGCTCCTGACCCTCGACAACGTCGTGCTGACCCCCCACATCGCCAGCGCCACGGTGGCGACACGGGAGGCAATGGCCCGGCTCGTCATGGACAACATCGACGCTCATCTGGCCGGTCGACCGCTGGTCACCCCGGTCCCCGAAATGGGGCGAGCATGACCGAGATCCCGTTCCCCCGCACCAATCGACCCGCGCGTCGGAGCCGTGGCCGGTGGACGGGTCTCGCTGACCGAGGGCGCCCAGCCCGAGCGCAACGACAACACGAACCTTGGGGTGGGTGAGCGTTCGGCACCCGAGTGGGTGGCCTCGCTGCCCAAGGCGCGGCAGCGGGATCAGGGTGAGGCGATGCTCGACCTCTTTGTGCCGGTCGAGGAGGCGAAGCGCGTCGGGGCTCTCGGCCAGGCCGTAGAGGGTCAGTTCGCCGTAGCCGACGATCGAGGGACCCCACAGGACCGGGTCGACGCCGGCGACCTCCCCGCTGAGCGGCCACCCGGCGGTCACCGGCCACCATCGGGCGGTCGCCGACCGGCTTACGCTGGCGAGATGAGCGCGACACGCACCGAGACCGACAGCATGGGATCGATCGAGGTTCCGGCGGAGCACTACTGGGGCGCGCAGACGCAGCGCAGCATCGAGCACTTCCCGATCGGCAGGGACACCTTCGTGTGGGGTCGCACGATGATCCGCGCCCTCGGCCTGCTCAAGTTGGCGGCGGTGGAGGCCAACGCGGAGCTGGGCACGCTCTCCCTCGACGCGGACCACGTGGAAGCGGTGCGGCGCGCCGCCCGCGAGGTCGTCGACGGGGAGCGTGACGGCGACTTCCCCCTCGTCGTCTTCCAGACCGGCAGTGGCACCCAGTCGAACATGAACGCCAACGAGGTCATCGCCAATCGGGCGATCGAGGTCCTCGGCGGCACCATGGGGAGCAAGACCCCGATCCACCCGAACGACCACGTCAACCGGGGCCAGTCGAGCAATGACACCTTCCCGACGGCCATGCACGTCGCCATCCGGCTCGAACTGCACGAGAGGCTCTATGGCCCTGTCGAGGCCCTGCGCGACACCCTCGATGCCAAGGCCAAGGAGTATGCCGGGCTGGTCAAGGTGGGGCGCACCCACCTCCAGGACGCGACGCCGATCACGCTCGGCCAGGAGATCTCCGCTTGGGTGGCGCAGTTGGATGCCGCCCTGGCGGGGGTCCGGCACGCCGAGGAGAGTCTGGCCGAATTGGCGATCGGGGGCACGGCCGTGGGGACTGGCCTCAACACGCATCGGGACTTCGGTTCGCTTGTGGCACAGCATCTTTCAGAGCTGACGCACCTGGAGTTCCGGCAGGCCACGAACCTTTTCGCGGCCCTGTCGGCGCATGACGCCCTCGTCGCCGTCAGCGCCGCCCTGCGCGGATTGGCGGTGGCAGCGATGAAGATCGCCAACGACGTGCGTTGGCTGGCCAGCGGTCCCCGCAACGGAATCGGCGAGATCACCATCCCCGAGAATGAACCCGGCTCCTCGATCATGCCCGGCAAGGTCAACCCCACCCAGAGCGAAGCCCTCACCATGGTCTGCACACGGGTCTTCGGCAACGACGCGACCGTGGCCTTCGCGGGCAGCCAGGGCAACTTCGAACTCAACGTCTTCAAGCCGGTCATGGCACACGCGGTGCTCGAGTCCGCCCGCCTGCTCGGCGACGCGTGTGGCGCCTTCGACGAGCACTGTGCCCGCGGCATACGAGCCAATGCGGAGCGGATCGACCACAACCTGGCCACCAACCTCATGCTCGTGACCGCGCTCAACCCGCACATCGGTTACGACGCGGCGGCCGCGATCGCCAAGAAGGCCCACCGCGACGGAACCACCCTGCGCGAGGCCGCGATGGCGTCCGGGGTTGCCGGAGACGACTTCGACGCCTGGGTCGTGCCCGCCGACATGACCCACCCGGCCTGAGTGAGGATGACTGCATGACAGCGCATGACGATCACCGCCGGTTCGACGACCTCGCGGCGGAGTGGGACAGCCGGCCTCATGCGCGGGAGCGCGCCGACATGATCGCGGCGGCGATCCGGGACACTGTGCCGTTGTCGCCCGCGATGCGTGTGCTCGAGGTCGGCGGCGGCACGGGATTGCTCAGCCGCGCCTTGGTCGACGACATCGGCACGGCCGTCGTCACGGACGTCTCGGGCGCAATGGTGGACGTCGCCGGCGAGATGCTCGCGGATCCCCGGTATGCCGGGTGGTCCGCCCGCCGGCTCGACATCGAGCACGATGACCTGCCGGACGAGACCTTCGACCTCGTCCTGAGCCAACTCGCGCTGCACCACATGGGCGACGTGCCGGGCGTCATCGGGCGACTGGCCGCGTTGCTGACACCCGGTGGTTGGGTCGCTCTCGCCGACTTGGAGCACGACGCCGACGGTGGCTTCCATCGGCACGTCCACGGCTTCAGCGGTCACCATGGCTTCAGCCGCGAGGACCTGGGTCGGTGGCTGACGGCGGCGGGCCTCGTCGAGGTCACCGTGGGCGACGCCGGGTTCGACGTCAAAGAGGTCGAGGGTGAGGAGCGGCGGTTCCCGTTGCTCCTGGCGGCCGGCCGTCGACCCTCCCCCTGATCCGCGCTGGGAGCGCCGGGCGGGGAGTCATCTCGGCGACCGCACTCGCTCATCGGGACGGTCTCGATCCATCTGGGCGAGCGATCCGGCTGCCCTGCGTGCGGAGGGAGATGACGGCACCGGCCAGTGACCGTTGAGGTGACGCCGCACGGCTCCGATGCGGGCGCGAGTGATCTGGCGCCGCACCACCCAGAGGGCCAACCCGAAGGTGAGACCGGCGGCCGCCCGACCCCATGCGCTCTCTCCCAGCTCGGACCACGGCGTCACCGCCGATGATTCCAGGAACGCGAAGACCTCGAAGTGTGTGATGTAGATGTAGAGGCTTGCGCCCGCCAGCGCACTGGCGGGCGCCACGAGCCGCCGGGGCAGGGCGAGCGCAGGCAGGGACACCAGGACCAGGACGCCGGCAATGATGACCAGCTCGCGGTGCCGGTCCGCGAAGTACCCCACCATGCCGGCCAGGAAGAGTCCCGCGACGAGAAGTCGTTCCCAGCGGCGGCGGACCAGCGCAGCGGCCCAGCCAATGGCGAAGAGCCAGAGCACTGCCGGTGCCGATTCGTGCACCGTGGGGTCGGTCAGGTCCAGCGGCCCCCACCGCAGGGCCAGGGCGACGACGACCACGGCGAGGCTGATGCGCATGGGTGACCTGGTGTAGAGCCGATGGACGGCCGGGATGGACAGCAGGCCCAGGACAGCAAGGGTGATCCAGAAGAGCGCCTCGATGAACCACAGGGAGGAGCGGATGCCCCACACATCGGGACCGAACACCCAGTTGAGCAAGACGAAATTGGGCCACGCGTAACGATCCATGACAACGGTCGCCAGGGTCACCCAGGCGACAGTGGGAATCACCAGACGAGCCAGGCTGTGGAACACCGCCGTCGCGCGTTCCCTCCGGGACGGTTGGCCCGCGAGGAATCGACCGAAGTTGAACCCGGCGACCGCCAGGAGGATGTGGGCACCACCGAGGATCTTGATGACGTCGGCGTGTTCGAGCACGATCAGCACAATGGCCACCGCGCGCAGGACGATGGTCGTGTCCACCTGCGCGATCCGGCCCGAGGCCCGACGCGTCCGCCGACCGGAGGCAAGTTCGGACACGCTCAGGCGCTGCCAGTCCTTCGGCACCTGACCGAGCACCTGCTCGAGTCGCACGGAGACTTCGACATAGGACAGCGAGTCTCCGTGCAGAGCCACGAAGCTGGCGTCCGGTCTGACGTCGGCCACACCCAGGCAGGAGGCATAGATCTCGGTGACCGCTTTGAGCCGACGAGAAGCGGACGCGTCCGCGCGCGACCGGGGGCTGTGACGATCCGTGCGCCCCGAACCCTCCGATGCCGCGTCGGCGTGGTGCATCGGAGGCGACTGGGATCCATCGAAGAGGGCGCGCGCGGTGACACGATCCGGCTTGCCGCTGTCGGTTCGAGGGAGCGCCGGCGCGACGAGGACGCGGATCCGATGCGGCGGGAGGCCGGCCAATTCGGCGATGGCGCGACGGGTCTCCCCCACGTCGATGGTCGGTCGATCTTCGACCAAGGCATGCAGATCGTGGGTGCCTGCGGTGACGAGGGCCGTGACCCCTCGTCGGGCCAAACTGCCCTCGAGCCAGGCCAGGTCGATGCGGAGCCCGGCGATCTTCACGAAGTCAGATCCTCGACCCAGGATCTCCAGGGTGCCATCGGGGTGGCGTCGCGCCAGATCACCGGTGGCGAGATCGGAGACGGCGGCCCCGAGTGCCAGGTCGGCCTTGGAGAGAGCATGGCCGAGCATGACTCCTCGGCCCGAAACATGGATCTCACCCACCTCGCCCGGAAGCGCCACGCGACCCTCGGTGCGCAGTTCCACCTGGGTGTGGGCAATGGGGCGACCAACCCGATCGGGGTGACGCACTGCTTCGTTTCGCTGCCGCTGACCTCAATCCGAAGTCCGCCCTCCTCACCGGATCGGTCTGTGGCGTGCGGATCCAGGAGGTCGAGGACCCGCTCATGCGCCAGATCCGCTACCTCGACAAGCTCGTCGACGACCTGGCCAAGGGCAAGCCGATGGCCAAGGTTCTCCCGGCCTGACCGGCAGCGATCCCGTCCGCACGCCTTCACCCTCGGCAAGGTCGCCGCGGAGGTATGCCGCCCGGGTCGGCGCAGCCTCCACCTCGCCCGAGCAGACGCTGGGTGGGGTCACGCCGCAGACACACCCCGTTTCTGGTCGCTGCCGTCATGGACGGCTACCCCTGGGCTCCCGACGAGGAGTTCGAGTTGGGGCTCACGGGGCTCATCGGCGGCTGGCGACCTTGACGGCCGCGCCTCAAGGGCAGATCACGGCTTGACCGCGTAGTTCCCCACGCTGCATGGCGGTCAGGGCACGACTCGCCTCGGCCAATCCGACGATGCGATCAATGGACGGCACGATGGTGCGCGTCGAAATCTCCTCGGCGAGTTGGGCGCACCCCTGCGAAGTGGTGCGGGAGAAGAACCAGCCGAGCTCACGTCGGGTGAAGCGGTTGGCGATGGAGGCCCAGAAGTTGCGTTGGATGCCGCCGAGCATCGGCCCTCCCCCCTCACCGCCGACGATGACGAGCCGACCCTCGGGCCTCAGGGCAGAGCGCAAGCGACCCACCGAGCGATTGCCGCCGATGTCGATGATGAGGTCGAAAGGGTCACCCATCTGAGCCAATGAGGTCGTCCGGTAGTCGACCGTCCGATGGGCCCCGAGGCCGGCGACGAACTCCGTCTTGGCCCCACTGCAGGCCGCCGTCACCTCGGCCCCGTGGCGAGCAGCCAGTTGGACCGCGAAACTGCCCACGGCCCCTGACCCGCCGAGGACGAGCACGCGCTCGCCCTTCTGAACGCGCCCCTGCGTCACCACAGCGCCCAGTGCGGTCAGACCCGACACCCCGATGGTCGACGCCTCGACATCACTGACCGACTCCGGGGTGGTGGCCACGGTGGCCACGTCGGCGACCGCGAACTCCGCCAAGGACCCCGCCGCGGTGCCGAAGACCCGGTCGCCCGCGGCATACCCACTCACGCCCTCACCGACGGCGACGACCTGCCCGGCGACCTGCTGACCGAGAACCGGCTGGCGAGGGCGCCGCAGACCGAAGGCGGCCCGCGCGGCATACGGAAGGCCGGTCAGCAGGTGCAGGGTCGCCCGGTCGAGGCCGGCTGCGGCCACCTTGACGAGGACTTCACCCGGGCCGGGGTCAGGGCGCGGCACCTGCTCGATGGCCACCACCTCCGGTCCGCCGTAGACGCGTCGAGTAACCGCCCGCATGGTCGTCGGCAGGTCCGGCTCGACGGTCACCGAGGACTCCTGGGATGAGGGGGACATGAACGGCCTCCTGAAGCCATACAAAGTAAGGTTTGGTACCGTAGCATTACGCCGTAAGAAATGGCAATCCCGAGAGGAATCCCTGTGCCAGCGCGCAAGCTCACCCCGCAGGCCGTCGTCACGACAGCACTCGCCCTCGCCGACCGGCACGGCCTCGAGGCTCTGACCATGCGCGGGCTGGCCAGGAAGCTCGGCGTCGAGGCGATGTCGCTCTACCACCACTTCGCGAGCAAGGACGCCCTCCTCGACGCCATGGTCGACCGGGTGTATGCCGCGATCCTCCTTCCCGAGGCCAGCGGCCAATGGCGCGCGGAGTTGCGCCGTCGATCGGTCTCGGTCCGACAGGTCCTCCACGCCCACCCCTGGGCGCTTCCGCTGATGGAGTCCCGGCGTGCCCCGGGCCCGGCGAACCTCGCCTATCACGAGGCGAACATCGCCTGTCTGCGCGCGGCGGGTTTCACTCCGGAGCAGGTGGCACATGCCTATGCCATCGTCGACGCGTTCGTCTACGGCTTCGTCCTCCAAGAGGCCACGCTGCCCTTCGAGAGCGGCGACGAGGCGGCCGCCATGATCGAGCAGGACGCCTTCGGTGAGGCCCTCGCGTCCTACCCCAACATGGTGTGGTTCACGCAGGAGGTGATCCTCGTGCCGGGGTACTCGTTCACCCGCGAGTTCGAGCCGGGGCTCGACCTCGTCCTCGACGGGATTCAGTCGCGGCTCTCCAGCACGGACTGACGTCGCTGGAACAGATCCCGCACGCAACCACAAGCACTCCTGTAGCCGGGTGCGAGTTGAGTTCCCTCGGCCCGCGCTGTCGGCGCGAACCCGGCGGGCGGAGCGTCAGGTCGGGAGACCGAGCGAGGTGAGGAAGTCGTCCACGGCGCTCGTCAAGGGTCCAGCGACGCCGACCTGGCTGTCGATGTCACCATGCGACATATCGATCGGCAGGACCGTCGCGGTGGAGCCGTGAGCGCGGACAGCCGCACCGAAGGCGTCCGCCTGAGGACACGCCTCTGCTCGATTCGAGCCGCAGACGAGCAGCACTGGCTCGGGCGTTCCCGAGAGGACCAAGGTCGGCGAGGCCTCGCGCTGCAGCACCTCGTCCTGGCCGAAGGCGGCGTCGTAGAGGGCCGGATGGGGACCGTTCATGATCTGCGGCACGTCGTAGGCAGCGCTGTCCAGGGCGATCGTGCCGAGCCAGGGCGCCGCCCCGGCCCCCTCGCGATAGCCCGGATCGGCGGTCACCAAGGACACCAGATGGGCACCGGCCGAGTGGCCCATCAACACGATCCGACTCGGATCCCCACCCCAAGCGCTCGCCGCGGACTGCACGAACGACAGCGCAGCCGCGACATCGTGGGCCTGGGCCAGCGGGTCCACCTCGGGTGAGAGACGGTAGTTGACGGAGACGACGAGGTAGCCGGCTGGCACATAGTGCGCCACCTTGTTCTTCACAACATTCGGGTTGGCCTTGTCACCGCGGCGCCAACCTCCGCCATGGACCATGACGAGGATCGGGGCGTGCTGGGCATCAGCCGACCGGTGGACATCGAGCCGCTGGTCGGGGTCGGAGCCGTAGGCGAGGTCACGGAGCACCTCGACTCCCGGCGGGTCCGCCACCTCGCCACGTGGATGGTTGCCACCACAGGCCGAGAGCAGGACGCCGACGACCGCCGCGAGGAGGAGGGCGCGAATCCGCCCGCCCGCTCGACCCCCGGTCTGCACGGTGCCCTGCACCCGGCCCATCCTGGCTGCGCCGCGTTCGGACAACCTGCGAGGCAGATCAAGGATTCCTGAAAGCCATCAAGGGATGTCGAGGCGGCGAAGCGCCGGGAGCGTCGCCGCCACGAGGGCGCCGCCGGGATGATCGCTCGAGGCGGGCGGACGGCCTGACCTGGGCCCCTGCGGAGCACGGGTCCCCGAACGGCCACGGCTTCGCGGCATACCCCCTCACCTCGGCCGTCCCGACCGCAGGGGCAGGCGGGCGACGATCTCGCCATCCTCGATCTCGCCCGTCGGCACGAACCCGACGGACCGGTAGAGGGGTTCGGGCGAGCCCTTCCCCGGCACCCAACTCGTCTCGACCCACTCGTGCCCGTCCGCGCGCATCTGCTCGATCCACTCGGTGAGCACACGTCGGCCGATGCCTCGCTGCTGGTGGCGTCGGTCGACGAGGAAGCGCCAGAGGTAGGGGCCGTTCTCGGAGTACATGAGGAAGCCGACCGGCTCACCGTCGGCCTCGATGCCGCGCAGGATCGGGATGAGCGGCTTGCCGTGACGATCGCCGTGGAAGAGTGCGTCGACATAGGAGTTGTGGACGCTCGCGACGAACCGGTTCTGCGACTTGTGCACCGCGACCCGTGCGTAGGTCAGGTGGTTGTCATCGGTGATCTCGACGAGTCGGATCTGCGTTGGCGGGGTTCGTGGCCGGCTGCGCCAATCGCACCACTCCTGGGCGGTCATCGAGTAGTTGAGGTTGTCGTCCCACGCGCCGCGCCACCAGAAGGAATCCCGGGTGAGCGACTCGAAGGTCATGCCCAGGCGCTCGATCAGCCGCTGACTGGCGAGATTGTCCTTGGAGAGTTCGGCTTGGATCCGGTGGATGCCGTGATGGCCGACGAGGTGCGCGAGGAGCGCGTCGACCGCCTCGTGGGCGATCCCGCGGCCCTGCGCGGCCGGGATCAGGGTGAAGCCGATCTCGGCGATGCCACCCTGCTCGTGGATCCCGACGTAGACATCGCCGACGAGTTCGCCGTCCAGCTCTATCGCGACCTGGTGATGGCCGCCGGCCGCGACGTCGGTGAGGCCCTCGTGGGCAGCGACCAGAGCTCGCGCCCGGGACTCCGGGTAGGGCAGGTCCCAGTCTTGCAGCGCGTTGACGTCGGGATCATTTCGGTATGCCGTGAGCGTCTCGACGTCCTCCTCCCGGACGAAGCGCAGCACCAGTCGATCGGTCCGCATCGGGAAGGGACCGCCGGGCTGGACATCGCTCATCGCCTCAGAGTCCTCCCGAAGTGCAGTGCCGGGCAACCGAATTTCGTCACACCCGCTCGGCGACCGTGGCCGGCGATGACGACGAGTTGCCGACGGCCAGCTGAAATGTGCATGAAGTGCTACATTTGCGCACATGCCGACCATTGCTTCGCGGGACCTGCGCAACCACACCTCCACCGTCCTTGACGGTGTGGCTCGGGGCGAGGTCTACACCGTGACGGTCCACGGGCGCCCCGTGGCAGAGTTGCACCGCGTCAGCAGTCAGCGCCGACCCGCTGTGCCCAAAGACGAGGTGCTCGCCCTGCTCGATAGACAACGCCCCGATGCCGCGCTGGCGGCGGACATGGCGTGGATCTCCGAGGGCACGACGGACGATCTCGGCGACCTGGGGTGACGACGACTCCGACACGAGGGCTCCTCGACACGAGCGTCTGGATCTCCGCCGAGCTGGGCCGCACCATTTCTCGTGAACTCCTCCCGGACGAAGCCGTGGTCAGTGTCATCACCATTGCCGAGTTGCAGGCCGGCGTCCTCGCAGCCGGCGACAGCATCTCGCGCTCGCGGCGGCTCGACACCTTGCAGGTGGCACTCGACACCGAGGTGCTCCCCGTTGACGTCCGCGCCGCCCAGGTGTGGGCCGAACTGCGGGTCCGGTTGCGCGACGCCGGGCGGCGAGCCAACGTCAATGACCTGTGGATCGCGGCCATCGCCATTGCCAATGACCTTCCCGTCATCAGCCAGGACGACGACTTCGACGCGCTGAGCGAGTTGGGCGCACTCGAGGTCATCAAGGTGTGAACGTCGGGGGGATATTCGGTATGCCGTGAGCGAGCGAATCTGGGCCCTCCACGTCGGCCTGCTGGCCGGGTGATCCAAGCCGGGTCGCCGGTCGTCGGCCGAGCATGCCCGCCCAGGAGCCCGGCCGCCTCGGCGGGCAGTGACCGAAAGCTCACTATTGGTGAGTTTGTGTGGGCCGCGACGGCGACACCCGGATCTCCTCGGAGGTCAGACCGACCGAGCCCAGGGCTGCCTCACGCCACGGCACCTGCGGCGGCAGGCCCGGGAACTCCCGACGAATCGACTCGAGCGTGGCGCGACAGAATCCACGCTTGGGGTGATCGTGGCCCTCTGCATCGCGTGGTGGTCCACGTCGTCGGCAGCCCTCGTGACCGCCGCGCTACTCATGATCACCAGCCTGGGCAGCCGCACCGAAGCCATATTTGACGGCCGGTTTCTGCGTGCCCGCATCGGCATCGTCGGACCGTGGCGGACCATCCCCATCCGGGCGTTCCCTGACGCACGTTCAGGTGCGTTTGGTGTCGTAGGCCCACATCGCGATCTCGACCCGGTTCCGGGCGCCGAGCTTGGCCATCAATGAGGCGACATGGGACTTGACCGTGCTCAGGCTCACGTAGAGCTCGCGGGCGATCTCCGCATTCGTCCAGCCTCGCGCAACGAGCACGAGCACCTCTTCCTCACGCTCGGTGAGCGGGTCGATGGGTTGAACCGGCGCCGCGGGGGCCCGGTCAGCAAAGGTGGCGAGCAGCCGGCGAGTGACGTTGGGGGCGATCAGCGCATCCCCGGCGGCCGCCGCGTGGATGGCCTGCACGAGGAGTTCGGGCCCGGCATCCTTGAGCAGGAAGCCGCGCGCGCCCGCCCGCAGGGCCCCGAGGACGTACTCGTCGAGGTCGAACGTCGTGATGACGACGACGGCGATGGGGTCCGTGACGTCCGGCCCGGCCACCCGCCGGGTCACCTCGACGCCGTCGAGCCCGGGCATCCGGATGTCGACGAGCAGGACGTCGGGACGCAGTCGGCGGGTGAGGTCGAGGGCTTGTATGCCGTCGGCCGCCTCTCCGACCACCTCCAGCGCCGGGTACGCGCCGAGGATCATGACGAGCCCGGCGCGGACGAGGTCCTGGTCGTCGGCAACGACAACGCGAATGGTCATGGCAGCGCGTCCACGGGCAGCACGGCCTCGACGACCCAGCCGCCCTCGGGTGCAGGCCGGGCCGTGAGGGACCCGCCGAGGAGTTGGGCGCGTTCGGCCATGCCGAGCAGCCCGAAACCGGCTTGGGGCGTCGCGCCGGACTGGGTGAGGCCGTCGTCGGTGACGCGCAACCGGATGGTTGCTCCCTCCCGTCGCACGTCGATCGCGACGCGTGTCGGGCTTGACGCGTGCCGCAGGGCATTGGTCAAGGATTCCTGCGCGAGCCGGTAGAGAGCGGTGTCGACCGGACGGGAGAGTGGGTTCAAGGAGCCCACGAGGGTGACCTCGACAGTGGGGGTCGCATCGGCACGGGCGAGGGCCGGGAGGTCCGCGATCCCCGGCGCGGGGGCATAGTCGACGACCTCGTCGTCCCGCAGGACCCGGACCACGGTCCGCATCTCGGCAAGGGTTCGCGAGGCCTCCGCCTCGATGGTCGCGAGGACCTCGACGGCCCGATCGGGCTGCATCCGCGCGACGACACCGCCAGCCTGTGCCTGCACCGCGATGGCGGACACATGGTGGGCGATGGTGTCGTGGAGGTCGCGCGCCAGGGCAACGCGCTCTTCGTTGCGGATCTCGAGTCGCTCGCGATCGCGCGCATCTGCGCGATACCGGAAGGCCGCCGCGAGAGCGACGACGCAGAGCAGGAGGGCGCTCCCGCCGACGAGGTCCGCCCGTCCCGCGGACGTCGCAGACATGCCGAGTGCCGTGATGATCGCGACGTATGCCGTCCCGACGGCGATCTCCCCGCCGGAGCCCCAGCGCGCCAAGGAGTAGAGCAGGGTCAGGACGGCCATCAGGGCCCAGAGGTCGAGACCGCCGGGGTCCATCGTCAGCTCGAGGACAGAGAGCAGACCGGCCAGGCCCCAGCCGACGAGTGTCGCCAGGAGGGGGCGCTGTCGCCGCCAGAGCAAGGCAGGCGCGAGGGCCAGGCCGATCACGGCGAGCAGCGGTCGCCAGGCCAGCCCCGGACGGAAGGCAACCTCGGCGAGGACAGCCACGGCATACACACCCACAAGGAGGCGGTCGAGCGCACCGGCCGGTGGCACCACGGAGGGCCGCGGCTCGCGCCAGAGGGGTCGCCGGTTGGTGGGCACGGGCTGAGCCTAGGGCTCGGCGAACGGACGCGGATCGGCCCAAAGAACGAGATCGACGTCGTGCCATCGGCCAGGCGGATCCGGGCCACGCGACCGAGGCGTGCGGCGCCGATGTCGGCGAGCGTTGCGGCATACATCCACCTCACCCAAGGAGACCACAATGACCGTCAGTCACCCACCCAGGCCATTGGACGACCAGCCGATGTCGGTGCGGGCCAAACTCGCTGCCGCGTGGGCTGCCTTCATGTGCCTCTACATCTACGTCGACGTCCTGGGTTTCTACGCGCCCGGTGCCGTGTCCGGCATCCTCAAGGGCCAAGTGCACACCTTCGACATCACTGAAGGGTTCTTCGTGGCCGCGCTGGCGGCCGCCGCGGTGCCGATCATGATGCTCGTGCTGTCGGCCGCCCTGCCGGCCCGAGCGGCCCGCCGGACGAACCTCGGCGTGGCCACCCTGCTCATGCCGTGGATGGCATTCAACCTGACCGGTGGCCAGTGGCCCTTCTACTACGGACTTGGCTTCGCCCTCGAACTCATCGTGCTGGCCTTCATCCTTCGCTCGGCCTGGACCTGGCCCCTCACGGTCTCGCCGGCGGTCTCCCGTCGTCAGCCCGCGTCGCCCCCGATCGGTATGCCGTGAGGGCCGAGCGAGCCGTCGGCGCGACGGCGATCGCCCTGGTGGTGTCCGTGATCATCCAGAACGTGGTCCTCGCGTCCGGTGCGCCGACCTACAGCGATCCGATGACGCAGGTCCTCACCTTCCACTCGGAGCATCGGGGTCTCGTCACGCTGGCCGTCGGGTTGGAGGCGCTCAACGTGCCCCTGCTCCTGGGGTTCGTGACCGGCTTGCACGGGCTGGTCACGCGCCGCGGGCGGTCGGGCTTGGGTGGGTCGCGGCTGGCCGTGGCTGCGGCCGCGACGGCGTCTTCGGGGTTCGTCCTCTACGCCGTCCTGTGGATGGGAGTCGTGCTCTCCGCGCGCGATCTCACCTCGCCGACGGACACTCTCGAGGTCATCTGGCGCATGCATGCCGCCGCCTTCGGATTCGCGCTTGCCGCCCTGGGGGCCACCTTCGCTGGGGCCGCGTGGGCAGCGAGTGCGAGCGGGTTGACGTGGGGGTGGCAGCGAGTCCTGGGTCTCTTCGGGGGTGGACTGATGCTCGTGGCGGGCGTGGCGAGCGGGGCTGTCGCAGAGGGCTCCCCGGTCGTCTTCGTGGGGGTGGCAGGCTTCGGCGTCTGGGTCGTGTGGCTCGTGGCGATCGGCCTTCGGCTCTTGCGGGCTCGGCCGGCGCACCGGTCATCGAGGACGTCGTCCCCGACATCGTCACGCTCGGCAAGGCCCTCGGCGGAGGACTGCCCCTCTCTGGCGCTATCGGCCCCGCCTCCGCGCTCGACACCCCCTCCGCCTCAGCCCTCATGACCACCATCGGAAACCCCGTCTCCTGCGCAGCAGGACTCGCCGTCCTCGACATCCGCCGCGACGGAGCCCTGGCCCACGCCGCTTAGGACCGAGGCGCCCAACTGACCGAGGCGTTGCGTCACTACGCAGCCTCCGGACGACCATGCGCCGCTCACATCGGCGACATCCGAGGAAGGGGCCTGGCCATCGGTGTCGAGCTCGTCGAATCCGGCACCAAGACACCGGACCCGGTCCTGGCCGCCAAGGCCGTCCTCGCCGGCTGGCACCTCGGCATCATCGCCTACCCCGTCCGCGGCAACGTCATCGAGATCACCCCACCATTGACCATCACCCACGACGAAGTGACCACCGCCACCAACCTAATCACCGAAGCCATCGACTGGGCCGCACTCCGGACACGTCACCGACGACGACATCGCCCCCTACAGCGGATGGTGACCACGGCGGCCCCCGCCATGAAGCGGGTGGCTTCCAAACCCAAGGCGTCGGGCACTCCCGGCGGAAAGGGGCGCCTGCATGTGCGCGGTTCGCTCTTGGATGCTGGAACATCTGGGCCTGGGCGGTGGTTGACGAGTCAGTCCGACTGATTCACCAGTAGAGGAGCATGCTCGTGGCCACCATCGTTGTCTTCGGCGGGACCGGGTACACCGGCGGCAGTGTTGTTCGGGAGGCGGCCGCGCGAGATCACCACGTTATCTCCGTCAGCCGGTCCGAGCCCCAGGAACCCGTGGATGGCGTGCGCTACGAGGTCGGCAGCGTCTCCGAGGTCGCGGCCCGCGTCGTGCCGGGCGCCGATGTCGTCGTCGCGGCGCTCTCCCCGCGCGGTGACATGGCCGGCCGTCTCGTCGAGGTGTACGGCGAGCTGGCCCGACTATCGGCCCAATCCGGTGCGCGCTACCTGCAGATCGGCGGCTTCAGCTCGCTGCGACCCGGGCCGGGCCTGCCGCGGGTCGTCGAGGGTGAGATCCCGGAGCAGTACCGGGCCGAGGCCCTGGAGGGTGAGGCCACCCGGGTGATGCTCGCGGAGCAGGCGCCCGAGGAACTCGACTGGCTCTTCATCAGCCCCGCTGGTGGCTACGGTTCGTTTGCCCCGGGCGAGCGCACCGGTACCTACCGGGTCGGCGACGAGATCGCCTTGTTTGACGCCGACGGGAACTCGAACATCTCCGGTGCCGACTTCGCTCTCGCCATCGTCGACGAGATCGAGAACCCGCGTCATCACCGAGAGCACATCAGCATCGCTTACTGACCACGCGCCCAGGTGGCGCTACCCGCGGCGTGCACGACCTCCTACTCCGCAGCACTTGGCGCCGCGGGCGAAGCTACGACCCCGGCGAAGGCCGCGGGATTCGCCGCCTGCGCCCGGGCGGCCAGCACCCGGCGCAAAGCCGCGGGTCCGCACGCACCGCCGTCCATCTCAGCGTGAGTCCCTAGCGCTCAGCGGCGGGCAGGCATCCAGGATCATGACCTTCACACGCGGGTACGCCCTCACGTCCAGTGACTCGCTGGAGGAGCTAGACATGGGTGGCGGGAGCACGGTCGAGCTCGACGACCAGGTAGGCGACGACCGGGGAGCCTTGACCTGGGGCGGGATGCTGTGGTTTCCCCGGCGAGTGCCCCATGCCGTGGCGAACCTGAGCCAGGAACCGTGCCGTTGCATCACCGTCGTGACCCCCAGCGGTATCGAGTACTTCTTCCGCGGTCAGCGTGACTACCTCACCTCAGTTCCGGCTGGCCATCTTCCCGACCCACAACGTCTCGCGGCCGTCCCCGGCGCCGACCTGCGTCGCGTCGTCGGCCCGCCGCTCACCGCACGCAACTAACGCCCAGATCGCGTCAACATCGGCAGCATTCGCCCTTGTCCCACCGGCCGCGATCCAACAGATGGTCGGAACACCACCCTGGTTCGGGATGACGGCATTGGCGCACACGCTCCCCAACGACCTCGCCCTCCACGGACCCGACTGGACGCCGCCCCGACCCGGCACCGCACCCCCGGACAAGCGCGTCGTCATCCTCGTCGGAAGCAACAGCCCTCAGTGGTTCCACGCCACCGCCCACGCTGCCGCCGACGCCTATGCCGCCACCACCACGATGCTGCCCGGCCAGGACCACAACATCCTCTGGCAGCCCCAAGACCTCGTCCCCCACCTCACCTGACCGGGCGCATCCGCTCATGCCTCTGTGAGCGCGTTCATAGTCTGAGACGACCTGCTTTGCACACCTCGCCGTATGGGCCCCCGTCGTGCAAACTAGCCCGCCCGGCGGTGTGCAAACTGCGGCCGAGGTGATGGTCGCCCTCGAGGCGGCCCGCGTCCTGGGGCTGCGCTCCTCCTGAGTCGGTATGCCGTGGGGTCGCCTCCCGGCGTCCGTCACCCGATGACCCCTGCGCTCAACTCCGACTGCCCACGAAGGCCTCGTGCAGCAACAGCGCCAGCGCCGTCCGATTCGGCTGGTCGAGCTTGCGGAGCAGCGAGGTCAGGTGATTCTTCACCGTGCCTTCGGCGACGACGAGGTCCGCGGCGATCTCCGGATTGGTCATCCCGCGGGCGACCCGCTCGGCGACCGCCCGCTCGGTCCGGGTCAGCAGCGCGAGGGGATCCTCGGCCCCCGCTGACGGCGCCGCACCACCGAGAGCGACGCGAGCCACTCTTGGGTCGATGACCAGCTCACCGCGCTCGGCCGCCCAGATGCCCTCGGCCAAGCGCTCGGGAGAGACGTCCTTGAGCAGGAAGCCGGCCGCCCCGGCACCCAACGAGCCCCGCACCACGTCCGGCTCGTCGAAGGTCGTCAGCACCAACACCGGCAGCAACGGATGCCGGTCTCGGCAGGCGGCGACCAACGACGGACCGTCCATGCGCGGCATACGGGCATCGGTGACGACCACGTCGGGGTGAAGACGCGGGATGACGGCCAAGGCCTCCTCACCGTCGCCGGCCTCGCCCACGACCTCGATGCCGTCCACGGTGCTGAGCAGCATCCGCAGGCCGCGGCGCAGCAGTTGCTGATCGTCGACGACGAGGACCTTCGTCATGCCGACTCCTTGGGCAGATGCGCGCGCAACCGGAATCCGTCCGGGCTCCACCCGGCGTCGATGTCACCGCCGAGTCGCGTGGCCCGATGGGTGAGGGAGCGCAGGCCATAACCCGTGGCCACCTCGGCGTCGCCTGTCTCGGGGGCGCTGCCGTCGTCGGTGAGAGTCAGAGTCAGCCCATCGGCGTGGTCCACGACAAGGTCGACTCGGCGAGCTCCGCCGTGCCGCAACGCATTGGTAAGTCCCTCCTGCACGACCCGCAGGCAGAAGAGGGCGCGCTCGCGATCGAGCGGTTGCTCCGCGCCGAGGGTGGTGACGCTGACCCCGAGCCCGGTGCCGCGAAAGGCATCAGCGACGGCCTCGAGGGCGGCAGTGCCGGTGAGGGACCCGACCGGGACCGGGTCCAGCGCCCGCACCCAGACCCGCATCCGGTCCAGGGCCACGGCGGACAGGTCGCGAGCACGGCCGACCTCCTCCCACGCGGCGTGCGGATCACGGGTGCGCATGCGGTCGGCGAAGTCGAGACCCATTTGGATCGCGGTCAGCTGGTGCCCGAGTCCGTCGTGCAGGTCGCTGGCCGAGCGGGCCCGCTCCTGGGCGAGGACGAGGTCCTTCTCGCTGTCGAGGGAGGCGCGCAACTCCGCGAGCAGGCGGGCGTTCTCGCGCCGAGACTGGTCGGTCTCGCGCACGAGTTGGGCGATGAGCAGGCCCAGTGCGAGCAGGACCAGCACGCCGATGCTCTGGGGCACGATGTCGTCGAGGGGGCGGCGATAGGCCACGGCCATGACGAGGACCAGCCCGATGACCAGGGCAGCCACGGCAGCCAGACCGGCCAGGGACCCGTGTTCGACGATGAGCACGATGAGGGCGACGAAGAAGAGCGGCAGCCCGCTCGGGCCGTCGCCGACGAGTGCCACCACGAAGGCGCAACTGACGAGGACGAGCACGGCTCGGTCGGCCGCACCGTCGTGCCGTCGCCAGGTCACCCAAGCACCGACGGCCGCCAGCACCGCCAGCGCGACGGCGACCCCTCGTCCCCACGACATCTCGAGGCCGACGTCGAGCGCCATGAGGAGCGCCAGGGCAGCGCTCACGCCGAAGAGCAGGTCCAGCATGAGCCGGGCGCGCTTCGAGATGTTGAGCATGTCTGTGAGCCTAGGTGCGCGGGACCCGGTCGGACCCGTGACCAGGGTCATGGGTCACGGTCGTGGAGTCGTGACCCGGGGGTCTGGGGCGCGCGCAGCGACCCGACGACGCTGGAGGCATGACCAACAACGACACCCGGACCCAGCCCGACGCTCCCGCCACGACCCGCTTCCCGCGCTGGCCTCTCTGGGCCCGCGTCCTGCTGGCACCGCTCATCATGCTCATCGCGGCGTTGTCTCCGCTCCTGCCGCAGTCGCCGCTCTACTTCTTCCCCGACGCCGCCAAATGGCTCAACGACCCGGCCAATGCGGTGGGCTCGGCCCCGCTCCTCCTCACGCTCGCCTTCCCCACCGTCGCGGCCCTCTTTCTCGTCTGGCTGGCCATGACCCGGCTCCAGGGGCGGCCGCTTCGCGACGCCGGCGCACTGTGGACGCGCGCCTCGTTCGGACTCCTCGGGGTCGGCCTGGCGCTCTCCTTCGCCGTCACCTTTGCAACAGCACTGCCCTTCCAGAGCAGTGCGCGCGGTGTGGAGGACATCGGGTCGCCGCTCTGGGTGGGCATTCTGGCGGCCGTCGTGCGCGGCGTCTTCATGCAGGGCTTCCCTGAGGAACTCGTCATGCGCGGTTGGCTGATGCAGGTCCTGCGTGATCGCCCGCTCGTCGCCGTCGCCGTCTCCACGATCATTTTCGGTGTCCTGCACTACTTCTCGTCCGGCGGCCAGGAGTCCGCGGGCGAGCGCGTGGTCTACCTGCTCAACCCGACGGCCTTCGGCTTCTGCGCTGCCGCGTTCGTCCTGCTGACCCGGTCCATCTGGCCGGCCGTCGGCATCCACGCCGGGATGCACCTGGCCCACCTGGCCGGGGCGCTGATGGGGGTGGCCTTCGAGTCGCCGACGATCTGGGTCACCAGTGCGATCGGGTATGCCGTGGCCGGAGTCGTCGTGCTGGTGCTGTGGCACCGCCGAGGCGGGTCCACGGAGGTCGTCATCGACCGCTGACCCGGCCCAACGATCAAGGCGAGGTATGCCGTGGAGCTGAGTCCGCGGCATACCTCGCCTTGTGTCTTGGTTTGGGAAGGGGTCCTTACTTACCGCAGTCGTTCTGGACGACGGAGAACGGCACGGAGTCGGCCTTGCCGGTGGAGAACTCCATGTTCTTCTTCCACATGTCCTCGTCGATCGAGGTGAGGAAGGAGTCGTGGCCCTCCTCCCAGATCTGGGTGGCGACCTTGGCGTCGATGGACAGGTTCTTCTGGAGCAGGGCGATGGCCTTGTCCTTGTTGGCCTTGTCGTTGATCCAGGTGACGGCTTCCTTCATCGCTCAACACCTGGTACGACGACGTCGACGACGCCCTGGCGCGTCTCGGCTTCCCGCCCAACCGCAAGCCGGGGCAGCTCGGTTTCCTGATGCACGCCTGATCCAGGGATCAGACTGAGGAGACGAGTGATGACGTCGGTCACCGAGGCAGCCCCCGTGGCTGCCGATGACACGGTGCCGAACCAGGCGCCGGGGAAGAAGTCCCGATTCTTCCCCGGTCTGGTGTTCGGCCTGACCTTCGCGCTGCTCCTGTCGGACTACATGTCCCGTCAGGTGCTCGCGGCAGTCTTCCCCCTCCTCAAGGCGGAGTGGGGTCTCACCGACACCGAGCTCGGCACGCTCAACAGCGTCGTCGCCCTCGCGGTCGGACTGCTCGCTGTGCCCTTGTCCGTCCTGGGTGACCGCTTCGGCCGGGCCCGGGCGATCGTCGGCATGGCAACCCTGTGGAGCTTGGCGACGCTGGCGTCGGCCTGGGCGTCGAACTATGGCGAGCTGCTCGTGGCTCGCATCATTGTCGGTGTCGGTGAGGCCGCCTACGGCAGCATCGGTCTGGCCGTCGTCTTCCTCGTGTTCAAGCCTCACCTGCGCTCGACCCTCTCCGGGGCCTTCCTCGGTGGTGGCGCCTTCGGCTCCGTCATCGGTGTCGCCCTCGGTGGCGTCATCGCGATGCGCTTCGGCTGGCGCCACGCCTTCATCGTCATGGGTGTCATCGGCCTGGTGCTCGCGGTCATCTACGCCTTCACCATCACCGAGAAGAAGCTCCGGGACCACGCCATCCCGGACGCCGCCGCCAAATTGGAGCCGACGACCAAGAAGCTCATGACCAAGGCGCGCTTCAAGACCCTCTTCTCCACACCTGCCGTCGTCATGGCCTACCTGGGCAGTGGCCTGCAGTTGTTCATGACCGGCACCCTGCTCGCCTGGCTGCCGAGCTTCTTCAACCGCACCTACGGCATGACCCCGGACCGTGCGGGCAAGGTCGCTGCGCTCTTCCTGCTCCTCCTCGGCGTGGGCATGATCGGCACCGGCATCATCAGCGACCGGGTCAGCAAGGTGGTCACGGTGCGCAAGTGGACCACGTCTATCGTGTACTCCATTGTGAGCCTGATCTTCCTCGTCGCCGCCTTCTCGTTTGGCCCGGGTGCCCTCCAGCTCACGCTGCTCGCCGTCGGCGCCTTCTTCGTCTCCGGTCCCGCGGGGCCGGCCGGGGCGATGGTCGCGGCCCTGACCACCCCCTCCATCCGGGCGACTGCCTTTGCCACGTTGGCCCTGGCCAACAATGTCCTCGGCCTGGCCCTGGGTCCGATCGTGACCGGTCGCATCGCCGACTCCATCGGCCTGGCCGACGCCCTGCGTCTCGTGCCGTGGGTGGGACTGCTCGCGATCACCGCGCTGGTCATCGGCTGGCGCACCCACCACTCGAGCCTGGCCAAGCTCGGCCTGGCCCCCGACGTCCGTCGAGTCAAGGGAGAGATCCGATGACCCTCGTCCTCGTGCCCGGTCTGCGCGGATCCGCACCGGATCACTGGCAGGAGCACCTCGCCCAGCCCGCCGATGCCGTCCACCTGCGCACCGACCGCGGCCCCCTCGACCTCGATGCCCGCGTCGCGGACCTGGACGAGGCGGTGACGTCGGTCGACCGGCCGATCATCATCGCTCACAGCGCGGGAGTGCTGACGCTCCTGCACTGGGCGGCGCGAGCCCCTCGGTCCGTCACGTCCAAGGTCCTCGAGGCCCTCCTCGTGACACCGCCGACGCTCAATGCCGAACTGCCGCCGGTCTATCCGCGGCTGACCGAGCTGGCCGACCACGGCTGGCTCCCGGTGCCCACGCAGGCCCTGCCGTTCCCGGCCACTGTCGGGCTGAGCGATGACGACCCGCTCGGCCCGGCTGGCGAGGTCCGCGACCTCGCCGCTGACTGGGGAGCCGTCGTCGTCGAGCTCGGCGCTGTCGGCCACGCGAACCCGGCGTCGGGCCACGGACCCTGGCCGGCGATGGACACCCTCGTCGAGGCCACGCTGCGCGAGTACTTCACCGAGGTGGACGCGTGAGCATCCAATCGATGGCGAGGGCGACGGCGCCGCGAGGCGGGACGGGCGCGGCCACCGTGCCGGCTCCCGCTCCCACGACCGACGCCTCGGGCGGTGCGACTGCTCCGATCAGCCCGACTGCTCCGGCGCCGTGACCCCCGCCGGTCGCGGTCCGAAGCTGCCGACCCGTCTGGCTTGGGTGCCCGGTGTCGCGCTCTCCTTCGCCGTGGCGCTCGCCGCCCTCGCGCTGCACCGCGCGGTCCCCATGGTCAATGCGGTGCTCGTGTGCATCATCCTCGGCGCCCTCGCGGGCAACCTGATCCGCATCCCCGCGACCTTCGCCCCCGGCTTGGCCATGTCCGCCCGGCGAGTCCTGCGGATCGGCATCGTCATCCTGGGTCTGCAGCTGTCCCTGACCCAGATCGCCGCCCTCGGCCCGGGCATGTTGATCGTCGTCGTGGCCGTCGTCGGCGGCGGGATCCTCGGCACGCTGGCCATTGGGCGACTCCTGCGGGTGCCCATGGCTCAGCGGCTGCTCATCGCCACCGGCTTCTCGATCTGTGGCGCGGCGGCCGTCGCCGCGGTCGAGGGGACCATCGACCGCGAGGACGAGGACGTCGCGGCCTCCATCGCCCTCGTCGTCCTCTTCGGGACGCTGATGATCCCGCTGATCCCCCTGCTCGTCGGGCTCCTGTCGATGGACATCCACAGCGGTGGCCTGCTCGCCGGTGCCGCCACCCACGAGGTGGCCCAGGTCGTCGCCATCGGATCGCTGCTCGGGCCGGATGCCGTCGGAGCCGCTGTCGTCGTCAAGCTCGCTCGTGTCGCGCTCCTCGCGCCGGTCGTCGTCGCCGTCGGCTGGGCCGTCGCTCGCGGCCGTGCCCGGGTCGCCGACCAGGGCGGCAGTGCAACGCGTGCGACCAAGAAGCCGCCGATCATCCCCCTCTTCCTCGTCGGCTTCCTCGCGGCGTCCGTCATCGCGACGGTCTTCAGCCCGAGCGCGGGGGTGCTGCACCTGGCCTCCAGCGTGCAGAGCCTGTGCCTGGGCGCGGCGATGTTCGCCCTTGGCATCTCGGTGCGTGTCTCCATCCTGCGCAACCTCGGCCCACGCCCGCTCGTCCTGGGCTTCCTGTCCACCCTGCTGGTGCTCGTGATCGCGCTGACCGGCATCGCTCTGGTCGCCTGACCCACTCGCACCACCTGCTCGCCTGCTTCCTCCCCTCCTCTCTCGCAACGGATGCATCGAAAGGCTCCACCCACCATGAGCAATCTCGCTGCCAACCTCACCTCCACCGCGGCGGCCTCACCGCAGGCGCCCGCCCTTCGCCTGGGCGACGTCATCGTCACCTTCGCCGAGTTGCAGGAGCAGGCCGCGCGCGTCGCTGCCGTTCTGGACTCCCGTGGCGTCGGCGTCGGTGACCGGGTCGCCATGATGCTGCCCAACGTGCTCGCCTTCCCGGCGATCTTCTACGGCATCCTGCGTGCCGGCGCGATCGCCGTGCCCCTCAACCCGCTGCTGAAGTCCGGCGAGGTCGAGTACATGCTGCGCGACTCCGGCGCCGGCCTGCTCTTCGGCTGGGAGGCCATGGGTCAGGACGCCAGCGCAGGGGCTGCGGCCGCCGCCGCGGACGTCATTCTCATCGGTGACGCGGGCCTGGCCCCGGTCATCGAGGGCGTGACCCAGGCCGGTGCGCCCGTGGACCGCGCCGACGACGACACGGCCGTCATCCTCTTCACCTCCGGCACGACCGGCCACCCCAAGGGCGCCGAGCTCACGCACCACGGCCTCGACAGCAACCAGTCGCTCACCGTCCGCACCCTCATCAACCTCACCGCGGACGACGTCGTCATGGGCTGCCTGCCGCTCTTCCACATCTTCGGACTCACGACCGGGCTCAACGCGGCCATCGGTGCGGGCGCCTGCCTGACGATGCTCCCGCGCTTCGACCCGCGCGCCGCCCTCGACATCCTCGCCGGGCACAACGTCACCGTCTTCGAAGGCGTGCCGACCATGTACTCGGCCATGCTCGCCGCCGCCGGCGACGACGAGATCTCCATCCCCGACCTGCGCATCTGCGTCAGCGGTGGATCGGCCCTGCCCGTGCGCGTGCTCGAGGAGTTCGAGGAGCGTTTCGGCTGCATCATCCTCGAGGGCTACGGCCTGTCCGAGACCTCTCCGGTCGCCTCCTTCAACCACCCCGACCGCGACCGCAAGCCCGGCTCGATCGGCACCCCGGTCGAGGGCGTCGAGATGCGCCTCGTCGACGACGAGCGTCGCCCGGTCGCGGAGGGTGAGCCCGGCGAGATCCAGATCCGGGGCGCCAACGTCATGAAGGGCTACTGGGGTCGCCCGGATGCCACGGCCTTGGCCATCGACGCGGACGGTTGGTTCTCCACCGGTGACATCGCCACCCGCGACGAGGAGGGCTACTACCGGATCGTCGACCGCAAGAAGGACCTCATCCTCCGCGGCGGTTACAACGTCTACCCGCGTGAGGTCGAGGAGGTGCTGCACCAGCACCCGTCGGTCGCCGAGGCCGCCGTCGTCGGTGTCCCGCACGACAGCCTCGGCGAGGAGGTCGCTGCGGCGGTCGCGCTCAAGCCGGGCAAGGAGGCCACGCCCGAGGAGCTCACCGAGTTCGTCCGTGACCGGATCGCGGCCTACAAGTACCCCCGCCACGTCTGGATCGTCGACGCGCTCCCCAAGAGCGCGACCGGCAAGATCCTGCGCCGCGAGGTGCGCGCCACGACTCACGCCGAGTCCTGATCGGTCGGGCCCTTCGGCCCGACCCACCGTCAAGGGCGAGGTATGCCGTGTGTCCGCACACGGCATACCTCGCCTTTGGTCTCGGCTCAGTCCCGGCCGAGGCCGTGGCGGCGCGCGTACTCCAGGATCCCCTGTGCCGCAGCGGAATCGGTGGCCAGATGGGTGATGAAGCCGGCGGCCAGGGCGACGGCAAGGGCCTTGGACTTCACCCGCCCCCCGGCGATGCAGACGCGCCGCTCGATGGCGCTCAGGTCGGCCAGGGGCAGGGCGACGGTGCGGTCATCGAGGTCGGGAAGGCAGATCCGACCGGAGTCGTCGTAGAACCGGGAGAAGATGTCGCCGGCCGCGTGGCGGGACAGGTGTTCCCGTTCGGCGGGGGTGAAGTAGTCGAGGGCGAAGAGGGTCGAGTCCGGGGCGATGTGACCCACCGTGAAGGCCGCCATCGAGACCTGCCTGCCCATCTCGAGGACGAGTTGGATTTGACGCTCCTGCTCGAGGGCGCGCACCGTCTCGACATGCTCGAGGTAGACCGGGATGTGCAGGGTGCGCGGATAGGCGTTGAAGGCGGCGCAGAAGAGCGACATCGTTTCGTACTCACGGGTGCGCTTGGGTTGCAGCGGCACGCCGCCCTTGAGCTCGACGATCTCGACGCCGTCGCGGGCCGTCGTTGCGAGGTGTTGCGCCACCGCATACATGCTCTCGCCCCACGAGAGTCCCAGGTGCTCGCCATCGCGCACGAGACCCTCGATCAGAGTGGCCCCGACGCGGCCCAGGGCATCCAGGGGCGCGAGCGGGTCGACCGGCCCCGCCGCGACACGCACCTCGGCCAGGCCGAAGCGCCGGGCGATCTGGTCACCGAGGTCGGAGGCGATCTCGCGCGGATCGTGGACGTCGATCGTGACGAAGCGAAGGTCCTTGGCGGTCTGGATCAGCTTGGAGACGGTGGGGCGTGAGACCCCGAGTTGCTGGGCCACCTCGTCCTGGGACAGGCCACGGACGTAGTAGAGCTTGGCCGCGTCGAGCGCCTGTTGCTCGCGTGCATCCATCGCTGATCCTCCCGGTCTGGAACATTCGTCACCCTAGCATTTGACGTTTGTTCTATGGCGCTCCTATGCTGATTGAACATTCGTGCAGCCCTTCATGGACATTCGTTCCGCTGAAGTCCGTCGTTGCACGAAGGCCAGGAAAGGAAGCGCCATGACCGCTCACGCCAACGTCGCCCAGCTCATCGACCACACCCTCCTCAAGCCCGACGCCACGACCGCCGACATCGAGCGCCTCGTCGCCGAGGCCGCCGACCTGGGCACCTACTCGGTGTGCGTCTCCCCGAACCTCCTCCCTTTGGCCGATGCGCGCGGTCTCAAGGTCGCGACCGTGTGTGGCTTCCCCTCGGGCGCCCACCGCGCCGACGTCAAGGCTTTCGAGGCTGCAGCGTCGGTGCGCGATGGCGCGGACGAGATCGACATGGTCATCGACCTGGCCAAGCTCAAGTCCGGAGACATCGCCGGCACCGAGGCCGAGATCCGCGCCGTCCGCGAGGCCTGCCCGGCCCCGGTCGTGCTCAAGGTCATCATCGAGTCCGCGACCCTGACCGACGACGAGATCGTCGCCGCGTGCCGCGCCAGCGAGGCTGCCGGTGCCGACTTCGTCAAGACCTCGACCGGCTTCCACCCCGCCGGTGGTGCCACGGTCCACGCTGTCGAGTTGATGGCGAAGACCGTCGGTGGTCGACTGGGCGTCAAGGCCTCCGGGGGAGTGCGCACCGGTGCGGACGCGCTCGCCATGATCGAGGCCGGGGCCACGCGTCTCGGGGTCTCGGGGTCGCGCGAGGTCCTGGCCGGGCTGGCCTGAGCAGCGCCCGCGGACCTTCGACCACGTCACCCAGAACGGACAACCGACATGACCTCCTATGACAGCAGTTCATCCGGTGCCGCTGATGCGCCCGCATCGCCGGCCTCCAGTGCGCCCGCCCAGGACAACCCGAAGCGCGCCGTGCCGGTGCTGCTCGGCCTCTTCGTCTTCTCCCTGATCGTCGACTCGGCCTTCCGCTTCACGTCCAAGCCGATCGCCGACGACCTCGGCCTCTCGGTCACGACCGTCAGTCTGCAGACGACGCTGGCGGGCATCATCATTGGCGTCGGTGCGGTGGTCTACGCGACCCTCGCCGACTCGATCAGCATGCGCAAGATCCTCCTCGCGGCGATCGCCATGATCTGTGCCGGCTCGCTCATCGGCTTCGCCTTCCGCGAGAACTGGTCGATGATCCTCACTGGTCGGATCATCCAGACGTCCGGTCTGGCCGCCGCCGAAACGCTCTACGTCATATACGTGACGAAGTATCTCTCCAAGGAGGATCGCCGCACCTACCTCGGGTTCTCCACCAGCGCCTTCCAGCTCGCCATGCTCGTCGGCATCCTGACCACGGGCTACATCTCCACCTACATCAGCTGGAGCGTGCTCTTCCTCGTCCCGCTGCTCTCGGTGCTCGCCGTGCCCAGCGTCCTGAAGACCGTGCCGGACCACCAGCTCAGCGGGTCCCGCCTGGACGTCTTCGGCATCGTGCTCATCGCGGCGCTCGCGACCAACGTGATGCTCTTCCTGCAGAACTTCAACTGGTGGTTCATGGTGCCGGTCGTCATCTCGATCGCGCTGCTGTGGTGGCACATCTCCTCGCACACCAACGTCCTGGTCGACCGGGCCTTCTTCGCCGACCGGCGGTATGTGTCGATGTTGCTCGTCGTCTTCATCCTCTATTCGGTGCAGCTCGCCTACATCTTCATGTTCCCGTTCATGGTGTCCGAGCTCTACGGGATCTCCTTCGACAACATCTCCCTGCTGACCGTGCCGGGTTATGCGTGCGCCGTCGTCGTGGGTGCCTTGAGCGGCAAGATCGGTGAGCGCCTCTCGGTGCGGTCCACGATCACGCTGGCGATGGTGCTCATCGTGGCCTCGCTGCTGATCCCGGCGGTGTTCGTCACGACGTCCGTGGTGCCCTTCGTCCTCTCGATGGTCGTCTTCGGGTCCGGGTTCGCCCTGATGTACGCGCCGTTGGTGGCGACGGCCATCCGCGAGATCACGCCGGAGCGCTCCGGCGTGGCCATCGGGTTCTACAACCTCACGATCAACGTCGCCGTCTCGGTCGGGATCGCCTACACCGCCAAGTTGCTCGACCTCAAGCCGTCCCTGTTCGACGGCATCGTCAGCACGCCCGACGGCTTCGACCCGAGCTTCTCGAACGTCCTGGTCATCGTCGCCGTCGTCGCGCTTTTGGGTCTGGTGGTCTATCGGGTCGCCTCGTCGCTGCTGGCTCGCGCCGACCGTGCGGCCGGCCGCCCGGTCGAGACCGCTGCGCTCGACGGCTGACGCCCTCGATCGCCGCACCCGCCCGACGTCGGGGCCCTCGCCAGGGGGTGAGGGCCCCTATGTCTGGAGCGCACGCCCTGACGTGAATACGTGATGACGTAATCATCGACACATGACCAAGGACGTCCTGGCCGACCTCGAACGCAGACTCGCCCGCCTCGAGGCTCGCGTGGAGGGGTCCGTGGGGCCACCGGCATCTCACCGGACCGGCCCCCTGGCGCCCGACGCCGAGACATTCTGGGCGCGCAACGGATTGATCGAGCGCCATGCCACGGCCGAGCACTCCGCGACACCAGCCGGGGCCGTCATGATCCTCGGGGCGATCGATCTGCCGGACGGCCAGCAGGCCCAGTGGCAGGAGGGCGCAGCCGCCGAGGACCTCCTCGACGACCCGTGGGAGCTGGCTGCGGACGCACTCCAGGCGCTCGGCCACCCGGTGCGACTGCGCCTGCTCCAGGAGGTGCTGCGTGGGCGCGCCACCGCACGCGACCTGGCCGACCTCGAGGGCCTCGGCACGACCGGGCAGGTCTATCACCACCTGCGCCAACTTATGGCTGCCGGGTGGCTGCGCGCCCGGGCCGGCGGACAGCACGAGGTGCCCGCCGAGCGACTCGTCCCGCTGCTGACGACGATCGTGGGAGCCCGACGATGTCCTCGCTCAAGCGCACCGTCGCGTCCCTGCAGGGGTGGTGTACCCGCCTCTTCCTTCTTGGCATCGTCCTCGCCCCTGGTCCTGGACGTGCCCTTCTGGATCGACCTCCCGGCGCTGGCCGTCCTGCTCACCCTGTCTCTCGTCCGGGCCCCGCGGCGCGACGACCACCCGCCGGTGGCCGTGGCTTGCCCCTCACCGGGCGCTGGGCCGCACTCAACTCTCCCGCCGACACGGTGCCGAGTCACGGCATACGGGCTTATGGCCAAGCGTTCGCGATCGACATCGCCCACCCGCGCCCCGCGGACTTCTCCACGCGGATCAGCTGGGGCCTGCGGCAACGTAGGGACTCGACGTCGTCCACGCGCCACGAGGTGAGGACGAGGCGCGAGGTGGTCAGGACGACGGCACGCTGCAGTCGGTCCGGCTCAGGCTCCACGTCCAGAAGTCTCGCAGGCCCTGGTCGCGCCGCGGCGCCACGCATGGGGGCCAACCGACGCTCGTCCGTGAACCGCACGCTCAGCATCGTGGCGCGCCAGCGGATCGCAACCACTCGGACGTCGGCAAAGTCAGTTTGCGCCGCCGCCGCAGGTGACGATCATGGGCTGGCGAACGTCACCTCGACCGAGTCGACCACTGGTGCGCCGGGCCCTGATGTCGTGACGAAGTTGCTTGCCGATCAGGCTCCGCACCTGGCCGACCTGCCCGTCCGAGCGAGCAGTGCATCAGGCAGCAGCAACTGGGTCTTTCGCCTGGGGGACGAGATGGCCGTGCGGTTGCCCCGAGCGGACCGGTACGTCCCTGACCTCCTCAAGGAGATCCGCTGGCTGCCCCACCTCGCCCCCCACCTGGCCGCGCCCGTTCCTGAAGTCATCGCCTCCGGTGACGCGACCCGGGCGTTCCCTCGCCCCTGGGCGGTCCTGTCCTGGATTCCCGGCAAATCGCCGGGAACGCTGGACCAGGTGCAGCAGGCAAGACTTGCCCAGAGCCTCGGCGTCTTCCTGCAGAGCCTCCACGCAGTCGAGACGACCAGCGCCCCGCACGGCGCCGACGCGTGGGGATACCGGTGTGGCGAGCCGGTCACGGACGTGATCGACGGCTGGGCCGAGCAGGCGGCAACGGACCTGGCGGACCTCTTCGACCCGGATCGCGTCCGCGAAGCCTGGCGTCGGCTTCGCCGAGTCCCGCCCGCCACCCAACCCGCGTGTTGGGTGCACACCGACCTGTCCGCCGAGAACCTCCTCACCCACCGCGACGGACGCCTAGCAGGAGTGATCGACTTCGGCGGCATCGGCATCGGCGACCGGTCCGTGGACCTGCTGTACGCGTGGAGCCTGCTCGATGCACCAGCTCGTGACCGCCTGCGCGTCGCGTCCGGGTCGGACGAGGCCACCTGGGTCAGAGCCCGAGCCTGGGCCTTCGTCGGGCCTGGACTCGCGACCATCGCCCAATATCGCCACACCATGCCTGCCAGAACGAGCCGCCTGATCGCCATGGTCGAGGCCGTTGCGGGCGAGGTTGATGTCGACCTGCGTTGACCTGAGATGCCCGGATGTCGGCCACGGGCATACGTCGATGCCGTTGGCGTCGGCTGCGCGGAGCGATACCCGTACTGAATCGCCCCGGGTCTGGTGGAGGCTCTCAATCCATGGAGGATGAGAGTCATGGCAGCACCCAAGAAGTACAGCGATGAGTTGCGTGAGCGCGCGACGCGGATGGCTGTGGAGTTGAGGCAGGACCCGGCGACCAGGCCAGGTGCGATTTCTCGAGTAGCCGGCCAGCTCGGTATGCACCCCGAGACGTTGCGCAACTGGGTCCGGCAAGCCGAGGTCGACGGCGGCACCCGGGCGGGCACCACGACCAGTGACGCGCAGCGGTTGGTGGAGTTGGAGCGGGAGAACCGTGAACTGCGTCGGGCCAACCACATGGCGGATTCAAGCGGTGGGCGCAAAGAACTCTGCGAGTTCTCTGATGGTGTCAGATAGCCCAGCGTCTTGCGGGGGCGTCCGTTGAGGCTGTCCTGGATCGCGTCCAACTCCTCGCGGCTGACCGTGCTCAGGTCGGTGCCTTTGGGCAGGTACTGGCGCAGCAGGCCGTTGGTGTTCTCGTTGCTCCCCCGCTGCCAGGGCGAGTGGGGATCGCAGAAGTAGATCGGGATTCCTGTGGCGATGGTGAACGCGGCGTGCTTGGACATCTCCGCGCCTTGGTCCCAGGTGATCGTTCGGATCAACGAGGACGGCAGCTTGCTGATTGCGGCGCACATCGCGGCCTACGGATGGTCGAGGTCATCCCGCCGGACCGGGAGGCGGTCGGCGACCGGCCCTCGTGGAGTGGACCGAGCTGTCGGGGCACCTGCCGCGCGTGCAGGCGGCACTGCGTGCCCACGCGACCCAGGTGACGGTCGACGGGGCGGATGTCGTGCACGTCGGCGGTCAGCGCGAGCCGATCGTCACGCGCGTGGGCCTGCGGCCGGTCGCGACCTGAAGACGGCGCCTGTCCAACACTCAGGGTCACCCTGAGCGGTCCCTGATCCGACCCGGATCTCGGTGCTGATCGCCGACCTCGCGTGGCGTGGCGCCCATAGCGTTCCCTTCCCATACCTGGAAAGGAACGCTTCATGTCCCCATCCGCCGCCCCTGGCCTCGGCGAGAACAGTTCGGGCGCAGACCGTCGCCCGGAGACAATCCCTCAATACTCGGCGGGCCGCATCCTCGGCCTGTGGGCGGCCGTCACCGCACCGATGGGGCTGTTGGCCTTCGTCGTGGCCCCCTTGATGGCTCCGCATGTCGGGCTGCACCGCGGCCTCCTGCACTGGATCCTCATGGTCGTGGGCATGGCGTGGCAGTGCGTCCTCTCGATCATGCTCCTTCGACGGGAAGGACCCATGGACTGGGTGGCGGTGCGACAGCGCATCTGGCTCAACGGTCCCCGGGATCCCGGCACCGGTCAGGCACGCGCACGCCTGTGGTGGTGGGTCGTTCCCGCCATCGCAGCCAACGTTCTTCTCGGCTTCGCCGCCGATCCACTCGTCTCCCTGTGGTCACGACTGACCGGGCTGGAGGAGCCCGCGTGGGCCAGCATCACTGCACTGGCGCAACCGGAGTTCGTCGGTCAGTGGTGGATCGTGGGTCTCGCCCTCGTCAGTTCCGCCTTCAACTACGTGCTCGGTGAGGAGCTCTTCTTCCGCGGGATCCTCCTGCCCCGGATGGAGAAGGCCTTCGGACGGTGGGACTGGGTCGTCAACACGCTGCTCTTCGGGCTCTACCACGTGCACAAGATCTGGTTCTGGCCGGCGATGGTGATGAGTTCATTCGGCATCGTCTGGGCGGCCCGGCGCTACCGGAGCCTGTGGATGTCGATCGCCGTCCACGGTGTGGAGAGCCTCTTCGTCATCGTGGTCCTCGCAGTCGTCGCCGGCTGGTGGATGCCCTGAGCTGCGCAGGACGCAAGGGTTCACGTCTCATGGGGCTGGAGGGACTACGCGAGCATGACAAGGATGCCGCGCCCCCCTCGGTCGCTACCCCTCGCAACGGGGCAGCCATGGCCCTGGCCGGCCGCGCGGCATACGGATCAGGTCGCGGCGGATGGGATGGCGAGGGGAGCGCGGGACGAGAGAAGAGCGGGTTGTGTGTGCGCACGAGGAATTCACGGATCGTGCGCGGGAAGGGGTTTGAGCACGATCCGTGAATCCGCCCCGGCACGCACCCGTCCGGTGGCCGGCATGGCGACGTTAGGCCTCACTCAGGTTTCGGAGCCGATGCTCGTCGTCGCTGGTAAGTCCGGTGTGGCGTGGCTCGCTTCGTTCCTGCTCGTAGTTAAGCGCGGCTGTCAGGGTCTGCTCCAGCGGGCGCGTGTCCAGCCCTCGGGCTCGTGCTCGCGTGGTGTCAAGGGTCGCGAAGTAGCGCCAGGACGGGTCGTCGATCCACAGGGGAAGTGAAGAAGGCCCCATCCACGAGGAGATCCCGGCCTCCTTCAGAGCGTCGTCAGGAACAGCCATGGCTGGGACCGAGCTCCCGGCCACGGATTGCGCAAGAGCCAGAACAGCGCTCAGCGTTGTCGTGACACCGGTGGCGTTGAAGGTGCCAACCGTTCGCTGCTCCGCACAGGTGAGCAGCCAAGCAGCGAGATCCTCGACATCGATGAGAGCGACGGGGAAGCTGAGGTCGGGCGGGACGAAGACTTCGGGACCAGAAGGATTGGCGAATCGCCAGGGGTAGTAGCCGCTGCGACCGGACCAGTCGCCGGCCCCGCCGATGAGCCCCGATCGGATGATCGTGTGGCTGGGATAGCGAGCACGCACGGCGTCTTCGCAGGCCACCTTGGCCGACCCGTACTCCGTCATGTCTGCCATGACGTCGCCCCCCAAGGGCTCCACGGTGGGACTGTCCTCGTCTTGCTCGAGACGGTCGAAAGCCCTGTAGACGTTCAGCGAAGAAACGAAGACCCAGTGAGTCGCATCCAGCTCCCGAACTGCTCTGCGGGCCTGGCCCGGTTGCCGCGTCAGATCAATCACGGAGTCCCAACGATGCCGTGACACCACCGACAGCGCATCGTCGCGCTCACGATCCCGCGAGATGAAGGCGGCCCCGTCAGGCACCTCCGCGCTACCCCGCGCCAAGCAGGTCAGGTCATGGCCTCGAGCAATCGCCTGACTCGCAATGGCACTCCCCAAGAACACCGTTCCACCGAGCAAGAGGATCTTCACGTCCTCCACCTTCCGGCCTCCCTGCCCGGGTCGCAAGCATGATCGCTGTGGGCGGACGCCTGCACCCCGGCACTGAACGGACTTGTGACCCCGACCCTGGGCAGGAGGCCCGAGCCCAGCCGAGTCGAGCCGGGAGCTACTCGATCGCCTCGTCCGCGCTCCGCGCTCTCTCGACCCAGATGATTCACAAGTCAGCGAACTCAACGCCTTCATCGCCCACCTCACTCACCTGAGCTAGACCATGGCGGCGGGGGCCAGACTCGCAGTCGAATCGCTACTGCTGGGCGACGAACGCGCGTAGCGAGACCGTGGGAGACCACGCCGACGAACGACCAGCCTGCTTGGATCCGAGGCGGCCAACGAGTGGACAAGACCTGGTGAACAGAGACACATAACGTGATGTGCAGTCCGACGGCCCTGTCACAACCTCTGGACATACCTGTCGAGATGCAGCTAAGACTGCACGATGTCGTGCTGGGTACTCTGCACAACTCGGCCCGTCGGCTGGGGCCTTGCAAGATCGCCTTCGAGCAACCGGGGAGCGTCTACGTACTCTATGCGCTCTATGCGCGGCAGAAGAGTGCGTTCCTCGCAGCCAACTCGCCGTCGTGAACGACCTGCGAATAGTCGCCGGGGTGACAGTCCGCCAACGGTTCTTCTGGCCTGACGCGCCAGTCGGGACTGTCGCGGTAACGGTGTAAGAGGCCTGATCGCCCCGGTGGGGGCAGGAGGGTCGTCATGACCGAGAGCACGACACTGGTGGCTGTGAGTCCATCGACAGCACGATCCGGCGAGCGGCCGGAGAACCCGCCGCCGGAGTTGACGGCGGCTGAGCAGGACGCGGTCCGGGAGCTGGTGCGCCAGGCCCGGGCGTCTGGGACGGCGTTGACCGGCCCGGGTGGGCTGCTCAAGCAGTTGACCAAGATGGTCGTCGAGGCCGCGCTCGATGAGGAGATGAGCGAGCACCTGGGGTATGACAAGGGCGACCAAGCGGGCCGTAACCGGGGCAACTCCCGCAATGGGAAACGGTCCAAGACGGTGATCACCGACAACGCCGGCCCGGTCGAGATCGAGGTACCGCGGGACCGGGAGGGCACCTTCGAGCCGGTGATCGTCGCCAAACGGG